>JAAUXU010141679.1_pt1 | contig 28891 bp, 34 predicted proteins | sample 7278151 | NCBI WGS metagenome assembly JAAUXU01 (sample SAMN14350113, study PRJNA611818) | marine sediment metagenome | isolation source: surface marine sediment (1.8m) | place: French Polynesia: Moorea | collected 2018-08
CCAACATGCACGTGCTGATGCCAACGATATAAATCCTCCGTATAAAACCTTTGGACTTCTCTGTTCCACTCCCTTCTAGCTGCTCCTCAGTGAGTAATGATGAGTGATCACCAAGAGATCATCAAGGGAAAGTGGAACTTTTAATTTGTGGCGTCTAAGATGACTCTTTTCAGCGGCTCCAACTGCATCCAGAGCATCTCCTGGAGCATTGTCAATATCAGCTTTTTGTCTGAGATCAAGTCAAGGTCCTCCATCTATGTCTGGATTGACGTCTCTGCAGTGCTCACAGCTGCAGTGGCCACGGGCGGGGAACGCCGGCCTCAGACTCTTCCTCCCGGCAGTCTTAAAGGACTGCCGACGTCAGAACGATGTCAGTACTGACTTTTCATGAATGAGAACCAGGAAGGAGTCACACAGGCTGAGGTCAGGGCTTGCCAGACCTTGGCAACCGTTGACGTCGGAGTGAAGGTGCGCTACACGTGCATCCGGACCTGAATCTGCTTCGTTGCCTTTGGATGGACCTCCTCGTTTGAAATGAAAAGAAAAACAAGGCAGCATCAAAGCAGGATGAGGGTGCAAGTGCAAACTTCCTCTCCAACGTTTGCAGTGGTCCGACCTGACATGAAAACTGTGCTCCACTTGTTGTTCCTGGCGCAGTGGGACACGCTAAGTCAGCTCATTGGGGACGCCGTTCAGTAAAGTTAGCCTTAAGAAGTGATTTCAACATGCAGCGAGGAGGCAGCTCAGGAAAGAGTTCAGGCTGCTGTGACACGGTAGCGCAGTGATTGTTCTCTCTCACTTCGGGCATCGGGGCGTGTGTGTGTGTGTGTGTGAGGTGTTGGCAATTTTTGACTTACACTGCACGAACTCGGCAGAGGCAATGAAACTCTACTTCTAGTACTACAAGTACTACTACTGCAGTGCACGATGTGTCTGCTCCGTCGCAATGACTTGTGCTTTTCACGCAGATCGCTGACTGGGAGGCAGCTCTCAGTGTCACTTTGAAAGCCTTAAATCGCATCAAGGAGAGCATCCTGGCCTTGGAGGACGCCGCGGAAGCCCACGAGGAGGCCGTGGACGAGATGTCGAAGGAGCAGGAGGCTCTCCGGACTAGAGCGACGGAAATGTCCAGCAGGATTGATGAGCAAGGGTTTCTTCTTGCCAACATGAGTACCGTAAGCACCGCAAGCTTTAGAGGCCAGCGGCATGCAAAGTACTGGATTGCATAATGCTTTCAGACGTCAGCTCTGTCGGAAGTGCAACTCCCGAGGGATCCAGTCCGTGACGACGACCTTTCGTCCAACTTGGAACAACTTTTGGGCGAAATGTCTGATCTCAAAGAGAGCTTCAAGATCTTGGAGAGAAAATCCTCCCTAGTGGAGGAGCAGACGCTGTTCCTCGAGCAAGATATGGAGGCGAATGACAACGCAACTCTTCGCCTGGAGGACTCGCAGACGAAGCTGTCGGGTCAGGTGGAGCTCGTTGTACGAGAGCTGGAAGCAGATCAGGAACTCCACAGGAAAGAGGTAAGATTTTTGTTCTCTCATTGCACCTTTTGCGTACTAATCAGACCATCAAAATGCAAATAAGGCCGTCGGATCAAGAAGGGGTGATTACATCTAAATGTTAATTTAAGTTTTGCGTGGCAAGGACTTGCCGCGGAAGTTGGACGGGAGGGGGGTGGGGGGGTGGACGGCGACGGCGACGGCGTCAGCCCCCGAAAGCACATCAGGCGTGCAGCCTGATGTATATGCATTGCACGTGTACTCATGCACGTGCTGCACGAGCAACAGGTGCCCTCCTCGGACACGTTGTAGGTGCCCAAGCTCCTGCTGAATGGAGCAGTCCACTCTGGGTGGGCACCGTTGCTGTCCGTGCTGGCGGGGAGGACTGTGCCAAGTCGGTCGTCGGTGCCCATGTACGCTACAGTCGAAATATGAGCTGCTGATCCTTTCTTTCAGACTCTGCTACGAATGGACCTTCTCAACCACACGCTAAGCGAATTCCTGGAAGATTACGCCAGAAAGGTGATTAAGCATAGCAGAGATTCCTTACTGCATGTGATAATGACGGGTGGCGATTATGTCTGGTGACTCCAAATCGGGGTGATTCGGGTGCTTCTCTAAGCAGTCACTCAGAATGAAATTTGGGGTAGTCAGAGTCTGTGGCTGTAGACACTGACGGAGGCCTGAGCAGCCTCGATGGAGGTCGCGGCAGCCTCGATACTCTCTTGGAGAAGAGAAAAAAGCTGTGGGGACTGATCTGAGTCCCCACAGAAGAAGACATGGTCGGTACTAGTGACCAAAACGCATTCTGGTTGCATTCTTGTTCTATCGTCTTTCGTCCCTTCCCCAGAACGCCTTCATGGTGTCCTTGCGCAACGATCTGGACAGCCTGCAGACTTCTGTGGACACCGAGGTGTCGCACGCCATCGCCCGCAACGGCGCCGGCCTGGCCCAGTTGCTGGAGAGGGTGAACCACTTCGTGCGCAGCCTCCTCAAGGTGAAGGAGCTCCCGGCCGAGGTCAACGCACTCACCAAGAAGATCAAGGTGTTGGACGAGACGCTGTTGAGCCTCGTCGTCGAGCAGCAGAGTGAAGTGGGCGTCAATGAAACCAACAACGGGGAGGAGGAGACGATTGATTAGGGGTGCACACCCGGGTTTCCCCGACCCTATTTCCCCCCCCCCCATTCCATTTTCCCTCCCCCCTACCTCTTTCTCGCTCTCCTGCCAAAGTTTTTGCTACATTAAAGTGGTTATTTATGACCCGTCGTCGACCGCTTGCTTCAGCATGATAAACGCAGAGAAAATTCTCTCCTCTTTTCGAAACACTCATGAAGGGGATTTTTGCCAAAGATAAATAAGACCGCACGTTTCTTCTGTGTCCGCGATTTCTGCATGTTTTTTTTTTGCACCCCGATCCTTTTCTAGCAGTTCGATGTCGTTGAGCGTTGCATATACATGGAAATACACATCAGTACCATCAGTTGCACGTAGCAGGGCTTTCTCGATCAAGTGAAACAACTCGCTCAGGCACTCTTCTCCGGGGTGGGTGGATGGGGTCGAGTTGTTGTTGATGCCCCCTCTCTCTCTCTACTCCTCCAACACCACCCTCTCCCTCCCCAGACTCCTCCTCCTGCTGCCTCCTGCGGGAGTGTCAAATGAAGGAGGGAGAGGAAAGCAACGACGTCGACGTGGTCGTGGTCGACGACTCTCTCTGTGTCGACGATCAGCGCAACAATCCGTACGTTCATTTCCCACCTATCCCCCCGCCCCACGCTAATGCATACGCTGAAAGTGCTTGAGAAGTGCCATGCACTCGCTCGCGCACTCGCTCGCCCACACCACCGAGCAGCTCTGCTGCATCGATCCCTTCCCGCATCTTTTGTCGCTCCCCCTCCCCTGGTTGACACGAGAAAGCTCTCGCTGAATCAGTCCATGGGAATTGGCCGTCGAGTGAGGAAGGCCGGGGAAGAGCTAAAGAAGGCGCCAAACCTCGGGTCTTGTCCTGCAATGGTTCAGTTCTCGTAGCAAACTCTGTTATTGCTTGACAATACCCGCTGAAAAGCGCCTCCTCCGCCCACCACGTCCATGTCCGCGGGCACCTTTTCCCCCCTTGCGTCCGTCCGTCCGTCCGTCCATCCATCGGGGAGAGAGAGAGAAAGGTGTAAACAGGGCAGGTGAGGTGTTGCTTTCTTCTCTGCAGCTGCTGCAACATCTGCGAGATAATTGTCAGATTCTTGGTGTGCAGGACGAGCGAGCCCGCAGGAGCTGTCACTGATTGTCTTATCTCTGTCGACGCAGGTGAACTTGTTGGAGGTCGGCTGGAACAAAGACTTTCCAATGTTCTGGCAATGTGGCAACAGCTCCTGAGCCGGGCCTCTTGAGCCGGGCCTCTTGAGCCGGGCCTCTTGAGCCGGGCCTCTTGAGCCGGCCTCTTGAGCCCCCCCCCCCCCGAGTAAGAAGTTGGCACGCAAAAAGATGGAGAGAAATGTCATATAAGTGCAATGATGGCCTTGCTTATGACGTTACTCTGTTGCAGCAATGTGAGCCAGAAACAAATAAAAAAAGCACTTGATACTGAAAAGCCAAGCTCGGTCAAAGAGGTCTGGGGTTACAACACACGTCTTTTCTCCTTCCAACTTGACATCAGTCAAGTGATCGTGGATCCTCCTTGGCCGGCCTTTGTCAAGCCTTTGAAGGCCGCAACAGGCGCTTCTTTTCTTTTTTGCTCCGGGAAAAATAAAAATTCCAAGGCTGATTTTCATAGCACAAATCCTTCCTTGATCCCGAGGAAAACCCAAAGTTGGTGTACAAACTTTCCCCGGCCAGCCAGGGTCTCTCCGGGGCACTGTTTTCGCCGGGTGTGCAACAGTACAAACTGGTGCGTGCACTCACTGTGATGAAAGTGTTCATTCTCATCCAATGATTGGTTTGTGCCATAAGTTATGTGACGACTGCTTCTCTCTCGTTCGTTCGTTCGTTCGTTCGTTCGTTCGTTCGCTCGTTCGCTCGTTCGTCATGCGATGAAGCTCAGTGCGGCTGCTACAATCACGCTCGTTTGGCGTTGCAGATTGAAAGGGGGACGAGGCGAGGGAGGAGAGCGACAGCAACCAGATTCCTCCCAAGAGAATTGCTAAAAGACGGAAGGCGTTGGATGGTTCATGTGGAGGATGCAACGAACCTGGCTCTTTTTTTTATTATTATTATTAAGCAGGCACGTTTGACACACGTACAGACGTACAAACAGACAGACAGACAGACAAACAAACAGGCGCAAATGGGAGTGCTATAATTGTCTCTGATGTTTGGCCATTTTCCACTTCTTGGTACCAGATTCGTGACTGCATCACAAACAGCGAGGTCATCGTGCCCTTCACCATGCACGGACGAGGCTACCAAGAAGTCTCTGGCCAACATGTGTAACACACAGCCTTTTACTTGACACAAACAAGTCTTGCTCGCAGACAAACAGCAAAAACAACGGCACGAGTAGCGTTTCTGCTGCAAAGAAGCCGTCCACACATAATTGAGAGAGAGGGGAAATCGGGATTCACTTTAATCCGAGAAACCTTGTCTGTTCCCGCTGATAGAACCCATCCCAGCCAGGCTGCGGGCGAGGAGCAGGAGCAGGCAGGCGGCCACCACGACGAGAAGGACACCCACGCCACGTTAATCGAGTTTCCCCGGACTATTGTCTGTCGGGCTGACTTTGACTAGAACCGACTTGCGGCAGCCGCGCAGAAGTCCGACAAGGTGTGGAGCGGCCGCGTTTGCAAAGGCAGTCACAGCCGCCGCGGCTGCTGTGACTGACTTTGTCATCATCACTGTCACTGTGTTTAGTCAGCGGGGGCAGAACCAATAAGACTTCTTGGCAGGGAGACAACGTTGAAGCAACCTGAGCTGACTCTGTCATTGTGCCAACTTTGGCTTCGTTGGAAAAACAAGTCCGTTTTCGAGTACCAGCTTAAGTGGCCCCCTCGTGAGGAGCTTTTTTCTCTCTCGCTCTCGCTCGCTCCCAGGGAGACGAGGTCAAATGTGTTTTCCGTCATTATCGCCGAGAGAAAATCGAATTAGATTGGCACAGTCATTGTTTTCCAGACCTACGACGAGGACGTGTACGGATGGCGCAAATCGGGTGCACTAGAAAAAGAGCTTCCATATCTGCACAATGTGGGACACAGCACGTACACGATTTCACATACTATGAAGGCCAGAAGAAATGACATTTTGGCCAGACGTAAAATTCCGCCAAGTTGTGTGTATTTTTTGTCCCCACCCCACCCACCCCCTCTCCTCTTCTGTAAGAATCGTGGTTACTGAGACGAATCCAAAGCTATCCGGACAGATTAGACCAAGCTCTTCCCTCTCGCTCGAGCACTCGAGCAATCCGCTTAAGTAGGTATTAATTGGTTTACGCAAGAACAAGATGGATTTCGTCGTGAAAGTCACGCCTATCACGGATGGGTGAGCCAGAGATCCAGACGTGCGGCGGTTTTTGCTGCCGCCGCCCAAGTTTCTCGCTAAAATTCGTGAAAGCTCACTTAGTCACGTTTTGTAGCTGACAACTCCTGCTATCCGTACACAGACACGCCACACTACCTACACGTAAGTACTGCACACGTGTACACGAGCTACACAACAACGTATGTGGGTACTTAGGTAGTACTCGACTACGTACAGCATGACGAACATTTGCTCGTGCAATCCAAGAAAAGACCCAGAAGAGGTCCTCTCATGGGACCGACTACATTGAAAGCTTGATGGTGGATGCACTTTACGTACGTCAAGAGGCTCTCTTGACGTTCTTCTCCGTGGCCGTGGTCTCCGGGTGCGGGCTCCAAGCTGGCCGGAGGCCGGTAACGTGTATTCTCAAGCAATAACAGTTGCAATCATACGTGCTATTTCCTCAAGAATACCTAGTACCAGCCGTCCGTCTGTCCTCTTCTTGCCATGGGTCACACAGATTTCAAATATGGAAATGAGACTGGAAGGGGTGGCTGATGAGGATTTCCACGACGAGGGTGACACGTTCGTTCCTAGTGGAGGAGGCAGCGAAGGCGACAGCAGCAATCTGGCTTTGCCGTGTAGCTGGAGATGGAAAGCAGGAGAGGCTTCTTGTTTGCACATACTCCAGATAGCGAAGGCAGAGGAAGTCTCCCATTTTGCCGCCTGTCTCCTTCCCTCCTCCTCTTCCTCCTCCTCCTCTTTCTCCTCTTCCTCCTCGGGAGCCGCCGCCGCCACCGCCTCCGCCTTATCGCGCACCGACGTCTGTCTCGCCGTCTCAGTGGTGAGGAGCGCCAAGTGTGGCGGCGGCCACGCCAACAGCCATGATAGCGCCGACACCCCCCCACCATGACCAGGTGGACGTGGACTTGGGCTCCATGCCTACCGACTGTTCCGGCCTCAGAAGCTCGACTTGGTGAGCATCCTCTGCTTCCTTGTGCCAGGCTGTTGATGCTTTTGCTTCCTCTCTCCCGAGGTACGAAGTAGACTGAGAAAGAAAAAGAGAAAGGGTCATCACCCGCCAACCCACCCACCCACCCATCCACGAGCGCTCGGGCGAGTGAGCGGACGAGGACGTGGGGACGGACGGACGGACGAGCGAGTTCAGCGAGGCTGCAGAGAAGAAGCAGAAAAAGCGCCTTTCTTCTCTCCTTTTTCTACTACTAGGCTCTCGCTCCTCTCGGTGGGTACGCGGATGCCCTTCTCGTGGCAGCGAGCGAGGGAGGGAGGGAGGAAAGATGCCGCCTCCGCCTTCGCCTTCGCCTCCGCCACCACGTCCACCAACACCACCTCGTTCGTTCCATCAGCTGAGGAGGAACAGATCCTTCGCTTTCTCTCTCTCTCTCTCTTTTTTTTTTGTCTGCCTTCACCACCGTGGCCTGCACGAGTTGGAGGATGAAAAAAGCTGGGTCCGTCCACACTCAGCGCGCTCGTGCCAGGCACCGGCAACGACAACGACGACAGCGTCCGCCTCTTCTCCGTGGCGTCTGACAGGATCAGGGCTTCCGCACGCGTCGCTCGCCAACACACGGATGTATGCAGAATTCGATGCCTCGGAAAGTCGCTCTCTCGCTCGTTCTCTCTCTCTCTCTCTCTCTGCCAACCACTGGAGAGGCTTTGGCAATCGTCGATCATCTCGCCGCACATCTACGACTTCTGCTTATGCGGCAAGGCCAAGAGCTGCTTGCGCGTGTGCATGAATCCATCCGCTTTGAAGTGCCTCTGGCGCGCGCTCGCTCTCTCTCTCTGCCTCTGGCGGCTGAGCAACAGGTTCGCCGCGACTTCTGCACACGTTCGACGTGGATATAACTTACATGTGTCTGGCTGCAGAGGGCCAAAAATGGCCAAATAAACAGGCTGATGTGTACGCAGCAAAGTGCTTCTCTCACACACATTCTTTGAACGGGTCGTAATCGAACCACGAGATGCAAGGTAAATATTTTCAATCGGGGTCAAGGAAGAAAGTAATTGGCCGTCTAATGAAAACGATGTCGCCAATGCTTTCTACCAACATCTTGCTGATTAAAACTCTCCTCTTATGTATACCCACGATGTATAAACATTCTATGTACGGCGCGACGGAGGTGGAGGTAGGGCATGGTCATCTCCAACAATCAGTTGGGCCACATCGCTCCACATGGTGGTGGCTTCCTGAACGTCAAGACCAGCATCTGATTTGTTCTTTGCCAGTAGACTCTTCTTTAATGATGACACTGGAAAGATGGCAGAGGCAGAGAGAACAAGAACAGGTGCAAGACCAGGTACAAGACCATGGACAAGACCATGAATAAGAAGAAGACGGCCAGGGACCTCCAGCAGCGTGGAGTGCCTACTTGGACAGCGATGTGTGTGGAACGGTGCTCTCGTGCGCTCTTTTATAAGCACTTACGGCGGCTGTTATGGAGCTGCCATCTCCGTCCACTCACTGACTCGTGCCCCCGGCCCGCCCGCCCGCCCTGTCCGTGGTGTGTACCGACACCTCCGTCCCCCACCTCTGTACATAGGCAGAGTATGTACGTATGTCAGTCAATTCCCCCCCACTTGCACGCAGGGTTTTCTGAGACGCAGCACTTTTGGTCGCTCTCGGCAGGAAACGCATTTATGGCCCCCAGTTGGTCACAATAAAGGGCTGGTCAGGGGAGATCATATCCGCCCATTTCACCACAATAATGACCATACAGTGTAAGCTTTCTCGGCAGGCTCTTAGCAGTGAAAAAATAGTTGATGGATGCTTTTCCAGCCTGCTGGCCTCGGGCTCTTCTGAGTGGAGAATAAAAAAGTTCCAGAGATTATTTTTGTTTCAGATGTCCTCTGGAGTTGGTCTCCGGGAACCTCTCCTTCTTTCTCTCTTCCTCAGTCAATTCTAATGCACGCGTGTACATCTACATCGTACGCGTGTACAGAGCTCTATGATCTGTCATCAAGGACACACAGTCAACTTGGGAAGTTTTTATTGGTCTGGAGAATCAATACATACGTTCGCGTAGCTTTTGCTCTGGGGTAAAATAAATAGTGATGGCGCCTGAAGCTCAGATTTGAAGTGGTGTACTACATAAGCACACGTGTACGTGCGCAGTACGATGCGTCTTAAGGACGTGTTTTCTCTTTCTTCCAAGAATCTGCAAAGAGTATTTCAACAATCCATAACAATAGAAAATATTCGTCTAACATTATGTCTGTGTGGCTTAAATTTGGTTCAGTAGAAGTGATTTATGCACGCTTCTAGTAATAGTCGTAGTACGTAGTGAGGGGATCCAATCAGAGCCAGAAGAAGTGGCTTCTTGGGTGAACGGTGAAGTGAAAATTCCCAGCATTTTATGCACGAAGAGTTGGGCGTGTGAGGACTCGTGTACTTCGTAGCGAGTACGTGAGTACGACGAGCGTGTGTGGTACTCGTAGGTACATATGCAGTGACTGCCTCCGGTAACAGAAAAGTCCAGAGAAAAGAAAGTCATGGAGACGATTTTTTTCTTCTTCTCATAAGCAGAATAGGATGAAGAACGTTATTACCAGTGTTATGAGACGATGACCTTTTTTTTGCCTTTGGTGTGTGTGAAAATTCAAAAAAGTCTCTCCTGACTTCACTGACGTGGGAAGAAATGAAAGAGTTTGGTCGTGCTTTCACCGAGACTTCTTTTTTCAGGGATTTGAACCTGTATCCAATCGATTATGACGGGATAGATAAGACTTGGTTTGAGCCAGAAGCGCCCAAAAATCCCTGAAAAACGTATCTAGCACTACTTTGGCTGACAACGGGGAAAGCGCCAAACAGCAACAGTGAGGCAGAACTTGACTGCTGGTGGCCTGTGTAGTGTGTGTGTGTGTGTGTGTGTGTCTAGAGTGCGATCAAACTATTGCAGCCTTAATTCTTAGCATTGTTCTTTGTTTTAGCAGCAACATTAGTGGGAGGAGGGGGGGGGCTGGGGCAGGGGAGAAAGTGTTCTGTAGTGAGGAGATACAGCACGTATGGAAATGAGACACACACCCAATGCGAGAAGAAATCATCACTGATGAAAACACAGCTGCAATTTCATGTTCTTAGAATTGATAGCTAGGCCTGAATCTGACCTGTAATTATATGTTTTGAGCACACTTGAGTAATGTAAAGCTAACGCGTTGCAGTTCTTCGGTCTTGTCATCATCCCGAATGAAACTACTTCAACAATCACATCACTTGGAAATGTAGGGTATTATAGAGGAGGATTGATTGAGGAGTAGGAGGATAGAATTAGTAGGGGTTAAACACTTCGTTCCGTCCGTCAGGATCGAGCATCAGTACTCGTCTTCTTCGTCGTATCGCTGTCTGATGTCGTCCATGCCTCGGTACCGGTGCATCGAGTTCATTGGTCCGTAAGAAGAAGATGCCAACTGTCGCCTCCCGTGCGAGCTGTCGTAGTAGTCGAGGTGTCGCTGGTCCTCGTAGCGCCCATCACAGTACTGCTGCTCCCGCGAGTGGTGGTCGTAGCGTTGATCGTAGTCAGAAAAATGTCTGGAGCTCCTACCCCTGGTCTGCTCCCCCGGGTAGCCACCGTCGTAGTAGTCGTGCTGCTGACGGCGGTCGTAGCGCAGGTCGTTGTCGTAGTGCTGCTGGTGGTCGGAACGACGATGAGGAGGCAGCGGCGGCAGCGCGTGACTGGGCTGCGGGGGGAGTGCGGATGCGCCGCCGCCAACGCCCCCAACGCCGCCAACGCCGCCGCCAACGCCAACGCCAACGCCAGAGGGCTCACGAGAGGAGCGGTGATCACGTGGGGAGGCGTTCGGGTCGGGTGGGTACTGAGAGCGGTGCTTGCTCTGGTGGTGGTTGGCAGTTAGGGATCCAGGAGCACCCATTGTGCCACCTGCGGCGGCTGCCCCGGCGGCGGCGGCGCCTCCAGCGGTCGTCCCGGTGCCCTTGGCCGGAGGGTTCACAGCTCTCCAGTAACTCTCCAGATAGTGGGCCAGATGCTCGCAGGCTTCGTCTAACTGGTTCTCATCTAGGATGACGTCGAACATCTCGGCGGGGCACTGTTGAAGCTTCTCAGCTGCCACCAGCTGCACATTAAGGTTCCTCGACTGGGCCTTGCCTCGAGACTTGATCAGACGCTGTAGCACCTTGGGCGAGGTGATCTTGAGATACACCACGATGGGTGCCAGCGACGTCTTGGCCAGCTGTGATGGGTGGTTCACGGTGTCGCAGTCCAGTACAATGAGCTGCATCGAGCGCGACAGCTCAAAGATCCGCTCGATCTCGGCCTGCACCTCCGCCATGTTGGATGAGCGAATAGCCTTATCCAGGATTGCCCGCTTGGGCGGGTTGTTCAGCACCGACTTCTTTCCCAGGGAGATGTCGGCGGACACCCGCGTAATAATGATCCGCCCCTCAAACTTATTCTTAAGGTACTCAAAGACGGCCTTTTGCATCATGTCCGTGACCTCGTAGCCCTTGAGCGAGGGCCCCACTATGACGAGCGGCCTAATGGAGGGCACGACGTCATACGGGGACAGAGTCTCCTGCTTCTTTCCCAGCAGCCCCTTCTTCTTTTCTATGGTTGGAGGTGCAGTCACTCGCACGCCAGTGGTGGCGCTGTCGCCGTTCTGGTCACAGTCGATCATGCCGGGCGTCGGGGGCGTGCTGCCACGAGAATTGGTCATCAACTGTAAGTGACAATGCACACCGTCATACCTGTTTCAGCAACTGGACGATACGCGATATCGATGACGACGTGCAATATCTTGCTGCAATGTACTGTAACGAGTACGCACTCACCCTATCCATGTACCAGGTACACGTACAGGACACAAACTGTCAAATGGTACCAGACATGCATGAAGGTATCGATGCCCAGGTCTGAGAATACATTAACTTCTCCTACGCACGCACGTCCTAAAGGCTCCATCGCATGCAGGACCAGAGACTGAGTGAGAGTCCTCAGCACGCATTGGCTCACCTGAATATTTCCAGCAGATTGCGACTTCTTGGAGCCCTTGACGCCGCCAGGTCCACCCATGCCCCCCTGGCCAGGAATTGGCGCTTGCTGCAGGATGAGCTGCTCCAGCTTGGCAGGCGACGGAATGAAGCCGATATCACAGCCTTCTTTCACGAGGCGACCGATCCACCAGTGAACGTCGTACTTCTCGTAGATGTGCAGGAAATCACCCAGGCCGAACGAGACAGCAGACCCCGGCAGCGGCGAGTCGTCGTCGTGGCCGCCGTCATACATCACGTTGGTCCGGACGGCAAACGCCACAGGTTTGGCTCGTGCCCGCTCGAGACACTGCAGCGCGTGCACTTCGGACTCGCGACTGGCGTATGGGTCCCCCACCATGGCTCCAACTGGCCCGCCGCCGCTGCCGCCGCCACCCCGGTGATACTGGTGGCTCATCATGTGGGCGCCTCCGTCGTAGTGCTGCGCATCCGTCAGAGACATCTCCGACGAGGGCTGGGAAGACTCAGCAGAGCCCTGGCGCATCAGGTCGTAGGAGAACGGCGCCCCGCCGCCGCCGCCTAGTCCGCCCATGCCGCCGCCCCCCACTGTCATGGAGTCCAGCATATGCTGCTGCGGCAACTGGCGACTGGCGCCGCCCCCGTAGTCGTTGTAACCGGTCATCATCGTGACCGCCTAATGGTGGAATTGTTGTTGTTTCGTTGATGCAAGGCCATGTTCTGGGCCATGGTGCGGCCGCGCTGCGCCGCCCCCGCCGCTATGGCGACGACTGGCGTCCGTCTCAGTGATAACCAGGACCTCGACGCACTTTTTTCTTCATTCTTCCCCTCGTTGACAGCATCTTGGTGTGTCCTAGGGAAAGTTCCTCTGGTCCATAATGTCAAAATGGTGTCATTGGGGCCAGGCTTTCCGCCCGATGCAAGGAGGCCTCCTCCATGCTGCCAGTAGCTGCTGCACTGCGGAACTGCTTTCTCTTTTAGAAAGCCTTTCTTCTTTCTTCTGGTGCAGTCGATCGATACCAAACAGGCAGTGGTGACTGGTCAACTCCAGACCGACCGACCAACGGGTGTGAAAATAAAGATACTAGCACAGTACTGCATGTACTAATAGAGAGAGATGCCTGCATGTTATGCTACGACCTCGTGTGCACGTATGTGGATAGTACGTATTTGCTTTCTTCTGGAGCTCCTTTCTAACATTGAAACAGTAGCGGAGAAAGAATTCTATATGTGGAATCTGCACATAAGGCGTACAAGGAGCTAATTTAACTCGCTCGCTAAGTCCTCGATCGAGCTGTAGCTGCTTTCTCATAGAAGTTATATCTGATTACTGTAGAATGCAGGTAGGAAAAAAAGGCAGCATACCTCGCAAGCAAATTTTTTCGCAAGCTGTACCGTGCCAAGTTAGAAGGACTCAGATCGGTGAGCAGCGTTCGAGGCCTGCCTGCACTGTGTGAGTCACCTAGCAGGAGTTGCCTGCAGTGCGCCTGAGGACGACGTACTACGCTTCTAAGACCGCAGTCAGACCCTGACTTCCTCGCACGCTCGGTCTTCTGCCCTCAGATCAGTCTGCAACGGCGTTTGGCGTCTCCATTCGCCGTTGGGAGGCCGTTCGGAGCCTCGTACGAGCACTCCGTGCTCCACCCCACAGGGACGGAGGGTGCACCACGCTAACTGGCCGGGGCAGCCAGCGAGGCCAGCGGCGCCAGCGGCGCCAACACCAGGCACAACATTACTGTCGTACACGCCGTGGCCGTTGCATGACTCATGCATGACCAAGTTAGGCAACACAAGGGTGGCGCAACACAAGCCTGGCGTTTTGTGCACTTTGAGTGTCTGACTGTATTTATCGTGTGTTCTTTGCATATCACAGGTAGCCATTTATCAAGGCTCTGCGCGATATTAGACATCCCATAATCCTATAACAATGAGAAGATTATAGAACAGCGTGTGTTACACGTGTGTAATAAGTAACTACCTAAATATTGACTACTGAATAGGTATGTAAATGATAAAGTTCCTCTTCTGCTGCCGATACTTTGTTCTGTACGTTGAGTAATTAGAATGTTCCCATCGTGTTGAGCAGCGGAGGGCCGCTCTTCTTCCTGTTGTTCTTGTTCCTGTCCACCGTGGGCAGGGCCTCGAGTCTGGACGGCTTGCGAAAGTTGCCAAAGTCGCTGGTGTAGGGAGCCCCGTGGCCGTTGGCTATAGCTGCAACAAAAGAGAGAGAGAGAGAGAGCATAGGTGATCACTGCCAACGGATGAGCTTTGGGCATGCTCACAAGATGGTCCGGTGCGAAGACTCGACGTCGACGAGGCGCCCGTGTAGGAATTGTTCAGACCGAACGTGTTGAGGCCAGAGTTGACGGAAGAACTGAGGTTGGCGTTCGAGGTCAGGTTGGACGCCGCCAGCGTGGTTGAATTCGTACTCGAGGGCTTCGACAAACCTCCGTTTCTCTTGGTCTCTTGAGCTTGCTCCATGATGCGATTGGCTCGCTGCGGCCCGAAGTAATTCCCCACGAAGTCTTCCTCCTCGCTCTTGGCCAGCTTCTGCATGGAGAACGCGCTGTTACTGACAACTAGTGTCTCTGCGGACTGATGTACCACACGTAGCGGTTTTTTTTTTAAACAACTTGTGCAAGTACAAAATCAGAGCCAACCGGTGCATCTTCGTACTCGTGCTCGCTAGGTACAACGTGCTCTGCGAGTGCTTCATGCCCATGCTCTGGTGTCAAACTGCGTGCCGCCGTCGACTAAGCTGTCCCTTGATCGTGAGATCACTTGTGGATGAGAGGATTTCGTGACTTTTGCGTTCTTTGCTGCCTTTGCTATTTCATCTCCTGTGCAACTGCTGGGACATATGTGCTTCTCTCGCTCGCTCACACACACTCTCGCTGTCGTTTGACCTGTTGCAAATGCTGCTGCTGGTCTGACCAATCGTCTTCAATCTCTTCCAACGTCGTCTCGTCGCTGTTGCTGTGGCCGTTCTTCTTCTCCATACTGATCGCCTTCCGCACGGCCGTGGCCAACAGAGAGCTCGAGGAGCCTGCGCGAATCGAGGGGCAAAAAATCAGACGGAAAAACGCGACGAAAGTCCTCTCATTCGCACACAATCAGGGAGGCCGCCAACTTTTGTGGTGCTCAGATAGCTACGAACTATTTAAAGCAGGCAGCAGGCGAAGTTATTAACCTTGAAGAGGACATTGTCGTCGTTATCTTCGTCTTCAAATCCCTCCAGTCTAGGTGGAGCGGTCTTGGAAGAGGTCCGCTGGCCACCTTTTGGAGAGGTGATGCTTTTCGTACTGGAAGCCTGATTTGTCACTCCTCCAAACGGACCTTGAATGACGCGTCAAGATGCCTCATACGTACTCACAGGAAGGAGGTGTACGTACAGTACAGGGGCGGGGGTGAAAGACAGGAAGTGCTACCGCGCCGCAGCTACCTCTTTAGGAGCTTCATACTTATGTAAAGACGTGCGCAAGGAGACTGACCTGCAGGAGGAAGTTTCGTCTTTTGAGTAATGAGATCAGGTATCCGCCACCTTTGGGTCTCGTCGTTCCAAACGGCCTCGTCCTGGATCTTCTGGAGATTGCTGCAGTGGAGAGGAGTCGCCAGTGTCACGAGCAAGCACACACCTGGCACGACAGAGGCTGTACCTGTAGTTGCAGTCCTTCCTGATCGTGGGCTGCACCTTCTCCAAGATCTGCTGCAGCAGAATCAGCTTCTGCTCCTGCTCCCTGATCGTCTCCAGGAGGTCTCCGCGATCTCTCTCGAACTCTTGCTGGATATCTTTGATCTCTGTGGTCAGGGCCTTCACCTTCAGTGAAGAAAGCAGTGTACTTTACCATGCAAGTACCTGTAGGTTACTTACTGTACACACGCATGCATTAAGTCGTAAACGCTGGGACAGTTGACATTCGATTTTCGCCCGTGAAATCGGTGCAAAAACGAGATGTTCACAAAAATCAATAGCGCCATTCGTAAAAATCCTGCAGCCTTCGCCACTTTTGGCACATCCTGGCTCAGAAATCTCAGCTGGTACTGCGATTCTGAATGCCAGATTAGCTAATTATCGGATTAATTGCTACAGTCTGAAATCTGCAAAATGTTGTAGCTGTGTCACATTACAGTGGGCGACGATTATGCCAGCTGTAACCTGTGCCAGTCGTCAGATGCTTTCATCTATCAAAATGGCCTCCACCAAACTAAAAGGCCATCTTACTTGGCCTTTTGTGACGGTCAAAATGCCATGCACTCCTCAAGGGCAGAAGTGAAATAAGGCAACCTTCAGTTTCGCAACAACCTTGATTTGGGCAAGACACATTTGCAAAAATCGAACGTCGACTGCAAATGCACTTTGTACCTTCTGCTTGCTCTTTTTCAGCGCTTCTGTCTTGACCTTCAGTTCCTCCTGAATGTCGTCGTAAACTTTTAGGAGAACCCCGTCTTCGTCATCGACGTGCCCAAGAGCCTCGCCCAGAGCCTTGATCCTGTTCTCAGCTGCTTTCTTCTTCTGCTTGCGACGCTCCTTGAGGTTCTTGTCCCCTGCCCTCTTGCCACCGTCTATCATCTCCTCTTGGAGCTGCTTCAGCCTGTAGTGACGTAGGGACATTTCTTAGCTTGCTCCACCAGCTGAGTGTACCGATAATTCTTTAAGTTATTTATCCTTCTTACTTTGTCATCGCCTCCTGCTGCATCTTGTTGATCCTACTGTCCTGCTGCTGCTGTCTGTGTCCCTGCGCCGTCCCAAGACCCTTGGCCGCGGCCGCCGCCGTCCCCAACCTGCTGCCTGCTCCCGTCATTCCTCTTCCCCCGACCGTTCCTGGCGTTGATGTCACCGTTGCTCCCGCCGCCGCCCTGCTTTCCAGATCTTTCATCTTGTCCTCGTACTGCTTCTTCATGAGCTCGATCTCGTTCTGCATCGCCGCCTTGGTCTGCTTCTCCGACTCCATCTTGTTGCGCAACTCGGCCATCTCGTGCTCGTGCTCGCTCCGCATGCGCTGGCGCTCCTCCTCCAGCAGTTGCTCGCTCAGGGCTAGACCGAAGTTGGTAACGTGAGTCACTCTACGTACTAAGTGACACTCTTGAAAGTAAAAAGCGCCGCTGGATTACCTTGGGTCGTTCCAGTCCCTCCTCCTGGATGCTGATCCAGCATAGCCTTCAGCTTCTGTATCTCCTGCTGATATTCTCGAAGCATGGCGTCCTTGGGATCCTCATTGATCTTGGGCTTGTTCTTGATGTTCTTAGCGCGATTGGCATAACGCAAGGTGCTCAGTGTCTCGTCGTAGTTGTTATCCGCGGGGGAGAGACAAGCCACCATCATGGTCTTGGTGTTTCCGCCGAGGGAATCCTAAAGAACAGACATTATGAAATTGTTGATTCAATGCTGTGTGGCATACGTGGGCACTACGCCCAGTGCCGCCCTAACGTTAATATTAAAAAAAGAGGGTTAATATTGATGTACATCATCAGTTGGAGTACGAATATGAACCTGTAGCAATCTGGTCAGCTTTGAATCCCTGTACGGAATGTGCTTCATCTTGCCGTCCACCAGGGCCGAGATGACGTTGCCCAACGCTGAGAGGGACAGGTTGATCTTGTTGGCCTCCTTGAGCCTGTCGCCGGTGGCCTCCGTTTTTGCTTGGCGCTCACTACCGGCCAGATCCACCAGGTTGAGTTTCCCCTTTCGTATGTGCTGTCCTCCGCTCGATCTGGTGTCCATCATCTCGATGTTTATGGTGAAGATCGAGTGCGAGCGAGAGGACTCGGCGTTCATCTTGGTGGCGCCAGTGGCGCGGTTGGACCAGCCGAGTTCCATCAACCTCTCGCACTCGGTCGTGTTGTGCACTGGATGTAAGGAAATTTCTGGAGAGAGAAGAGCAACTCATGACACTCCTGGCACCGACTAAGAACGTTGGTTGATCGTCTCACCTTCCACATAGACCCCCTTGTCCGGATGCTGCTTGAGATTGAGCTTCCTCTTGACATCTTTTCCCAGCAGGTCTCTGATGTCTTCGTTATAGATCTCCAGGTAGGATGCGTGTACCAGGTACTTCATGTTTTCTGACGAGTCGATGGCCTCAAAAATATGCTCAAAAGTCCTGGGAATGATGCCCCGTTGGGACGCGGGGTCCTTGACCCCCTGCATAGTGAAGGACTTCCCGCAGCCGGTCTGACCGTATGCGAAAACTGTGCCATTGTAGCCCTCTAGAACACCCTGCGGAAGGAGAACAGGCTCTGGTTGAGGACCACCGACTACTTGGAGTTGGACGAGAAGCTCTTCAATGTCTACACGTGTCCCGCGCTACATCGTTCTCTCTTACTTTTTCCCCCACGCCATGAATTACGGTCGTAAGCCATGCAATTCTTTTCTGTGTCATACCTCTACGAGGGGGTAAGCAATCTCATTGTAGATGGTCTCGGTGGTGGAATTCGTTCCGTAAGCCCCGTCGAAGGTGAAGTTCTTGGGCGGTGCGGTGTCGTCCTTGGCGTTGACCAGGGAGCACTGCATGATCGCCGGGTCCATGAAGACCACGGTCTGCAAAAAGAGAAGAGCGTTTCAACAGCGGCCGAGCTCCTTCCCACTCGCTCCTTGCCTTGCAGTTGAGCCCCTTCTCCCTGCCGTTCATGGGCCGACATCGCACGATCACCTTCACCGACTCCGCCATTGTGAAAGAAGGCAAAGCACTCTCCGAGGCTCGGGACAAGGTCGAGACTGTCTTTCCTCTGAAAAGAACTTGAAATATTAAGGAACCATTTAGTCCCGCCCCGCGTCGTCGGCCGCTGAATGCATCAAGATAGGAAAAGAAAAGCACGGTCCAAGGTCCTTGGAGTACAATTTGCCACAGCAGCCACCCGCTCCTTGCTGACAACGCAGGCAACGCGGACAACGGCAAGTTCGCGGCGGGGATGTGAGGGAATGAATAAGAGGTGAGTGCTCTCTTCCACCGCAATCATCAATTATTGACTCTGCCTCAAGACAAAAAAAGGATTATAATACCTGCACCCCAGGGCATGAGACTTTAGCCAGTACAAACAATCACGTTGTCGTCTCTAAATTCAGAGCGTTAGTTAAGAGAGTCCTGCGTAAAATGCCACGCGGTCGTTGACTATCTGTTTTGCTATTCAGAGAGCATTGCTATCGATTAGGGATTGATTTTCCGCTAGCCAAGGGCAGAGAGAGACTCATTCACTGAGGACACCGAGCTCACGGATGCCTGCGACGTGGATAAGGACGTTCAGGACAATCGTGTGTGCACGTCTGCTTGACCCATGACATCTGGAGCGTCCTGGCCGAGCAGGACTATCTTCTTCATGAACTCTTCTCGACGTAGCGAAATTCTTTCTTCACACTCGGAGAGACAGCGGCGAAATTGCTTTCCGCAAAGAAAAGAAAAACGTCTTGGCAAAGTTTCACTTGCATTTACACTACCACAACTGCTGTGTTTATGTACGTGCGTAAGCTGTGCACGTACGAGCCGCGGTGTGAGGTCAAGAACGCGAACGAGGGCAACAACTCTTTTCAGTTTTGTTTTCCCTCTTCCCTCACGCTGTGCACGTCACTCCTCAGGCCCGTCTTGATCACCTTCCCCATCCTCTGCTCTCCTCGGTGAAAGCAGTAAGTGTGTAGTCTGTGACTACATACACATACAGTATACAGCGTATATTTCTATACTGATGTGCACAGGAAACGTACACACCAGACTCAGGCCACAACTCTGCAAACTTTTCTCCGCACGCTCCACTTCTACCTCGCTTTTTTTTCTTCCCGCAATGACTTGAGCCGCTTTTATGCTCAATCGAAGGCGTGCCAAGCATATATGTCTATATAGTATCGATAGTAAAAGGTCAGGTAAACTCTCTCCTCGCCTGGACACACGACTCCATGAGCTTGATCTCTACAGCACACACGCACATCGCTCTCTTATAGACACAGTCACTCAATAGAGTCAGCATTCAGTAGAGAAATCTTTGCTGAGTTCTAAGAATGAGTGGAAATTTGGCCCCTGCCACCCACCGAGAAAGGGCAAGCAAACAGCTATTCATCACTAGCGGCGGAGAAAGCGAAGAAGAACAGGGCGGACGCGGACGCGGTCGACGTCGCGGAAGCGTTGGCGATCTCTTCGAAGGCGCTCGAGCAAACAGCCATGCCCACGTATAGCACACAGGGAGTGAGAGCAACAATTGTGGCCTTTGCTTGTTTGCTGCACGCTGCAGAATCCAGCGTCTCCACCTAGTAAAAGGGACAAGTTGCATGCTATTTGCATTCCATTATTCCTGATATTGCCCCCAGTGAGCGTTCAGCAGACCACAAGAGACAGCGTCAAACGCAGACAGACAGTAGGAGGTCTTTGATTTCGGCCTTGGCTCGGCCTTGCAGCCTTGGCATGTCCACATCAGAGGCCAGACTGATCATCAGATAAGGGCAGCGACTCAGTACCTCTCGTCGCAGTGCTAGAAGAGGGCGGCGAAGATGAGACTCTTGTGCTCCGTAGTAGTCGGATGTTTATTGCTGCACGACGCCTGTGGCAGCGACTTGAAGCGTCTGGTGCTGTTCTCGCCGGACTATAGCATCCACGAAGCGCCGTCGACCGACGATGGGAGTCCCTTGCCGGTCAGGTTCTCCGTCAACTTGCGCAACGTGCTCGGGGTTAGCGAGAAGGAGCAGCTCATCACCATCGAGATCTCGCTGAGGATGTTTTGGCGAGACCACAGGCTGCGGATGAAGGCGCAAGACAAGGAGTACGTCACGCTCAATCCTCTCGTGCATAGCAACTTCTGGATCCCGGACGTGTTCATCGACCGGGCTAAAGACATCAGGATTCCCACCTACGTCATCAGGCCTGCTTCCTTAAGGATATATAAGGTCCAGTTTCTCCTCCCAACCCTCACATGATCTCAGACACTTCTTGATATGCTGTCCATGCAAGATATTCTGGACACCTTTGACTGCTTCTGCACTCAAGCGAACGATCAGGTGGTCTAGATAACAAAAATGACATGATCTAGATAGATATCTTAGTTAGATACGTACAAGATCTGACCGATAAATGTGGACAGCCGTCAAAGAGTCACAGCACTAAAATAAGGTGTTTGGCCGAAAAATGTATTTAGCAATCAGTCTTCATAGGAATCTTAGCCACAACTTTTATTTCGTGCGTTTGTCCGTAACTTTAGGTCCTTCGTCAGCATGACCTTTTCCTTCAATGCATGTTAGTGCTGCCAGTCTTGTCAGTTGGTCCGGACTTTTCAGCGGTAAAACCCTGCAGCGCTGAGTCCTCAGCGCCACGAACAAGTGGTGCGTCTTCCTTCACTGTCTGGAGAACAGTGAAGACATTTCAGAAGGCTCAGTATTTGAGAGGCAGTGAAGATTTCCAGTAACATCTTCATGCATAACAAGTCCTAGTGCACAAGTGTCTGAGATGTGCCATTCCTGGTATGTGTATACATGTGTATGTATGCAGTGGCCACGTACGTGGCCTTCGTTGACGACAGAATTGACGGTCCCTTTGCAGGACTCCACTGTTCGCTACTCGAGTCGCATCAACCTGGACACGGCGTGTCCGATGGACTTTCATCGGTTTCCCGTCGACAGCCAGCTGTGCGAGGTCAACTTCGAGAGCTTCGGCCACACCACGCAGCAGCTTGATTTCGCGTGGAAGAAGAACGGGAGCGACATCAATCCCAACATCACGCTGGCGCAGTTTGAGCTGTCCGTGTCGTTGCAGGACAGCTACGCCACCGACTACTACGACCTATCGTACCCCGGCGTGATAATGAAGTTGTACCTAAGCAGACAGATCGGCTACCACGTGGTGCAGACCTACATTCCCAGCATCGTCTTCGTCGTGCTAGCCTGGCTGTCGCTCTTCATCTCTCCGGAGTCTGTGCCAGGTAAGACGTGCTCTGGTCACAGACCAACGTCCACGTGTCCATGTCTGGCTGCGTTTAGGTCGAGTGGGCATGGGCATGACGACGCTGCTGACCCTGACGGCCATGTTCGGTGCCGTCCGTCAAAATGTGCCCAGGGTGTCGTACGTCTCCTACCTGGACCTCTGGATGGTGGCGTGCATCTTCTTCGTGTTTGCTTGCATTCTCGAGTTCACGGTCGTCACGTCTCTGCTCCGACGGCCGGACGGCAAGGTGGTGGCCACGAGGGTGGAGCGGTGGAGCAAGATAGCCATACCGTGTGCCTTTATCATATTCAATCTCGTCTACTGGCCAAGTTTATACAGCGTGTAACGATAACTTCCTTTTCAAATGTAGAGTATTTATTGGAGATCTTACTCGATAGAGGGCACCGTCTGTTTCCAGGAGGTGCCTCAGTACTAACCCGTGCAGAAACTGCGAATATTCCTCTGTCACTTGATTCCACGCAGATATTATAGCAAAGAAAAGTTGAAAAGCTGATAAAACTGGTGTTTGTTCGTCAAGAGCGTCCACATTCATGAGAAGTTGCGGCCTCTCAACCAAGTGGTTGAGCGAACTTCGGAAGAATTTGTCTGGCTCATAGGCCAAAGAAAAAGAGAGAAAAGTTTCTTATATGAATCAATCGATGTGCATAACCTCGCGAAGGACGTCCTGAGGACTGCCATCTGGCGAAGCAAGTGCGTTTCACTCCCTACGTATTTTGGGCTTGGCTCAAGCTCTACTTCTCCCTGAACTCGCGCAGGTGCAGCCAGGCTAGCCAGCCAGTTGGGACTGCTGACTGCTGGGGTCTCGACGCGTCACCCACAGCATCAAGTGCAACGTCTCCATCGACGCAAGAGGAATATCTCCGAAAAGCCTCAATTACGCGATTGCCCTACACCACGCCTACACGGCGAGCCTCGCGTAATCAATCCGATAACGAGGTAACAAACACACGATAGCTCTCTGACCTGGCTGTCCTCGACGTCGCCGATGTGTTAAGTCATCTTGACGAGATCCAGCTCCGAGTGGTGACACTCACAGTCTCGCTAACTCTTTCTCACTGCCATTTCAGTCTGCCTTCTTGGCTCATGCGTGAAAGGCCTTCTTGGACTAATTCTTCCTTCACGTATGTGAAAGGCCAGCGAAGGCCAGCAGCGAGCGAGCGAGCAAGCGAAGGACGCCATGACAACCCGGCCAAAACACGAGCGATCATTCGCTTCAGGGAGAGAAAGGAGCAGGCGCTCCCCCCCTTCTCCTTCCCAAGGGAGATACATTTTACTTACTGTACAAAATCACCAATGACAGCTTTGGACCGCGCTCAACTTGTCCGTGGCGGTGTCAGTGATTTGCCAGGGAATGCAGTCCGTCCAGTTCCGGGTGACTCACGCGTTCATGCATTTCGATCCCATCGAGTGGCTCGCGGCGCCGCATGACTTTCCAACGATTACCTCCGCCTTAGTAGACGTGTGTTCCGACCTCCTGCTGTACGGTACCTTCATCGCAATGTGGTACAGGACGCACGAGGCGCGCGTGCCTCTTTTTCTTAGGGCTTCGAAGGTCATGTGCGTGTGCACCGATTCAGGTAGCTTTCGCATTATTATCGGCGGCCTCTCTTAGGCCAGCACTTTTTTGTTGCCTCCCTCCTGCTCCTCGTACCCTCCGCCACACGCGTTGCATACGAGACGAGCGGACGAGGTAGGCACATGAGTGAAAAACGAACATCTGACCAAGCTGGCGCCGTCGTCGTCGTCGTCGTCGTCGCCGTCGCCGTCGGCGTCGCCGTCGGCGGCAGAAGCAAAAACCTCATTTCCTTCGCTCGTCGCCTCTTCTTGTGTACTTACAGTGCAACTTTACCTGTACTCGCTATGTTATACGTTGAGGTGCAGGGAGAGCAGGCGCAGGTATTGAAAGGACCTCGATGGGAGAGAAAAGCTCCGTTAATAGCGTCGCGGGAGAGCCAAACCCTCGTCAGACCCACAAAGTCAGGCCCAAGGGGAGCATCTTCATGTTCGTTTCCATGTTGCAGTAGTTCCATGTCTGGTAATAGCTGAGTAGTATGAAAAGGGGCGTTTGGGAGCACTTCAACCTGGAAATGGTTCATTTTCGAATTTCAATTTCAACCGTCCCCTGGTACAAAATCAATCATTGAGAATTGTTATATAAACTGTTATTCAAAAACACCTTTGGCGCCCGCAAAGCGGCATTTCACCTTCTTAAAACTCCGCTTTACACGTGCAAATGCGCCGGTCTCGTTCAACGAGACTTTTTACTTAGAGCTTGTCGAGTGCTGGCGCGAGCCACCTACATCGGTCTCATTCAGCGAGACTCTTGGTTTATGACATATGTCTCATTGAACAAGTCTCTCAGTTTATTACGTAACTCTACTAATAGTCTTATTGCCTTCAGTCTCATTGAATGAGACTTTTTACTTTACTGAATAAAGTTAAACCCAAAATATCTCAAATAGAAAATGCTTTCAAATTTGAGAAATGATTTAAGGAAATGTATTTCTATAATAAAGATATACAACGAAATGTTGAATTGGATAGCAAAAAAGTTAACACAAGGATTTAACTTTGTGAGTGAAAAGTTATCTCAAGGACCCCACCCTCGATGTTTCGGGCACGTTGGGCGGCAGCTGTGAGGGCACGGGGCAAGAAGGCCCAGGTCTGGGTCTTCATGGCTTCCCTTGCCAAGCCTTTGAGGAAGAGGTCAATCAGGTCGCGGCTCTCCTCGGATTCCAGGATCGTCTGGGTCGGATGGGCTCGCATCCATAGGACTCGGATGTGGCTCCTCCATTTCAGGATGTCCTCGTTGGGTTCCTGCCAGGCTGACACTAGTTGGGCCCAGGTCATGTCCGAGTCTGAACTAGGGATGATCAGGGCCTCGATGTCCGCTCGTGCCGGCCTGTAGTCCATGTTGAGATGCATGCCCCCTACGAGGTTAATGCTCGAGATCAGCTCTCGGGCTTCGCCGGTGATGCATACGGCCATTTCCCGCCGTGCCCTGGCCTTGCTTCAGCTGTTGATCTCGACAGTGGCGATGAACTTTTCCCGCCATGTTCTCCACTTGGAAAAGTCCACTGTATCCAACTCCGGGGCCCGTATGCCCCTTTGGTCGTCGGTCCGAGGAGGGCCTTGGTTTCTGCCTTGTCTGGCGACTTGGTCCAGGAGTGCCTTGAACTGCTGTTGGTCCAGGGCAAAGAAGCTAGCTGAGTCGTGGGATCCTCTCTTGGCCATGCTTTTGCCGGATGGGTAGTCTGGTACTCGTTCCTTGGTACCTTGTTGATCTCTGTGTGTGGCAGAGATGTCTGAGGTTTCCCACTTCTGGTTGCTGCCTTTATATGGCGGGTCCGGGGTCTGCACCCGCGGTCCCGCTGGTCATTCGCTGGCCCGTGGAGTCCTAAAAATAGATCGTGCAGTAGCATGCTTGGCCAGTGTACTTCCGCTGGCCTGGCCACTGGTTTGTCTGGGGTTAATGTTCACATCATTAACCCCCTCCCATGGTCAGTGAGGTGTTATACTAGACTAGAGTGGAAACATCGCTGCTGCTTCTGCGGCATTAATCACGTGACCACGGGGCTCACACAGAGCTCGCTGATTGGCCGATTTTCTCGGTAGGCAAAACACAAATCTACGTAGTAAATATACATAATTGGAAATGAGTATTCTGCTGCATTCGTCGCAAGAGTTACAGGTTGGCAAACAGTATTGCTTTGCTCAATTTCTGCCTGTAGCCAATCTTATGTGATGGCAAGCTGTTGGCATTGAAATTGTGCCCATACGTGAAGAACCGAATTGCTGCATATTCTTTGCAAATAATCTTCTTGAGCTGGCTTGAGTGAAGGTCCTCACTGTCCGATAGCATCTGCAAGTCATGACGGCTAAGTTGTGGAAAATCAATTGAACTCTGCCGCATTACAATTGTGTACAGCAAAAGACCAACATTCTTTCGAGAAGAAATCTGGCCGCCTTCCCTCCATGACACAATGACTCGGAAGGTTCTTTCGCACTTTTCCACCAACTTCCACACTGGTGCTGCAGGAGTCAACAGGCCGCCCTTCTGCTTCTTTAAGATCAATTGTGATCGTGCATGGTCCGCAGATCTGTTTGCACTATCAGTCAGGGCATCAGCACAGATGACGCACGACATGTTCCTCCTCATCTTCCTCACGATATACCCAGCAATATATCCGACTACTGCCTCCTGCAGCTCTGACAGATGTAGCCCTTCGATAGTCTGACATAACTCTGTCATTTCAGCTTCCTGAAGCTCCGCGTTGACGTCTTCTTGAAGAGGTGTCGCCCATCTTGATGTCCACTTGAAGTGATAGATGGACGAGCATTCACTCTCCATCTCCAAACAATTTGCATTTTTGCTGCAGCGGATGGAGTTCTTCATTAGAAGGTGCCGCAGACTTGAACGAAATTGCAGCACATCAGGGTTGTTATTATACCCACTCTTGCCACGAATGCACCTGAAAAGCAGTTCCAAGTGATCCTGACTCATTCTGTAAGTCATCAGGTACTCAGCACGGTTTGAAGTCACCATAATTTTAGCCACTTTCAGGATGGCTTCACTCGATAAAATAAAGCCGAGAACAAATGCTTTCCGCGCATGGTACATCATCAAGGTCCTCGCAGTTGCTTCAGGTACTTGACGCTGGTCTCAACAACTTTGGCCCAGAACTGAAGTGAGTTCTTCGACACTGGCTGCTTGTATCCTTTTGAAAACCTTGACCTGGAGTTCAAAAAGTCAAACAGGCGATCCACCACACGAATGAAGGACACTGTTCCTGTGGCATCTTCAAATCCTGGGATCCCACGGTCCATGAGGAACTCTATTGCATCTGCAATACTTGAGCTCAGGGTCTGGGCTGCCACATTGACCTTCATTTTGTGCTGCTGGAAGTTCGTGTGCTTTGCACCAAGCTTGTTGGCAAATTTCAGGCCTTCATCACGCTGAATTTCATTGAGCAAACAGATATGATCCCACTTGATTGCATTTCCATCACCATCACGCATGAGCTTGAGCTCGGCCAATGCATTTCTTGCCAGCTTTAGGACATGGCAAGCATCGAGAACCAAGTGAACTTCACGTCTGTTTGTTAGCTGAACATCCAGCTGACTCTGAGGGTTAGGGCCCAGCCACTGGCATCCTAACAAGGCCATTGTCTTGGGATTAACACTGGTGCAGTCGCATGTGATGGTGTGAACAAGAAGTCCATGCTCATGGCTTAGGTTTAGAGCAATCTGGACCAGGTGACTCTGTACGTCTGCATCTATCTTGTTGATTAGGAAGTAGCCTATAGGAAACTTCCAGCGTCCAGTGAGGCCTACCAGCATAAATACCAGTGCTTCAGTTGCAAGGACTTCTCTGTTAGCATCTCCCAAGTCGAGGTCTGGCCCAAAGTTGATGAAGCCCTCATATTTGTCCAGTGACTTGTTGTACATTGCACGTGACCTGATGTGCATGGCATCTAACATTAGTGCACAGTCCTTGTTGATGGAGCCACTTGCAACCCTATTTTGAAGTTCCTTCATGACGTCAATGAAGAACCCTGGTTCAGACTGGACTGATGATGCCCATTGCCGCAGGGATCGCGCATGTGGCAGGAGAAAGATGCTTCGGAGATATTCATACGCCGCAGGGGAGTAGAAATGCATGGTGAACGCCAGTTTTTTCACCTCATCTGAGTATCTTTGGCCTTTTTTATTCTTTGCTCTGACATTTTTCAACTGGTTTTTCAACAGTTCAAGGGAGAGGCCCGAGAACTTGGAGTCTAGCAGATTCGAACATTGTGCAGATATGTTGTCCTCTTGGAGCTTCTTCAGAGCATCTCCCAGCTTCTCAATCTTTTGTGTGCTCCGATAATGCATCTCTCTTAGTCTCCTGAAAGCAAAAGTGATTGATTAGAAGAGATATACATTACATTTAATAGAACAGAAATAGAATAGGTTTTCTTTAAAGAAAAAGTCATGCTTACTTGATCTTCTTTTTAAGGGTTGTTGGTGAATCAGGCAATCTCCCTGTCCTAAACAGAGGCCGAGCTGGTGTTTCAGCTGCCACGGCATCAGGTACTGTCACATCCACAGGTTCCATCAGAGTCTCAGTTGCCACTGCAGTCCCACGCATCATCTCAGGTGCACGCATCGTTGCAGCCACAAGATCTGTCTGAGTCCCAGCTTCCATCGCACTTACAGGTTCTGTCTGAGTACCAGCTTCCTTCGCCGTCGCAGTTTCCATCGCCGTCGCAGTTTCCATCGCAGTCTCTGTCGCCACTGTTGTGCCATCACAGTTCATCATAGTCGTGCGTACCATTGCAGGCATTGTCGCAGTTGCAGGGTCCCTCGCAGTCGTACGTATCAGGGCACTGATCCGTGGAACTGGCACAACTCCGGATTTCAGTAGTCGACGGGGACCCTCTGTTGCCACAGGCTTGAAGTCCTCTTCTTTGAAGTGACATGAGCACACTCTGTGGCTCCTCGAGGGCTTGAAGTCCTTCCTATGTGTTGCTAATATCTAAAACATGGCAACAAGTCAATCAACTATCTTGCTCTATTCTATCCTATCCATTCCATGTCCCACTTACCCATTTTCTTCTCAGTCTCTCATCCTTGGGAAATCGAAAAAAGCTCACTGTAGACGTTACAGAGGCTCTATTGGTACAATTAACCATGCAGCAACTTGTGACTATGATGTCTGCAGTGATCGTGCCGGAAGAGCAGTAGTTCTGTTTGTTTGCCTACCTCGGTGTTTCCACCAATCAGAGAGCCTCTCCTTCCCTCTTCGGGTCACGTGATTCTTTCCACGCTCTACTGTTCCAGGCAGCCCCACTGGTGTTTCCACTCTACGGTAGTCTAGTATAACACCTCACTGCCCATGGTCTGGGTCAGCTGACCCTTCTCATCTGACTAATGACCGTCACAGTGCCCCCCGTTTGAAAAGCAGGTTGAAAAAAATTGACCACGGAAACGGACAGTGGTCAGTGTTAGAGTGATGTCATGTCTTTAATTTGAGACCCTCTCAAAAAAAATTGTTGGATATCCA
>JAAUXU010030842.1_pt1 | contig 28877 bp, 28 predicted proteins | sample 7278151 | NCBI WGS metagenome assembly JAAUXU01 (sample SAMN14350113, study PRJNA611818) | marine sediment metagenome | isolation source: surface marine sediment (1.8m) | place: French Polynesia: Moorea | collected 2018-08
ATTCACCACTTCAGGGATAATAGAATAAAAAAAATACACTATCTGCAATCAGGAGTGTCTTTTGCACAATATGCCTTTTTTGCAATGTCCTCCCCCTCCCCCCCCCCCACACACACACACCCCAAAAAAATAAGACTTTTTTGCAAGCTTCACTCGGTGGAGTCACATCTTTGAAGTGACAGCAACCTGCCTGCGAACTTTGCTCATGTTGCTGGCTGCTTAAGCGGCGTCCACTGTAGCTGAGACAGCAAAACAATCTTTAGCTGCCTGGGAGAGAAGCTTTGAGCAACGCTTGGATTTTTTTTTTTTACTAACTTCCTGAACCATATGGAGGGAAGACTTGTTCACGCGTACACAAGAACCACCCACCCACACCAGCTCAGCACTGCACACTCACGCACTGCACCAGTCCGTTCTTTAGTGGCTCATAACTGCGAACGGTCCAGCAGATTCATAAGCACTTTGCCTAAGGCATTGGAAAAGCCCTGCTAAGTAATTGCCACAAGAATTTGCATCTGCAGTCGATTAAAATGCCAGCCAGGGCTGTGTAGAGACCCAAAGTGTCCGGTGCGTGACGTCTAGCAGACCTGGCCTCTCTTTTTTACTTTCTCTCTCCTCCTCTCATTTTGTCCGCCCAGACTCCGGAGTCATTAATCTCATCTGAAACAAGCTGGCAGCTCTGGCGAAAATGGAAGGTAAAAGGCTAACTGTCACACCAAATTGATCGTTTGAAGCCAACTACACAAATGGGGCGAGAGTCGAGGCCGTCACGTGATCAATTACCAGCGTTTGGCACCGCCAGCCTTAAGAGAAAAAAATCAGTTGCTTTCCAATGGGACGACTTTCCGACCCATGAAAGACATGAGGCTGAATCCACTCAAGTTGGCACCTCTGGTGTGACGATGGCAAAAGATGATGTGTCTCTGTGCCCTATAAAAGCGTTTAATGGCTCGGCTCATGGGGGTGGGATTAAATTGGAAAGTGCTTTCTGTCTCTGGGAATTGGTGCTGTCTCCACACGAGGAAAGTAGCTCCATTTCAACATGAGGAAAGAAAGAAAGAGAGAGAGAGAAAGAAGGAAAGAAAGAAAGAAAGAAAGAACCATACTCCATACCATAAATCTACTACTCGTATAGCAAATCCTCGCCTGTCGGAGTTGATAGATTTGCACTTGTGTTTTTTTAAGCGCTTTACTTCCCCAGCTGCAAAAGCTCTGAAATTGGCATATATTGGGTGCTCGAGACCGGAGGAGGGAGGGAGGGAGGGATGCGTGGATCTGCAGACTTTGATCGACGGACCGAACATGCATAACGAGCGCTTCTTCTCCGTGATCCAAGGTAAACAACCTTACCTGAAAGCAGCAGCCGAGACGACGACGACGACTCCGGCGCTGCTCTCGCCTCATGTTTGTCAATGTTGCACAATCGTCAATTTCTTCTCGTCGCTCTCGCTCTCTCCTTTCCCGTACAGGAAAGCACACAAATTCCTAAGGAGAATTCAATTTGCTCTGGAAACGATCTTTCGATCACACTCTGTTGCTCTGCCTCCCTCTGCTTTCAACAGAACCGAGTACCAAACTGTCTTTCTTCTCTCTCTCTCTCTCTCTCTCTCCCACTTCTCTGCGCACGCACGCACGCACGCACGCGCGCGCTTCCCCAAACCCAGAGACGCCTTCTCCGTCTTCCTCTTGTTTCTGTCCTTCGCCTTCCCCTTCTTACTGTCCTTCTTCCCCTTCTTACTGTCCTTCTTCCTCTTGTTTCTGTCCTTCTCCTTCCTCTTCCTCCTGTCCGTCGTCTTCCTCTGCCTCCCGTCCGTCGCCTTCCCCTTGTTAATGTCCGTCTTCCGGCTCGCCTTCGCTTTCCCCATGTCGTCCTTCTTCATCCGCCAGTTCCTCGGCCCCAGGTTCCTCCTGCTCTTCTTTACCATGTCTTCGTCCTGCTGTTTGTCTTCCCCATGTCCTCCACCCTCCACATGTCCCTCTTGATCGTCTCCTCGTCCTCCCCGCCTCGTCCTCTTGGAGCCACTCGTTCCATTCATCGTCTTCTTCATACAGCACCATGACGTAGCCACTTCCTCCCTGCCCCGAGTTATGGCAAGTTGAAGAAGAAAGGCTCTCTTTTCTTCCCTCACACTCAAGGTGTCGTTCTTCTTAAATGGCTACCTGCATTATACAGGGCCATGAAGATGTTTGTGCCACATACGCAGCACTGGAGAAGTGGCAACACTAAAGGGAGAAGAAGTTTTATGACAAGTATTTCAGTAAAATTATGCTCCTTTTAGAGAAGTCAGCAAGACGTGGGGGGAGGCAGACATTTGATATAAAGTGGAAAGTGGTGTCACTCACTATATTGTGCTGGTCTCCATTGAAAGAGGAGATTCTTAAAAGTTTTATTTGAGACCAACTAGGAAGGGTGTAAACACCTCACAGTTCGAGCAATAAGCTGACAAAGTTGGAACCCAGTCGAGTGAACACTAGACCCTCTTTGCAGTGCATTAGTGGGGATCTCTTCCTCCATCTCTGCAGTGAGTAGAAGAGGTGCAGCCACGCGTTCAACAGCGCCACAGGCGACTCCGACTGCAGCTTCACCACGTAGGCCCAGCCAGTCATGGCGCAGCTGGTCAAACAGTCCTCCCGACAGCATGGCTGAATGACACGTTTGGGCCGGGCAACGACGCTGCCACGTGGAGCCAGGGACGTCAAGCCAAGAGGTCCATGCTCACCTCCATCCACTCGTGCCCGACCAGGTCCACCTCCGTCGCGTCCATCCACGGCGTCCAGTCCATCAAATGCTCCTCTGCAAACCGACCAATTCTTTTCTATATGTCGGGATCTCCCTAGTCTTTGCCAAACATCGAGAGAGATCCAGGGGAAACGACCGTTTTATTTCCCCCTCCTCTTCTTCTTATCTCATCGTGACAAAGGCATCTCCGGCCAACAAGAGTGGGAGAAAGAAATCGTCTCTAATTTTCGCCAGTTTTTCCGCCACAGTGGCTTAGTTTAAGTGGCCATTATGAGCCTTAGGAGGGAGAGACACACGCGTCGAACAGAATCTTTTATAGGGAGGTTGGCAGGGTCTGGGCGAGGGTTGGGCCCGGCTAAGGGGAGGGGGGGGGAGACAGAGAGATTGATGGTCGCCGGGCAGCCGCCTCAGGCTGCCCCGGCCGGCCCAGCCGGCCTCAGGAGGGAGGAGTGAGGGGGTGGCTCAAGAGGGACTCCTCCAAGGATCGAGGAGAAGCCTCCAAAAGTGTCCGGAAAAAAACACAAGGTGACAACTGTTATATTGAGTTTGTCGCCCGTTGTATGGGAGGGGGGGGGGAAGTTTTGCGGCCCAAGAGTCTCAACTCCCTCGGTTTCTCCCCAACTTTCACATAACACTTTTTCTTCCAAACTCTTTCTCGGACATTTTATGACAGGAGAATAGAGGTCAACTATTTCTTAATGGCAAAAGCTGAATGCCAAATGTTGTACAGGCTGTTTCAGCTACTTTTCCTGTTTTCATCAGATTTCTGTTAAGAAAAAGGTTTTTTTTCCTATTTGGCACAATGTTGGAAGTTTTCAAAACATGGCAAACACTTTTTGAAGTGTTGGCAACAAGAGCAGGGCCACAGTCAGCAATCAAGACAAATTAGCTAGAGACATCACGTCCGTCGACCACATTCTGCACCCAGGTGACCGATTGGCTACTTACCTTATACGAGTGGCACGCGGACATGTCATAAGTAGTCTGTTTAGCCCCGGTTTCCTGTCCTTTGTCACAAATTGTGAATGCTCCGAATGACTGCACAAAACTGAGCAGCTGAGTTGCAAGTTGACTCAGCCAACTATGATGGCAGAATATAGCGATAGCACAATTTACAGCAGCACATAAAGTCTCTTATCGTCTTTGTGCATGTTGATGTGTACGAAGCAGAAAGGAAAAGGATATTTATACCCTTTCTATGCTTTGCATTCATCCCAAACCAGTCAACAGTGTAACTTGGTCTTTCAGCAGCAGCAGAAAGCAAAGAAAAGGAGCTAAATAATCCCTATCCACTTGTGCAGTAGACTAGTAAATAGGAGCAGTCACACATGCGTCACTTCTACGTTCCATCTCAAATTGAAAATAATATCGGAAAGAAATGATCGATAATTGCTGGGATCCACAGACAACTGGTGTGCACTCAGAATGGCAACGACACCTCTTTAGTATATATACAGCTTAGAGTTAGGTTAGGTTAGGCTGTGCAACTTTCTGTTTCCACTCGTGCAGCGCCTCCAACCGCAGGAAGATCAAGGCCCGTGGGCAAAGCGAGGCCTGTGCAGGGATTCCAATTCCCAATTTTCCCAATAGTCACAGTTCGTGGTGGGTAAGAAGGACCCTATTTGTTGCTGCTGTTGCAGATTCTCTTCCAGATGCTCTGGCCAATGCTCCTGCAGATGCTACTGCTGCTACAGATGGTGCTGCAGATTCTGTTGCAGCAGATGCTTCTGCAAATACTCCTGCAAGTTGAATGTATCCTTTTTTTGACGCTTGTACAGTCGACCTTCGATGTAGTCAACTCGTCCGTCAGCCAGCAGCAAAAAGTCGACTACAACCGAGGTCCGCATTCTAAGACCAAACTGTAGCACAATTTGCCTTTGGGGGGGGGGGACCAGATTTTGTTACATAAAACACGTACACTGCGTTTATTTTACTTTGTAACAAAAAGTCTGTGATTTATAACTGCTTCGTCAATGAATGTTTTTGTTTTGAGTGAAAATCAGCTCCAGTTTCAAGGGAAACAAACTCATCAGTTAAGGCAAACTTTGTTCTACTAGCAAATATTCCATAATTACAAGTTGAACATGTGCAAAAGGCCTTAACAGAACGACAAAAATCTCTGAAGTTGATGCAAAAAAGTTGACTGTATCGGAAACGGCTAAATTTTAGCCTCACCCTAACGGAGGTTTCTACATAATGAAAATTGGTAGAGGAAAGTTGGTTCCGAGGTCGTCTCCTACTCAGTGGCGTCGTAGCTCGGGAACAAAGCGGTGGCCTCGTCCAACGTCTTATTAATCAAATTACTAACACCAGAGGAAATTTTTTGAGGAAAAAAATTGAAAAAAATGAACAATTCGAGATCAAAGGTTAGAGGAAGGAAAGAAGGGGAGGGGGACATAACTTGTACGAGGATATCGGACATCGGTCAATGACATAGGCGAATGCTTTAATAAGACTCCCCTGATGGTGACTTTGACCTCTGTCCAAGCAATGAAGTCAAGTCTGTTAAGAGTTTTCTTTTCTCCTCCCCCCCAAAGTGTTTTCTTGACTTTCTCGTGCCTGGAGCAACAAAGGACCCAGCAAGAAAGCTTGAAAGGTCCAACGAGGACGAAATTGCCTGCTTACAGCTGGAAAGTCCTTGCCAGTCTTTGAGCAGCTGACGATCCTGGACAGACGATGCATTAATCCGCAGTCACTTGACGGATGTGTGATCAGGTGGGAAGAGAGAGAAAAAGTCCTGTCTGGAACACGACTAGGGATGGCATCGGGCTGAGACAGACCCACGATTAGGACTTTTTTTTGCTCCATCCGGGGGCTTTCTCCTGGCTTAACGCGGGATTTGCACTTGGGGGACGTCTGACGGAACCGCACACCCCGGCAGTCCGACTGCCCTGACGAGCGGACCGGACTTGGGACCGGGGGAGGTGGTTCTGGAGTCACGGTCCCCTGGAGTCACGGGCCGGGCCGGACCCAAAAATCTGGCACCGGTTAGACGCTATGAAAAATGGATTGCAATATATAGGGAACATTTTTAAAAGTTGCCGTTGGAATTATCCGCATGCTATGCATACTTTTCCTCTTTACTCATTTTGGGCTAACCACTAAGGTTTTTTGTCATAATAAACATATATTTCACTTTTGCTGGCACGAAACAATAGCTTTTGTTCGGCTAGGCCTGGAAATAGCTTTTTAAAGCCCGGCTTGGTCCCGTTCACCTCGGCCTGGCCCGACAAAATCAGGCCCGCCATCATCACCACCACCTGCACCATTTCTACAGCCATCCAAAGTCACTTCCTCTAACCTATGCAGTCCACCAATCACTCCAGCACTTGGTGTGCCTGGCACTAATCCAGGTATTCCACCCATGACTGGTGAAAAAACTGGACGAGCCCGATTTCTTTCTCCCTGGAGCCCGCTCTATCACTACACTCATCCGTACCTCGCCTAGGGCGAGTCCCGGTGAAGACCGACGCCGATTAAGCTCGTATGATCTATCACAATTGCTGACAAGTGTTCCTCCCTCCTTCTGTCTGGTAGAGAAGCCAAGCAGCTGTTTGTGAAGTGACAGAAGCTCAAACTCTTCTTGTTCTCCTCCTCGACCCCTCTGCTCAGTCGCAGGGTGGACTTGACTAGGGAGACATCTCGGCTCCGTCCTCGCTACTCAGGAGTAGCGAGAGTCGATATCAGCGTGCGTGTTGCTCGAACAGGGTGTTGCAGAAAAGGCGCATTTCCGCTTACAACAACAGTGTTTTTTTTGCCATTGCTTTCGAACTCTTGTTTTCTTTCATCTCGACGAGACAGACATAAGAAATGCTCCTCAGAAGCTTCACATCTCGGTTCACGCGCCGCCAGTGGATGACCATCTTCGCCTTCTCGCTCGCAGACTTCTGCCAGGTAAGCACTCAGTCATGCCACCCTCGTCGTCGCCGTCGTCGTCGCCGTCGCTGTCGCCGTCGTCGTCACCATCGTCGTCGTCGTTGTCGTAGTTGATGTCGTCGAGATGATCACGTTGTTGTTCATGTCAGGCCGTGTGTGTCTCCCTGCAAGCGCCGTTCTATCCCGAGGAGGCCACGAGGAAGGGCGCCACCGCCACCGAGTTCGGGCTGGTGTTCGGCGTGTTCGAGCTCGTCGTGTTTCTGGCCTCGCCACTCATAGGTGAGGACGCGCCCCGTGCACCTAACTGCAGGAGTCGGTCGAGGCTGAGCTTGGCCACGGCCAAGGACCGAATTTGCTATTTTGTGCGATTTCCAGGGGGAAATTTGCACATTTTGGCAACGTCGAACGCCAATCGCCCTCCCCCTCCCCCCAGCTTTTTTTGAGTCACCCGGTGTCGGCACGCGTCAATCATTTCGTTGCCTGCCCGTTTCACCGGGACGTGACACATTCCTGCCTCACAAACAGGTCCACGTCTTCGGCGTGTCGGCGCCAAGCGCGTGTTCCACTTGGGCATCTTGACCACCGGCACGTGCGCCATCCTCTTCGGCCTCCTGGACTACGTGGAGGAGCGCAAAGCCTTCATAGGTCTTTCTCTGCTTGTTAGGGCTATTGAGGCATTAGGAAACTCATGGTAATGTTTTCGTATGACAACAGAGTTGCTCTTTTTTTTCGAATAACTTATTTGCTTACGTAGCTTTCTGACTGCGAGCTTCAGCATCGTTGCCCGGGAGTTCCCGGACACGATCGCCACCATGTTCGCCAGCCTGGAGACCTTCTTCGGCCTGGGTCTCATCGTGGGGCCGACGGTGGGAGGGGCGCTCTACCAGCTGGGAGGGTGAGTCTTTCCAGTAGACGTGTGTGTATTATATATATATATATATATATGTATATATGAATATATGTATATATATCTTTCGGTGAAAGCTGACTGTTTCTCTAAGCAAGCTTTTGGTGGCTGACTCGGTCAATATTTGTCACTAATCCTCATCTATTTGACAAGATAATTTTTCCGTACTTGTTATTAAAGGGTATCAATTCAGGATTTCGTCTGCCATTTAATAGGCCTATGCTTTGTAGTACGTTATAACGAGTAACACTGCTCAGCTCACACTTCTATTTTCATCATTGGGCTGCTCATGACTTTAGCTGGCACGTTCATTGATCTGTGCTTCCCCAAATGGGGAATTTGGTCCCAAGACAGCTTGAGGCACTCTTTTTGGGTCACCCCGTACGTTAATTTTAAAAGGAACCCTCGTGAAATGCAGATGAAGTTGTTTCTCTAGAATGTTTAGTCCCGATCAGCTGTTCGTTTCCTGTTTCAACTTTTGATCATTCTCCTATTGTTATATCACAGAGTGTAACAGTGAAAATAAGTGAAAGTGATGAAGTGACTTTTTTTAGGCACTTTCTCTACATCCACTCGCTTATACCGGGTGCGGGAGAAAAGCTTTTCAGTATCTAACGAACCATTTGAATCAAGGTTTGGTGATTGAAAAGAGTGCTCGGCTCTGTGGCACTGGGCAATGTTGGTCTTGGAGAGGCTTTTGCCGAAGATATCAGGCTTGGATGAGTACAAAGGCGGAGGCGAAAGAGGTGGCAACGTCGTTTCCAGTGCCAGACAGGCAGTTTCGGGCAGTTGGAGATGTCGATCAGGACCATGGACAACGTCAAGAGGAGGCTGAAGGAGGCCAACGTCAGTCCAGAGCCACAACACTTGAGGTTATCATCGAGATGTTCCACAACTAGATGAGCGAGGCTGTCGTGAGGACGACTAGAGAGGCCGCTACCGACGTCCCAAAAGTGAGGCCGGGTCTGACTGCAGCCGCAACCACCAGCTCAGGTCCGCCCCTGCCGACCCAGTGACTGTCTTGTCTGTCCAGAAGAAGAATCTCACCGGCTACCCAGTGGGTAGCCACAGGAATGAGCTTCAAGGAAGACACGGACGGCTCCGTCAAGCTCTGGGTGACAATGAAGCGCTCATGGTGTCCGGCCTCGTGGCCTGGTGTGGCCATCACTGCTCCTGCCAGTTGGGTACAGGTTGACCCACCAGGCCGATCACAACAAGGTGCTCAAGGACAAGATCTTGCTGTCACGAGGCCAGAGTGAACCAAAGCTGAACATTCTGTTGTGGCTGAACTCCCTCCTCACCTGACTTGGTCATGAGCGTAATCCTGTGCAGTTTGGCTGGGACCTGAATGTTGATCCCACCTCCGTCTGCATTAAAAAAAGACTAAGCCTTTTTCTGGCCTCACTGGAGGCCGTCTCCAAGGGCTCAAAACATTGACTAAAAGGTTGAGAAACAAGTGGTCAAGCATTGGGATTAGGGATCTCTGTTCAGCCAGAAACGTGTCCATTGCAGCTTGTTGTGGAGCTGCTTAAGCTAAACACTTGTACGAAGCATATATTTATGGCTTTTTTGTTCGTTGCAAAAACACTCGAGTCACTTCATTCGTGGTAGTTTTGACGCATGAAAATCGACCCATCGAGATCCATCACTCATGTAGATGTTGGGCTTGACTCTCAGCAAAGCATTCAAAAGTCACCCAAAAGTTTGTAGGTCTTTTCTCCAGAGACAACCTTGACCTCCTCTTCTTCATTTACACCTTACTCACGACTTTGAGGGTGAAGCCTTTGCAAAAATGATGGGGAAGCAGCAGCAATCATTGATCAAGAAAGTATTCAGCAATTGACTAAGGTCAGTGTTTCGCCATTGTAGCTTCAAACTTTTGCAATAACTTTGGGCTCACCTCTATTCCTTGATCCCAAGGTAGGCTTTTTTTCCATTTAATATTTTTTTGCACTCACATTTTCCGCCAGAAAAGAGCGCACAAGACTTAACGTGAAAGCAAAATTGCGGTGCGAATGTTTTTGAGCGTAGACTAGTCTGACTTGAGTGCCCATTGAGAGTAAACAAGGATGTATCCAAACAATGAAGAGAAAAGTAAAAAAATTGGCGGAAGAAGTGAAAATCTTGAACGAAAGTAAAAGTCGAGAGAAAAGTACTCCCTCCGTTCAAAAATGAGTGATCCATGACGCAGTTACATTTTTTCCAAAATACTTGAGTAGCACACATATCATTGACTGAGTGGAGTAGGACTGTAGCATGATTGGCTGAAGTGATTTACTGCAGAATATGGTTGTTTGTAGCATGTTGGCATTTCTGCAGCAGGACATGCAAGATCTCAAAATGTTTGTGTTCTGCAGGTTGGGCTTTGTTATATTCCTAGAGCACTTAAACATAAGTGTTGAAGTCACAGCAGGTGTGATTTTGATCTCACCTTGAAATCCCCAGCTTTGTTGGCTGTGGACTCCACGACCACCAGCACTGTTGATGCTGTGGAACCACCCAGGCCCATAGTCGACACCAGAGATCATTTCAGCCCAACTGCTTGAAGTATTATTATAATCTGCCTTTTATCAAAGCTTTAGTTCCCAATGGCTCACTTATTTTGAAACAGAGAATCCTTTGTTTCCCCAATTCCGTGATCTGCAGGGATTCTAGACCCTAGATTTGACCCCAAACCAGGAGACAAACGTAGATCAAGTGAAAGAAAATGACGACTTTCGGAAATTCGGAACCGAAATTGTGTAGGTTCGGCACTTGAACATTTTCAAGGAAAAAGGATCCGGCTCGGTGAGTGACCTAGCATTTTGGAGTGAGTAAAGCACTTTGCATGGCAGCCCGAGCCTTGGGTACTCATGACAGCCCGAGCCTTGGGTACTCATGACAGCCCGAGCCTTGGGTACTCATGACAGCCCGAGCCTGGGGTACTCGTGACAGCCCGAGCCTGGGGTACTCATGACAGCCCGAGCCTGGGGTACTCGTGACAGCCCGAGCCTGGGGTACTCATGACAGCCCTAGTGTGTTGCCAGGAGAAGAAAATCTGGTGTTGAAGTGATATCTTTGGTGTCCCCTAGAGACACACTCAGGCTTACTCTTATCTGCTGTTGTTCAGAATGATCCCTTTGGAGAATAAAAGTTTGGATCTAAGTCTGTTGGTCGATCATCTGCGGTCACAGAAGCTGGGCAGGAGCTACCATAGATTTGGACCCTTAGGACAAGTCATTGTGGTCAGGCTTGTAACATCTGCTACATTAACGGGGTCTAATAAAAAGTACCCATTCTGCCATTGCTGGTCCAGGAGTGGGTGCTGATTGAGCTGCGCGGAGTTAACAGACTTTTACTTAAACATTCTCTAATTGTGATGCTTAAGTGTGATTTGTGTCAGCTACGTGCTGCCGTTCGCTCTGCTCGGTTCAACTTTGGTGGCTGCCGCCTGCGCCACCTTCTTCATCCTTCCTGCCAACTACGATGAGGAGGAGAGAGCAAAGTTGGCACAGGAGGAAGTTGCTAACGCCGGTAGTGACAACAGCGCCAACAACGACGGCAGCAGCGGCAGCAACTCCGTCACCAGGTAAGAAGATATCGTGTCCGCACCCGGGCTGCGTCCATGCTCATCGTTCTCTGCAGGGCTCTGAAGGTCCCTGAGATCGCCCAGGCCGCATACAGCATCCTCTGCGCGTCCTCCTCCATTGGGTTCTTGCTGACGGCTCTGGAGCCTCACCTCAGTCAGTTCAACTTGTCACCCTTCATGATGGGTGAGTACAGTGACGTGTGCATCATGGAGCGGCTCCCTTCTGCGTTTACCGGCCTGCCTTCTCCAGGCGTCATGTTCGTGGTCAACGGCGGCTCCTACGCCATGACGGCGCCTCTCTTCGGCATGGTCTGCGACAAATTGGCACCGCCGTCCAAGGTCAACCAGCTGGGGGCTACGGCCATCCTGATCTCGTTCTTGCTGCTGGGCCCTGCCCCGTTCCTGCCGTTCGCCACTAACCTGCCCGTGTGCATCGCAGCCCTGGTGATCCACGGTTGGGGAATCGGGGCCGTCCTCGTCAGCAGCTTCGCTGCTGCGCACTGTGGAGCCATCGAAAAAGGAGGCTTCCCAGACGACATCGGCACGTACGGGATGGTCTCCGGACTCTGGACGTCGGTCTTCGCCCTAGGTGAGTCCTGTCCGCCACCTGCGCGTGGTCAGAGCTTTCACGTCCTCCTACGTGGTCGGGAGGTCCTTGCCTGGAATGGGCTGTCCTTGCTGGCGTAGCTGTGCTTCGTCGCCCTGGCTGCCCACGTGTTTGTCGACCCGGGCAGAATGGGCTTGCCTGCATCGGCCCTTCTTCGTCAAGCTGAGGTAGGACGAAAAGCTCGTGTTCGTTCCCTGCAACGCTCAGCTCGCGTTCACCCTCAAGAACGTGAACGGGGTTCAGTTCAAGTTCATGGAGAAAACTTGCTTTAGTTCACAGATTGCTCATGTCTCTTCGGATGTTCTTCGTAACTTTTTGCACACCTGAACTGACCAAGGGATATTTCAATGTACTGAAAAGTACTTGGACTGAGTTTTAGTGCATATCTAGTCTAACGAAATCACCAGAAAATCCTAGTTCTGGCAGGAGTCGCGGCCTTTCTGCGCGACAACCTGGAATTCCCACATGGAAGTGAAGTTCTTGCTTTAGTCCAAATCTCAATGCTGCCCAGTTCATAAATGTCCAAGGTTAACTTTCACTTAAAGCTCACAATTGCCCCAACTATTTCTTGGTCACTCTTCCATCTTACTCTGGATGCTGTTGATTCGGGAACAGCAAAGCGTGGGTGGCTTAAACTATGCTTGTTAAGTTGATAAAACTAATACATCCATTGAAATGAAGTACAAGTGTCATTAAGTTTTGCAGTACCCGAATTAATTATGAGTATAACAAAGTAGTTACGTCTTGATGTGAGTTTTAATAGCCTGAACGTTTATTTCCGTCTTTTTGGAATAAACATGGATGAAATTTGCAAGCGAATAAATGACTTTTTTATTGTACATAGCCAATTGCTGTATTATTTATAAGCCTTTAAAGCATTGGCAAATCGGACATCAACTTGATCTGGTTTCTGTGGTGTGAGTGCACAACTTGATCTGGATCAGCACAAGCCTTCACTGAGTTCCAGTGTCCTCTGGAGTGTACAAGATCACCTTCCTCTCCTGGAGATTCATGGCGCCACCGCTAAGTCGACAGAGTTGCCACTCTATTTGTCCCCCGTCACTGTTTAAGCTGATCACCTGTGTTTTAGAGCCTCTCCCCAAATTGTCGTTTCATTTTTGTTTTAAAAAAATCAAACTGTGTCTGTGTTTATGACATATTGGCTCGAAAGATCTCCCGCCAGAAAAAGAACTGTGTGAACAAAAAACAAGTGCACTCAGCAAGAAAGGTTTTCTCGCGGAGAAATGAGATTAAGGGACTTTCAGCAAAATTGTCACGTTGAGTGGAAACTTTTTTTTTTAATTTGTTCCATTGAGGGATCCGTTGCCCAGTTACGAGTCACGTTACACAAACTCACAGATGTCACGAGTGCTTTTGTACTTTACTACACAAAAAAGTGTGGACGAAAAGCATCCAGATACTTGGAACCAGAGGTTCATTTCTCCGGCTGTGTGAGAAGGACAAACACGTAGCGCGGCTCGTTTGGAAGAGGAGATTCAAAATTTTTATTTGCAAAAAACATTTCGCAAATCCGACCAAAATCAAGCAAGTTATGGCCTCCCCAAGTCAAAACTTTTTGTTTACACTTTTTCAGACGTCCAAAGAATTGAAATCTAACTGCACAGACTGTGCAAGACCTACAAATACGGCTGGCTAGATTCGGCTGAGATGGCCAAGAGGTAGCTGAGGTTGAAGATCTTGAAGCTGTCTCACGCGTTCTAGCGTTGGCTTTGGTGTGTGTGTGTTGGTGTTTTTTTTTCAAATTTGATCATGTTGGCGCGTTTCAAAGTTATGCAAAATTTTAAGTCACCTTGATGTCTCAAACACGACTTGATATCGACATCGATATTCGATCATTTTCTTTTCTTCAAGAAGACCCTTCCTGAGGTGAGAAACCTCTTATTGGAAGTAGACAAAGTTGGTGACGGTTTGAAAGAGGAATCACAAGAACAGGAAGCTTCTGAACTAACCCAAGTTGGTTCTGGTTCTCGGGGAGAAAATGTACAACGTATCGATATCGTCTTGATACTCTGAAATTGTTCAATAATATTTTAAAATCACTCCAAAATGTCTGTATGAGTGCACACACTGTGCAATGGTCATGGTTATGTAAGAGTAGTTGTTCCTCAGGTGCTTTCATCGGTCCCAGCGTGGCCGGGCTGCTCATGGACTTCTACGACGTCCCCCGCGCCACGCTCTTCGTGTCCGTGTTCGCCGCGTCCCTCATGGTCGTGAACGGCGTCGACTCCGTCACCAAGAGCATCAGGGAGCGACGCAGGCGAGGATACGAGCAACTCCACGGGGAAGAACGGGACAAACAGGAGGTGAGAGCGCACAGGGTGTGTAAGAAATAACTTACATTACTAAGTAAAAGTCGGTTGAGCGCAGTAAAGTTTGAAATCTTGACCAGTCCAGGTGTCACTCACCTGTATTTTAGGGATGCGATGCAACCTAACGTAGTACAGTGAATTTTGGCATGCAGTTTGACACATGTGAACAGAATTTTCAGTCACCCCGTAGCATCGTTCTCATCAAACATTCGACCAGGAGAGTCTAAATAACTTGGAAAATAAGTCTTTGACAGCTGATAATTTAAGTTGCTACGAAAAGTTTGCTCAGTGTTCCCACAAGTTGAGGAGTAAAAACACGACCAGGAGTGAATTTTTCGATTTTTTTAAAAAATTTTTGGGGCCAGGTTATTTGACTTGTCCGAGGTCCCTTCTTCCATCGATATATTCGATAGCTTGAAGCCAATGAAGGACCTTTTCTGTTCTGCAATATACAGTTAATGCTGTCCTATATTGTATATAAAGTATGTTCAAGCTGTATGTACAGTTGGTGACTGCACTGCAGTCGCAGTTCGTTGTCGGGGTGTGTATGCACAACACGCGATGGTGACGTGACTCGTCTCCAACATGTGCCACAGGTTATTCGTGGCCACGACGGCGGAAGAGACCGGAGCAACCCGAATGGATCCACCCGGCGCTCGTCTTGCAGTATCGGGTACGCCTCGGGGTCCGGCTCTAGTTCCACGGCGGAATCTTCGACCACACAACAGCAGCAGCAGCAGCAGCAGCAGCAGCAGCAGCAGCAGCAGCAGCAGCAGCAGCAGCAGCAGCAGCAGCAGCAGCAGCAGCAGCAGCAGCAGCAGCAGCAGCCGGTCACAAAACAAGGTCAATGACCTGTGAAGTATCTGAACCCCATGTCAGGACACTTGCATGACTCCCTCCAGGTCCCCGACGGAATCGCTCCTCCGTCGTGCAGGTCACGTTGGAGACGTCCGAGGCCGTCGCGTCGGCCAACACGGCGCCGTCGTCCACGATGTTCGCGTCCAAGAGCCCATTCCAGGTCAGCGGGACAGAGAAGGCAGAGAAGCTTTGACCTGAGAGAAATAACGCCAAGCAATTTTTGCTCCCAGGTGGGCTCCGCCGGTCTCTACGGAGGAGTTTTGGGCTACTCGTCGTACGTCAACAGCCCTCCGGGTGCCGTCGGCGGCCGAGGACACCACGGCGACCCTGAGGTTCCTCACGAGGTCAGTCAGACAAACCCCTCATTCTGGCACCTACTACAACCTCATGTCTGCCAATTTGTCCACTGATTTTGCATTTCTACAAGCTGTTTGTTGTGGCAACACTTTTGACATTCAGATATCATCTCCTCCAAGCATGATCAAGTGTGTCCCACTTTTTTTTTAACCAAATTTTATTTTTAAACTATGCCACGAGCGAACGAGGTCAACTTGATGAGTGACCGAAAATATCACCCCAGATCCCAGAAACGCTTTACCCTCCGTGGAGGAACGAGGAGGCCCCAGCCCCGGCGGCGGCGGCGGCGGCGGCCGCGGCGGCGGCGGCCTCGGCCGCGTCATCCGGGGGAAACCGGAAGAAGCGGTCAAGGAAAGATTCCTCACAGTGACAAAAAGACTCGATCAATTCATTAAATATGACATGAAAACTAGATTTTTAGCGATAGCGCACGAGTCCAAATTCCGAGACGAGAGTTCAAGCTGCTTGCATGACCAAACATTTGCTCATTGACCATCTGCTCTTCTCTCTATAGTAATATACATATATATAGTAAAATTGTTTTTACAACAGTTTCAAGGCACTTTTTTGAAAAAGCTCCAAGAGAGCGTTTGATTTTTTTTTCTTCACGTCTCTGCTCTGTACGACTCTTCCTATCGCTACAGATCTTTTTAGCGGTCTTAAAGAGCTCGTGTAATATATTATTCGCGTATTACTCGTGTAATATATTGAATGGCTGGTCTCAAAGAAAAAAAGTTCCTCAGACGACGATACCTTATTCTGATCTTTGTGTTCAAGTTACGCCTCCATTCCAATGGAATTCATTAAAATATATGTAAATTTTACTTTATCATACGTGCAAGTATCATGGGTAATAAAGTCCGCCGGAAAGAGCAGAAACAGGATTGATGTGTGCACAGTCAAAGGACAGAGCTGACGAAAACGTGACTTTCTTTGCATCATTGACTCTTGGCGAGCGAGCGAGCACTTGGTGACGATGAACTTGCACCACTTCTGCTCTGCGCTGCTCTGGCTTATCTCTGGGCTGGGCGCGGAGGTGCCGTGGAGGACGGACATGGTGCAAAGGTCGAGGAGAACTGGTTGGGGAGGGACGGGAACGAGAAAATCAGGATTGCAACGTACAATGTAATGGACATTCTCCACATGACATGTCTTCAATGCGGATTTACTAACAACTTTGCTTTCAGAAGATTGCAAATTTGAGGCCTCAGCAGGCGTTTGATGGACTTGAGCCATAACACAACTGTCGAAGAAAAGAGTCAATGGAACAAAAGTTATTTTATAAGAAAGACTCTGAAAAGTTGTTGTGATGCTGTAAAAGTCGATTTTGTGAATTCTGCCAAATTGTGGCTGCTCGACTTTAGGGGGAAAACAATTCCCCACCCTGAGTGTGTCAGTTCACTCTCAAAACATTGCAGGCTCGAGGCGTTCATTGGACTTCAACCATAAAATAACAATTGAAGAGGAAAGTTCATAGGATAATAATATCTATTTGTACATGTAAAAACTTATCAGCCACAGATAAGTTAATACTAGGACGTTGCAACAGTTCAGAGACGTTACAGACGAGTGAACAAACAGAAAATAGACCTTTTCTAGTACAGAATTGCTGACTGACTCATCTAGGCTGATCTATAAAAGGAGACACAAATGCTTAAGAGTAAACGTTACTATTCTTACGCATTTTCACGAGGTAGCTGGTACAAGTTTCATTTTTTGAAGAAAAAAATGACTTACTATCTGCACTTTTAATTTGAACTTTTACTCCTTATGTTTAGACTGTACATAGCAGACATGCTATGTTATAGAAGTGCCTCTTGTCCGTTAAGCTGAATTTATTTTTGCTAATACTAGACATTCCCCACTAGGACCTCCTAAAATGTCAGATCCATCAGCAACACTTTTATAACATAGCATTTTTAGAGTGACAAATTCAGACACCTCTATGTTCTGTGCTTCCGTTGTTAAATTCAAATTAGAAGTGCAGATAGTCAACAGTCTTTTAGGAAAAAACATCCTTAGTAAAATCTTCTTTATTGGACCCTAGGCCAAAAACGCAGGATGAAAAAATGTAATTTTCCAGAAAAAGTCCCTTTTCGAATTAGTCTGACTAATATTTATAATGCCAATATTTTCCTGCTGACTTGTCAGAGTTGAGAGAAAAGTTACTAAAGTCACCTCTCCCTCTGAATGCATGACTAAGAGTTCAGGAAAGCTGTGAGCCAATTTCACTGTATTTAACTGCCTAAAAGACGTTCCAAAGTAAGTTCTGAAACATTTCCAGTAAGTTTAAGACAATGATGATCACGTTGCAAGATGATGTTAACGCCATCGTCGTTAGTGGAAAAGTGTTACTGGAGTGCAGGCTGTTGTTCTAGGTGAGCACGTGGATCTTCCTCGTCCCAGTGATGTTGTACAGCTCGTTGGAGTTGAAGGTGGCCACGAGGGTGGTGGCTCCTCCGCGCCAAGGCCGCAGCTGCATCTCGGCCTCCACCGTCTCGCCAGCGTGGATTTTTCTGCTCGTGGAGCAGAAGGAAAGTGAAATCGAGGCAATTTTGGGGAGGGAAGCAAAAACAAAAAAGTACCTGAAGCGTTTCTTCAACGGCTCCGTGACCCCCGGCGACTCCATGGCGAACACGCACGCCGTCAGGTCCTCCGACAACGGGTTGGTCAAGCGGATGGAGACGCGGCACACGCGGTTCACGCGGGGATTGGCGGGACTCGCACGGACTTCCTACAGGGATATATTATGACGAATGAGCTTTCTGGACAAAAGTTGGGTGGGCTTGAGCTGGAGGCTTCCGAGTGTCCCAGACCAAGAAATCTGACCTTTTTTTTTATCTCGTCACTCACCAGTTTGGGTTTGAGCAGCACGAAGTCGTCCTCGCCGTGCCAGACCTGCCTGGTCTGAGCCACGGAGACGAGGAAGCGGTTGACGAACTGACAGTGCTCGACGGTCTTGGGCATGTAGACCTCGGGCTCCACCTCCATCGTCAAAGTCTCTCCTGAGAAGGAGAGGAAGAGCGACTCGGGCAGTTCCATAGCAACACTCAAACCTTCATACGTTCTCCTGGCTTCAACGCGAACTCCCCCTCGCCCTTCTTGACGACGTGCGCCTTCACCCCCGTGTAGAACACCGAGATCGACGTCATCACCACCCGGATCAAGCGGTCTTGGTGCGACTGATTCTGATCACAAATAGTAGTTAGACAAACACTTCTTAAGTATTTACATGATGGCGGTGTAAAAAAAAAATACGCACGTGCAGGTAGAGACTGACTTTGTAGGGCTCCCCGTACTTGCCCTTGTCGAGGTCGATCAGTTTGAGGAAGACGTCTTGGTTGACCCTTCCAGGATAGTCTCTAAGGCCACTGGCCTCGCTTGTGCGCGAGGCCCTCATCATTGCCAGCCTCTCGCTGGCGGAGCCCTCCCTGGGCTTGTACTCCTCCGTGATGACCTGGACGCGGCAACTTTTTAGTACGTGAAGGACTGTTTACGGAGCTCAGGTGGCAGACCTCGTAGTCGTTCTCATTGTCGTCGCTGAAGTGTCCCACGGCCTGGGTGATGATGAGCTTGCCGACGCTGAAACACGATCAAAATCATCATGTTACAACAGTGACTAAGGGAATTGAGTCTATTTTCTGTTCAAAACCTTCTTGAAACTCAATTCATTTGCAAACCAATTTCACATCCTTATGCGTTGGAGATCTTGTCTGCCAGCTCAGAATTTGACTTTCTATGCGGAATTGGAATTTTTCTGCACACAAAAACATTTTCTGCATTTTTTTTTTTTTCAAACTGACTGATCGGTGCTCGTCTCCGCTATCCTGTATCCCCAGCGAGTGTCCTTGTCCGGGACGTAGATGAAGACGTCGGCGTTGACCTGGGTGAAGACGAAGGCGGCGTCAAAGCTGAGACCGACCTCGCCACGCCGAATGGCCGCAACCGAGGCTGGCCCGCACTGATAGCGACCTTGGGCACAGAGAGTTTGAGGCCTTTTTGTTAGTGTCCACGCAGCTAAAGCGACTCTACTGACTGCCGCTCTGCTCCTGCGGGGTTGCATCGATGACCTGCCAGCCTCCGAATTCCTTGGGCAGGTCGGGTCGAGACATCCAGACCTCGTTCCACACGTGAAAGTTCCAGATGGAGTCCGATCGCCCTGCTGGACCTACGCGACCAGGGCGTTCTCGGAGGTCCTTGTACCGGAGGCACGTCTTTTTTTTTTTTCTCACCTGATCCGGAGTCCCCGACGTCGTTATCGCCGATGGTGACCTCGTCGCCGTTCTCGTCGTAGAATCTGTCCACGCTGAGGCTGGCGTCCGTGTCGTGGGCAGACACGTAGTTAGTCACGCACCGGCAGGGGAGGCCCAAAGCTCGACAGACTGAACCAACCTCACATCACTGAGACGTAGTAAGTTGTATTTACAGTGTTAACACGCTCACTCGTAGTGACGACCCCTGCGAAGACCCAACACTGCCCGTACTTGACCGGGCGGCCCTTCTCCATGTACTCCTCGATGATGGGGACGCTCCCGGTCCACTCGAACGGCGTTGTGCCGTCGTCGTACTGCCCGTCCCAGCGACCGACGAGGACGCCACCGTCGTCCACGTTGTTCACCTATTTAGGGCAGACGTCGGCGATGAGACACGCAGGACCATGAGAAGTGACCACGGCCAAGTCATGTCACACACCATAGCTGAGATCGCCCTCGTCACCCTGACAGGGTCTGACCTCTCCGAGTCCTTCAGGAAGCTGACGTTGTCCAGCAAGTGGCACGCGGCGGGCAAGACCACGTCTCTCAGCTGGCCGAAGATCCATGGCCTGCGAGAGCAGTGGGACGGTCAAGGTTTTGCCATCCAACGACATTAGCGGACTTCAAACTGCGTGGAGAAGCAAACTCACACACACTCCCGTACCTGCCCAGGACGTTGTTGTGGCTGCCGCCGTAAACCTTGCCGACTTCAGAGAAGAGGAACTCCTCTCGGCCGGCAGCATGCGGAAGGTAGCACGGGTCCTCTAGTGGTAAAGTAAAAAAAAAAAACATTTAAAACGTCACCTTTCAACATTTGCTAAGATTTTTACTCTTACTTTCGTGGAAAGGATTGAATAAGATGTAGACAGGTTGTTCCTTAGCCTTGTACTTCTTCCTCTCCCAGCTGCGGTCCCCGTACCACGTCTCCACGGTCACGGTCCACAGGCCGACGGGCGCAGTCACCGGGATGGAGACGCGGATGTCGAACCGAGTGCCTCAAGAGACGTGAAACTATCATCCAAACTACACGTTGCCCAGGTAACCCTTTGTACCCGTCTTCTTGATGAAAGTCGCTTGCCAGTTGGAGGTGTCGTCGTTGTCGTTGACCCCACCGACCTTCACCTCCGCCACGCCCTTGGTCCCCTTGGTGACACTGGGACGCTCACCTTGAAATTTGCGAAAAAGTTGTCGTCTCTGTTTTTTTTTTTCTTCTTTCTATGAGTGCAAAAATCATGGTTTAGCTGTGGACTCACCGAATTCGAAGATTATCTTGGCCCTGTCCCTGCTGACTTCGAACGTTCTTCCTCCGGTTCTGCAGGCTACCCCTAGGGTGACGACCCAGCCTCTCCGGGCCAACAGTCCGGAGAACGAGGACCCGTCGACGACCTCGTAGCGGTTCGTCTGATGATCCAGCGAGTTGGCTCGGCCGCACAAGTCCAAGGCCTCCACCTCCAAGATGTGACTGTCTGAGGGGCAAGCCTTGCATGAAAAAAGGCCACTGCAAGGACAATCCAGCTCCGATATAGTGAAGCCCGGGTTGACTGAGCCCTCGTGGGTCCGGTACAAAGGAAACCCATGTCGAACCGGTGCGACACCGACGGTTGACAGTACTTGCCTTCTCTCCCGTCGTCACTCACGACCTCGTCCCGTCTTCCAGCCAACGCCCGGTGGAAGTGCCAGAGCGGCGGGATGTAGAAGTCCCTCCGACGGCTCCAGGGCCAAGATGGCCAGTCGAAGAAGCCGCCGCTGTTGCCGCCATCGCCGCCGTTGGTGTAGTACGACTGCGGCGAGAGCTCCATTTATGGCACATACGACTGAGAGGTCAAACGTTGCCAATGCCAGAGCATCGACGAGGACAGTGGAAGTGAGGACTTATTGGTTCAGGCTCAATGATAAAGAGAGCTGAATGCAAACGTTTGACGTGAACTCCAGTGTGTATTACTACACTTATGACTTACCATTGTGTGAGTGTGGCTGGGGTCTCACCCCGGCTACATGTTGACCAACACGCAGACTTCCGCTTGAAGAAGATTTCGCAGGCAAACAAATGCTCCAACAGACTTGTTCACAGTCGTCATCCACCCAAGGATACAACACAGTCGACTCCACCAGTCAGGAGATGATCAAGACGTGCTCTGTTCTCCCACCTGCCAAGTTAGCGCTCAGGCCCGAACTATTAGATCACCTTTGGGTCGTTCAAGTTCGCGCATTACTCGGCCAACTTGGACTGAGATACTTGGGCGCAGCCCGACACTTTGTCTGGTCGAGATTCGCCTCTTCTGTGGGTTTTCCGCCCACCTCTTCCTCCATGATAGATTGGCTCGGTGCGGATGCGCTTGCGTGTCCAGGTGTGGGCGTTGATCGTTGATTAAACTATGCCTTATGCACTTGCACAATTTGATGCAGCAAAGCTTTAAAAAAAACTCGGTGAGACAAGTTTGTTGCGTCCGCGGTCGAGTTTCACGTCGAAGAATTCACCCCGCGCGAGCGCGCCTTAAGGAGATATGCTGAAGAGATTCATTTGACACGGAGGCGGGCTGGACTGGGCCATTTCGCGGCTGCCGGGGTTGATGTTGGCGTTGGTGAGCGCGGAGAAACATCTGGCCTCATTTGAATTTCGTGGGCGGCAGTTATTATGCAACCCTGTGCAGCAGGAGTTACAAGAGCTGTACAAAATGCAAGGAGCAGGTGGAAGTGGCTGCCCACGCCGTTGCGTCCTCACTAGTGCTGTGGCCGAGCCTGTGGCCGAGCCTGTGGCCGAGCCGTTTGTCGCCCAGCTCGAATCAACCCCGAAGATAGGGTTCGAGTATTGATAAGATCAGGGCAATCAACTAATTTCATTCTGCTTTCAACTCAGTAAGTTGAACTGGACAAGGTTCTAGAGGAGGGAGAGGTGATGCCAGCTGACGAGGAACACGAGCAAAAAAAACAGATGAACGAAGTTCGGGGTTGAGCTTGACCCCGGAGGACATCTTTGGAGGCGTCAGAAGCCCCAAGTCCACAGGCCAGCCTGAACTTGTAAAGGTAGTCAGTCCATGGCATGCTGAACTTGAACCTCGCAAGCCTGATTCGTCTGAAACCCTGAAATAATAGCCTAGTCCGGACTTTTCGTTGTGAGGAATTCACTCTTAGGGTGGTAAAGTCATTACCGATTGATAATTGCTTATGCTTGATTAGTTGATGACGTAGGCATGTAAATAAAAGAACCGATTAATCGATTGCTCTACTCGAACTCTACTTTTCAGCTTTTGTTTTCGTTACTTGTGCACCACTCTTAAGCGAGGCATTTCATAATGGACAAAAGAAGAAGACAGACAAAAACAGTGGAATGCTAATTTGCCTCAAGAGCAATGATTCTTTAGAAAGGATGCTAAAGGTTCATCTGACATTCGCGTAACAGTTTGCGCAACAACTGATGAAGAAATAAATAAAAAAATGTCTAATATGAGAAAAGAAATAGAATATTACTCATGGTCAGGGTAGCAATCACTCTCCAGGTTAGCTAAGATGAGAAGCTGCTGTTGATGTTCCGAGCTGAAAGTGGCACATTCGAGCCAGCACGTTTCAAGTTGAACTTTTAACTTCCCAGCTCGACTAGGCTTGAGAAAAAAAATCTTGAATAACAGCCCTATTCATGACGAACATGTTCAGACATGTTCAGCTTCAGGCCCAGCCCAGCTTTTTCCAGCTTTGGATGTTTTTCCTCGAACTCAATCAAGCTTTTGGATTTCCAGCTCAGCTCGAAAAAAAAATTAAAAAGCTCGAATAACAGCCCTACTCGAGACCCTCCAGGGGGAGACCAGAGAGCAGAAGAAGGAGAATCTAGCAAGCAGCAAAGGGGGTTGAAACCTCCAGCTGCGTCAGCTGGAACTTGGGCATGAAAGTGTTGTGGGCGAAACAGACACGTTCAGCTAACGTCACATTGGCAGACTGGCTGGAGCTGAGTCCAAGTCGACGAATCTCTCTCTACATAAAAGGACAGACCCCTACGCACGTGTCCCTGTGCGCGGCTTAATCCAGGCGGCTGATTTTCGTCATTTGCGGCTGACTTTGACTCATTTCTTTCGGCGCTGCCCTTGGCGGCCGATTTTCATGACCTTGGCGGCCGATTTTCATCAGACACAGACGGACAGAAGAAGACATTTTTAATTCCTTTTACCCAACAAAGTGGATAGCACAAAAGTGGTAATGAGGTATAATTTTCAGCGTCCATTGGCAACACATCTAGGAGTTGTCACTCATACTTTTACTCTAGAGTAAGTATGGGAAAAATCAACATGAGCAACTGTTGGCAAACATGAGCAAGAACAACTCCGTGAACATATCTTGTTAATCCTGGTTTCTTTCATTGGAATGAGTTGAGACAAGGGTCAGGGGGTTAACTCTCGATGTGCTTGCCTTCAGCTGCCACCACAGCCTCCATCCTCAGCCTAAAGGCATGGATGGCATGTCTTCCTGATGAAGTCCTCACTGAAGTTGTCCAATGACTTGTCGACGCCGGCCTTCAGGGACTCCACATTCAGGTGAGAAGTGGCACAGGCCCTGGTCTGAAATGCTCCCCAACCCCAAAGTCTTGGGGGTTGAGGTCAGGTGAGGACAGGGGCCAAAGTGACATGGGCCAGAAATCCAAGGTCCTTGATGGCCAGCCCGATGGTAGTGCCCCTGTTGATCTTTCTCATGGACTTGGTTGGCTCCTTCTTGGTTGTGTTGAGGGATGAGTATATACAAATGAGAGTTCTGACACAATGAACCTTTTTAATGGATGGGGGCCTGTGTAAACATGCTCGCGAAGGTCACCAAACTCTCATTTTCACCACATTTCTAACTCGCGAGACAAAACAAAAATCACAAACTACGTAGGTAAGTTTCCAAAGTTTTTTTTATTCATAAATCATTGTAATGCCAGAATATCACACAAGAATTTTCAAATTTGTTCTATCACAACGAATTGTTTGTTTGTTAGAGGGGTCTCTCGAGGGGAATGGACGTCCCAACAAGAGAAAGGAGTAACCCTGACTTTTCAAATTTGTTTTTCACAGACGATTATAACTCTTCAAGCAAGGAGATTTGAATCAATGAATTTTCCAAGTATATCCAATAATCTCGCAAATGCCTGCGAGGCAGAATTCAAGCTCAAGAGTCCGTAACTCTCCGTTATGACGGAGATCATGCCTAATTCTCCGTCGAAGAATGACGAGATGCCGGAAAACTCCCACTCGTAGGTGTTGTGGGGAGACACGTTGTAGTCGCGGACAAGTTTTGCCCCTCCTTGACGTCCTCTCTCATGTACCGGTCTGAAGAAAAGATAAAAAGGTCATTTTTATATAGGCTGCAAGAATTAACTCCTGGTACTGTCTGACCATGTGAGACGATGCCGTCTGGTCCTCTGCAGAGGACCGGGATTGTGCCGATTTTGTTGCCACCGGCGGCGGCGCCTCCGACCTTGAAGAAGAATCTGCGCAATTTGGCCAAGGGGAAGAGGGCCACGGCAGTGCCGTAAGCCCTGATGGCTCGCTTTTCCATGGCTTGGCCGACAAGGCAGATGGTGTCGCCACAATACCCGACGACGACCCTCTTGAGGTCCAGGCTACTTGACAGCAGTTCGTCTTGGAACGCCAGTCTGCCCACGACGGTGTCGAATTCGATGTGTGCGGCGACCATGAAGCCGATGTCCGCTTTTTTGGCCAGTTCCTCTGGAGTTGAGACGTGGATCCGGTGGCAGTTCAACCTGGGATACTCTTCGGTCGTCGATTTGACCTCTGCATAGAGGCCATTGAGGACCTCTCGTGCAGCCTCCCTGGCAGCAACCTTGTATTTCGGGTAGATCTCCGAGAGAGTGAGATATCCTCTGTCAGTTATAAACTTCTCGATCGTCATCCTGACCTTGACACGCGATAACCCGGTGAAAATTGCGCGCTCCGATCGCCCGTACTCTCGCTACGGTAGTGCTGATCACGTGACCTTGTTTTGGCACCAATCTTTCCGCTTGTCATTACGCTGGCTGGCGTCGGTGGCGCCTAGCCCAAGCAATACAAAATGTGGTAACACTGCTCGAGTGATATGTACTGCCCAAACGGCCCAAACTCGCTGCACAGGTGTAGTGTTACCAATTTTTATTGCTGCCCAGGGTGCAAGATAGAAAAGCTGGTTGGTTTATATCCCTGATGATGCCTGTTAGAGTGAGTGAGTGAGTTGTACAGATATACACTATTTTTTTGTCGTTCAGAGTTGTCATTAAGTTACACCAAACCAAACGTGTAGCTAGCTATTTTCACAAAATGAAGTATCTGGCAACTCTGATCAGAAACTGCTGCAAAAGTATTTGCCTTTCACCGCTCTCCTCAACCTGATCATCCAGTTGCACAACGCCACCTAACTGTCCTTCTCGCAAACACACACAGTTCGTTCAACGTCATCATCTCGTTCAGCGACTTAATTCAGCAGTAACACAACAGGTGGCAGCACAAGTATCTTTTTTCAAGAAGCTATTTTCTGCGTACCACCATGCAGGAGTAATTCCAGGATGATCTCTTCCTGTGACAGCCACATGCCGAAAATTTGCAAGTATCGATATCTCAGAAAATCAAGCTATACAGTCAATTGCAGTTTTTTTTATTCATAAATGCCCTGTAAGTGTCACATTCTCCAGTTTGCGGAAGCAAAGTCAACCTGTCTTGGTGGAGGTGGTGGCTGTGGCAGTTATACATACGGACTACTTCCGTGAACACACACAAAGAAACCTTTCTGGTCGGCTCTGATGGGGACGAAGACATCTGTACCATTTTTAATGACCACATGGGGCTTCGTTGGGTCAGGTAATTTTCGAAGCTGTCTTGCTGGAAAATTTCCCGCCAAAGCATGGTTTTTGTCGAAGGAGTGGCCACCAACGTCATAATCGTATCTGAAAGAGACATCCTTCCATCATCAGTCACTCGCCAACATAGTGTGACATTAGATTTCTTCACATGCAGAATAGATATAGAAAGGGATCATGAGCCACATGGGACAAAGCAGTACCATTCCTTTTGGACATCTCAAGCCATAGTGAAAACCTTGCAGCAGTCCCATTTCATTTGGTACATGTAGCATGCTTAGTGTCAATTCACAGGTGCCAGAAGAGCTTTTGTACAGCAGCAGCTACAATTCAACATTTCCTTTCAACAGAGCATAGAAGACTTGTGCCTCAAAAAGTGCCACTCTACAGTCAGCCAATTCATGGCAAATGTTCCAAAGGACCTATTTCAACTTACAGTATATTTCCATCCTTGTAACCTAGTTGTTGTCGGTCCTCGAAGCCCATGAGCAGTCTGCAAGAGGAAAAAAATCAGTTCGTGTCATTGGCACCCTTGGCCTGAGCAACTGAATTCCATGTACTTACGATTTCGGAAAGCACTGGAATAAACCACCCGCTTGATACAGATGAAGCTCAGCCATTGATCGGGGGCCTGCGACTCCAGCATAATTTTTATTCACACACCAGGCATGAGCGTCTGTGTAGGTCCTTGTACGTGTGACAACCAAGTATCTTATACCATAAAGGTTGACTTCATACTGCTGTTTTTTCTCACAAACTGCAAATTATGGCAGTGTTACACAATCATGCTGCAAACCAGCAACCACTGTTCATTTGGTCATGGTTGATATTGACAGTAGTGTTGTACTGAGCATAACTGGCAGTGGGACATTTTCTTTAACAAAAGTTATCTCAGTATTGCTATATAAAAGCATAACAGATTTCCCGTTTTAGAAGCAGTCTTTCTCACCAGCACATTGAATCCATTCTGAACAGAAAAAGGCCGGCATCAGTGATTTTTTTGTGGGGCATGAGTAAAAATGGGGGCTGGGCCCACAGGAGGATGAGAGTAAGAAACATTTGCCATTGCTGATGTAGACGTGATAGTCGTATGTCAAGTGAGATCCAATTCAGAACAGTCATTCGCCAAGAATTCTGGAAGCCTGAGCACTTGTCTGCAATGATGGGGCCCAGACAAAGTTGGATACATATTGTACTACAATATGCATTGTTAGCATATGGTTATTTCGTGCAGTCACGATCACGATGAGTAGCACCGATGTAAGCAAAAGCCAAGGTCATGATGGCGCAACCTTCAACATATCAGTGTCACTCCAGACTGCCAAAGAGACCACTACACTGTGTGGCACAGGTACACAGGCACCCAAACATACACACAGCACGATGTAAAAGCCGGAAATCAGCCGCTACACCTGGAAATCATCTACCAAAATACCCGGAATCATCCGAGAAAATGCCAGCAATTCAGCCGCGAAAAAAGTCAGAACCCACATTTTTGAGGAAACAAATCAGCTGCGGCCGGGCAAAAGCTCGACATTATCCACAACAATCAGTCACACAAAGCCTGGAATCCCCACATGGACGGATACACTCAAGGGCCTTGCATTTTATGCACCCAGAGAAGGCCTAGTCCTGTCAGGCACCGCAGAAAAGTGGAGACAAAGGTTGGACCACGATTGCTGATGGATGGAACAGTGCATAAGGGGCCCGACTGCTCCTACCTTCAGAGTCCTTCAGAGAGCAGGTACTTCTTGAGTACCAGAGGCGACGATCCCATAGTTAAGATACATCAGGTGAAAGCAAGCTCAGTTCTGACTTCTGTTTTCATTTCAATTCTTGTGGGCCTAGCGATTGACATCAGCAGGTTCAGGATGGCCTAGGTCAACATCAGAGCTGGGCAGTGAAAACAATGAAGCACCGGAGGGTCGGCCTGAGGACAAACACCAACCTCAGGGTGACTTGGGAATGACAGTGCCCCTTTGAATTTGAATATGATTTGGGAACTGTTCCCCCCACCTTCGGAGGTTTCACGATAATACCTGGAGAGCTCTGAGCTGCACTTTCGGGTATCAATCGTGAAAATTGGCCGAATGATGAACAAACCAGAAGTGAAAAGGCAATGGGTGTACGACTTTCCTGAGAACTGCACTCGGGTTAGAGGTCTCCCTCTGCAACGCCTGCAACCTCAAGAGGGCAAAAGATGTGGGCAAGTCCATCAAGACCGCCTTTGAACGTTGAAGAACGGAGAGTTCCCAGGGAATCCTCAAAAGAATAATCAATCATGCTTACCAGGGTATTTCCCACTACATATGAAAAAAAAATTGCGGAAAACTTGCCCAAGGGGGGGTGAGTAGTTGTTGGGGTGGTTGTTGGAGTGGTTGTTGGGGTGGTTGTTGGGGTGGTTGTTGGGGTGGTTGTTGGAGTGGTTGTTGGGGTGGTTGTTGAGGTGGTTGTTGGGGTGGTTGTTGGGGTGGTTGTTGGAGTGGTTGTTGGGGTGGTTGTTGGGGTGGTTGTTGGAGTGGTTGTTGGAGTGGTTGTTGGAGTGGTTGTTGGAGTGGTTGTTGGAG
>JAAUXU010065659.1_pt1 | contig 28877 bp, 26 predicted proteins | sample 7278151 | NCBI WGS metagenome assembly JAAUXU01 (sample SAMN14350113, study PRJNA611818) | marine sediment metagenome | isolation source: surface marine sediment (1.8m) | place: French Polynesia: Moorea | collected 2018-08
CCTCGCCACCTCCGAATAACAGATATCGACCCGCAAAACATAGAACGTAATGGTCTCATAATTTTTTGTGGGGGGTTGAGGTACAATTTTCCTCTGCTCATCCACAATGAACACAGGGCCTCGTAGTACTAATAAGAGGCCTTGACAATTGACTTCAGTCAGATGCTGGTGGTGGCTCTGGACCGTTCTGACTCTGCGCCTCTGGGTCTGGCTGACGATGCGTGACTGTCGAGAAGTTCCCCACATCCACTCCAAAAGGAACAGAATCGAGCGAGATGAGGACGGATTGAAACACTCTTAAGCCATTTTTTCATTGAGTTCCGTTCTCTTCCAGCATGCACCGCAGTACTGGAAGCGGCAGTGAGATTTTTTTGTGGGGCGAGCGGCATTAAATTATGCCCGAATGAATTGCGTCATCGCTTTTTACGGCGTCATAACATACTGGGCGTGTGTCTAAAGTGAAATAGCTTAAGTGGATTCGTGCGTTCGTCTACAGTGGAACTCAATTTGGCGAGTGCGATCACGACCAATCACTGGCGTCACTTCCTCTTGCATGCGCCAAAGTTGTGCTGGCTCCCGTTAAACTCAGCTTCGGCTGTGCCGTACGTGGCAACCCCTGCTGTGGTGTCAGACCGCACATCTTTGCGTCAGTGAAAGAATGGTGAGGAAGGGGAAGGAAGACCTTTGGTGACGCGTGCACGCAACACGAATATGCATGAAGAGAGACAAAAAAAGGGTTAGCAAGTGTGTCACACATGAAATGAATAGACCCCCAAAAAAGAAGATCTCGCTTCCTTGATGAAGAGAAGGAAAAAAAAAAGAGGTCTCATTTCTTAGCATCGCCTCAGGCGTCTAATCCCTCCTCTCGGCATGTGACCGATTCGCAAATATCCGGGGCAGGAAGAACAAGTTGTGCCCAACGCGCGCGCACGCACGCACGCACGCACGCATGTGGGCACGTCGTACGCACGCGCTAATGTTCGTATGCACGCGTGATTGCGCTTTTCAAGAAGGCGGCATTGGCAGCATCGAAAGAGTCGTAGTTATCTGAATGCGTGGATGGCGGAAGAAGTCAAATGAGTTCGTTTATACGCGTATACGACAGTAAGAAGTCCAGGTATGAAGGGGCGATGGTGCAGACACCCCCCGCGATGAATTTACACGCCAGTGTGTATTAATCTATATATTGCTCGGGTTTTTTTTTTCAGAAACAGGCAAAATATTGTTTACTTGGCTTTAGAACATCGGGGCAAACACACGAAGCCCCCGTTTTTGTGGTTCTTCAACAATGAGACGTGAACAAACTTTGACACCCGGAATGTTTGTATTCACCCTGCTCAGTGAGGAGTTGGTATCTCCTTATTTTAAGTCTACGTTATGGTTCGAACCTCGTATTGATGATGACCTCCAACCTGTGTGGGTAGACCGATACGATCGTTATACTTCGATTCATCGCAAACACCCACCATAATATGCGCAGGTCCGTTCTGTACGCGGCAACGGGGTCTTTTTGCGCATGAAATTAACCTTTCCCTCGACATAAAGACGCCCTAATCATACTTAGAGCAAATAAGCATCGAGCAATCATTAACCCCTGACTGCCGCCTTCTCGTCCGCGGCCGCCGCCGCCCGCCGCCCTTGATTGGACCTCGCACCCCTTATACAGGCTCGATCACCGCGCACACCTGGGCACGACACGGTTGTGCATGGTGGCGTTCACTGCAACAAGTGTTGCAGTTGCTGCATACTTCTTCTGCTCTTGTTGTTAGTGCACACATTTGTGACTTCAACGACGTGGAAAGAAAGAGAGTAAGACCGAGCAAGAGACCCCCACGGATAACTGCGGCCTGAACACTCCAATGCGCTCCGTGTGCACTCGAATAAAGCAGTGGTCAACTCGTGCCATAATGCACACTCTTGAGGGCGGGATGGCGGTTCTTCACCCTGCCCGGGGCCCCAGACGAGGAAACTCCAGTACGGTTGGATCGCACCGCACCCCCTTGAGAGTGGTGCACGAAAGTGCGGTGTGCACAGTGACCTTGCCCTAAATCGGCAGTTTTGGATCACTCCTCCCCTCGCCTCCCCATCTCGTGGTCTTGTGCACGTGTATATGCTCATAGACCGTGCGTATGTACCTACGTAGGTACGTTAGGTACCGAGGAACAAAAAACCTGCTTGACTGCCTGACGGTGATTTTTTTTATCTATTTTATTTTTTTGCAGCGATCTCTGTCGCCTCCTCGAAGACATTAATAAGGAACAATTTCAGAGGAGGTGTGTAGTTCTTCGATTGGCAGCGTCGAGATACTATAACAACAACGGTACCTGCGGCAGGCTTGCTGCAATGACTTTTCCACAGCAGATTTGCGGGACATTCTTCTGGCTTGTTGCAGTGAGTTATATTCCTACGAAGTCGTCTTTGGTCCCGCGAGGTCTGCCAGAAATCAATTTACAGTTGTTCCTGCTCCTTGGCAGGGAAGGCTCTTTATCATCCGGTGCAATTTGGCCCCGTGCACCAGCTCATACTTGGGCACGTGGGTGCGTATCTCCTCGACGGCCGTCCCGGTGCGTGCACGGACGTTCCTTAGCAAAATGTTGTGCTCAAAGCGCCGTGAAATAAGCGTAAAACCCCGATCGGTATGCACTTAGCGACGACTAAGAATCCCAGTAAAATTGATTTCCGCCGTGACACAAATTGGATCCGACATTCCGCTACCTGCAAAAGTGGAGATGAGGACAAAAAGCCTTGCAATTTACCTAACCTCAAGTGCCTTAAGTGCATGCAGACTTAGCCCCAAGTCCTGTTACAGGCCTTAGAAACGACGATATCTCAAAGAGATTGCAAGATATCGATCTGAAATTTTGTATGCAACTAGATGTGTCACGCATCTTCCACTTTTGTTAAAAACAGTTCCTCGCACTCGAGACCGTTTCCAGGACTACCTGAAGATAGCGCTGGTGAAGGGCTGGGAAGATATTGAATATTCCAGTTGCCAATGGGGCTTTACGGCGTCGTTCGGGCATCTGACGACCACTTTGAGTGAAAACTTAAACAGTAAGGCATAGTTTGCTCGTAAAGACCGTCGCAAAATTTCAAGGAAATGCACCCACGAACAAAAGAGTAATTTGGCTTTCAGTGCGCCACGGGACTTATATGGTGGGGTAACCCCTGAGCGTAAAGAATCCCGACAATAAGAGGCATCGTTGACGAAATAGTGGTACATATCGATCGCTGATTTTCTTCTGACTGTTCCTCAGCTGCTACAAAAAGGGCACGGGTACTTTATTCAACCCCAAAGGAGGAAGGCACGTTTGTCCTCTTTTGTATGTTGATCGCACGAGCAAGACCCAGAAGAAGCTTAAACAGTCTCTGCGCGTTTCTTCTATTGTCGCAGTTGGACGCATTTTGTAAGAGGCACATTTGCAGGCCCACCTGCGGCCTCGGCTATTCCTGAGGTAGAATAGAAACAAAGGCTCGGTTTCGACTGCAGACTGTGGGGTTGGACGTCTATGATCTATGAGGTGAACTAGGAGCATCCTTGTCAGGCGTAGAAGCACACAAATGACGTTACAGAACCATAGTTATTGATTCTCTGCACAAGCCAACGTATGAAGCGCAGGTGAGACATCAGAAGCAATTTGTCGGCCTGTCAATTTGTCTTGACTCGAAGAACCTGCACCCATGGTGAAAGGCAAGTTTTCACTCTCTCGCGTACGCATGTATTTCAATTGGCTGCACTAGTTCTTGCTCTCTCACATACGCATTCGCTGCACATTTTCTGTTTTAAAAGTTACACGAAGTTCATACATCCAAAGCAACGAACTAAGGATTCCAAGGATGGGCAGATGGTTATTCAAACTGGGCAGACCAGGACGTCAAAGTGCCCAAAGATGTCATTCTGCTGAGGATTGGGTAAATGTGATTTGATTGCATGAGAAGCAGACGAGAAGGGAACTTTTGATTATAGCTGCAATCATAATTTTACTTAATTTTTCTTCCTAGAACTGGACTGTTATCACCCAGGATGTTCCAACGATAATGTATGCCAGTGGACGCCAGCATCTGGTCAGTAGATTGCGCCGCAACTTCCTTGCACACTCGGACACAAGTGCAGCACACAGTACGAAGTAAGATCCGTATGACGAACTGGCAGAAACTCACAAATAGCGCTGCATGTTATGGAGGACATGATGAAGTTAAATTAGTCTCTAAGACTTCACACCGGTTGCTGACCCCCAACTTAGCGCTGCTTTGCAATCCTCACGTAGAGTGTGTCGTAGACTATCTCGGGAAGGTGGGTGGCGATGAAAGTCTTAGCGCGGAACCTTAGGTCCATGGGGTTGTACCTGCAATTTATATGGCATCATAGACTACAATGTGTGAACAAACGTCATGTTGGATGGGCGTAGTTAAAGAGAGGCTTCACACCACACCTTTATGCCCATCAACCCCTCGACCCCAATAAATCAGTCTTGCATTCTTCTTGCTTCAAAATCCTTGAAGGACGAACTCTTCGGTCTACTACGGAGGACGAAATAGGGACATACAGTGCTCTACAAAAAAGAAAATTCATGCTTATGATGTGCGTATGACCTTTTTTGTTCCTGCTGATAGAACGGGTATTTGTGGCAAGAGTACAGTGCATGAGTCCAAGCTGGTCCAAGACCAAGTCCAAGTAGCTTGTGTGGTCATTACATGGTCACGCAAGCTGTTTCATGAAATTTCAAGCATCTGAGCCAAAGCTATGAGCTAATCTAAAATGTCTGAGCTTGTTTCTTGCGCCCTGCGTATCACTAAATCAAGCGTCATTTAATAAAGCTATCTTACAATTGATCTGTTATGTGTATGTCACAGAAAAACTCCCTCAGGTGATTTTCACTGTTAGTTATTGCTGAAAGTAGATACTTTGCGTACCATGTCATGTCAAATGATGCTAATTTGTATGTGACTGATAGCAAGACTTCCAACAGACACAAGATGACGACTCCTACGTTCCTTAAGTACGCATGTGGATGGTGTTGCACGAGTCATATAGCACAACTACAAGTGGTTCGAAGCTCTTTTATGGGAATCTTCCAATCATTCTGTTCGATATCCTTCTTGGTAACCAACACACGTGCTGTACCGTACGCGCCAGTGTGGTACAGCAGTAAACACTGGGTGGACCAAAAGAACCTCTCCTTACCCATTTGCTGTGAAAGACCAACAGATGCGTGACAAAGCTCTTTGGAAAGAGAAGATTCCAAATCTTTATTTGCAAATCGGACCAAAATCAAGCGAGATCTGGCCTTCCAAAGCTGAAAGAGGTGAGTAGATCAAAATCAAGCACGTCACAAGACTCATATCATGGTGGAAGGAATGATGACATAACGCTGGCTCGTGATGAGGATCGCTCGAGGGTTAATGCAGATCTTTCAAGCATATTCTCTGCTGGTAATCTGTTGTATCTTCCTCACGCTGCTAATTCAGAAAGATTGCGTTGGATCAAATTGAAGCTAATGTTGAAAATTCCTGTAAGTTTAATAGGCCACATGCCTCGCTTGATTTTTGGTCCATTTTTATGGCTTTTTTTGAATCTCCTCTCTCCAACAAGACCAGTCTACATTCGTAGGACTTACACAGCCTAAGTGGTAAGTATCTACAGGCAGTTCACACCTTTCGTTAGGGGAAGTTAGTTACTTCTGGTCCACTCTGCACACACAGTGGAAGTCGCTTAAGTGGATCGCTTTAGACCCCGGGCATTGAAGCAACTGATTTACTCAACCGCAGTTAACCACACGGTGTCGTGAATCACTTGCAATAAGGGTCAAGAAGTCAAGTCAAGGCATTATATAGGTTAATTTCTTCGAGAGAAAGGTTCCAATGCTTGTTTGAGCCAGCTTCTGGTTCACTGTTTCATTGACAGCCGCTTTGAAGTCATTTTGAAGGTCATGGCAACTGTAGCAACAAAGCCCTTCTTAGCAAAGTGCATTCAATCTCGCATATATGAATGTCACACGCACGCTTCTTATATAGCATTTATCATATGACAGCTTTGCTGCTGACCATTTTTTTGGACAAGTCCCCCGGTCAAGGACAGAAAAATTAGTCCCCCTCAATAATTTTATGGGTTTTTGCAACTTTTAAATAGAAACCATTGACCAGCGCCCAAATAATTTTCTCCAAAGGTGAGTCATATTTCAAGTCATCTTTCCTCTGAACTCTATGCCTGCAATGAGGACAAATTTATGAGCATGAAGGTTGAGAACTCATGGGACAAAAGTTGTGGTCCCCCTTGTCTTTTATTTTATCGCGTGGTCTTGAGCTTCAAAAGCTTTTTAAAGTCTCTTCCTATAGATCTCAAGGATGGCCCCACTCTTGGAATTTTTTGCCATTCCCCCACTGCAAACTCCTCCAGCTCAGGCAGTTTCTTTAGATCTACCCTCGACAAATGCTATGTGTTGACATTATGGCACATCTCTAGAGACACGAAGAACAAGAATTAGTAATCCACGAGTGTTGTCAAGCTGGCCAGCAACGCTGTGCTATACAATGTGGCTTGGAAAGCAAGAAATTTATGGTATATGCTTGATGTTTCAGATGGGACGCACATGCATGAAAATACGTGTTTTTCGTTGATGCAACGAATAGCCGCGGAACTCTCAAGAGGGACGAATGCTTTTGTCCTTGACTGCATGATGACGAGCAGTCGGGTCAAGTCTAGTATTCATGATGTGTTGTTAGGTGACTCTATGGAAAAAGCACGTTTTGGCGCGTCCGAACAAGACCAAGGTCTTTTTTTTGTCTGTGAGAGCATAAAGAAAGTCGAAAATGTGTGTACAAACTTGATGATGTTGAAGATTCACGCGCAATTTTGTAAAAATAAAGAAGATGTTGTTTTGGCTAAGATATGCCCGTGTCCACAACGGCTTAGCAGTGACAAGCACGCAGTAATAGCCAAAAATTCGTGCCTCACACATATGTGAAGTCTCTCATGACACATGCGCAGCTGACCGAAAACTATCATATGTTCAAGATTCGGCTGAAATTACAAATTATGAGCAAGAGACTCGTTCTATCCCTACAAAAAACCTGTTTTATAGTGCTGTTTAAAAATCTGCTTTTGTTAAAAATTTTATCATTTTGATCTTCTCCTTGGACTGGAGTCCACTCCTTGGACTCCTTGGACTTGTATGTCTTGGACTTAGATCTCTTCCATCCATCGGAACTTATACATGTAAAACTTCCTTGTCATTGGAAAACTTGAAGCCTTGGCAGTTAAACTTGTATACTTGACTTTGAATGAAAATGAATATTATAGGCAGCGCCAGCCATTTCGCCCATTCATTTTGCTTGTGTTCTGTACTAATGTGAACCCAGGGCGGGGGTCCAGGGGGCAAGCTCCCCCCCCCCCCAAGAAAAAATTGACCCCCAAGATTGGCTTTGTCACTACCATAAAACTGCTCAAATATACAATTTTTAAGGGGGGGAGTGTGACTTCTGAACGCAAGAGTATATTATCGTACAAGTACCTTTGCTGCGGGAAGACATCTATCAGCGCATTTGTGTAGGCCTCAATGACTGGCTGGACATCCTGGTATCCTGTCTCCAAGTACTTGATCATGGACTTTGTCCTCATCTGGAAGTGCTTCTCACCGTAAGCTGCCCTCACCTCGTCGTTCATGCTCGACCACATCCCGTCAGCCTGTTGCTCTATGAACTTGTGGCTGAAGTTCGTAGCGCCGAGGAAGTTGCCTGGCTCAAGTACGCTTACCTGAAATAAAGTGCGATAGCGTCTCTTTCTCTCTCGCTCTCTCTGGGTACCTTGACCCCAAATGGCTCCATCTCGTGTCTCAGGGAGTCACTGAACCCCGTCAGCCCACACTTGGTCATTGCATACGCACCTCTGCTGGGGACGGTGCACCTGGGAGTGTACAAGCCATGGCATGAGAGGGACGTCCACTTTATTTTACTCTTTTTACTGTGAGAGATCGCGTACCTGACCATACCGCTGGTGATAGAAACTATGCGACCACCGCCTCCTGTCCTGAGTAGCGGCAGACAAGCCTTCACTCCTCTGACGGCTCCCAGTAAGTTAATATTGGTAATTTTGTGAAACGCTTCCATAGACACCCACTCCACCTCCCCAAAAGTGGCCCAGCCAGCGTTGTTGACCAGACCCCACAGGTCTCCTGTCTCGGACTTGATGGTTTCGACAGCCGCGACCCACTCCGAGTCGCTGGTGACGTCCAACTGCAACACCCTGAGGTTATGGGGATCGATGGAAGCAAGTTCTTCGGCCCCCGCGCCACCGGTCGATTGGAGGAGGCACCCGGCGTAAACCTTGAATCCCAACGAGTGCAAGTGCTTAGCAAGGCGGAGACCGAAGCCATCGTCACAGCCTGTCGGACATTAATCGATAGTCAGTTTGATTACATACATACGACCGGATGCACTCAACGTGAGGATACAAACTCTGCTTGTTATAGCTACATTGCATTTGCAAGTCATATGCAAAGCAACGCCCACTGTTCATGTGAGTGTGCGTTGTCGCCCAGACACAACCGAGCACTACAGCTATTTCTTAAAAACGCAATTCACTAATTTGAGGAAGTAAAATATGTTGTTAAAGGCACACTAAAAGCCGTCTTATGTACATGCGAGTCACAGAAAGTGCAACATGTAAAAATCCCCTAATGATCAGGCAGGCTCCAATAATGGGACGGGTTCTTATAATCCAGCACACTTCAAGAGTTGCAAAATAACTTGTCAGGCTCTAATAAACAGGCAGACCCTAATAGACCCGTTCAATTCTTTTATTTAACTCTTATTATTGGCATCACTGCCATCCTCTACCTCCATCTCATCATCACGGGTATTAGTTGAAAAACAATTGGGCGTGTCGAATTATTGGGGCGTTTACGGTAAGCCCAACTTGGGGAGGATAACAACAGGGATGGCCACTCTGCAGTCTTTTTCACGAAAATTAAGATTGACCTTTCTTTTACAATTACACTCTTTAACTTAAATACTTTGTTTGGGATTAGCTCTTGGGCAGCTTTTGTCAACTCCGTGCAAGGTTACAATCTAAACAAAACTATATTTGTGGCCATCCTTTTGCAGCACTTGGCCAAGTCATCTCTGAAGAAGTAGTGCGTGCCTGGGTCGCCTCTAAGTGCACGACACTCAAGGCTGCTGCGAAGGACAAAGGACAAAGGTGGATAGGTTGAAACTTAAGTGTTCGGTGTTGTTGCTAGTGTCTCCACCAATGCTTCATGATTACAGTCTTTTCAAATAAAATCGTGCTTTGCTACATTTTCCGCGTGCTCACACAGTAGGATGGGCACCTACATTCGTACTAATGCTCATGGAACGTGACATCCATCCGTTTATCCATCCTCTACTGAAACAAGCAGCGGCGAGAAGATAACGGGAAGAAAAGCGTAAGCACGCTGATTTACACATAAGTATGTACTTTGAAGCCTAATGTGACGACGCGCACACGGTAGCAAAAACTGAATGAAGACGACAAAAGCGACAAGATCCATGAAACACCAGACCTGTGATGAGCACTGCCTTCCCCTTGTGGTGCACCTGCACTGCCGACTTGGCAACTGCAGCAAGTAGCGCCAACGTGAGCAAGGTCCACAAGAAGCGCTCCGTCACCCAGAGTCCCAGGCAGGCCGGCGCGGCGTTAAGGATGGCACCAATCAACCACAAGGCAACCGTCACGAGGAGGCAGCGCGAGATCACATCGCCGTCCAGGCGGATGCGGATATGACTGTCGGAAAGAGTGCTCACTATATTCTCCATTGTCGACAACTGAGTCGCAGTGATGACTGAGCGAATGAACGATTAGATGTACTGCAATTTTAGATAAGGCTCGTTCTCTGCTCGGCTTGTGCGCATAGAGGACATCGGGTATCCACACTCATATAAACAACTCTTCAAAAATCACACCAAAAATGCATGCCAATGGGCCTTCGTCACTGAATCGTCCTCCACCTCGGAGCGGGGGAGCAAGACAAGCTCATAGTTCGTTCGGCTTGTCGAGCCAGGCACTGTCTTCGTTGACTTACTTGATCAATATCATTGGTTTTTAAAAGTGACATAAGGACCCCGGAGTCAATACCTCTCGCAAAAAGGACACAGAGGGAGTCTGACATCGAGTCCTTTTTCTCATCACTTCAAGTCATGATTTTTCAAGTTCTCTGACTGTAGGGGTCAGACACTGAAAAGCCCGTGGAAACCCCCTGCCTTGATCACGTACGAGTCGGTGATGCCGAATGTGCAATAAAAGCTCGTTAGATATGAAATAAAGACTCCATGTCATAACTTTAGGCTTTAGTCTGCAGACATCCTTGGCGGGATCGCAACAACACTTGTAAGGACAGCAGGGGATTTTTTTTAACGCGAGATAGACTTGGCATGTCGACGCCATTGATCTGGACAAGGATCAGGGAAGTCCCAGCGGGTGTGCGCACAAGTCGGATCCACCCGGAGGTGCTGATGAGAAAGGATAGTAAGGAAGCCCATGCGTTGCGTAAAGGTCCACTTATTTGGTCACGGAAACGTCATTTGTCTCAGGGTCCTTGTTTGGCACGATTCGGGGGATGCTGGTTTGTTGAGGTTGCGTGACCTAAGTTAAGTTCACGACGTCCCCAGCGTTCTGAATGGATCACTTAATGGCGATAGGTGATCATCTTATCACCATGGGGTCTCATGTTGTCATCGACGTTGTCCAAGGTGAGCTTTGCTTCGGCATTGTGCTGGAACCGTCACAACACTCAGACGACCGTAAAATACAGTTGAGCCCTCGTCGACATCCCCTTGCAGACACATCTGAGATAAGTACCATATTTTGCAACACGATATTTTGAAAGATGTGGCAGCTGTTCTTAGGTTTTTGGCTGAAGTCATCTGGTCACACTTGGTTTTATCCACTTCCACATGCAGATGAAAGAGGGACAGGATTTCAAGCTCATTGTCGATCCAGACATTAGGAAGTCACGCTTTAATCCGTTCATAGACGAGATGCAAGTACAGTGGGGTGACCAAAATTTAGGTCATTTTGGAATATCCGCTTTGCTCAGTCACCAAAGTGTAGTCATGGACTCACAGTTGTGATGCATGGTTCTGTTTTTCCATAGTCCCTCAGGGAACATGCTAGAAATTGCCAAATTTTTTGCTATGTAGTGGAGCACCCTGTGGGAGTCACTTTAGGTGGGTGCCTCTGAACTGAAGGTCAGCCTAAAATTGACTGAAAAGTATTTTTCCATTTCATAGTCAAGCCACTAAAGTCCACCGTTTTGAAGTTATCAAGGGGTCTTTGTCACTGCATAACATACAAGGGGCCAAAACGGGTCCCAAAACAGGGCTCTCAAAAGCTTGCTCAAAATTTGATTATACAATATGCCCATGGCCAAGGTTTTTTGTTAAATAAGTTTATCTCCTGGATGAACCAGCTTGGTGCTACAAAAAAGCACATTTCAGCTCAACCAAACTTTTCACCATTCAATACCAGGTTACTACAGTAGTCCCCTCCACTTTCATATTTCATGAGCCCTTGTGCTCCGGGCTCTCTTAATGAAAGCAAGACTAATTATTGTCAATAAAATACTGCCAGTGATGATGTTCCTGTTACTGCTTACATCGAGACGTCTTATTTTGTGCGTACTTGGCACAAAGTTTTGATGTCTCAGAGATTCTAACTCTTTCCTGTCGCTGATGTTAATGTCGTTGGATCTCACTTCGAGTTTTTTGCGACAAAGTTACAGGTAATTATCTTGGCACAAAATATGGATTCACCGCAATACCTGGATAAGCTGCGTCAAGAGCAGTATCAGCGGACACATTTTGACACCACTTGCATGTACTGCATACACCAATGTTCTACAGGTACATACGACGTAGACTCTTGATGTTCATTGTACAGCTGTCAAAACCGCCCGCGCCACTGTCGACCTGTCCCCGGTCTAGTAAAACAGCACACAGAGGGCTGTCGTCATACCCCTAAAGGACGACGGTATTATTTCTCCCGAAATCAAGCTCTGACATGCTTTTTCTCCCCTGCACACCAGATGGTGACAATGTTCCTTCTCCATCATAGAAGTAGAGTACACTGAATGGGCTTTGCGCCATTGGGCAGATTTGGCCGGCTTCGGCCGTGCAACGGCCAACAGGCTGGAAACGGCCATTCAAACGTCAGCTAACTTACGCTTATGCTTGGAGGCGGTGAGAAGGGCGTGGAAGCACCTGCCGGAGGGGCAAAGACTTAACGAATGCAAAAGTCAGCTGTTGGGCAGCGAGTGCCAACTGAGCCAAGTTATTCTTCCCTGTTCTCCGTCGCTCGGCAGCAGCCTGAAGACGAAAGTGTGACTAGAGGTCTCAGTCCTTAGACCGCTCCAGTCCGTATCCGACCCACCTCTATCGCTAGAAGGGAGTGAGGAAGCTCGTCTCATTTTGTCCCAGCTGTTTACATCTGCGCTTTTTGATCCGACAGCAGCGGACAGAAAACTTCGTTCGTGGCGCAAGCAAGAAAAAACTCGTTTTGGGGGCGTTTTTTGATCGAACAGAGTCAAAAGAGAAAAGAAGCGCGTGATTTGCGGATTTTGCTGCTGCTCAGGGAGAATCAAGCCCGCTTCAACCTCGAGATAAGGTAAGCTTTGCCTAAGTTAATCTAAAAGACTGACGAGACACTCACAGGAGTGCGGCTAAGGACGATTTTATCCTCGGAAGCACTACGATATCTCAATCCAAGTTCATTTTCTTCGGCAACTGTGATGTTGCTGCAGCGGAGCTCCCCATTTTGAAAGCCTGATTTGAATCCCCCATTTCGGAACCCCGACTTGAAACCCTGATTTTTCGGGTCTGTCACACCAGAAGAAGATAAGCAAGCCTGAGATTCGCGATTTTTTTCCGAGGACTGCTCTTTCTCGCCACCCTGTTGCTCAGCCCGACATCGTCTTCAGCGGCCACGCAATGGTGGGTCGTGGGGAAGCTCTACCAGGTGACGTTTGTCGTCTCGAGCAGGTCCTGTCACGTAGCGACTTAACTCTGTTGCACTTGATCGACCTTATTCAGATCCACCAGAAGAACTGGGCTGTGGGTGCAAGCATGATTGGACAACCCCGACTTCAATAACATATTTGCCATCTTTAGGTCATTACTGTCACTATTGGCAATGGGAAATATCGTTCATAGATATGGTTTTAAGCTTGTTTTGGTTAAGACTGACATTTGTTGATTTGGTGAAGGAACGAAGTGTATCAGGGTTGTCGAACCTCCGCTGCACAGGGTCGATAAATTGGCACTGACCAAGCCATACTTTTAAAAGCTGCACGAGAGCTATTAATGGCCATTAATGACGCCTTCCCAGTCACTTTCTAAGTGTCCGGTAAGTTCGACTGCACTTCATGAATGGATGCGGGCTTCAAAAGCCCGAATTAAAAGCCCTGAGTGAAAAGATAAATACCGTCGCATCCAGACTTCGGATTGTCATTTTACCATAGGTAATAGCACAACAGTCTTATTTGGACCGTTTTAAATGGCCAAGGAGGAAGGACAGAAATGGTAAAATATTTCCGACCAAGAACGGCCGGAGTGGCTTTTAGTGGTCACAAAGCAATCCCTCTTTAGCTCTGTACACTAGCCTGTCCTGCAGGTGACACCAAAGTGGTTGGCTATTGATGTCGAGTCTCCTACAGAAAGGTGCACCATGATTTTTGCTTGTGGTTCTGCTATTGACAATATCCCGGAGAAAATTGTATTGATTTGACTGTTCAAGGGGTGCAACTGGAGGATAGGATTTGCACAAAACTGTTGTTTTATAGCATAAGCGTAATATTCCAAAGCTTGACCAGTGTTGGCGGCCATCATGGCCTCCAGACCAGTCTGGACGTTGGTGCATATCTCGTACTCCTCGGATCATGCCGTGCTAGTGGAAGACTTTGTGAGGGCTGAAGCTGAGATGGAACTGCACTTGTTATGCACTTTTCCTGCTTCCCCCCGTCTAGGATCCGGGACGACGTCGAAGGTCCAAGCTCAACTTCGGCTCAGTGATTAAGTTCCATATGAGGACGTCCTTTTTTCGCTTCCCCTTTAGAAAAAAGGTGAAGGAAACACCAAGTGAGACTGCATCTGACTTGGTGTTGCCATGTAGGAGGAAAAATTTCCACATAAGGAAGTCCGCATGTGTAATGAAGTGCAAAGGCCGCATACTCCAAAGTGTCCTTAATTTTGGTCTCCACCCGGTGGATGAGTGTCCTTGAAATCGATCTTCCACTCTCTGGAAGTGCTTTTTCAAAGTCTACCTGATTCAACACAAGTGTTCTTCCAGACCAGTTGCTTGCAGTTCTCATTAAAGAGAACAACAGCAGACTGCCCGGGATCTATCTTGCGACAGCCTACAATGGCACCTTGTTCATCTTCCCCTTCATGCCATCCAGATGCAAAAGGCAAAGTGGGGAGTCCTGTCCCACTTCAGACGTCTTCATACTGCAGTTCCCATTGTTTCATGGCCGGATGTGCTTCAGAGAAATTCATGAGTGTTGTACGAAATAAACCCCTGCAACAGGTGATTTAAAAGAAGTGCTTACTCTGGGTGGTGACTCATACTTGCACACTCTGCTTTGTCCGCCATCACCGTAGCTGAGCTGAAGCTTCAAAATGGTGACATTTTATGTATACATTAAACTTATAATATTTTCAACAATTTACAGAATAGTTCGAAACATTCCAGAAGGGTCTTTGGATCCCCCCCCTTTGTAGAGTCTGGAAGAAACTCCACCAGAACAGAGAAAATTTACGAGGATCGAGACTTTTTAAGAAAGGCACTTGCACTTGTGGTTTTGAGAACAATTCTTTCGTGCCAGGTTTGGGGAATTTCCTCAGCATCAAGGAGGTCAAGTCACATAAGGATACTTATCTTTAACTAAAATTAACAATACATAAAAGTTAACTTTGTTGTTTCAGTGCACGATTTTAAAAGTTCTTCCTCGGAGTCTTGGAGTCACCAGATGCCGTCGTTCTCGGAAATGGCGGACGCAGAAGATGCTCGGCCTTCCAGAGGCCTCACGGCCTCCGAGGCTGGAGGAGGCCTTTTCAGATCTGAGCTCATGTCCAGGTAGGTCTTCAGATGATATGTGTCGCTCATGCTGTATTCCATGTTTAACTATAAAATACCATGGCATAAGATCAAATACGTTGTTTAAAAAAGTATGACCGGTTATGTTTATCATGCTATGCTGTCCTCTGTGACGACGAAGCACATCCGTACTTCAGGTGCCAGCTCATCCTGCAGAGCGAAGCCGCTTACAACTGCATCAGCGAGCTCGGGGAGCTCGGTCTCGTACAGTTTGTCGACCTCAACCCCGAGGTCTCTGCCTTCCAGAGGAAGTTCGTGAGCGAGGTGAAGAGGTGCGAGGAGATGGAGAGGAAACTCAGGTACATTCAGAGGGAGGCCATTCGAGACGACATTCCGGTCAACGAGCTCGGTGAGTTGTTCTTCTAGATTTTGGCACAGTATTAGACACTTGAAAAAATTGCGATGCTTTCTTATCAGAGGATAACCCTTCTGCTCCTGCTCCTCGGGAGATGACAGAGCTGGAGACGTCCTTGGCCCATCTGGAGCGGGATTTGTCGGACGTGAACAACAACTACGTCGCCCTGCGCAAGAACCAACTGGAGTTGCTGGAGTTGAAGAACCTTTTGCTCAAGACGGAGCACTTTCTGTCGGAGACGTCGTTCCAGATCACCGAGGGGTCTGGGACTAGAGACGAGGAGTCCAGAAGTAAGAACAACTTCGCATTGCACGGTGTGGAGGAAAAGAAGTAGGAGCCTTCTAAGCGTAACTGACTTGTAAACAATTGGGTGAGATTAAGTGTTAATCTCCAATCAGCATCAGAAGATTTTTTCGTGTGATTCGCACTGCTGTTAATAACTTTCGAGCAATTGTTATTGTTTTCGAGAAATATCTTATAAACGTGTGTTCTTTTCTTTTGCAGATCTTCTTGAAGGTAAGTGAGCCAAAATCAATACAGCATACGAATATATCATATTGACTGATTAATAAGCGCTAATGGAAATTCTGTTTTACTGTCCCGTCAAGCTATGAGCCTTGTTGACGATCGAGGTAAAAGAAAAAAGTAAACTTTGCTGTAGCTTCCCCAACGTTTAATGTTCCCCACCCTAAAAGTGCCTAATATTAATGTTTGCAAAATATGTACGTGTTACTACACCTCTAATTTTTAAACGAATTTAGATCTTGTGCACCCACTTGTAAATTTGTCCCCATACACACGTCCGGTGTGGAGTGTTTCCAACAAAGAAAAAAAGGACTCCTAATTTTGGAAAAAAACGAACTTTTGAATTTTATTTAGCCACCTAAAAGTGTGCCAAAACGGGCATTTGCACCAGCATCATAAGAGTTCAGCAACAACAACAAAAATACGAACAACCCCGACGACAAAGTCCGTCAGGTTTTGAACTTCAGGTCAAAGATCAAAGTTAGCATAATTTTTTATTAAAGTCAACGTTGCCATATCCCTCGAAATCCTTCCCAAAAGAGAGGTTTTCTTCGACTGAAATTCGTTTGGAAACACTAAATTGTGTGTTAGATGTTGTGGCTCTGTCCGACTTATTTTTTTTTTACACCTTTGTGACTCTCTCTGTAAAGTTTGCGCTAACCCGGATTGAATTCAGATACTGACGACGCACATCTGATCGACATCTCCAGAGAGGAGGGCTTCAGGGGCATGAAATTCAACATCACCGCGGGAGTCATCGAGAGGGCCAAGGTGGCTTCTTTCGAGAAGCTTCTATGGAGGGTTTCCAAGGGTCAGTGAACCTTTTTCTATAAAATAAAAAATGTGCAAGACGCTTACATGAATGAACACTTCAATGCTTCTTGTATGACCAATACAAAGAGAAACCCTCATCCATAGGCAACGTTTTCGTACGGTACAACGACATTGAGGAGGCCATGGAGGATCCCACCACTGGCAATCGTCTCCGCAAGGTTGTCTTCATGGTCTTCTACCAGGTACGACAACATCTTAGATCTACTGTTTTTGGTATGATTTGACCCTGGCTTAGGCGCGACGTGAGTTATTTGTTTTGAACCAATTGAGAAATGACATCATAAACAGAGCTTGTCAGACACCCTGTAGGTATGGGGAAAATGAAAGTTACATTTCTTACCGACGGAAAAAATATTGTACTTCAAAGGAAAAATTATTGATGCAAAAAGAATCTCGACTTTTCTCCACCCCTTCATAAGTTTCTCGCTTCACGTTAGCTTTCATTGTACAGGGCGAGCAGCTGAAGGTCCGCGTGAAGAAGATCTGCGACGGCTACCACGCCACTTGCTATCCTTGCCCTGAGAAGGCCTCAGAGCGTCGAGAGATGATGTATGGCGTCAACACGAGGCTGGACGATCTCAGCACCGTGCTCGCGCAAACGGAGGAACACCGACGCAGGCTCCTTCTCACGGGCGCCAAGAACCTGAGGACGTGGTACACCAAGATCAGGAAAATCAAGGCCATCTACCATTGCCTTAACCTCTTTAGGTTGGGTGTGATGTCATGATTGCGCGTCGGGGAAAACAAAAGTGTATTTTGCTCTCTTCTCCAGCTTTGATGTGACCCAGAAGGCTTTGATTGCTGAATGTTGGATGCCTGAGCTGGACATTCCCATCATTCAGGAGGCGCTACAGAGAGGTGCGGATATGTCTGGATCGACAATTCCGCCCATCCTCAATTCTGTGGCCACCTTGGAGAAGCCTCCTACGTTCAACAGGCTCAATAAATACACCAGGTATGTAAGTACTTGACACATTTTACAAAGGACACCGCTGAGCTAATCTACAGAGTCTCTAGAACTCTGTTCAGGGTTGCCACCTCGTGGATGACGAAATAAAAAAACGTTACCCTTACCTCACCCAATCAGTACCAGCGAATCAGACCTAACCTTACTCATCCTTCAAAATCATAGTTCCTGGTTTAGGTAGTGGATACTCGGATCAGTGTTGTGGTCAACTCCAGTGACTCAACTTCACCCAGAAGAAGTTCCCCTTTTGCTTTCTTGAAAAGTCTGCTGATTGAATACACAGTTACAAATTTGACTGCCCAGAAAAATTCCAAAAGGAACTGAGGACTTCAGCATACACGCAAATACTTTTGAAATGCCATAGTTGTCTGTAGCTCAGCTGCAGAGAATAACAGCATGTATTTGTTTGCTTTTGCTTTGAACTGCAACAAGTGTTGCTTTGTAGTACTCGCTTAAAACTGTCACACCTTATATTGTCGCAATGTGCGATGAAAAATGCAACTTTTTGCTTCGGCATAAATTTTGTACGGAAATCTAGCTGTTTGAATGAATGAAAATCTTTTGTTCTTCCTTTCTTAGGGGATTCCAAACGCTCGTAGATGCATACGCGGTCAACACCTACCGCGAGGTGAATCCTGGCGTGTTCACCATCGCCACTTTCCCTTTCCTCTTCGCCGTCATGTTCGGGGACACAGGTAAGGCATTCATCATGCAGTAGCAGCACTGCCGTTTCTCACTGCATAGAGTATCGATCTAAAGACATTTTCGGTTGAAATTTTCTAGATCTACTCCGTTCTTTCTTGAAGAATCAGTCAGTTGACAGCTTTTTTTTTTCTTAGCTTCCTCAACTACGTTCTTATCAGCTCCATTAGATGTCAATCATGCTAAATTCTATTTGGAGGGGTTTTGAGTGAAACAGTTCTCAGGCGGCAAAGTTATAACTAAATCGTGACTTTACTCGCGACTTTGGGACATTGCACAGGGTTTCTCAGATAAAATCTGAGAATTTCTTATCAGTAAAACAAACTTTTTCTACTTCTACCAGATTAGTATGGGGAGACAAGTAGAGATAAAATTTAGGCGTAAGTGAGACTTTACGAACAAAGGAGATGATGTGATCACTATCAGGGTATCCCGCGTCGACCATATGCAAGAAGGTGGCAATGACTACCTCCCCCAAACCAAGGGACTACTAGAAAGGAATAGGAAGGCTCCTGGTTTTTCTGGCCATCGCGTTGGTTCTTGGACTTGTTCGAGTTATTCAACATTGCCTAGCCTGTTGTGATCTCAGATGTCAGCAGCTCACCTTGGTGATGCTGTAGATCAAGTTTTCTGTTACTACAAACACATATGCAACAAACGACCGTATGCAATGTATTTGCCAATATCTGTATTTGCACAATGACCCTTAAACTATACTCGCGGTAGAACAAACAGCATTTCTTGGTTGTAATACTCAGAATTTCTTTTTACCAAAATAAAGTCTCTTTTTTGTTATTTTCAAAATGTTTGGGGAGAAATGATTCCTAAATGTTACAAAATACCAAATCCAATATAATCATCCTGACCTGTAACTGCACGACAATCATTATCTGTCTATATACAGTACATAAAGCGCTATGTCTGTCTGTCTGTCATGAGGTCTGCTCTCCCACTGCTGGACCGAACGTCCCCAAACTTAGTCAGAAGAGACTAATCTTCACGGGCTGTGGAACAGGGGGTTAAAAGGATTGCGATGCTGTTTGGAGGCCGAAATTGAGGACCTAAGTTTCATTGACTACATTAGCGCTAGCGGCAAAAGAGGGTGAAGGCGCAGTGTTGCCAGGTTCTAACAGGAGAGAGGGAAAGACGAAATCTTGAAACTTCACCAATGCCACTTGGCAACACTGGGATAGAGAGGAGGTGGTTAACATGCTCCTGAATCGTCCAGGTTCAGATGTGAAGAAAAAAAAAAAACCCCACCCTGTGTGAGAGCAGGGACGAAACGTAGGGAGTTGGATGCGGAGTGCGCGGACGGCGTGGAGCACGTGGACAGCGCAGAGCGCATGGACTCCGCAGAGTCCATGGATGGCATGATTGGTTACTGGTCCAGCACTGGGAGCGCCAACCGTGCGAGAGACACAGACATAGTCCGCACGTGCGTAGACACAGACAGACATGACGCTCTATTTTTGGATTTTAGTTTGGTCTTTCAAGAACCCAAGCAAAGCGTGGTGCGCCGGCTTCAGCTAGTATTGTTATGAGCAACAGTTGTTGACATTGACGCTCAGACTTTTTTAGCAGAATAAGTCGTGTCTCCTTTTTCTTCCTTTGCTTTTATTTTACCAACCATCACTTTAAAGTGTGGACGCTTCTTCATCCGGAATGTGCTGTAGAGCTGCTCCATTCACCCAACCGCCCCATGACCAGAAGGGCGGACCCTGGCTAAAGCAAGTATTTGGAGTGATGGGCATTCCTCCATCCACCCAGTACATGAGGTAGAAGTTGCACATCTCATCCTCATTGGTTGTGCCGATGAGCACGTCGTGGTCGTGTGTGTTCACCTGTCAAGATGGAGGAGGTCAGAGATTTCTTGCTGCATCAACAACTTAAAAGTGGGATTTTTAGAAAATCTTACACATCACTGATGGCCTAAGGATACGTAAAATATCGAGATATTGGCAAAACACAGAAAAAATAGGAATAAAATGCATATTTCATTGTAGCGGCACCAAAACCACAAAACTGACACTTTTTCAGAGATGTGACACACTGTTTGCAGTGGCAGATCCCTCAAAAGAGCACAAAAATGCCACACAATGAATAGAAGTCCGCTGGAGGGCTCAGTTCGCAGGAAATTGCGCATTTCGAGAAAAGCTCACTTCAGCAACAATGTGAGGATAATTGCCGATGTGATCGCTACAAGTGTATTGGTCGTTACAAGCGTATTGGAGTGCTTTGTCCATCCCTGTGGCTGACCACACAGTTGGAAATCAAGCTCACCATGGTGCATCTGGCTGCTAGAACGTCGCCCTTTGTGATCGTCATGGAGCTGTCGTTAACTGGGTAGAACATCTGGGGTTTCTGTGGGTCCCTCTTGCCAATGAGCTCCCAGTTGGAGCGGTTATGAACCTTATATCCGGAGACGACCTTGCCGAGAGAGTGTGTGTGAACCCTGAATGCAAAGGGGTGGATGTCTCTGGGGTCTTCAATTTCACAAGCTGTCTCAAAGAAGGTTGTCGTGTGTGGTGAAGCCATCCCTCCAGTTCCCAAAAGCAGGACTCCGGCCACCTTGGGTTGCTCCTCTTGGGTGAACTCAAGAATGACGCCAGAGTCATCACCATCAGCGGGAATGTTGTCAATGCTAGCGTAGTGAACTTGGAGGACAAGGAAGTCGATGTCAGAATGGCCTCCAACCCTGTTGTTCAAGCAAACTAAGTTAGTGAAACAATCTGACAAATTAGACAGGTCTAAAATTCGCCAAGTCTAAAGAAGTTTGTTCTATAACGCTATTGATCTTTTTTTTGCAATGATACGAAGAAAAGCTCGAGTGCGTGTCATTGCCTCCTCCTTGACGTGAGGCCAAGTATCTGGTTGAAAGGAACCTCTCATGTGCACGTGTCATTGTTGTTGATCTTGATCAATCAATGTGCTGCGCTATCTCTTTTGTGTAGTTGTTACTACATACCTGAATCCAACTCCGTCAGGCAGATGCAGTGGGGGAGCATCTTTGGCCCATGCGTAGATGATCTGTGGCTTGGTGCTGCAGGGCTGGTAGCCGTTGTTGTTGTTCATCTCCCCACAGTCCCATACACTATCCATGGCCCCTGGCTCCTTGCAGCCATAGATGAGTATATGATGAGCGATGTCTTGTGTCGAGTTGGGCTCAAATCCAGTCACAAAGAAGCCGACCTCCAGGTCAGCTACTCGCACCGGCGTGCACAGGTATGCCTCCTTCTTCTCCGGGTGCACCTTGGGCATGAGCAAGGGGAACTTCTGTGTGGCCTCCGCGGCCCACACAGACAACACCACTTGCCAGATGGCAAGTGCCATCGTCAAAGGAGCCATTGCTACTCTCCTAGAGGAGTGCTGGGCTCACTCTCCCTGCACACTGCAGTTGGAAGAAAGAGAGAATATTGACGTCACATGAGGAAAAAGGGAAAGCTGAGGCCTACTGGGTGGAGACGCAAAATGTATAAAGTCCCCACCCAAATTGTACAACTACCCAAATTTGTGAAAGACTGGTTTCTTAATGCGTTGCCCTTTAGTTTCTATTTTGGGTGTCTTTATTACTCTTCGTTGTATTTAGAGAGAGCCCTAAATTTGACACTTCTGGACGTTCCGCTGACCCATCACTACATCCTTGATATGATTGATGCAGCCTTGGACCTCTGTGATTGTGTCACGTTATCCATTTTGTGGTGTCCCTTGATTCGCAAGTACTACACCGTGCGCTGCACCGAATTATTCGGCCTTTTTCTTAACGATAACTTAAGCAGTATGGAAGTACTATCACGAGCAGACTAGGGTAGAGAGCATGAGCAAACAACCAATAGAGAGCAAGGAAGGGAAGGGAACATGAGTAAGCTTTAACTGAAGAGCACAGCAGGGTTGAGAAGATACTTGAAAATGGAAGAAGGCGCACGAAAAGAAGATGTTATAACATTTAGTGCAGTCTTCTTCTTTGTTGCTGTCTCCTGACCCTTCTTTTCTGACATATCGCGCCTCTCTTCTACTCTGTTGCATGAGGTCACTAAATGTGGCTGCCTCAACGAAGCTGGCCTTTTTGCCAGCCTCGAAGATCCTCGTCTTGGTGATCTCAGACAGATGCAGAGCGGTAAGGGAGAGTGAGCAGGAAGCAAGAATGGTGGTGCTTAAAGAATGGCCTCTGGTGCTCCAATGCTTTGTCGGACAGCTGAGACAGGACAACTAGAAATGAAGACAGGGGCTGTGGGGTGAGACCGGAAAAGGAAGTTCCGAAATCGGCGGTCACGCAGAGTTGTTGTCGACGCTGAAAGGTCAAGCTATGTTTTGCCCCCGCACCCGGTATTGGTAGGGTCGGGTGCGGAGGACCAGCGTCCGTACAATAGTTCAACGAAGAGAGACGGAGCAACCATATGGCTTGTTGCACCTTATCGAACGTAAAGTGGGGAGGCAGGAAGAGAGGCAAACAGAGATGGAGATAAAGATGGAGACATGAGGGTGCTGATTACGAAGCAGACTCGTGCTCTGCTCTTTAATGACAGCGAAAACCTGTGTCAGGGCTTTCAAGTCGCAGGCTCTCTTCAGTAGGCTTTCCTCCTTCTGCAAGGTGGACCAAATGCTGCTGCTCATGCCGTGAGGCTCCGGCCTGTCCAACAGGTGGTGCAGGGGAAAGGATCTTCAACTGTGAAGACGTTCATGAATCTTGCAGGAGCCAGAAACCGGAGAGAAGAATGACCAAAAGTGAAGCAAAAATGGCCAAACTGAGATTAATTTTTTTTGGCATTTTCGACAACTCCAGATTAGTACATGAATCGGGACAGATTTTTGAATCACTGAATTTGGATGGGTGTCATGGGCAGTGCAGAAAAGCCTGGACCATGGCCTCGTTCCCTCTTGACAACGTCCAAGGTGGTGCTGCAGACGAGACCATAAGTTGATAATTTATTTAGCGGTTCTCAAGGTATCAACTGCTGTACACGGTGCGGGATTAAAGATTTTTGCCTTTATTAAGTTCGAATGTATTGCCCTTTTTATAGATTTACAGAGGTTTTGAGACTATCAGTCGATTACTGAGAGTTCTAGATTCCATTTCCACTTGCACGATCGTGGCCTCAACATGAAGCCACAAGAGGAAGAGAGGTTCAAAGCGCTCACGCTCCTTAATGCTGGTCATGGCACCAAATTCATCTCTGAGGACCTTGGACTGTCAAGAGGACTGTTCAGCTCATCCAAAAGTGTCCAAATGAGGGCCAGGGATTCGAATGCAAGTCTGGATCAGGTCAAAAGTTCACCAAGTCCGATGCCACCTTCGTGGACACTCTTTTGGACCGGGTTGCTTCTGATCCGGCAATATCGATATGTCAGCATGCCAGGAAGATGGGTTTGAATGAGTCCACAATTCGCTTGGAGGTCAAGAAGCTTGGCCGGAAGTCCTTCGTGAGAAGAAAACAGCAGGTCATCGAGGAGAAGACAAGGGAAAAGCTCATTGACAGATTGAATAAGCTCCTGACCTAGATGAAGAAAAACGGGTCAACAGTGAGAATTTTCTGACAAGAAGATTTTCATGGCCGACCAGTACCACAACTGCCACAATGACAGGTGGATTGCTATCGACAGGTCTGACATCAAGGGCATCTCCAAGACCAAGCACCCACGACAGGTCATGGTGCTGTGCGTCATTGCCTCTGATGGCAAAAGGATGCCCCCATCTTCTTCAATTCAAAGGAAAGATTGAATAAAGAAAAGTGTTACTCAATCCTGAGGTACAAGGTCTTACCATGGTTGAAGGTCAACCACCCGGAGGACAACTACATGTGGCAGCAGGACGGTGCTCCTGCCCACACTGCAGCCAGGGTGCAGAAATTCTGTACCCACAACTTTGCTGACTTTTGGGACTCCCAAACTTGGCCAAGTCCAGATTGCCATCCCCTCAACTACTTCTGGTGGAGCGTGATTGAGAAGGTCAATGCTACTCTTCATCCAAATTTGGACTCACACAATCAGCAAGGAATGGATGGCCTACCCAGAGACTGGAATCATTGATGCATGCAAGTCGTTCTGCAAGTGCATTGAGGCTGTCATCGAGGCTAATGGGCTGTGGATTGAAAGTTAATCTAACAAATTTGTAAAAAGAAACGTTTAAAATTTCAGAATTATACATCAATTCATTTAAAAGTTATTCTCGGTTTTCTTTCTTGTTTGTGATGGCGAATTTTTTTGTCCCGCACCCTGCATGTGCTCATGATTATTGTCATTGAGGCTGTTTGCTAGCTAGCGTTGAACAAGAGTCGCCGACAAGAAAATGAATGAATTTCATCATATTTTGACGTCATCCATATTTGTCTTGCATCCTTCTGCGTAGAACAGTACAAACATTCAGGCACATTAAAGTACACTTTACAAAAAGAATGAAATATTTAAGCTGCATTAAAAGTCATGCAGTACTAGGAAAGATGAGTGTTCTATACAATACTAGCAGTTTTATGCACGGAAGTGAGAAAGCTGTTAGTGCAACTTGGCCAAACAGGTCATAAAAGAGACAAACTAACTGTAACCTTTTTTTTTCTCCAGGTCATGGCCTGATTGTGGTGCTGGCAGGTCTTTGGATGATTCTGCAGGAGCGGAGTCTCGTCAAAGTGGCCGAGTCCTCTGAGATCTTCAACATCTTCTTCGGCGGGAGGTGAGTCTGCACACTCACATTTGATGTACGGTTGATGACTGGAGATGGCGAGAATACCTATACATATAGAACTGTTAAAAAGTACTTTCTGCGGTAAAGTGGAATGCATGCATTCCGTGCTGTTGTTTCGTGACTGAGCATTTAAATATGTAGAAAAAAATTCCATCACCATAATGGTATAACATTATCTTGTTTTTGCCGCAGATACATCATTCTATTCATGGGATGTTGCTCTGTTTACACCGGATTGATCTACAACGACCTGTTTTCCAAGACCACGAACATCTTTGGCAGCCACTGGCAGTACAAGTATGAGCTCATGATAATGAAGGTTGACCGAGCGTGATCAGAGATGATCAAAACATGCGTAAACTATGCCTTGCTTTGAATTATGCTGAAAGTATGGATATGCTTTAAGTTAGCTGTGTAATGTGGTTAGACGCAAAAATGTGATATTTTTTTTTTTCCCTGAAAATTTCTGATTGCTGAAACCTTAAATCTAAGACTTCTGTCAGAACTTTTTTTCTGTTTCACAGCCGTATCAGTTGTTTTTATGGGGGCATCACTTATGTTCCTCATGGTGGAATGGACTTTCTAAATCCCCCGACGTTACCGAAGCATTCATAAACTCGGTTGGCATCTCTGGATACAAAGTTTTATTCTGGACCCTGCGAACAATAGCTTTTGGAGAATTGATGTACAATATGCCTGAAAATGCATGAAGAAGGCATGTCTGCCTCTAAACTCGACATTATCGCTTCCGACTTGTTTGAAACAAAACGTTTCTTGATCTTTCAGGGACACGTTCACGTTTCCCCTGCAGATGGACGAGACAAAGACGTTGGATCCTGGCAACTTCTCTCAGTACAAGGGCGATCCGTACTACATGGGAATAGATCCAGTGTGGATGCTGGCGACTAACAAGATCACGTTCCTCAACGGCTACAAGATGAAGATCAGTCTTATCTTTGGCCTGTTCCACATGTTGTTCGGGCTCAGTCTTAGTCTGTGGAACAAAATGATCAAGAAGGTCTATTTCGACGTGATCCTGGAATTTTTGCCACAACTCTTCTTTCTGGTGTGCATCTTTTTCTACCTTGTCTTCATGATATTCTTCAAGTGGGCCAGATATCATGCTGATACCGCCAACAAGGTCTGACTAACTCTGTACTGCAGATATTGCAATATGTACTATATATGTGTGTTTGCGTGACAGGACAGCAACATCTACTCCGAGCACTGTGCGCCCAACCTCTTGATTACGTTCATCAACATGATGCTGTTCCAAGAGGGGAAGTCCGACCCTGCACTGGTGGCGGTCTGCCACGGAACAGAGACATACATGTTCCGGGGCCAGGGAATGCTGCAGAAGTTCCTTTTCTTGTTCGGTCTCCTCATGATCCCCATCATGTTGTTCGGGAAGCCCATACACATATACTTGGGTAAGGATCGATGATGGTTGATAAGTTTGTTGCCTGTCGGATCGATTTCATGCGTACTTATTAGACCGTCGACGACGGCGTCGCGATTATGAGCCGATGGTGGGCAATGACGACCTCTTGGGGTCAGCCGCGACCTCTGACGAGGTCAATATCGAGGCCAACGGGGGCGGAGATGCTGTTATGGTCCAGGTATCGACATGTGTCAATAGTCATCTTCAATGTGATTTCTCAAGTAATGCTTCTTCTGTAGACCCATCAGCCTCGCGGGCAAGGCGAACATTACGAGGGCGACCAAGCTTTCGGCGAGATCATGATTTATCAGATGATCCACACCATCGAGTACGTCCTGGGTTCGGTCTCGCACACGGCGTCCTACCTCAGGTTGTGGGCGCTCTCGCTGGCACATTCGCAGTTATCAGAGGTTAGTGCTCAATGTTCACACCGGCGGGAGAGTCGGCAAACCTTTTTGACCCCTACTTTTCCTAGGTTGTGTGGACCATGGTGATGAGGATCGCCCTGACCTCGTTTGGTAGAACTTACGCCGGCGCCATCATTCTGTACTTCCTCTTTGCTTTTTGGGCTGCTCTTTCACTCTCAATCATGGTGAGGCTTGAACTTAATTACACGTTACTTTTTTTCAAAAACTAGATCACATCAGTCTTAAAGAGGTATCAAACTTTTTACTCGCTGCTGCTCTAGTTCAACTACTTTTTGGCATGTTTGTAGGCAAGTGCTGCTAGTCCAAATGTGGAAAAATAATGCCTATTAATGCAAGAATGCTTCCTGTGTTTGAGGAACAGTGAAGCCTGACAATCAGTCATCTGTCGATATGTCAAGTTGCTTGTTGGGTCAAAGTTCTCAAGTCTTTCTGCGTTTTTAGTAGTGTGGTATATCGGTGGATGCACCATTCAACATTGCAGAAAAGGCCCAAAAGCTGAGGCTGCGGATGATTTTCCTTTCAAACTCTACAAGACTGAAAATGCGAGAATGATGTCGTAATTATGCATTTATGGCGCATCATATGGGACTGAATATCCCGCAAATTTGCGTAATCTCCCGCAAGTTGCCACCATCTTTGTTCGTGTCGCCAGTGGTAAGAAAGGCCATGAAACGGTTCCAGACCTTGTCGTAGGCAATCTTGCTCTGCGCTGAGGCCAACTGAGCCAAGATTTCGTCCAAAGACAACGACGCGTCCATCATTTCATCTGCTCTCAAAGGCAATCCTGTCAATATTGCTTTCCCCACATACAAACCGGGGCAACTCTCAGGAAACCTCGAAATTAAACAAAGTAAAATTTGTAAGATACAGTTTTGTACCCCGCTCCAAGTGTACATCTGTGGCTGAGCTATGAAAGGACCTTCAACTTTGTGATTTTGATGTTTCGTCGTTGAACAAGTTAAAGCAAACAATGAATGATGTCATTTAGGATGGACTTCGACAGTTTCAAATGGAGAAGTTCTTTTCTCTCAAATAATGATACAACCTAGTATTGAGAACTTTATTGTCCACAACTAGTGGACTCGACCCGCTTGGTTTGCTGGGTGTCCACTTCAGGACTGCTCAACGCGCTCAACACGAAGCAAGTTCTCCAAGCTAATCTCGCACTTCACCCTCACCATGAACTCCGTCGTCCAAGCGACCCGGATCCATTTTGTCGTGCGGAATGACACATACACAGAAGAGGGGTTTTACATAGTGGTGGGGATAATGTGGGTGAAGCACTGCGCCAATGTCTTAGGATGTAAGGGATGATTGCAAAGTGGTGCACATGCTGAGTCAGCAACAATCAGTTTAAAGATCCAGACGAAGTGCCCAAAAGCGCCCCAAGGCATCCTGCGGAGTCCGGGCTGGTGCCGGGAGGCCCAAGGAGGGCGTCCGCCTATCGAGCTGGGCTTAGCCCCAGGGCCCACTCGTCACTGCCACGAGGATCTCGGACAGCGCCTGTTCCAAGGAACTCGTTGGGGCGGTCGCGGAGGGGAGCAGCTGGATCGCGCTGATGGAAACTTGTCAGCAGATTTCCGACATAAACAGGGCTCAGACCAAAGTTGGGGGTATAGCCGATTTTGACCTAAATTCTATCGAGTGTTGAAAAAGACTCCAAATATTCATCACATTCATTCATTGCACTCGACGCTTATCTAAAAAGAGTCGTGAAACAGTGGGCAAACTCCAATAATTGTGGAAGATGTCGTGGAGAACATCTCGGAGGGCTTTATATCGTCTTCAGGAGAAAATCTCCTTAATATGGTGAAAGCGTGCATTGTCG
>JAAUXU010059201.1_pt1 | contig 28875 bp, 34 predicted proteins | sample 7278151 | NCBI WGS metagenome assembly JAAUXU01 (sample SAMN14350113, study PRJNA611818) | marine sediment metagenome | isolation source: surface marine sediment (1.8m) | place: French Polynesia: Moorea | collected 2018-08
ACGCTTGCTTTCTTGCCCATGCAAGCAAAGCCTTCTTGACCAGGTTAGTGCTCTGTTTGTCGGCTTCAGTGAACTTGGCATGGATCTTCTCAAATACTCTGGGCACGCCAACGAAATGAGTCGGCCGGACCTGCATCAGATTGGCCACCTTCGAGAACAGGTTGCATGCATTAGGTGAAGCTACGTAATGATCAAAAATAGATGTGTTGTCCATGACTAAATGTTACCAAAGTGCCCTTGAGAGCTTCTTTGTAAGCAAAAGCAATCGTTGCTCCGGCTGTTATGGAGCCATAGATGTCCAGCAGCTGGCCTGCCAGATGAGCAGCAGGCAAATAGCTCATCACGGTCTCCTGGCCGTCACGGAAGTTGATGTTTTCACCGACAACGCGACTGGTGAAGGTTAAGTTATCATGGCTCATCAGTGCACCTGTGGAGTAGTCGTGGATACAAGGACATAGCTAAGGCATTCCTGGTGTTCCTCCGTTACCCTTTGGGGGCCCAGTGGTACCGCTAGTGAAGACAATGGTGCATGCTTCATTGGCGACGGCCTCCCTCTCTCTCTTCTCCAACTTCTCCTTAGGTTCCGTCAGCCCCAATGCCAAAAACTCCCGCCAAGTCAACACACTGCACTTGTCGTTGTTCAAGGACTTCTTCTCGCCCTGCATCAAAACAATGTGCTTAGTCACTGGGAGAGCGCCAGTGGGGCTGCGGCCGGACAGCACGTAGTTCAACATGGATGCGTCCTCGACGAAGAAGACATGAAATGGAGTACTGCGAGCTGCAGAAAGAATAACCTAGACAGTTTAGTCAGCTGTCTTTGAAGCACTTCTCGACCTACCGAGATGAGAGACTATCTCCGGTGAGCTGGAATTGTAGACGCCGGCGTACAACCCGCCAGCCATGACGGCCGCGATTGCACTGATGACCCACTCCGGGGCGTTGGCGCCCATCACCCCAACTCTGTCGCGGCGCTCAAATCCTAGTGCAATTAAGGCACGCGCGCACACCTCCACGTCTTTGAGGTACTCCTCATAAGTCCACGTCACCCAGTTGCCCTCTCTCTTGATCTTAAGAGCCACTCGCTTGGGATAACGACGTGTGGTGGCTCTAAGCACGGTCTGCACCATCAGGGGTCGGCGACTGGCCACAGCGCAATCCGGGTTGAACCGGATCCGCACCGGGTCGTCAACACGCCACGACACCAAACTCGAGGTCGGAGCCACGCGATCGCTGATGAAGTCGCCCGTGACGCTGGCGTAGGAGCTACTTCGATGTGTTGCCGTGTGGAAGAGGAGGGACGCGTTGCCGCAGATAGCGGAGGTCCCCAGGACCCGGCCTCGGCTCGACGAAGCTGGCCACGACAGTCCTTGTCCAGGAGGCGGGCGTTGCAGTACCGGAAGACGACCTAACAGTCGATGGCAGCCGCGGAAGCTCCTCATGACGACGTCAAGTCACTTACCTCAGTGGTGCAGCACTGGATGCAAGTGTACCTGATTTCTGCTATCTGTCAGCTGTTATTTGTTTTCCACGACTGACGGCTCCACAAAGTTCTTGTCTTGCTGGCGTCTCTGACGTACGCTATACCGTACGTCCCGAAGATGATGGGGTGAGATCTTGCTGCTCTTGCTCTTGCCGACGCTGATGCTCACAACCGGACTGGAACCTGATCGTTCAACTGGGCATAAGCATGAGCAGCAAGATTGTGAAGTAGTCTAAAATCATAATCGGTACCCTTTGTGCTCACATATGTACCTGTTGAGGAGAGGAAGCGGAGAAAAGTGAGTCTCAAGACCGTTACGGTGGAGTCCAGTGACACGTGTACGTGCTACTCCTGCCTAATGATAGTGTCCACGTTATTCGTACATTGTGTAAACTGTGAGTCATTAGCGGTGACAAAATAAGCGGTATAAACAAATAAATAAGGGATAAGGAGCATGTAATGCACTTAATGCTAAAGGAATATTGTTCATTCGACGTGTAACGTACCGAGAGTGAGGCTAATTCATAAGATATGAAATGAACTCAGAGGTCAGATGGAGAGTGATCATTGTCTACTGTAGTATGATCTGAGCAGGTGAGAGAATGTACAGAAGTGCAAGCTAGCATGTGGATACTGTATGTCTTACAGATACATGAAACATTGTATGTGCTGTAAAGTACAATACATTACAGACGAAGACAATTTTTAGCTGAGGAACCTTGCTGGAGTTCTGGTTCTTCGTGTGTCGAGGGAGTCAAACTAAGAATGAACTAGACCCCAGCACATTTATTGTAGCATGAAGAAAGTCCCATTTACGCTATATCTACATGTAGAAGAAGAAAGCTTCCGATCTTCTCGTACATATAACCAGCTGTCAATGTAGTTGTTGCACGAGTCCTCATCGTCGACCCTCCGGGTCAAGCATCCTGTTGGCCGGACGCGGCCCCGAGGCATCCAAGGAAGAGCTACTGGCACACACGGCCGGCCTGTGATCCATGCTTGTTGCCTCGATTCCCCCCGGCGAATTTGTCCTTCTGCCACCTGGAGAGACCGAGGCACGAGTTCTCCTCCGCCCTCTGGTGCCAGTGCCAGAAGCAGCAGCTGAGGCGGCCGCTGCCAGCTGTGAAGACGCTGACAACTGCGCTCTCGCTTCCAGCGAGCTTCAGCAGAGAGAGGCAGGAGCAGTTTGAGAGGGATTAGCTGAGCTCAGCAGCTCTCGGCTCCTTCCTCGCGAGAGTGCCTCTCAGCCTCTTGCAGCTGCCATCAGAGGACTTGGAGTTGGAGATCCGGAGGGAGGAGGAGGAGGTGATGGAGGAGAGAAGGAAGAACAGAAGCAGAGGCTGGAACGGTTTGCTCCTGTCTGACTCCAGATGCTTTTTAGTGTAGCGCGGCCTTGAGCAAGTGTGACATGGAGAGAGGACGCCGGAACCTGGACGAGGTAAGGACTCAGAGATGCGTTCAGTCAGAGCTGTGCAAGATACATTTACTGTAAGTTGGAAAGTCACGGGTTAGGATGCAGTTTACAATTCACTTTGCTGCCCCGAGGACCGATGGATTGCATTGGCGATGGCCAAACTAGGCCTTGTGAGCACGAGTCCGTAAAGTCTTTACGCTGCATCTCTTATTTTTCCTCCTGGAACAGGTGTTCCTGGTTTTTTCATCACGACCGTATGGAACACACTCTCAATCATGTCATTGTTCCTGCAGATGTGGTTCAGAGCTCAGAGCTCGTGTTGGCGGCCGTCAAGTTGTCTTTGCACTTGTAGTATGTCAAGTAAAGGCCAAATGCGGCGTTTCGCTCGCTCAAGGCCAGAAGTCCCAAGTAGAAAGATGCTTGGAAGTGCAATCTCGTCGGTGATGACCACAAGGCGATTCTTTTTCACGCAGGCATTTGCAAAACGGTCGTTGACGTGCGGAGGAAGAACAACGACGGCGGCGTCGACACCAGACAAGTGATTGAGTGAGCAGGATGTGAGAGGAAATCAGCAGCACGCAGACTCCAAACTGCTGGAACACGTAAGCCAACTCATGCCATTGGGTGCTTTGGGCGCAAAATCTAACCACTTTAAGCGACTTCTGGATGAACTATGAATGTGCGTCAACCTATGATAAAAGTCTGAGCACATTGTGGTCCTCTTAAGGGGATGAGATTTCCTTATCAGGGTCTTTGGCCCCACTTTACCATGGAGGAAATGAGCAGTACTCACCATGAAAGTACCGGATGAGTATGAAAGTTATCTGCCCTTCTCTTAACGTAACCTTGTGCGTTGTATGGACTTGGCCTCTGAAGAGGCCGAGGTCATCCTCGGCCTCTTCAGAGGCCAAAAATCATGTGGGTTGAAGCAGAGGGGACCATTACTTCAATGATGATTCATTGGCAAGTTAAAATGTAGCGTGGTTTCTTTCCTACTGTGCCAGGACCACGACAAAACAGTGTATTAAGTCCAGATGACATTTCTGTTCACTCCGTTTTAAAGTTCTTCGATATAGCGAAATATTTTGGCCGAATAGAAAAACTATAAAACCCTACTCAATCCTAGATGAGTGACTCGGCGCAGCGCCACAAATGCCGCAGCAGCCGGCGGGATAGCTTCGGCGCAGCCGTTTTACTCCTCGGTCTGGCCTGTGCCAGCTGCTACTGGAACTGCCTGGGCTGTGGCTTCGTCTTTGACGATGTCAGCGCCATCAGGGAGAACAAGGACCTGCGCCCGTCGACGCCGATATCATCCCTGCTCACACATGACTTCTGGGGCACGCCCATGTCCAGGGAGGCATTCCAGACGTTCTAGCTGTACGTACAAAACTGCCTTTGGTGCATTGTGAAGCTCACAATGCACCAGACGTCACTGGACACTTTTATTCAAGCGGATCTTTCTGGCATTGCCATGGAGCAATGGGGTGGGGTTTGTCAAAGTACTGAGTACTGCCTGACTGGGGAGACTTGCGAAAACACAAAGAGCGGTGGCAGATTAGAACGTCTGGAACGATTCAGGGAGCAGAGCCACAAGTCCTACCGCCCGATCACCGTCCTCACCTTCCGTGCCAACTACGCCGTGCACCAGCTGGCGCCTGCCGGATACCACGCCGTCAACCTGGCACTCCACTGCACGGTCACCATCCTTTACTTCCATATGTGCAGTGGCCTATTCTTTGAGGGCAGTCCTGTGCCCTTCATGGCAGCACTCCTGTTTGCCGTACACCCTGTGCACGTCGAGGCTGTGACTGGTATTGTCGGCCGGGCTGAACTTCTCAGCTCTATCTTTTTTCTACTGGCGCTTCTCAACTACAAAGGAGCATCCTCATCCTTATTGAATAAGTCATTATTTGCTTGTGCATTGTTTGTGACCCTGGCCACCTTCAGCAAGGAGCAGGGAATCACGGTGCTCGGTGTGTGCCTCATCTATGAAGTGCTCATTGTCCAGAAGCTGGATTTGTGGAGCATGATCAAGCACTTTCCATCACCATTTCATGCATACTCAATGATCAAGTCGAAACAGTGTCCAAACATTGGCCTAAGACCAATGTTGGTCCGGATGTTTTGGCTTGTTGTGCTTGGAGCTTTACTGTTAGGGCTCCGGTTCTCCGTGATGGGCTCAACCCTGCCTGTGTTCACCAACTTTGACAACCCTGCGTCTTATGAATCAGCACCAGTGAAACAGCTCACCTGGAGCTACTTGGTGGCAATCAATGTCTGGTTGTTGCTCAACCCTGCAGATCTGTGCTGTGACTGGACCATGGGCACCGTCCCACTGGTCAGGACAATCAGTGACCCGAGGAACTTGGCCACCTTGTTCACCTTTATGCTCCTAGCCCACTTAAGCATATCTGGGCTGCTGGCCGCAAACCGGAGAGAGCGCAATCTGGTGGGTCTGAGTCTGGGCATGACTGCATTACCCTTCTTGCCCGCCTCAAACCTCTTCTTCCCCGTGGGCTTTGTTGTGGCCGAACGTGTCCTCTACCTCCCGTCTATGGGGTTCTGTCTTCTGGTGGCCTACGGATTCCGGAGGCTCTACTGCAATCTGCCCAAGGCCAGGAAGTGCTTGCGGGCCGCTTTTTATGGCCTCGTACTGCTCCACCTGCTGAAGACATTCATGCGCAACTATGATTGGCGAGATGAGAGGTCAATTTTCATATCCGGCCTGAAGGTAATCATATCTGGTATGTTACACTTATTGTTTCCTAACCATATTTAACTTTCATGTCCAGGTCAATAGTGGCAATGCAAAGCTATTCAACAATGTTGGACATGCGCTGGAAGCTGAAGAGAGGTTTGGAGAGGCCTTGGACTACTTCATCCAAGCCACGAAGGTCCAGCCAGATGACATCGGTGCTCATATCAATGTAGGCAGGACCTTAAACAACCTAGGTCAATTCGCCAAAGCTGAGCAGGCGTACATTAGAGCCAAGTCGTTGTTACCACAAGCCCGACCGGGTCAGAAATATACAGCTCGAGTGGCTCCTCAGCACCTGAGCGTCTTCCTCAACCTGGCAAACCTGATCTCAAAGGATCCTGCTCGTCTAGAGGAGGCAGATCTGCTGTACAGACAGGCAATCTCCATGAGAAGCGACTATGTCCAAGCCTACATCAACAGGGGTGATGTCCTCATAAAGATGAACCGGACCGATGAAGCACAGGAAGTGTACGAGCATGCTCTCACCTTTGATGCAGAAAATCCGGACCTCTACTACAACCTCGGGGTTGTGTACATCGAGCAGGGCAAGCCCAACCAAGCCTTGGCCTTCTTCGACCGGACACTGGAGCTTAACCCTGACCATGTTCAGGCCCTGATGAACAGTGCCATTCTCATCCAAGAGGCTGCTTCAGGTCGATTGAACTACCCATATGAGACTAGCCTTCTTCCCTTTTTTGGATAAAACAACATTGCTCAGACCAACCTTAAGTCACTTGGGCTCAATGGTATAAACAGCAAAACCATGAAGCTTTTATCACTAGTGCTACACTTTACCTTAGCTCGGATGGGCTCTCTTACTGAAGTGGGACTCCAGTCTTAGTTGTCATGGGATTCGCTCGAGCGAGTTTACATTGCACTGGGTTGGAGACAGTTATATTAAAGTAATCTAATTGTGGGGTGGTGGTTCGACAAGGGTAATTCAATCGCCCCACAGCCCAGGAGGCCAGTTTGGAATCGCTTCGGCCCGTTGCCTACGAGCGCCTCCTGCACGCTAAGAAGATGGTCCCGGACAACGACCGCATCTACTTCAACCTGGGGATGCTCAGCATGGATAGCGGCGACCTCAATTCTGCCGAGGAATGGTTCAAGTGGGCAGTCCAGCTCAAGCCTGACTTTCGCAGCGCTCTCTTCAACCTGGCTCTACTACTCAATGACCAGCAGAGGCCTCTGGAGGCCATCCCGTACCTCAAGTCGTTGCTGTCTTCTCATCCAGACCACGTCAAGGTATCGGTTTTACTTCAACAGGAACTATTTCGGCAGTGATTCCGCAGCGAAAGATGAAGAACATTCTTTTTGCCCATTCACTAGTACAAGCCAATGCATAAAGAGGCTCTAGATCAAGCTTTAAAGGACAAAAATGCCTTATATAAATTTATGAATTAACCAGCAACGAGCCTTCAGCAAGCAAACATGAGCTAAATCCTGCTACCCTTTGGAGCAGCAGCACCGAGCCCAAATGAGTCGTGACTGGACTGAGAAAAACTTATCTTCTCTCCATCAAGGGTCTGGTGCTCCTGGGCGACATCTACACCAACCACGTGCGTGATCTTGAGGCCGCCGAGTTGTGCTACAAGCGCATCGTGCGTCTGGATGAGTCACACGTGCAGGCGAGTGATCATGAGGTCTATTCGAACAATACGTATTCAGTTCATTATATCATATGGGTTTGAATTCCTACCCAAGTCCTGTACGTTTGTGGTCGAAGTGGTCGACTAATTTTTCATCCCTACAGGCCAGACACAACCTGTGCGTGGTCATGGTGGAGAAGGGGCTGCTGAACGAGGCGAGCGAGTGTCTCAAGAAGGTGCAGTCGTTGGCCCCGGACCAGGAGTACATAGGAAAGCACCTGGCGATCGTGGAGAACAGGATCAAGATGCTGTCTAGTCGAAGTAGAGAGGAGAAGGCTGAAGAAGCCGTCCCTTAATTCATGTGATATTCAACTCGAAACTCAGTGTCCATCTTTTCAACTACAATGCGTGATCCCAAGGCTTTGTTGGTGCCAAAGATTACGATATTGTCCACAAGATTGCAAGATCGTCTTCAAAAAGCTCCTCAGGTCAATGAAGTCCAGTATAACTTGAAGTATCCACAGTTATCACTCAACCAGGTCTCTCAGAGGCTCCAAAAGCAGTCACAAATTTCAACCAAGTCAAAGTGATTTTCCAATGGGACAATGCATGGACGACCTTGTCCAAGACGACCTTGCAATCTGTGTGTGCGATGCTCTAGTGACCTTTGGTGGTTCCTGCTTTGTCAGCAAGTGTGCGCGCGCTCGAGCAAAGCACATTTGCACCCTCCCTGACTGTATTACCTGCTTGCTGCTGTTACTTACCTTAAACATTAACGCCTGTGTCAACGGAAATGCAATGAAGACTTTGTGAATGCTCATGGCAAATTTGTGCATTTTCTAAAGCTTTTAACAATGCAAACAATGCAGTAAATATATTGCTCGAACGCTTCGACTTCTTCTCTTCGTCATCAGCTTCTACACCATGATGAGTTAAGGAGATCTGCCAATGTAAAACACCTCAAACAAGGACACTTCACGTAGATACAGCTACAATGGTTTGGGCACGGAACGTGCCTATAATAAAGCATTCATCCTTGACATCATTGCCGTCGTGGTCACCGTCATGGACCCCAGGTTCCTGAGGGCAACGAGCATGGAGTGGCAGCTCCACTCCCTTGATCTTGTCCTCAGATGCATACTGAGATTCTCCTCGATATCCACATTAGAATCTCTTCTCTTGACGATGCTGAACACCATGTCCGGGGCTTGCTCGAAGATCTTGAGCGTGCAAGTGCTGATGATGTCTGGTCTGCAGTCATTTCCTTACACGCTATAGATGTGCCTACATTTTTTTCCGAGTTTTGTCTTGTCATCCTTGAGATCATTTCCTTTGACCTCTGGGACACCCAGATCAGCAGAAACCTTTTTCTTTGGGACAAACATCAACGGGATTTGTGACATCCTTGGCACACCACCTGAATGGCGCGCCAGAAGAAGTGCTATTCCTAAAAAATAACATTGCAGCCAACACCTACTAAATTCTAAATGAAAGTGAGTCGCTCACTGCCTACAAATTTCGAGAAAAGGACGATTCGAGTCATACTCGCTTCTGCGCTGATGTCGACTTAGACATCTGCATCTGCAGAGATCAAAAAATCCCTCGGCCCTCTACTTTCTGCGGTGGGATTTGCAAACTTTGCAAACAAATTGTAACTTAGTTTCACTAACTTACCATCTGTGTAGTGACACAAACAAGAACAACTGCGGTAAGAGATAATATCAATGGTGCCAGTAAAATTACTCACTGTACAGGTAATCTTCTCATTGGATGCTAAAAGGTGCACAGTGCATAATTGTTCTTACTGTTCAGTACACTAGCAAGTAGGTCAGATTAGGTTAGGTAATTGTTCTGCATCAGAAGCATTGGTACTGTCCACCAAGTAATGTAATGTAATAAATACACTTTCTTCCATAATTGTCATTCAAGAGCCAAAAGAATCTGTGAGCGCATCAGAAAACATCTGTATTTCTGATTAAATATTTAAACATGAGTCTGTTTATAATAAGAAAAAAAAGCGTATTCATCACTTGTCACGGCACAGCATGAATTATCCTTAGATACACTTCAATATAAACACAACCTACTTCACATAGCACAAGCTAAGGATAAAAATATATGAATGACTTAACTGAGTGACTGCGGTTTTCTCTTCTTTCTCTAAAACGATGAGTCTATAGGTGTAAACTTGTAATAGAGTCCGATCTGTGTTCAGAAGGTGCACTTTTTTCCTTTCTTCTCACCCACGATTCTGCGCAGGTTGGGGAGAATTTCCTTGAGGATGAGATTGGTCTGTTTCGTCACTTTCGCCATGTCCTTCGACCCCGCCGCCTCCTTCTGGCTCTTGATGCCCGGCTTGTGGATGAGGAATGCATTGTTCAACACGTGGAAGTCGTAGTCGAGAGCGCAGAACAAAAAGCCCTGCGTGAATGACGGGAGCAGAGGTTGAATCAGCTGTTCACGGAGGCTCAACAGATTTAGACAAAACAAACCACGCTGAGCCAAGACAAGATAAAAAATATCCCCCAAACAGCCTGGGCAGTTCATAACTCAGATTCAGATGAAAACCTTAGAAGTAAGTTAACAGCCAAAAATTGGTAATAAAATAAAAAGTTGCAAAAAACACGGAAAGAAAAGTTGAGCGAGCAGTGAAATTTTGAGGGGATTTCAAAAACTTGATGATGAAGTTTGCCATGAAACAAAGAGCAGCAGGAAAAAGTTACGGTCTTTAGACATCGAGGAGAAAATGAGGTTTGTCTTGGTGCAAAGTTGTTCGCCTTAACTCCTTCATCTACTGTGAAGGGGGGACTCAATTCTGTCACACCCTGTACATAAAACAGGTACCTGAGTCATCTTGTCTCCTCTTCCATCCCACGTGAGTCTCTCGTCATAGAGGGGATCAGCGTGAGTGCCGACATAAATGGGCTCCCAGTGATGAAACCTTCCTTCACGTTTGGCCACGTGGAAAGTCTCCATTAGAGCTGGAAAGTGAACACGAACACGTACGTGGCTTTCGAGGCCTCTGGCACACAAAGGAGAAAGATCTGCCTACGTTCGTCATATTTCTCCGTCCACTTCTGCGAATTGGGAATGTTGTGGCATGTAGGACAGACCCTCTGGTGGAAGGGGATCACCACCTTCTTGTCCAGGAGCTCCACCAGCTCCTTCTTGTTGACGGGCAAAGGGTGACCCTTGTCGATCTCGAAGATTGCACTCACGAAGATGCGACGACGAGTCTGATCCTGTATGAGCGGTCCATTGCGTCGTATCATGTCCAAGAATGCAGGTATCACACCTGGAATATTTATCAGGTCAAGTGTGCTGGCAACGTAATACAGTACTCGCAGGATAAATATCCAAGCAGAGGTGAATGAAGTTTGCAATCAAACGCAGAGGCCACCAAGTGGACAGTGTTGCCAGATGCCGGTGACCAAAATGACCGAAATCACCGTGGAAAATGGCCGGATGGCCCAAAGAAGATTGTTGAAGATGTTGAATTTGCACAGTGTCGTGTTAGCACTTACCCGGATTGGGATAAAGCTCGATGTCAGAAGGAAAAACAAAGTAGGTGTTGGCAGTTTCCCTGGCAATGTTTCTGGCCACGTTGACAGGATAGTCTAGCTTATTTTCAGTCTTGTAAGACGATGACAAGAGTTCATCGATGCGAATGTTTTCACAGTCGACCTGCAAAAGAAAAGGCAAGAAATGAACCTCAAGCACTACGCATCTAATATAGAAAGCGCGAGAGCCGCATGTAAAGGGTGTAACAGCAAAAATGTGACTGAGTCTGTCAATCTCTGGCCACCCCTTGGTGATGGAGTCGCTTAAACTCGGCCCGAGAGCCAAAGCGTCCAAGGAACCGTCCAAGCGTCTCGGGCCGGGTTGAGGAGACTCCATCACCAAGGGGTGGCCAGAGATTGAGAGACTCAGTCACATTTTTGCTGTTACACCCTTTAGGTCTGGCAGACACACCAGAAGCGTATTATATATTTTCCTACCCAACGAGTGCGTAAGCGCTGATTGAAATATAAGTTGAAAGCACCTGATAACTTGCTAAGACAGTCTGATTCCAGACCCTAGATTTTGGTGCATGGTTCTGATCAAAGAAGAGATGAAATGTGACGAAATCCCTGATCCTGGACGAAGTTGAGCATTGGCGGTAGTAGAAGATGGTCTCGACTGCGGTGTAGTAATCGTCCCCAGGGGCGTAGACGCCGACGGACACTGGGCCTTGCCACCTGAGGAAGAGGCAGACGTTCAACAACACGCCGTCGTGGCAAAACAGGGGACGTGTGACAAAGCAGAGGCTGGTCGAGCTGTTGCTGCGAGGCCAGGCTTACGTTTGTCCCAGCAAATTTCGTGGAAAAGTGTGATGTCTTAATTCCACCATGGGCACTGTGACATCATAACTACTTGTTGAACAGTTGACGTCTAGTTCTGTGCTTCTTCACCCTCACATGACAAAAACTGAGAATTCTCCACGCCTTCTTCATTGCTTTTTTCTCAGTCCGGCTGACTGAATCCCACGTTATGTCTACCTAACCTATAACCTGCACCTTAATCTACCTCATATATGTACATACTACGCAAAACTTAGCTTATCTTGTCACATTTCCTGATCAAGTGACAACCCTGATTAGTGTCGCGGTGCTCAGTCATAGGCTCAAGCACTACAATTTTGCTCAAAACAGTCAGATACTTGGTGATGTCACTAACCTAATTTCTTGTATTGCTTAAAATATGTCAGCCATGTTGTCGTAGATATTGATGAGACAATTCACTTTTTCTAGAACCAAACAGTTCTAGATGGCATCATTCAAGTGGCAGCAAACAATAAGTATTTTCTCAGCCTTTGTGCCGTGCTTACCTCTCCAGCAGTGGCTCCAAGTTGTCCATGAACCTGTGGTCCGCATGTGTTGTGTAGGTAATGCTCTCGTTGCAGTTGAAGAACTTCTCGGCCCTGATGTAGTTGTACAACACCCAAAAGGTCCCTCGCATACTACCCCTATTTTTGCGTGGATGAAGTCATATAGTGGATTAATGCATAGTGCTGTGCACAGTGCACTCCTCTCTCACCTGGGCGTTCCTGTTGCTCTGTTGCTGCAGTTGAGTCCAACACTGAGTTTGAAGTCACAGCTCGGGACACTTGCTTTATCTTCAGGAACATCGATTGTGGGAGGAGAACTCAGCAAAGCTGACTGGTTGGCTGCGCCAGAGGTGACATTGTGAGGTGTGGTAACTCTGGTCTCTGAATCACTTTCGCTCCCTGAAGTAGTGGGGTACAGAAGTTAGTCGAGCTACAGTATAAATAGTCACCTTTCATGTGGTGACAGTTGTTTAATGCTGTCATTGTCACAATTGCTCAGAGTGGTCACAGTCAGGACGAGGGTCAAGTTGAAAGGAGGGCAAGCAAAGATGTCACGGAAGCAAGTCTAGAGCGAGATTTACCCGGACTTTGGATTTAGTTCGTGGAACTCTCAACTCTTGCGGCCATTTGTGTTGTGTTCCACAAAGGCAGATTTCTCTGATTGCTGCTCTCACAGTACCTTCCATACAGAAGACTTCACGTCGATGATGAGGAGTTCAAGGCATCCGAATGGGGCAGCGAGCCGCAGACGGTTGCGAAATGCTGCTTTTGAAAGTATCTCCTCAATCTCAGTGGCAAAAAGTGGCAAAGTTTGCCAGGTGTCATGACAAAAGACATCAAAAGCTCCTCCAGACAAAGCAGTCAAGAAAGGATATAGCAACTGAGCTATCAAAAAAACAGGACCAATGATCACTACACCGTATTGGAACTCAAGCTATATTTGTAGACTCATGACGGCAATACTGATGCTCTTCTAGCTTGGAAGTCTGATAGGGTTCAAAAAGGTTCCCACTAACAGCAGGGGGGTGGAACAGGGACATGGAACTAGAACAAACAGAAAAAAGTGAACAACCATCAGCCAGTGCAGTAAAGAAAGTTTAATGCACACCCAAGGGGGACACCAAAAGATGGGCTTTTATTTACAGCATCGGGGTTCGAGCCCCGGCCCGGGCTCCGGTCCACTCTATTTGAATGGGGGCAGGATTGACCCATGACAACTTTAAGGCAATTTCATCAACTTCTGCCCCCAGAAAGAGACAAATTCCAGTCGGCCTCCTTTTGACCACTCTAGCACCAAAATGGGCGGTCGTGACTTTGAACCTCTGTACTCAAGATCCCGTCCGAGGATCACATCTACATGATCCACATCAACATTCCGAGCGTGCGACGTCATGCTCGTGGAGGCAACTGACGGAAATGACCGCATGCTCGTAAGCATGTTTACAGCTGTACTGAACAGTTTTATGAGGCATTTCTCTCTTAAACTTGGCAGTCATGAGATGAGAGGCAAACTTGTGTGAAGGATGAGACTCTCCTAAATAGCTGATACTCAATTCTAAACAAATTTAGGTCAGAACATTTACTTTCTGTTTCCACCAAACCATGGTCCAATTGGAGCGTGTGCATATTAGGTTGTGCCTCTGCAGTGCATTTGATTGAGGTTCAACTGCTCACGATGAACTTGACGAGGGTCAAGTTGAAGTGACACTCCGAGTTCCGGAGTGTGAGGATGAACCGTGACTGCTACGAATCTGCTCGCAAGATGTAGAATTTGGTAGTCAGAAAAAACACTCTCTTACTTTACTTGCATCACCCGGTAGCTCCCTATCTAGTGGGAGAAATATGGAGATATTTCTCAATAAAGAGAGTCTTGTTGGATGTCAGGGCATTGACACAAGTCACAGAGGCGTGACTGAAACCTCACCGTCATATTTATTCGTCTGCTGCTCGTCCGACCCCGTCAACCTGATGACGAGGTTGTTCCCCAGGAAGAGGAAGCAAACTGCCAGGAAGGTGACGGCCAAGAGATCGAGTGGACGAGGAAATCTGGCAGGAAGCAACCGAAATCGTGCACTCACTGTTCAACTGATCATTGCTCACGCAACGTACCTGGGCTTGATCATGGCCGCCAGAAATCGCTTCTTCACACAGTCTGCAGTGGAACAAGAGCATCAACGTTCCTCACCACATTGATGAGGTTGTGCTTTCTCTTTTGCTGGGCACTCTGATGCTGACCAGCCAACCTCAGACTCCTGGGAGATTCTTCAGTGTAGACATGATGATACTTTGGAGTGAGTCTGACTCTCCTCCACCTCCATCTCAGTCAAAGCAGTCAAGAGATGAATCTTGACTGCGCCACAGTAATTCTATCACAACCCTCGTTCTACCAGAGAATTATAGGCATAAGCACACGAAAACAATCACTTTCTTCATCTGAAGGTTGTTATGTACAGCATGAACGACGCCTTTTTCTCTTCCTTCTTCCTCTTCTTCTTCTTCTTCTTCTTCCTGGAATCAACTGACTGCCTCCAGTGGTGGCTTCAGACCGAGCCCCTTGCCCACATCATCGTGGATGGATGCGCCACAACAACACAGCACCAGCAGCAGCAGCAGCAGCAAGTCCCAGTGCCCCCCACCACCACCCTTCTTTTGGCACACCGCAACTGGTCCCGGTGAGGCTGCAGCAGCCACAGCTCAGAGAGTGCAGGTTCCAGGACGTCTTCTCTGTCATGCTGCTGTTGATTCCAGCAGCCTCAGCAGTCGAGGAGCGCGTACATAGAGGTTGCTGGAGGAAGGGGAGAAAGGAACTATCATAGACGCAGCCGAGGAAGAAAAAGAATTAGCATAAGGAGACGCAAACAGACAAACGGGCAGAGAGAGAGGTTGCGTGGGTGGGTCTTCATGTCGACGTCGTTGCGCTCTCCTGGCACTCCATCCATCCACTTGGAACAAGTGCAACGATGGCGTGCAGAAGCCAACGTGGGTAGCAGCAAATCAGGAGCTTCAACTGGGGGAGTTCCACACCAAGTTGTGTACGCAGACGAGGAATCGGACCACGTTGACGTCAAAACGTCTCCACCATCCATGGCAGCTCTTGAAAGAGCCAAAGCCTCCTCTCAATGTGGAGCAATCAGTACCAATAAAGTATTTCATTTGACGTATGATCAATGATACCGATTGCGCGACTTTCAGCAAACATTGCCACAATGGATGTTTGAAGGAAATATCGCCCAGTCCATTCACTCGTTCACTGAGCAGAACATACGCAGTTAAAGTGACAAATGGAACCGAAATGTTTAGTTTATTAAGCTTTATAAGTTTATTAAGAATCACGAGTGGAAAAGAAGAGGAAATTGACAAATTTAAGGAAAATTTCAAGGCAAAATTTTTCTCCGACACAAAAATTAGTGGTCTTGATTTACTTTACCCATGAGAGTAGTGGAAACATCCATGAGCTGAGGATCACACGCACCACAAACGCATTTTGAAGCAGTCGCGCGCTCTCCACTTGGAAACAATATAAGCACTCAAAGCAGAGTACAATAAGCAGTGTCAGTGAGTGTCTGATAAATGTAAATACGACCCTCGCGCTCTACATAATAGATAACTCTAGTGGATCGTCATTACATAAGTATTTCCTACAAATGTAGTTACTACATACAAAGTTAGTGATTGCGTAGGGACAACATCCGTGATTTCTTCGTACGTACACACATGTGAACACATCTCTGCCACACATGTACTTCACTGAACCGTTCTATGTTCTATTCTGTCAATTTACACTGTGTACATATGAGTTACTCACTTATACCTGTTAAAAGCGAGAGGAGTGCGGAGGAAGCTACGAGAGAAGCACTCAAGAAAGAGCTCTGAAGGTGTACGGACGAGAGCACAATAGGGATGGATCGAGTCTAGACTCGGACTCGAATGTAATTTACTCGTACTCGAAAGACTCGCGAGTCTGGAAGGGACGAATCGAGTCTAGATTCGTTCTCGATACATCAGTACTCGGACTCATGCTCGAAAGACTCGTACTCGACTCATGCTCGACTCGTACTCCACAGACTCGCTAGTCAGCTGCCTGGACTATAATTTTTTAGAGTCTAGGTCATTTTGTGGCACTGAGTTGCAGTTAGAAAAAAAGCGGTCCAGACTCAAAGATGAAAACAGCCAGTATGCTGGTGGTGCTAAAGTCAATCCTGAAGACGCTTTGTCAAGTATAGTCAAGAGGTGACAGTACTGATGCAACTTCATGAATTCAGTCGACTCCATGCGGCTTCAAACTCGACTTGTCCTCAAAACACTGTACTCGTACTTGTAACTCCAGAGTCCTACTCGACTCGTACTCGAAAAAGTGGACTCGATCCACCCCTAGAGCACAAGTGCTGCCAACTGTGAGTGTTGCGGTCACAGGTGTGCAGCAGGTTGCGCAGGCTGTGAGCAAGGCCAAGTACTCTTTCAAGCACTACAACTCCTAACAGTTTACACTGACTGGCCACCATGGCAGGGTCGGTGGCAGCGCGATCCACTGGAAGATCTGATTGGTGCCTAGAACCGGGGGCGTCGGCGTCGAGAGCACGTCTGCTGCTCAATGAGGACCTACTGGAGCGGATGACCTTGGCCAACGTAACAACCGTCGAGAACTGGAAGCCCGGTCAATTTGGCTCAACTTTCTATTGTCAACTGACCATGGGAGTCTCATGGTTGACTAATAGCGACATGACTGTGATCTTCAACATGTACAAAATGCTCGTGTTGTGCACCAAAACTGGGGAGTATTCCAAAATTGGTTACTACATCATATCACAGATGAGTTTACACTTGCACAGCGGCCACGCTGGTAGGACTGTTGCTCGAATATGCGTGACGACCAAGCCGCCGCAGGCCGCCTCCTGGCCCACGAACTCGTCCTTGTGGAACCCTGTCGATGCTGTCCATTTCAGGACCTTCTTGAACATCAAGACATTAGCTTGAGGTGATAGACTGTTATCCGCCCGAAGAAGTCAGTGCTGCCGTTGAAGGACACCCGAAACGAGGAGCCCGAGACCACCTCTGACATGGGAAATCGCTGTAACTTGTTGGTGTCTTCCGGGTAGAACTCGAAGCAGGTGTCAAACACCGTTTTGTCGTTCCCCTTCGCCACCTGTAGGCTGCACTCCTTACCGGCGAAGCCTCCCTAGAGTTGAAATAAATTGATCATATTCACACACGCACCTGTGCAAGTACAAGGCGGTTACGCACCTGGAAGGTGATCTCGACAGCCCGGACGGTGACAGGTTCTTCGAAGGCGACCACAACCCACTGCGGGGAGCCCTGATCGGAGTTCCAACACGTGTCATCTCTGCCGTCGAAGAGGTAGCCCTTGCCGAACTCTTTGACGTTCCTGTTGAGGACGGAGCTGACTGACGACCGAAAGGAGCGAGAGCGCAGCAAGTCCTGGCTCATTACGACCCACTGGCGGGAGCTGTCGTCTACGTACGGCGGGAGGGCAGGCAAATCCTGCGGAACAGATGTCAGTAGAGCGTTTGTCTTGTCAAGAGACCGAAACTGATCCAGCCTACCTGGACCACGAGTCACTGGGGGGACTTTTCGGCTTCCACCGGACACGTGGCCTCTCTTTCTGCAAACGTACGAGTAGTGAAGGGCCATTAGCAAGGGCACACATGAGGCAACAGAGCAATGCATAACAAACTAAACATGAGAACACCAAAAGTAAGGCATCAACCATCCTGCTTGCTTACCCTGTAACGTGTTGTCCCTTTCGTGCTGGTGGCCAAAGCATTTGTACTCGTACATGGACTACTACGCATGTACGTACAGTGTTACGTTACTGAGAGCTGCTCCCAACCGCTTCCTTATATAGAGCTCATGTCTTTAGTTAACTTGCCTATCTTTTATAGTACTTAAGTTTTTATTTACTGTACTGTACAAAACCTTGTCTCTCAACAAACTCTGCAAATCACCCAGGCAAACGTGACTCATACTTGATACAAGGTCAATAAAGGTGCATCCATAACGAAATAACCCTCGGGTAGAACTGTACGTGCAGAGCGTCTACGTCCGTTCTAAGTTGCACCCCTTTCTCAAAGTCACTTAGTATCTCTTTGTCCCCATCATGGAACTGCTTTTGTATGCGTCGAATCTGTCCGTGCTAAAAGACGCCTGATTTCCAAATCCGCTGAGAGGCTGAATGGAGGGTCCTCCAAATGGCTGGACGACAGGCAGGGTGCTGCCGCCGAGGGCACTGCCTCCGCCTCCTCCAAGGATGGAAGAAGAACCACGGGACGACGACCACGCGCTGACTCCTGACGAAGAGGTGGAAGACCCCCAAGGTGCCGGCTGTGACGTCGAACCTCCTCCGTAGCGGCTGCTGCCCCCGCTTCCACCGAGTCCACCTCCCCCGCCACCTCCTCCGCCGCCTCCACTGCTGCCTCCGCCTCCGCTGCTGCGATGATGATGAGAAGAGCTCCCTCCTCCTCCTCGGTGACTGGAGCGACTGTCGCTGCCACCCCCACTGCCGCTGCCGCCACCGCCACCGCTGCTGCCACCGCCCCGCCGGTCATATGTGGACCTCGAGGAGTAACCACTGTCACCACCTGCGCCACCGCCGCTTCTCCCTGAGCCACCGTAGCGGGATCTCTCGTAGATGCCACCACTACTTGATGACGAAGCTGCTGCAGAAGTACGTGACTGTTGCGATTCCACGAGGCTTCCGCGCTTGCGATCGTCGTAGTAAGGATCGCGCTGGTGGTCATCCATGAGCCTCTTGGTGCCTGCTCGGCGCAGGTCCTCAAGGCTGTTCTGTTGCTGTCTCCTCAGGCGTTCGATTTCCTCCTTTTCACGTTGCAGACGCTCTCGTTCCAGACGCTGTCGTTCACGCTCAAATTTCATCAACTCTGCCTTTTCCCTCTCCAACTTCTCTCTCTCCCTCTTCAGCTCCTCCCGCTCTCTTTGCAGTTTTTCCTCCTCGCTCCGTCTCTTTCGTTCAACCTCCCTCTGTCGCCGTTCTTCCTCTTCAAGACGTCGACGAACCTGCTCCCGTTCCCTCTCTCGCTCTCTCCTGCGGCGCACCTCTTCTCGGTCTTTTCGTCGAGGATGTTCGTCTCGGATCTGTGCGAACGTCATCACTCCGGGTCTAGAAGCCTTTTCGTCTCTGCGGGGTGAAGGCCTGGTCTCTCTACGAGGAGACAGCCGCTCACGCACAGGACGACGTTGGTCGGTCGTGGGTCGAACATACCGCGTGGTACTTGAAGTGTGGCGAGTGTCTGTGGTGCTGCGGGATCGCTCTGAGAGTCTGCAGCCGCGCTCTTGCCTAGTCCCCTTCCTGTTGTCCCTCGATTCGTTGTTACCCCTGGTCGTCGTCGTCGGCTTCGAGCGGTCTTTGAAAGTGTTGCTGCTGCTGCTGCCGCTGCTATTGTCCTTGCTCGAGCTCGTCTTGGACTTGCTCGAACCGCTGGTAGCATCTGGCTTTGCGTACTCGACAGTGATGGTGCGGTCATTCAACTGAGTCTTGTTCAACTTTTCAATGCATTTCTTTGCGTCGTCAACAGTGTCCATGGTGACGTAGCCGTAACAGCGAGCACCTGGAGTGCGAGCATTGGTAACAACCTTGGCCCCAATGACCTTTCCATGGGCGGAGAAAGCGGCCTTTAGGTCTGTTGCTCTGGTACTGGAGGAGAGGCTGCTCACCCACAGGTTACGGCCTTTGACCCCGCCCTGCTCACTTTTCTCAGTCTTCTTCTCCTCATCTTTCTGTGTTTTCTCCTCCTTGTTGGAAGATTCATCTTTGTTGCTGTCTTCCTTGGAAGCTTCCTTGACGGCGGACTCCTGCGTCCCCACCGACTCAGACTCGTCGGCATTCACCATCATGGAGCTGTTCTCCGAGTGCGGCTTGTGCTGGGAATGCAGGGATATGGTGTCGCGAGAAGTGAAAGGTCTGACCACTGGAGCAGTTTCTGGTCTGGGAGGGGATCCAGCTACTGCTTCGGCGGAAGTCCCGTTGTTGTTTTCTACTACATCGTCAAAGTTGACATCCTCCTCTTCTATCATGATATTGATAGCGTCTTCTTCATGCTGACTACCAGAGGGACCGTTGGTGGCAACAGACTCGTCGTCATCGTCATCGACACTGGGCGCTTTCTCTGCTTTTTTCTCGGCAACTTCATCCTCGGCGGCAATTTCGGCAGCGGCAGGAACTGAAGTTTTCGTCTCCGTCGAATCCTCCTTGTCGTCCTGGTTAGAAGAGGATTCTTCATCAAGTATTCTCTTACGCTTCTCTTCTGGCGCAACTTCCGTGTCCGTGTGATCCCGGGGAGCCCCCTCAGTAGGTGGTGCTACTTCCTCCACATGCCCCTCCTTCTCTCCTTCGTTGTCCTCTCCCTGGTCGTTCACCTTAGATTCAGGCTCCTCCTGCATCGTCACATCCGCTCCGCTGCCGAAGACGAACGTCTCTGGATCGTGGCCCTCATCCACCAGCTGCTTCTGCAGCCTCTCCATGAGAACGGCCTTCGCACCGCTAGTGGCGAGACCGCGGCTCTCCAACTCCGCCTTGAGGTCGACCACGCGGAGCTCCTTCAGGACCTTTTGGGGCGTCGTGGAGGACATGGCGCTGCCGCTGTTGTCGCGGTCGCTGTGTTGTCGATTTTACAAGCAAATACTAAAAATCTGCAAAAATATAACGGTGGTGTTACGGGCGCACGCTTCGTGGCTGGCGTGGGGGAGGATGTTGCTGGCAGGGAGACATTTGAGAGCAAAGGAAAAGGCCTGTAACAGAGAAAGAGGCCTCTTCGCTTTCTTGCACCCGCCTTATTTCTTGCCGAGGACTTCGCGGGCGATCTCGTGGGGCCGTGGTCGGCCATCTTCTTCGCGGAGCTCTCTTGATTACGGGAACGGACTCGGCTTACCTCGAGTCAAAAAGCATTTTTCTCGCGCGTTAGTTCGCCGCACACAATGCTGATCGGTCGACAAGTTGTCTCTTTGACTTACCGCACACTCCGGAGATCGGTGGAGGTCGACGAGGGAGCCGTTGCCGTCCTGGCCGCCGCAGAGGACGCTTGATCGGCGCAGACCAACACAAACTCGATGACTGAACGCTTTGAACGTACTGAACAGGTAGTGATGACTCCCAGCTCAAGTCAAGTCGAGCTCAGCCCTAGAATTTTAGCTGTTTTCCTCCATCAATCTCAGACTCGACGCCTGCTCAGCTTCAGCAAGATCAATTGGGCGCCCCAAGAAAACCAATCTGGCGAGCTCGAACCAGCCCAAAATTTGTTACGGGTGCCCCAAAGCTCGGCTTGCCAAGGCTGGAATCCATCACTACCGAAAAATGGCCACGAGTGCGGAGTGCGAAGGCAGCTTGGGCAGAAAACCGCGCCGTCGGCTGTAGGAGTTTGTTGGCTGCGCTCTGGCCTTCTAGGGCTGGACTGCTTTTTTCTCCGACTCCGCAGCTGCCAGAAAAAAATGGGAAATTGTCGACGTCAGCCGACTTGTGAAAGAGTGACAACGTTGGCATGTTCCAGGTGAGGTCGGGGCATCGCCATGGACTTCGAGACCGGGTTATCCCTGATTCGGTGCGTGCAAGCGAGAATCTTGACCCGGATCCGGGGCGAGAATCGCGGGTGCTCCGAGGCGGGTGTCAAACCTTCTGCCGATCTGCCGGGATTGGCCGCCACGCTCGTCTTCTTCTGGTGGTCCTCCTCCTCCTCTTGTCGGCCTGGGCTGCTCCTTCTCTGGGTTTCCTTTCCTGCCCTCCCTGTCCACCACGTTCAGGAGCAGCGCGGTGGCCGTGACGTCATCGGTCGCTTCGTTCCAAGGGTCGGGCACGAATGGGACTCTAGGGGGCTCGAGCCTGAGGAGATCCGTGGGCCAAACCTCCAGTCGACCCCAGGAACAAACGAAGGTCCACGGGCGTCTTCTACACTAATCACATTCCATAGTTTGAGCAATTTTTATACTAACTAACGCATGTTTGAAAGCAACGTACACAAATCCCGCACCGGAATTCAGCCCGACTCGAGCTATCCTCGGACGGCTCGAGGTTCTTCTTGCCGAGCCAAGCTCGCGCTTGTCCTCACTTCAGTCTTTTTCTTCCGTCGTCCCCGATCTCTCCCTCGCCGCCTTCTGGCTTCCTCCATTATTCATCGTGCGGAATCCGGGCGATCCGGGGGCATCAGGGCCGAGTTCCTTCTTGAGGTCGGCTCCGCGAAAGTTTCACCAATGACTTTTGGGTTAGTGACGGCGACATGTTGATCAAAGTCAAGACTCTTACCGGCAAAGAGATAGAGATCGACATCGAGCCCACGGACAAGGTGGAGCGGATCAAGGAGCGCGTGGAAGAGAAAGAAGGCATCCCACCCCCGCAGCAGAGACTCATCTTTTCCGGAAAGCAGGTAATGAAGCTGTGAGGGTTGCTGCGGATCTGACCCCCTTCGCCCCAGTCGCTGATTCGCCATCTCTTTTCTCCAGATGAACGACGAGAAGACGGCCGCGGACTACAAAGTGCAAGGCGGTTCAGTGCTCCATCTGGTCCTAGCCCTCAGAGGAGGCGAAGGACAAGGCCACTGAGTTAACACTCTTGGACATGTCCTATCAACTGTATCGCAACACCACGCTGGGACACACCTTGCAGGAGGCACTGGACGAGTTGATGCAATTGCAGTTGCTGTCACCGAATCTCGCATTGAGAGTTTTGCTCCAGTTCGACCGTTCTATCAATACCGCCCTCAGTACGCGCGTCAAGACCAAGCTGAACTTCAAGGCGGAGAAGCTGAACACGTATCGCTTCTGTGACAACGTTTGGACTTTTATGCTCAACGACGTTGAATTTAGGGAAGTTACTGAGCTCGCCAAAGTGGACAGAGTGAAGATCGTAGCGTGCGACGCCAAGGCTGCTTCGTTACCCTCAGCGTCTGCCTCATCCAGATACGACGATTGAATATCGAGAAGATAACGAACTGCGACCAGAAAGACTATAGCAGATAAGACTTTGTAGCTAGCAGTGACTTTGTCAAGCCTTCGAGATGCCCAAGAACAAGGGGAAAGGAGGCAAGAACCGCAGGCGCGGTAAAAACGAGAATGAGGGCCTCAAGCGCGAGCTGGTCTTCAGGGAGGACGGCCAGGAATATGCACAGGCAAGTAGTAGCAACATCCACTCTGGTGCTCCTCCATGTAGTCAAGGTCAGGCTAATGGTTGACTTTTGCTGTCCACAGGTCACCAAGATGCTGGGCAACGGCCGTCTGGAGGCCATGTGCTTCGACGGAGTGAAGCGCCTGTGCCACATCCGTGGAAAGCTCCGGAAGAAGGTCTGGATCAATCAGTCTGACATTATCCTTGTCGGACTTCGGGACTATCAGGTGAGTCGATCGGGGCCAACGTCTCTCTGATCGTGGTCGCCAGCTGTTGATGACGAATGTCTGTTGCAGGACGCGAAGGCTGACGTCATCTTGAAGTACTCCGCCGATGAGGCTCGCAATCTGAAGAGCTATGGCGAGTTTCCCGAGACGGTCAAGATCAACGAGACCGTTACCTTCGGCGAGGATGGATATGACGACGAGATCGAGTTCGATGACGTCGAATCCAGTGAGGAGGAGAATGAAATCGGTGGAATTGATGACATATGAAGGAGGCTTATGACAATAGAAGCTGATGACATGGAAATTCCAGATTTGTACTGCCTTCTCTTGGCGGCGGAATTCGCTCATGCACTATAGACTTGTCGTGTACCATTTGCAAAAGGAATAAAAAATTTGATCGGGCTTTTCTTATCCTCGTGTGCCATCATTGGCACGTTGTGAGCTCTCCGCAAGTGGCTGACGCACGTGTTCAAGGCGCCAATGGCCGCGGTTGCTGCTCCTCATCTTCCACTTCCGCCCATGGTTGCACCTTGAAGCCACACTGGATGTCTGCGTGCCAGACTTACTCGAGGCACAGCGACCGAACCAGCATTGGTACCATGTTACAACATAACAATGAGGCTGTGAGGTCTCCTCTCGAGGCTGCTTTGAGTAGCGGCCTCCACTGAACACGGGTAGAAGAGTCCGTATGAAAAGGATATTGTGGAGTGGAAGGGGAAAATATATGGGAAAGCGTCGACTTTGTGTTTCAGTGAGCGTGCCAGTCTGACGTAATGTGAAGTATGAAATCTCGAGGGAAGAGGTCTTGTGCTACTGACGCCGCTCAGAAGATCAAGCGGATCTACGACGTCGAGCAGAAAGAGGCAGCGTCAAGGCCGGACACGAACGAGGATTCCAGTGAAGCAATTCCACTCAGTGAGATGAGTGGTGTCTCCGCGGCGGGTACGGTGACTCCGTCTTTGCCCACACTGCTGAGCTCCAACAGGATCTGCATGGTCTGCGCCGACTGCAGGAGGTCGCTTTTTCATGGCTTGGATGATGCCCCGAACGCTGAAGTATGTCAGTGCGACGAGAACGCCTCTTACGGCTGCTTCTGGCAAGAGCCTCATGAAAAGCAACAGAATCTGCGGAGGACGTTCGCATGCTACAGAGCGAATAACAGGACCTACTGGGGGAAGTGCGCGTCGAAAAGAGGCAGAAACTCCGTGGTCAAAATGGAAGTTGGCATCAGGCGTGAAAGAATCAGATTTGAGATCCCCCCTGGTTCGACGGACTCTTCAGCTAGTATGTTTGAGCTCTAATTTTCAGTTAGTCCAAGTTTGGCCTCAGAGCCTCCGCGACACAAAGAGAGGGGCCAAGCTTGGAGGCCTCCAGACATTTCAAGTTAGAGCTCAAACATGGTTGCTTTCGTCGCTGGAACGCAGACTGACAGCACGTGGCAAGACGATTGGTGATAGCTTTAAAGGTGTCCTTCTCGAATAAACTTTACTTTTTCATAGACTCTGACCCAAAGATTGCGGCGAAGGCGACGCACTTGAGCTAAGACATGACGAGGACTGGCCTGACACGCGTCCACAGGACATGAGGACACAGTCACACCTAGCGACCACCAGCTGGTGCTCCAGAGCTTCGCGTCAGAACGAGAATGGCAGCAAGACAATTCCACTCGTAGAGCACAACTGCGGAGATCGGACCACTCATGACGTCACGCACAAACGTCGTCGGTGTTGGAGGTGTGGTGCAATCTCGGAGGTGACGATGACACCCAATGCAAGTTTGACGCCAGCCTGGCTCGTAATCAGACCACCAGCACTGTTTATAGGAAGACAGTGGAAAAAGAGCACTAAAATGAGCACAGAAGAAGCCAATCACGTGAAGTCATGGCTGGACAAGGCAGCGTCTCTGATGCGTTCACGGAAGGAGCAGTTTAGGCTGATGGCGAGACTGCCTCACACACGATAATGGACTGCGCTATGTGTTTCTTTCACTCCCAGGACGTGCAGGATCGTCAGTCATGCTCTATCACGTATTCTCGTAACTTGAAGGGGATCACAGCAAGGTCCGTCTAGGTGGAGTTGGGCTGCTTGAAGACCCTGCGGGCTTTCTCTCGCTTCTTCTTGTTTGAGTGCTAGGAGAATGATGACATGAGGAAAACAAAGATATATGTTGTACTGGCTATGCAATACCTTCTTGCTGGTTGGATCCATCATTCCCCGGACTCCTCGGACATGTACCCCTGAAGGTATCCTCAATTCTGGAAAGGACTCCATCAAGCTCAGGTCCTCCTCCACTTCCTCACTCTCCACTTCTCCCAAAGGGAAGAAAGTGGCCTGGTCCACCCCAGGGGGTGCCCGGCAGAAGAGCAGCTTGCCCTGAGCATAGTCTTTGAGGAGAATTCGGGCAGCACGGGACCCATCAGGCATGCCTCCGGGCTTCATGAAGCCCCTCCTCAGTGCCAGAGAGGACAAAAGCTTTGACCCTGGAGTCAGGCGAAGGCTCCTCTGACTCTCTGAGGACTTGATCAGCCCGTAGTGTCGTTCTATGATGGAGGCAGGCAAATTGTCAGAGAGAAGCAGATCAACAGGTGCTTCGGAATCAGTGAGGTTGTCTACTGGCAGGATACCGGCCAACACCATGCTGGCTTTGGTCTTCGTCAGATCGGGCATTACCAGTCCAGGACCGTCTACCAACACCACCTCTACGTCTCCTTTGGAGTCACTGCTGCGCAAGATATGCGTCTGGTAGTGTTTGGTTTTCCCCGGAGTAGCAGATACCTGATGAAGGAGTAAGATTACAGCATGATCGAGAAGGTGAACACCGGGAGCTCCCCAAAATTGGTTCTCACCTGCAGTCGCTTGTTGGTCAGGAAACAGTTGATCGTCGAACTCTTGCCCACGTTGGGGTAGCCGAGAAAGCCGACAGTATAAGGTTTCTTTCGCTGGTACTGCTGCAGAGTCCGGAGCACTTGTCGAGGGGTGAAGATCCTGGGCGAATTGAAGTCCAAGTCTGTTTCCTCATCGTCATCTTCATCACCCTTGGCCACCGCTGAGAAGTATATGGCCTTGAGGTCGCTGTCGCGCAAATACTCGGCCCAGGTTTCTCTCTGGTGCCTTGTGAGGAAGTCAGCCTTGTTCACTAGCATCACGTTAAGCTTCTCCTCGCTTGAGGTGGAATTGGCATATTCTGTCAGGTCGGAGTTGTAATAGAAGAGTGGATCTCTGGCGTCGACAACTTGTACGACGACGTCGCTGATCTCCACCATTCGCCACAGCTGGCGCCAAAACTCTATGTTCTTTTCGAAGGGCGGCAAGTTGATACTGGCCGTCCGTTTCTCGAGCTCGCTCAGCTTCTTCTGCCAGGCCAAGAACTGCTCTTGCTCTAGCCGGAGATATTCCTCCGGACTTCTGCTGTCTCGCCAGTCGGGTTTCTTGGGAATGGAGCAGAAAGGCTGCCCTTGCTCGTCCTCTTCGTCAGGTTCCTCCACGATCGTCTCGCCCTCGTACCTCACGATCCGTGTGGCCCCCAATCCTCCCCGTTCGGCCTCGAAACTCCGCTGAGAGGCCTCTGCATGACTGAGAAATTCCTCGACGGAGGTGTTCTCCGTCATCGAAACCTGAGTCTCACTAGAGGTGTCGGTCGTGTGTCTGCTGGAGACCGACTTGTGGTCCCTTCCTTGACGGCGGAGGAGGCCGCGGCCCAGGTCGTTCTTATTCTTCTTGGACATGTCGGAAGTGGCCTGACAGGTGAGATCCCGATGCTTCTCATTAGAAATACAACACATGTGCTGCGTCTGCTTGTTGAGAATGTTTACCTAGTGACGCTGTGAAGACTGATTCGTAGGATTCGAATCTTTGGGCCCAATTGCGATTCTTGGACGAGGATTTGGATCCTAAGGCCAAAGATCCTAATCTAAATCGCTATGAATCGAATTCGAGAGATTTTTTCAGTTTTGTCTTCGAGCTCGGCCCGAGCCAAAAAAACGCTGTCTCAGGACTACCCTACTGTGAAACAGCCATTTCAGCCTAGGCTGGTCTGCCCGGCCCATTCGCTCTGCCTTCTTTACTCCTGGCTGCTAAAGCCTAAACTATGCTTAAACTAAATTAGCGTCTCCATATTGTAGCACTGTTTTACTTAGGTCGTCTTAAGGCCCTGGGCCTCACATTGCCCGAGGACAAAGTGAGGCTGAGGAACCGTCAGATCACCAAGGAGGACGAAGCAAATATCGTGCACATGTCTGAGTTGACACGAAGTTCCTGCTTTTCTCTGCTGTTTTATTGACTTCGAGTAGAAGACATGAAACGTCTGAAACATGAAATACTCTCACTTTTTTAGTCCGAAAAATCGAACTATAAAGCTTTATAGTTGGAGTATGTAACAGGCCTTTATAAGTGGGGTAAGGACCACCCCAGCCAGTCTAGCTCGGCCCCCTCACTGAATAAATACAGTGGAACACGCTTATTGTGTTTACGCTTAATGTAGATTTCGGCTTATTAGAGACAAAATCTCAGGTCCCGATTTTTCACTTCATAAAATGTTACTCTTATTAGAAATATGACATGTTTAATAGAGACAGTTTTTGACCAAACTGTGTCAAAAATCCAGTCGAATCAGCTCAATTTTGTTCTCGATTTCACAATGCGAGTAAAAAAAATGGTTCAGGAGACAAGAAAGGCCTTTGACACGCTGAAACAAGGCTTGTTTCAAAGAGGATTCGACCATTTTTCCCTTCTGCTCAGTCTGGAAAAGGAGATGGAGAAAAACCTTGACAAAAACATGACTCAAAGTGCCTTAGATCGCTTTTTCAACCTTGTTCCAAAGCAATGAACCCATAACTTGTCAAAATCTGACCTTTTTCCATGTTTCCTATGGCTAGAAAGCACATTTCTTCTAATAGAGACAAAATCCGTGGAACCAGACTGTCTACATTAAGCGTGTTCCACTGTATTTCTGGAAGTTGCATCTCGGGGAGTGGACTTAACTTCTTGGTGTTGACCTTCGGTTTTGACTTGTCCTGGGCCCTCTGACAATAACAGGCCTCGATTAACCCGGAAAAAGCGCTACTTTACTGAGACGCAATGCACAGTTACACTCACCGGTCGTGATCCCTTTTATGAGCCATTACATGGATGGAGTCACATCCATCGGTCAGTGCTGGACTGTATTGGCCAAGTAGCTCAAGCAGCACAAGTTGGGCTGGTCTTCCCGCCTCGGTGTTCTTTGTCAACTCAACTACACCATTTCACGATCAATTTCAGAACAGTGCAGTTGAATTTCAGAATAGTGCAGGTCAAATTCAGATACTGTAAATGAATTTCAGAACAGTGCAATTGAATTTCAGACACTGCAAATGGATTTCAGAACAGTGCAATTGAATTTCAGACACTGCAAATGGATTTCAGAACAGTGCAATTGAAT
>JAAUXU010169012.1_pt1 | contig 28874 bp, 23 predicted proteins | sample 7278151 | NCBI WGS metagenome assembly JAAUXU01 (sample SAMN14350113, study PRJNA611818) | marine sediment metagenome | isolation source: surface marine sediment (1.8m) | place: French Polynesia: Moorea | collected 2018-08
ACACACACACACACACACACACACACACAAGCACGCACCTCTCGACAGTTTGAGCTATTAAGATATCAAGTGTGTATCAGCAGAGAACGAGATTGTCTCTCCTCAATCAGTGAGTGAGTGAGAGGAGGGTGAAAAGCGTTTCTTCGCCTGCCCTTGGAGGAGTTACGACTGACACTTGGAGATTTAATTGCTGACTTTTTGTACTCACCCTCAATGGGGGATCCGATCTAGACTTTTTCCCCCCTCTTTCTCGAGCAGGAGCAAAAACAGTTATGCCAAGAAGAAACGAACGAAGCAAAGAAGATTTGTACGAAGACAAAAAATGGAATTAAAGCGAGGAGTTACGACCACATCATTCGTTGGGGAAGTCTCGGAGACAAATCGGGACTCGTTCAGCACACGGATTGAGCGGCCATCGGGAAGGTTCGCAACAGCTGAACAGGGTGTGACGACAAAAGAACGATGCCTCTGTGGACGCAGCAAATATCAAGTTTTACGTCCAGGTGTGCTGAAACCACGAGCTCGTGCTCCAACACCAGGTCCAAGTGAGAGGAGCTCCCAGACTCGGCATTCACTCATTCTTGTCACATAGGAAAATGGATGGAAATGTTTCGAAGACATTGAAGTCGATATGCATCCTCCAGGGCTTGAACAACAGCTCGATATCAATGTGCCAAGTCCATAGGACTATAGGGGAGGCACGACGCCCAGCCTGACTACAGAAAAACCTAGGTTCAGTTCAGTTAGGTTGATTCCTGGCGTTTTCTCAAGAGAGGGACATATGGAATGGTCGATTTGATATCGATTTGATATCGATTTGATGTCGCTGGTGCAGCTATCGACAAGCGAGTTTTCATCTTGTTTGACGGCATCACGATTGGTAGAGTGAAGATCCCGGAGATGTTGATCACTTGACACCGCTTAAAGAGAGCGAAATCAGCTGCTTCATTGGCGGAAAAAAATGTCCTGAGGCGTCCTTGTCTCATCCAATATTGGTTGACATGCAAAAAGGGACGGAGAATTCAACTAATGAGGATACTTAGCAAAACTAATGAGTCCTTTCCATTAAAAAAGTCTCATCTCACAGTTAAAAACTTCGTGAGTCCTCGGGGTTTTTTTTCTTTTCACAGTTCACATGACGTGAGGATGGTCATTAATACGCTACGGAATAATAAGTCGTGACATGAAAAATATTCCTACAATCCTTACTGTAAGCTCTGTTCAACCAAAGTGCTGAAATGTTGCTGTGAAATTTAACAGATTGTTTGGAGCCCCGGCCTTGACCCTGTGGTTGCCGTAGGCGATGTTGGAGAGGGACAACAGCTACTGCACCCGTGATTCCGTCGTCCATGGGTCCGGTGCTGAAGGAGGCGATGCTGAGATGGCTGGAGAACAACAACAATTCCGTGACTGGCGGCAATTTGTTATCCTTAAGTGCGTCTTCGTGTTGGAGGAGTCACACACAGGAAATGATTAGCTTAGCCGCGGTACACTTTCGATCGAGCTGGGAAGAGGTCTTGGTCTTGGTCTTGGTCTTGCCCGCCTCCCTCCTGAACCAGGTCCTGTTGTCTGGCGAGGCCTTAATGGGTCTTTGCAGTGTGTCTCTCCCCTGGTGGGCCCACACTGGCAGCCCTGCCCACTCCGTGCGTGCCTTCCTGGCAGCCCTGACTGGCCCCGCTCACCCTCTCCACACGTTGAGTCTTGTTCTGCATATTTGTGGAAGAAGAAGAAGTATCTTGTGAAGTTGGAAAGGTTTTGAATTTCTCAACATGCCAACTGTGGCTGCGCTATCCGCGTTGGCCGCGTTGGCCGCGTTGGCCGCGTTGGCCGCGTTGGCCGCGTTGGCCGCGGGGCAAGAGGACGGTTTCGTCGCGTGAATCATTAATTATGATACGAGATTGATTGATTGCCTCAGCCATTCCCAGTGAGAAAAGAGAAAAAAATTATTATTCACTCTTCTTCCCGTCTTTCAGCTGTTCTTGACAAGAAAGAGTTTGTGTGTGCAGGGCTTTAAAGTGACTTTCTTATAAAAAGTGCGAAGAAAGTCTCAAAACAAACTCCTGGGGAGGCGCGAGAAGTAGGTGCGAAAAAAGGCGACGTCTTCTTTACGATCAGGATGACGTCATTTGTTAAATACTAAGGACGGGAACTTCTGCAGGCGCCATCGGAAGTTGGAAGTCAAGTTGCTCCTTGGTCGTCAGTCAGGAACGTCTGAAAATGTATGTCGCATTTTTTTTTTACCTCAATCTGATTTTTTCCAGCTTTCTTTGGCGAAATTTTTTGGACACCGAGGAAGTCAAGAAGTCCCCAAAATTCCAAAAAATCACCCACAGACGTGAGACGTCGCGAAATTGCTTAATTAAGCCTGGTGGAAAAGAAATCGGTGTGTAAACGCCTTGAGCACGTCCACGGCCTCCACCTCCTACTACGCCAACACTGTTAGGCATCTTCGCCCGGAGTGCGTGAGCCAAAGGGAAGAAGCAAGCTTGTCCTGCATGTGGCCCGGCTTGGGCCGTAGTGATGTGGCGGGCTTCCTAGTCCCAGCTTGTCACAGATGTCCTGAGCTGACGGAGCTGCTCTCAGTGCATCAACATATGCCGAAGCCTTTAAAAAATCGTCCAAAGACCGGCGAGCTTTAGGGCTCTTTAGGAGAAAATTTAATTGGAGAACTAATTTCAGAGACACCCTGTGTGATACGACAAGTAGTAGTGATGTCTTGGGCTAGCCAGTCCTTCGGTCCAGGACAAAAAACCACTCATGAAGTAGCGATGTCTGGGCCGAAGACATGGAGAAAGCTCCTCCATGATGGCATGATTGCCTTGCTGTTTCAAAAGAGCTTGAGCGAGCGTCAGGACTCGACTCCTTCGTCTCCAGTAGCGTCGATGTACTTGAAAATGGACCCATTTTCTTTGTCCTCCAATGATTTGCTCCTGTCCAAGCGTCGTCCCTCCATCCTCCGTGGCGGCTCGTGGCTCGCGGCTCGCGGCTCGCGGCTCGCGGCTCGCGGCTCGCGTCACCACTACACGGAACCGTGTTTCCATGCCTTTTGCCTGCCTCATACTGTGCAGGCACCTTTTGTCGGTGTCAGAAGAAAACAACCATCCTGTATGAGACGTGATCCAACATTGGCAGCAGCCCCTACCCAACAAAAAAAATGGGTAGCTTCTTCTCCTCTCACACTTTGGGAGGTCGAGGGAAAATTTTCGTCCAAGTTAATGGCTTCTTGCAAAATCGTGTGAGCCACGTTTCCTCCTTCCCACACCGGTATAATTTCTGTTCAGAGAAGAAGATTTCTGAGAAGAAAAAAGAGATACAAAGTACAGGGTGTAGAGCAACTGATGTGACCTTTGTCCGAGCTCAGTAGACACACTAGCAAAAATGAGCTTAAATATTGCCAATTGTCAACGTTGACCTAGAGATGGAAGAAGCCAACCGTGCTAAATGTCGTCGTCCACCCTGTTCAGACCGTGAGACAAAGGAAAAGTTGTAGGACAATTGATGTGATCTATGCTAAAATCCAATAAAAATGGGCCTGTCAGTATAAAACGTTGTCCTCAGAAGTAGGATGCCAGTGGCAACGACAACAATCATACCAAATTCGTGACATGAACACCTTAGACAGTTTAATACAATGTGTGACAAAAAGGTGATCCTGTGTTGTTCCTCGCGTGACTGCCTCGAGAATTGATTGACATTTTCTGGGAAGAAATTAACTCTCCCTCTCTCAGTGTGTGTGTGTGTGTGCATGTGCGTGTGCTTGCGTGCGTGCGCGTGTGCGTGCATGTTTGGGCGTGTGTGTGTGTGTGCGCGCGCGCGTGGGTGTGTCTGTGTTTTCGAGAAACAACAACGAAAGTTAAATGTAGACTAAGTTCACGGGTGCGAGTGAGACTTTCTGACATCTGAGTGAACAGCGAGCAGGCAAATCTGCAAGCTCGTCAGTAGGGGGAAGCAAACGAGGAACGAGCGGCTGGAATCATAGCCCACACCCTGTAGCTTCGTATGTATTATGCGTAGAGATACAGAGATCGCTAGTATGGCCAATGAAGCCCCGGATATCTATCCCAGCACATACGTACGCTCTGTATGCACAGCTGGCGGTTGTTTAGAATACTTCTGTGCTAAATGGATGTATTGAGTGTGGAGTCCTTATTACGTTAAAGGGAGGGGGAAAGTATTCAGCATTTGGCGTTTAGTAGTCATTTTGGAGTACACTCAAACCTCCTGGTCTAGACATTGCTTGGTCAGCGTCAAGTATATCATAACTTTGATACATAGAAGCCAGTGTCGTAACTCTTAGAGTAAGTTAGACAAAGAATAACAAAGCATCGTCAGCAACAAACCTATCATAACTTTTATCATTACTTCGAGATTCTAAACTTAGAATAGAGCAATTGGGAAGCTAAGTGCTAGTTTTAACATGTCACGTAAATGACATAGGATTTGATGACTGCGATGCAGAATTGCACTCATGCGTTGGCTGGCGCTACATATGGTAAAGAAGTAGAAGAAATAGACTCCGGGTGCGCCATATTATCTTGTGAATTTTTTAGGTAAACTTCAAAAGCATATTTTTTAACAAAAGACACAAAAATGTATTAAACTTCGAAAACATTAATTTTATGCACACACATGTGGTTTCATTTCTCAAAGACAGAACCTCCGGCAGCAAAGCATTGCTCGATGCAACTGCAGAAGCCTTTGACGCTCTTGACCAGGCTCACATCAAACACGTTGGCCCAGTGCACCTCAACAGCGGCCTTTAGCAACGCCAGACTCGGGTGGCCATTGTTGCAGGCCAGGGGAGTCAGGTTTGGTGAATTCTGGGGTCATTTCTCCTTTGATCAGAATCCCTGTGATCCCAATGTCGTCCTCAGATACTTGTGGGAGACTTTGGATGTGTGGCAAGGGGCCCCCTCTCGTTGCAGGACCCACCTTCCCTGCCTGTAGTGCTAGTTCAGAGCCGGAAGGACCTCAGTGTTGGGCATGATGATGTACTTGGCACTGTTTAGGGTGCCGTCAATCCAGATCGGTTTGAAACAAAGCCGTTGGTTCTGACCAGTTTGAAAGACATTAGTATTTGAGGGTTTTTTTGGTCCTGCCCACAAACCTGATGCTCTCGATGACGTCAGTCTTGGCCTTGGGGATGTGGCAGTCATTTCATCGATTGTCATATTTGCTCACAGTCCAGTTTTTTTCATCCAAGAAGCCCCCACCCCATATGTTTGGGGTGAGATATGCTGGGTTCTGTGAAGTTGAAAAGAGAGAGCAACGAGGTGACACCTTGACATGTGGACCAGACCCATCCACGTTGAGTATGAGGACATCTGGACATGTTTGCTACTGCTGAGTGTGATCCTCTCTGTTGCAGTTGCTAGTGTTGTGGACGATGTAGACTGCCACATTTGCTGTTGCAGACAATCTGGACTGCCGTATTTGCTGCTGCGGATGACAACCTAGGACAACGATCCATTAAATCACAGTAAAATGGCAACTCGATGCTCCGAGACGTTGTCAAAATCAATGTGCCAGCTTCGAGGCATGCCACCATTGGGCGTGAGCATTCAGCCTCCCCCATGTCACTGATGCTGACATTTCTCATATTTTTCAAGTGTCGGAGCACCACATTCGACAGCTCCGAGCAACCTGGCCCTAGGTTGAGCTCCTTGAGGGGGCAAAGCTGATGACGCTGGCTAAAATTTTTTCTCAAAAAAAAACCCAGGGAGAAACTCACCGCTTGAGACAAGCAGCAGAGGAAAGCACCAGCTGCTGTGATGTCTGCAGAATGGGCAAAAATCTTATTGGAAGAGTCAAAGATGGAGCTCAATCTATATTTGAACTCAACCAAGGATAGGTGCTGCACTCACTTCTGCACGCACACATTGTTGACATCATTCATACTTCTTCAGAGTCATGGAGACTGTTCGCAGTGATGCTGGAGATGCTGGCATCTATGGCCATGGCCACAATGATGGCCTTATGGTGCTTGGCATCTTCATTTCAGATGGCAGGTCCTGGTGTCATGTCTTCTGGAGACAGTGAACTCACAGACCTTTGTTGCCTTGTTGCCAGTTCTTCAAATGGCTGAGGGCGCATCCTGCTGGCATCGAGGACAACTGGTATGGAGGACTGACCTTACTAACATAATTGCCATGTAACTTAACATCAACAGTCTCCTCTTGATGGACAGTGCACCAACTCACACCGCCAATGCCACCCGGGAGGCCATGTCTCAGTGCACGGCTGAGGTCAAGGGAGGATTGCTGGGCAAGTCTCACCAGCCAACACACTCCCCTGACCTCAATCCACGAGGCGTTACAGCATGGGACTCTCTATGATGTGCTGCCTGTGACCCTCGAGGTGTCCAGAACGTTCATGTCCTGGAGGAGCGAATCAAGGCAGTAACCTGGAAGTGTCAACATTGTATTATTACAAGTGAAACTTTAATTATCCCTGTTAAGGAGTGTCATAATGGCAGAGAAGGTCCGGCAGGTGTGCCAGCATTTCCGGAGCTGGGTGAAGCGAGTTGTCGAGTACATTGATGTTGGCATCACCACTGCTGGCCCCCTGCCAACAAATACCAACACTGCTCACGCACACTTGAAGTGACACCTCTGGACTGAATTAGACCACTTCGAGACTCGTCTTCATAGTACTCATAATAATAGATGTCCAGATTATAGCACTCAAAAATCAGATAGCACTTAAAAGTAGTGACAGAATGCAGTTCAGAGCTTTGCAGATATCAGCAGTAGCAATAGCGAGACTGCGGTCCACAACTTTCCAGACCAGATTGCACTCAGCAGTGGATCTGTGTCGACGTCGAGATGTCCCGGCTGTTGACGTCGGGGGGGGGGCTTGTTATCATGTCGAAGTGTTCCTGTTTCCACCTAAGGGTAAACCTACGGACTTATTACTATAACTTAAAGGACTGCATGTGCGGGGCTTGCCTCGAGCAACAGTGCTCACTGCAAAGAGAGTAATGTCCATTGATTCTATGAGAGAAGGTATTTAGCAACAAATACCTCGATCATGTTATGAGGTGACCCTGTACAATTGCAGAGCATTGACCATATTCTTGCACACACCACGCAGGGAGCGCCCTGGTGAGGATGTTAATCCATTTTCTTTCTCTTCGAAGTGGTTCTGCTCGTTCGTTTTAGAAATCACCTGTGACAGCGACTGTTGAAGATAATAAATAGCACAATAACAGCCCAACATTAGTGAACGCCCACAATGATACGGGCTGTACGTGCACTCAGGGTGATGTAGTGTTGTTGGCTGTGCAGTATTTTATAGAGTAAAGTTTGGAGACTTAATTCAGGGGTATCATCCAATTTATTTTTGTTCAATGCGACTGAAGTGAAACATTTATACGCTGTTGTTGACTGTGTAGATGTTGCCATCAATATGCCAAAACCGTCACTACTCTCACTGACAACGATGACATTCGAATGACGAAGATATCAGTCAATATGCGTATTGATAAAGTCCAGAACGCTGCCCAGGTTGTCCAGTGACTTCTTCGGACTGTCTACACTCGGAGCAACTTCTGCAGTCGGGCTGTTTACAGTCGTAGCAATATCTCCAGACTGCCTTCTTGGTCCAGATCGTGACGTGACTCACATTGATGCATTTTGTTGACATGTCGAGGTGTCACCCTGTTGCTCTCTTTTTGTTACTTCTCTCTTCAGTCTACAGAGTGCTGTTGTGACAGCTATGACAGTCATCTAAACCCATTAGACTATTTGGGGCACCGCATTGCTAAGGCGCCGATTTATGTCACTGCGAGAATGGATGATATATTAGCGTAACTAATTGCTTTATAGCTATATCAAGTAGTTCAAGGCCTTTCTGGATACATTCAGCCTTTTCAGATGCTTTCTAGCCTAATCAGATGCTCCATTGCCGAAACAGAGTCTCCTGCTACCTAAATGGTTCTTTTTTAGCCAACTGCAATGCATTCTAGCCTATTCGTGGTAACAGCATAAAATCACACCCACTCACAGAACAAGAAAAATATATGTGTCCTGGCGTTCTTCAGACCATCTCTTTACAATGCCAACAGCAGCTGCCAAAAAATGTGGAAGTGATAAGCACTCTCTAAAAGTCCCTTCCTTTTAAATTACTAAATTTGTAGCTTCCGAGGAATTGTTCATGCTCAGTGTTCCGGGAGAGATGCCTTCGTACCAGTTTTGAAGGTCTGGCTTAAACCAAGTCCCCTCCAAATAACTGCAGAACTCTTGAACCTTCTTCATCACCCTGCCAGTTTTTCTTAAATGCTGCCTTTGCTGAGTGAAAAAACTCCTGGTTGGGGGACAGTTGTATAAGATGTAGGCCACTGTGCACTTTCTCCCGCTTGTGATCAGACTGGACTATATGAAGTTTCTTTTGATGCAAAATGCCACGTGGAACCAGCACAAAAGGCGAAGAGTTGGACTTGTCTCCTCAGGATCAATGTCATGTTTGGCAGCATTGAAACCATTATATCTGGCTGCAGCAGCATCAGACAAGGGGATGAATGCAGGGGAGCACCATTGATCTCATGAGCCAATAATGTATGTAATGTCCTGAACAGGAAAGCAAAACTATCTTCATCTTCATTTGGTACCACAGCCAGACCAAAAGAGTAAAATGTGTGCCAACAATCTGTTGACCCAACCAACAGAACTGGAAAGCCGTTCCAGATTAATTTGTAAGTAGCATCTGCATGTAGTGCCAGTCTTGGGAGGGCAGTGAGGTCAAGCAATCTCTTTGTTGTGAAGAATAGTTTAAAGTAGCTGTTGCTGCTTTCTTCATTAAAACACATCTTGTGCACAACAAATGGACTGTCACTGTCTTCTGGTACAGTGTCACATGTTTGACACCAGGCTAATAGCTCAGATAATGACATGGATGGTGGCCCATCCTTCACTTTGTGCACCTGTGTCAGATAGTTCTTTAGTTGTGTCATTGATGGTAGTGACAATAAGCCCCACTGTCAGAGGCCATCCATGACCTGCTTTGGCTTTTTGACACTGTCATCAAAAAGTTCGTTCACCACTCTCTTCTGAGGCACTGGTAGCCCTTGTGTAGTTGTAACTTTCTCTTGCTCATGAATGTTGAAACTCTGGTGGTGAATGTTCATTGGTTGAAATAAATAACTTATCTGATGACTCATCCCCTGGCACTAAAATGTAGGTTCTCACAGGGCAGCTTGTGGAGCAGCAGAGGAAGTCTTTTTTTGCCTATCACAGGTGAATCTGTCTCCTCTTGCAAAGTTATTCTTTGTCAACCAGTTTGCAGGAGACAGGCCTTGCTCTTGCGATGTTGTAATCCATAGGTGAGCCCCATACCTTGTCTTCGCTTAATTCTGCAGTTAGCACTGTCCTCCTCTTTACCAGACTCTTCAGATAAATGAATGCATAGCAGAATGTCTTTGCCTGCCATCTCTATAAAATCATCTTGTCACTGCTGTGTTGTTGCAGATCTCCAGGTCGCTGTACTTGTCTCATCACTGCTGTACTGCTGTTTTGGTGAACACTGCTGATCACTGGTTCAAGCTCATACTGCTGATCACTGGTTCAAGCTCATACTGCTGATCACTGGTTCAAGCTCATACTGCTGATCACTGGTTCAAGCTCATACTGCTACAGCAGTAGTTCATGTTGACGTAGCTCTACAGGTCACAAGTTGATGTGCAAAGAATCTACGCTCCACCAGATGGAGTGGCAAAACGGATCTCAAATTGTGCTAGAATACAGGGCGACCACTATGTGCTCAAATGACTTTTAAGTTAACATAACTCAATAAGGAAATGACTTAGCAGACTAAAACTTGGGCAAGTAATAGTATATTATTCATAGACTTATCACAGCAAGTGACGCTCCACATGGCCTCCTTTCGCCTGAACTATGAGCCGGACACGGTGTTTGAAGGATGCAAACGCAGCACGCACCTCGTCCTCGGAGATCTTGGCCCAGTGCGATGTGAGGGAGGTCTTGAGGGCCTCCACATTTGCGTGGTTTTTCGAGCATGCTCTGCTCTCCAGGACGGACCAAATTGAGAAGTCCATTGGGTTCATATCTGGTGAGCTTGGTGGCCAAAGTTCCTTGTCCCAAAATCTTGAAAAGTTCTGTTTGGACCATTCCTGGACCACCTTGCCCGTGTGCGAAGGTGCCCCATTCTGTTGGAACAAGTACGGGGCGCCGGGGTACGTGGACTGGAGCCACGAGAGGACGTCAGACTTCATCATGTTCAGGTAGATGTCCTTGTTGACCTTGACACCTTCAGGAATGAAAATTAATGGTGCTTTTTTGCCATCAGAGGTCACTGTGACCCAGACCATGACTGCAGCAGGTCCCTGCCTCCTCAAGATGCTCTTTTGGCCCACTGGGACATCGCGAATGTTCTTGGAAAGGATGCGGTTGTTTTGGGCAGCTTGGACGGTGAACAATTTTTCATTGGTGAAGACAATTGGAACCTGTGTGCTGGAGTTGAGCTCCGTGAGAATCATCTTTCCACGAGTGACTCTCTTCTCAGCTGTGGATGCGCTGAGGAGTTGTCTCTTTTGTTTTCTTGTATGATTTGAGCTGGAGATCCTCCCTGCAGAGCTTTCTCATTGATTCCCGGCCCACTTTCTCCTCCCTGGCCATCTTCTTCATGCTTCTGGCCGGGTTCCTCCTCACCTTGGCTGCGATCCTTTTCTTCAATTCTGGTGTCCTCACGGAGCGTTTTCAGCCGGATTTTGAACAATCTTCAATGTCTCCAGTCTCTTTGAACCTTTTGATTGTGTACCACACCAAAAAATGAGTGACCTTACTAGTCTTGAGGTCTTTTACAATTTGGCTGTTACTTCTCCCTTTCAGAAAGGCCTCGATAATGGCCGCACGAACATCTTTTCTGATCGGTTTCATGATGTCCATTTCAGACAACAAGCTGATGGTTTGTTGACAATTGTCTGAAGACCAGTTGTACGAAATTTCAGTTGATTTGGCCCATGCAATCTCGAGAAAAGTGTTGCCACGTAATTCACTTGAACACATACTGGTCCCCCTGTGTATGACCATTTAGGCAAAGAAAGTATTCATTCAGGCAAATTCAAAAAAGTCTTGACACAATTTGTTTAGGTTACTTTTTTAAGGCTACAGACATCGCCCTTTTAAGCAGGAAAATAATTTGTCGCCCTTTGCTAATGCGCCGGGAAATAGAAAGAAGTGCAAGAAGACACCCGCGCGCCTAGGGAGGGTGGACAGTGCTGTAAGAAGGTTTTCTCCTGTCTCTGCTGAACTATCATAGTACAGGGTGGCTGATAAAATTTAGAACGGCATTTAATGGCTATAACTCTCGTATAAATAATAATTTTAACAATTTTGTAACATTGTACGAGTCAGGCGACCTTGTAGATTGACTGACAAAAATATTGCCCAATACGGCCTCCTTTGGCCTTCGCAATGGCCTTCATCCTGTGAGGGACTGCTTCACAGCTGGCTCGCACTGTCTCCTTGGGAATGGCCACCCATGCAGCCTCAATGTGCGCCATGAGGTCATCCTTGCTGTGTCTGGGCTTCTATCCCCTACACTGCCAAGTCCAAGGTGTTGATGCCTGGTGAAGACGGAAGCCTAACAGTCTTTCCCCAAAAGTCCTTGAAATGAGCCTTGCACCAGCGTTGCACACGGCGTTGAACTCATCCTCAATCCGTTTGGCCACCTTGGTCTTCATCAAGTTCAAGTACACATACTGATTGACTTGTATGCTACCTGGGACCTGGAAGAAAGGCGAATTCTTGCCGTTGCTGGCCACAGCACCCCACACCATCACTGACGCCGCACCCTGCGTCCTGTAGACATTCCTGAGGTGTGGATCAATGGTGGCCGCATCCTTGGCCAAGACCCGGTCATTTTGGTGGTCGAAGGCACGTGTGACTGGAAACAGCTTCTCATCTGAGTAGATGACCACCATGTCTGGATGATGCATCCACTTGCTGGCATTCAGCATCAGCCACGGGCTTGACAAGATGCTTGGAGGTAATTGCCCGATGGAAAATTGAAGTTACAGACGTGTGGTTTATCATCCTTGTCCTTGACAGGCACCTCGAGTGCTCCATCACCCATGCTATCAATTCAGCAAATGAGATCATAGTCGGACAATGCAAATTTTGGGAAACAGTGACAAGAAAGTTGTTGAACTGACTGAGCCCACGCTCCTGTAGGGCATAGAGGAATTTCTTGGGCTTGCAGATGTCATCCTTGTACAGCTGGGTGATCTCCTCCCTTGATTGCAGGGGAATGCCTCGCTCTGGTCGATCATGGTTGCCGTGAGGAGTTTTTGTTGGAAGAAGAACCTCAGGGCTGCCATCAGAGGGGTACAGTACACAGATCTCTGCACAACAGTCCTTTCCCTTTCAGCATTTGTAGAAGACTTTCTTGCCTTCATATGTGTCTCGTTGAGTTGATCCTCCAGCAGTCATCCTTCTTGATTGTGGCCAAAGCATCAACACCTTCCTCCCTCCTGCAGACGAGTGATATGCACGTCTTGCTGTTACCATTTGCATCTGACCCGGAGTTGCTTGTGCTCTGCACTCCATCCTCTTTCTCGGAGTTGCTCATGTACTGTGGCACATCCTTGAATTAGGCGATGGGAGCCATGTTTGCATCTGGTCTGGCTGGTCTGGTCCGCCTTCGTCTTCAGCTGTGTCTGCATCCTCTCCTAAGGCTTTGTGCCCCTCTGGGCAGAGGATGTGAAGCAGTGCAAGTAGAAAGACACCTGGGACTTCAACCGTGTACCCTCACCAGTGGTGGCAGTTGGTTTTTAGCCGGTCAGCAAATGATTTGGGCAGACAAAAAAACACGTTTAGGCATCACAAATAAGAATCACTACTTCTACAAAAACAACTGGAAACCTTACTAAATTAACAGCTGGAACATGATTTTTGCTGCCTGCCACTATTTCTGTCACTTCACCGTTATATGAGCCGATTGAGCTGTAAAGACTAAAATTAGCCTCCAATGCAATAAATGGCACTGCGGTTCAATTACTAGCCATTTTTTTAACTGTTAGTGATCAGCAAAGCTGTCTCTTGGGAGAAATAAGAAAAAATAAACGGGAGCTTATGCTCACAGTTGAGTCAGAGTTGCCCTTCATTGAGGTTCATTTTTTCTGATTGCAGAAGAAGTAGGATGGCTGTGTTGGGCTTTTAGTAGCTCTTCAGACTTGCCACTAGCCCATTGTACCTATTACCCTTTATCAAATGCTCCAAATTTAGCAGTCAAAAACAATTTTGGAAGGTGATGAGTGTCCTTTACAAGATCTATTTCACGAAAAAAACACCTAAAATCAACTTTTACGTCAAATTGTCCATTTTGCATTCATCTCATTTGTACTAGGGAGGTTTAGAAAAGGACTACTTTACAGCACACCTAATGTACTGGGAGCATGTGGTAAAGATTTTGACGCCCCTTTTCTAGTTGACAACCAGTTTTTATTTACTAGTTTTGATCAGTCAAGCAACCCTTGACATCTCGGGACTGCTGCAGCTGCTGCTTTACGGCCCGCTGCAACTACTTTACGGCATCCCGCAACTACTTTACTGCAGCAAAAGGCCAAGCTTGAATGACAGAAAACAAAAAAAGCCCATCAACTAGAAAAGTGGCATCAAACTACAAACGCACAGCTGGGCAAGGTCTTAATACCCTCTTTGGATTCTGCTGCTCTCGGGCCCTGACGACCCTCGGTCGTCTTGGTCGTCTTCATGGATTCTTCCATGAAAATTTCAGCCAATTTCATCCATTTTTACCCCCTGAAAAAGCCAAATTTCTCTTCTGTTTGGCATGCCCCCCCCCCCCCGGGTGGCTTCCTTTTGAGCACTCTGGCATGGAAATGGGCAGCCTCAACATTGATCTATGTACTCAACATTGTGTTGCAGTATCACAGCTACACATTCCACATCAAAATTCCACCTCAACACGTTTCAGTACAGCATAGGAGGTGCCATCATGCTCGACGCAAATACTTACGGTCAGGACTGCATAATTATTACCTCATGCTCTCGTAGAATAAAAAAAGTCAAAATGCAACCACCAATATATAGGAAGTGAAAATTGGAGCAGAACCAGAGTGACCAGATACGAAGTGACTGGAGGAACCAGGTACGAAGTGACTGGCGCAGGAGCAACCAGATACGAAGCCACCAGAGCTGGAGTGACCAGATACAAAGCGACCAGAGGATCCAGGTACGAAGCAACCGGAGCCGGAGCTATCAGATACGAAGTGACCAGACTTGATCCGACTGGACTCTAGAGTGACCGGAGTTGTCAGTGACGACCAGAGACAAAAGTGTTCTCTTCAAGACTATCACCAAGATAGATGCCATCATAAACAAACCCATGGGAATAAACACGACTGCAAAGTTTGGAGTTGATGTTGCCTCTTGCCTCAACTTACCAAAGCCAGGAAGTTACACTGGTCATTGTTTGCACTGAACTGCAGCTAAAAGGGCAGCTGTTCAAGGCGCAAATCTAGTGCAGTTGAAGAGACACTTCAATTGGTCCGGGCAGAATGTTGCAATGCGATACATTGATGAAAGTGAGCACCATTCCAAGCCAATGGCATCACTCATAGCTGAGACAAATGGAGAAAATAACAAAGATGACAAGGAAAATGCTGCAGAAAGAGGGATGACTCAACTGTCATCAACAGACTTCCAAATCAGTGTCCAAGAAGGAGGTACACAAGGTACAGAAGGTCGACAATTGCAACAGTGAAAATGAGTGAGAATGAAGCTTGTGGCCTCAATAAAACTGCACCGTGTGTTATTTTCTCAACCGTGCCTTCGTGCTGCAGAGACCTCGGGTTTGTAAAATGCTACTTTGCCAAATGCACGGAATGTCCTAGGTTTGAGGAGCGTTGAGTGCTTACCCTAGGCGAGAGGTCTCTGCCGAGCCATATCAGCATGACGTTTGAAACTCTGTTTTTGCGTTTTTCGAGCCCTCATTGTTGCAATGACATATATTTTGCATGAATTTCAAGTGTGCACAGAGCTGAAGCACTGGAGGCTCTTCAGTTTTCTTTACTACGTGTCTGGTTCAAAAGTTATTGTCGAAAATGCCCAAATCTCGAGGTGGCGTGAATACTTTGGAGCCCGATTTCTAAAACCCGGTGGCATTTTCGGGGTCTTCAAAGAATGTGGTGGGGAACAAGCTTAATTTAGCCGCTGATGGATGCTGTTTTCACTTCGTAGCTCGACCGCGACGCAAAGACAAACGTGTTGTCAGCCAAAGGTGTATCCACACTTCCATCAGCTGGTCACTGAGTTGCAAAGCATGGTGACGTTGTTCTGTGGACCAACAAGACCAGTGGTGAAAGCACAAAACAGGCTTTCACCTTTTGGTGTCCTGTGACATTTGACGCCATAATCTGCTGCACCTTGCATCAAGGCTGATCCATTGGTCTCATTCTTTATGCATATCAGACGGTCATGCTGCAGTTTTGTCTATCAGTCAGGATAGGACTGTTCTTATTCTTCTCAGCTGCTGATGTTTCCCACCTTTTGCTACTCGTGCAAGAAAGCGAAGTAGTGGACGCATCACTTCTGCGCGTGTACTTCTCTCTCTCTCTCTCTCTCTGTGTGTGCGTGTGGGTGGGTGTGGGTGGGTGGGTGTGCTTTCCTTTCCTCTCCCATTCATACTCAGCCTTGGCCTTGCTAGCTTTCTTCTGACGTTATCGATTTCCATCTCTCTGCTGCTCTTTGCGTTGTGGAAGTGTGAGGTGAATCACTGGTGATTGAGGCAGGCTGATCACTGATCGCTCAGTGATTGTGACTTGTCGACAATGTCTATCTGCGAAAGCGAAGAGAACCGTAAGAAGCTGGCCTGGCTCGTGCCAGGCTACATCTTGTTGGCGTGGTTCTTCTGCGTGCTCTTCCAGCCACTCGGCATCAACACTACCAGAGGAAACCACAGCAACTTGTACATTGGCCATGGCGGTGGCGACATCGACAATGATCGCAACTACAGAGTCATTTATCTCGATGACCCCGGTGAGTGCGGCGGCAGCAGCAGCGGCAACGGGGCCGGGAGCAACGGCACAAACCGTGCACCCATTGTGCTCGAGAGGGGAGCGCTCTCGGCCGTTATCGTGCGGCTGAGTCGTCGACCCTACTACCAATCCCGCCCTTTCAATTGCTCAATCAGGTTTGAGGCAGGCCCCACCCTGGACGGTCTGAACGCGGTCATCGAGGAGATGGACTTGCGTCGATACGACGACTGGAACGACTCCGAGCGGTGCGTCGATCACATAGAGCTGTTCACCAACAAAGATCTGGTGCGCCACAAGATGTGTGGCCATTACGGAGTCTCCGCCAGCGACCAGGAGCTTGTCGACCACGGCCCCAAGCAGACGCTGGTCGGCTACTGCTACGACAATCGATCCGGCCACAGTTGCGAGTCCAGAGTCATCAACCTCAACCTCGTGCTGGGCGACGATGAGAGCCGCCGATACGGCCTCAGCTTGCGCAAGCGCAAGGGCTTCACCGTGGTCGTCACAGGTTACCGCCACACCCAGGAGCAGGAGGAGCGGTGCTTGTCCGACGAGTTCTCCTGCCCCATTCGTGACTATTCAGTTCACGACTTTCGTCCGCACTGCATCTGGGAGCGCCTGAGGTGCGACAAGCGCCAGAACTGTGGCTTCACCAACAACAGGGACGAGAAAGACTGTCGCACTCTGCCACACCAAGTTGTCCATTCATGGTCCATCTCAACCATGACCCTGCTCATCACCGTGTACCTCTCGGTGGTGCTCATCTTGGTTCTTGTGACCATGCTGCTGTTGCGCTGGCACCGAGCCATGCACACGCCTGGGAGGGTTACCACTGAGCCCGTCCCTCTCGTCAGGCAGCAGCACCAACAGCACCAACAGCACCAACAGCACCAACAACAACAACACCCGGAAACGTCGGTTTCCATTATCGTGTCGTACAGGAAGGCCAAGACAGAGCTGCCACCCTCATACGACAGCCTCTTTTTGGCCACGGACAGCCCGCCACCGGACTACCAAGTCGCAGCAGCAGCAGAAGGCGCTGCCGACGACGACGACACCGTCGCAGATCTTCGTCTTGTAGGAGAAGGTGAAGAGGAGGAAATCTTGCTAGCTCCAGCTGCCGCTGCCACTGAAGAGCGCCACTGCAGACCTTTAACTTGAGTGAGGACAGTATTCTTTTTCCTTGTAAGCACAACATGAGAGTAGGATAAAAACGAACAAGTTGTAAGACCAGCTACTACTACTGTACTGTAGTACGTACAACAGAACCATAGTACAGTGAAAATTAAATAGTTGATACCACATGGTTTTGATCATGGATGAGTACTAAAAGAAGGGTAAGTATTCCTTGTCGTAATGATGAATTTGTCACAAATGAAAGGAGCATCGTCTTTTGGAGACGTACAGTAAACCGTTGTACTGACAATAATTGCATTCAGCATTACTGGTGCGCGTTAAACAAAGATTATAATCTTTAGTATCAATGGACTTCATGATGATAACAGAAATTCCCTACCCCAAGTACGATACAACTGACTCACTAATAGCGGTCGGCGTTGTTCATCAGCCTGTAATAGAACTGCACGACGTTCTCGTAGTTTTCCAGAGAGATCCTCTCGTCGATCCCGTGATACCTGGACAACCCATCCCTGTCGAGAAGCACCGGAGAGAAGCGATAGACGCGGTCTGTCAGGTGCAAATAGTGCTTCGTGTCCGTACTCGCCACCAACAGCACGGGAACCGAACTGACTCCGGGATACACCTGCGATGCCGAGTCCGCAATCAGTCGAAAGGCTGGTGCGTCCGGGCCGTAGGGGGACACTTTCGCCGGCGGGGCAAAGTAGGACTCGACTCTTACGTCCACGCTCTCATCGTCGATGGTCTCGTTGATGTGCGCGAGCACCTGCTCGAGTGTGTCAGCGGGGTGGACTCTCAGGTTAATCGTGGCGGTGGCGGTAGCGGGCACCACGTTGTCCTTGACGCCGGCGCGGAGGATGGTAGCTGCTGTGGAAGTGCGCTGCATCGCGTCCGAAGTCCCCGCCATTGCCGTCAGGCGGTCCGACAAGAACGTCCGGAACAGCCACAGGTTGGCGTAAACCAGGCGGTAAGGAAAGGACGCATGGGGCGCGACGTACGCGAACGTGTCCGGCAGAGGAGGAGAGTTGAAGTGCGACGGCTGCGGGTGGGACTGGAGCCTCCCCAGCGCCCTCACCAGTGAAACCAAAGCTGTCCGACTAGGAGGCGAGCTCGAATGGCCTTGAAGTCCGTGAGCCGTTACGTTGACTGTGAGGTAGCCCTTTTCCGTCACCGAGACGAACGCCAGTGGGGAAGAGATCCCGGGCAGGAAGTTCCCTATGATGAAGGTGCCCTCATCCAAGACGAAATCCAGTGTCTCGTTGTTCTCCAACAGCTGCTTCTCTAACTCCTCGGCCAAAAACATGGCCCCGTTCTCACCCATGACCTCCTCGTCGTGACCAAAGGCAATATAAATTGTCCTCTTTGGCCTCTCTGAGCCACCTAACTTGTACTCGAGCGCCTCCAGCATGCCGAAAACCAAGTGTTTGGCGTCCAAGGTGCCCCTTCCGAAGATGTACTCATTGTCCACGATGCCTGCGTCAAAGGGGTCCTTTCCCCACTTGCTCACATCTCCAGCCGGCACGACGTCCAGGTGAGAGCACAACAAATAGGGTGGTCCCGCCGAAGGATCCTGTCCCTCCACCCTGTACAACAAACTGAAGTTGTTGACCACGTGGCGCGTCACAAATGTGGCCGAGTGGATGAGGGGAAATGACTTCTCAATGTAGTCTCTCAGCTTGACCAAGGCAGTCTCATTGTAGCGGGAGGGAGCGAAGGCGACGGAGCGGATGGCGATGCCATTGGCCAGTCTGAGCGCCCTCTCGTAGGTGGCGTTGTCGGCGATGAGATCGAACCCCTCATCCTGGGCCGCCGTGGTCGTCCCTCCGTATGGCGTTCCCGACAGATATGTGAGTCCGGTCAACACCAAGAAGAACACTGCCAAGATGACGATGGCGACAACGATGGCCGTCCAGAGGCAGCAGCAGGAGCTGCAGCCCCGAGACTTGCTCTTGTTCACTGCGAATTGACTCATTCTCTCTCTCCAGGGAATGCTGACGACGGCTGCTCGTCCAGGATTAAGGATAGCGACTACGACGACGGCACTGGACTAAGATGGTGGAGAAAGCAGTCACTGACGTCCTTGTCCTAGTCGAGCTGAATCTTTCTTACAGGCAGCAGTTGAATTCAACATGTTTTGACATCTTCTCAAGTGCAGAAATAGGAGGGGAAAAAAAGAACAAACTTGTTTCTCTACTACATAATATTCTTCTGGGTGTTAAAGTTTTGCTAGGTCTCCCGGAACAGATTCGTTAGCATCCTTCCCTCCGTCGAAACCTTCTTGCCTGTCTGATTATTCCTCTTACCTGCTCAGGTAGCTTGCGTAGCTGCCTACGGTCCCGTAGCTTTGAGATCAGATCTTTGCATCTGCAGAGTTCCCGGCCAAGGAGGACACCTCCTGGCTAAATATGCACAACTAGAACTGTGGCATTCATTGACATCAACATTATAAGCATTGAACAGACACCAAAGGAAAATAATCGTGTTCATGCAGTACAATCTTCGGGCGTAGGCTTATATTTGTGAAATTGAAAGACACGGGCAAGAGTACTTAACCCAACTAATGTTACCATTCTAACCCAAACTAAGCAAATCTTGCCAATCTAATCTAACGTAACGTAACCCTAAGACTAAGTAATCTAACCTAGCCAAAACCTAATCAATCAAGCCCAACTAATCTGTCTCAATTCATGATCCTTAAACTGAACTGACTGACCCTAACCTGACCGAACCACATTTTAATTGTAACTCATGTAACCCGTGGGAACTCTGGCTCTAAATCTACACCTAACTGGTCTGGATGCTTCCCTGCAGGATCGGAACACGATTCAGTGCAAAATTTGAATATGCACGACCCAAAAATACTCTCACTGAAAGTTACGCACGTCTACATAGAAACTATGCACACCTGCATGCATCATTGGAACACAGTATCAATGGTGCTGGGCTGTGGAACTTCTGGTCACGGGTAGAAAACACTGAATTGTTAAAAAGGAAGACACATGATCGATGACAAACTTGGAGTGATTTTTAAGGTGATTTGTGCCAGATATAGTGCCATATTTTTGTCTCTTGCTAGTCTTCAATTTACTGTAACATGTCTGTATGGATGGACATCCAGCTTTTCCTGCACTTGGACAAGTTGTTGCAATGCAGCAACTTTGTTCTGCCGTTGCTGCCCAACTGCCAGGAAGCATGAAACTTGAATAAGGAACTTGACAGCAGTGATGAGTACAGAGGTGTCGTCATGGCCCTCACTGCAGCTCCCAAGTTCTGCTTTGGGGAGTGTCTTTTATCATCTCGCCCAGAACGTGCATAAAGAAAGACGTCACAAGCTGACCAGGAGCATTTCTCGACATCCAAATCCCTCAAATACCTCTGTCGTGAGTGCCGTGAAACACATGAGAGCAGACAAAGTGACATAATTGCAATTGCCGCCTGTTCCGGGGTCGGTTATATGACCAAATTCTGCGCATCCATCATGGACCCAATTTTCTGAGTCCCGGGTCAAACTCTTCTGAATGGACAGTGGAATTTGCCACACCACATCCTGCTGCAACGTCAGATTCTTCCTCCACCAAGACACGGTCGTGCACCTTCCATTTCTTCATGTGTCCTCTTCAATTGTGAGTAATGGAAATTCCATAGCATTCAAATAGAATGAAGAACTAACCAGCCTTGGGGTCTCCTCTCTGCCTTCAAAGTTTTGTATGTACAGAACATCAGGATGCTAAGTCAACATTTCAAATTAGACCTATTTAGTTACCTTCCAGATGCTGCTAGACTGCCTGCAGTCAAATGCAACCGAAAAGAAAGTTCGTTTAGCTTAGCCGCGTGGCCTGCCAAATCCTAAAGCCTTGTTTTGTACTTACGGAACAAAACTGCAAGAGTAGGGGATTACTGCTTATATTTTTAGAGCCATGTGGCATTAGGTAACAAACTCCGCTCACCAAAATTCCAAAATTTTCCTCTTTTCTTTGTTCTAGTCTAGGAAGTATATACTTTCTACAATAACCTAACATACCAAAACCTAACCTAGCCTAACTGAATGGATAAAGTATTGGATATTTTTCCATTGTTGTGTTCTCTTACTTTTTTCTCACCAGCATAAATGGACTACTTAGCCTATATAACATAATTTTTCTCACTGGAAATGTCGAAGGGGTTATGTTAAGTACGTTTAATAATAATCACTTTATTCTTTCTTGGTCTTGTCTTCGTCTCCTCCGAGCACAATGGGCGCCAACGCGTCCTCTACCTTTGTGAAGGGGTCGAAGGGGATGCCGGCAGCGGGGCAGGACTTCATGGCCACGAACAAGCCGACCAAGCCGATGTAGGTGACGTCATACGGGAAGCTGTTGTAGATTAAGGCGCCGAGAAGACACATCTTGGTTGTCGTACTGGGCATCATGCTCTCGGACTGCGCTGGAGTCCACTTCCCGCGGGCCAGGCGCGCCAGTGGTTTGATGATACCGGAGCCATTGGACTTGAGGACGGCTACGGCTACGGCAGGCAAGACGGAGCGCCTGAACAAGTGCCTTGAGTGCTTGAGTCCCGAGACGATCTTGACCGGGTAATGGAGTCCCTTGATAGCACAGAGAGGCAGCTTGACGTAGGCCTTCTCGGCCACCTTGAACGGCCAGTCCTTGGGTCCGAAGAAGAAGCCGTACCACAGCATGGTCGCTAGGAACAGCCTTAGGGGGTCGGCTAGCAGGGCAGGCAACACGGCCTCGCCGCATACCAAGGACACCAACAGTCCCCCCGCAAAGCACGTCATCATCGACGAGAGCCAGCAGCCCTGACCAAGAAGATTACTTACTACGTGTACTACTCGTTCACGGAGTACCTGTAGTTGTCGGGCTGTAGTACGTGGCTGTGCGCCTCATACTGACCAGGGGATGCTTCCTGGCTTCGTCAAGAAATCCGTCGCCCATGTCGGCCCTCTCTCCGAGGATGCAAAGCACGTAGTGGGCGGCGTCGAACACCAAGGAGTGGTCCTTGGCCAAGTCGTACAAGAAGTCCGCGACCTTCTCCATGCTTGAGACAATCTCACGAGGAGGCTTTTTCGTTCCTGCCGTCGTCAGGAAATGACTCTTTGGAGAGCTGCCAAGGTATCAACTTGACCGACGTTGCCAAGAAGAAAGTCTTGTTCAAGAGAGTGAAGCAAGCTGTACTTGCTTTGTTTGCTTGCACCAGCGATAGACAACTAAATTATTATCGTCACCTCGACCGTCACTGCCCAGGACGAACTCTTCCTGGCCCGCAACATCCAACAGAGTCAGGAGGGGACACCTGACGAATTCGAGAGATGTCGGTCGCGCTTTAATCCTGATGTGAGGATTTGTGTATACGGAGGTGCAATAGTGGCAAAATTTAGAGTCCGGCTGACTTGAGTACGGAAATTGTTCTTGTTCAAGTAGGAATAGGCTCAACCTCACAGGGACAGTGAGGTGAGGGAGAAGAGGCTCAAGGATATCCAGGGTTTTAATGATGTCGATCGTCAAGACTGAGAATGCGAGACATTTTTTGCATATATTGGGGATTCGAACATCTTCCCCAAAGGTTTCCTTTGGCATGAATTTTGAACACACTTACAATGGTATTCAAATATCTTATGGCCTCCAAGTTTTGCCTCCGTTGTACCTTCCTAGGTACGGCATCAATAATAAATTGTAGTATAGTAAGGGGTGCGTGCGTGTAGTACACAAGAATGTATGCACTGCCTCAATGGTAGTGACTATTGCATGAGGCAGGTATCATGTTGATCAATAATAATATTTTTGTTGTTTTTTTTTCGATTATGAGGCATGAATGAACTATGATGGTACCCCATACAGGTATGTATGTACTACTTAGTTAAATAGCAGCCTTCACAGACCTCCTTGTGTACGACATTCATTCAAAGTATGCATGTCAATAATTATGCTATCACACATTGAAGTTGATTGTGGTATGGAGTTGACTGTCATGATAGTAAAACTTCGTTAAAACACCTAAAAGAAGCTAGTTTTAAAAACCTCAGTTAGCCCACGTATGCATATATCAATTAGTGACTAGAAGTGGCAAAAATGAGCACTATTGCTGGCAGGTCAGCGTCTCCAGATCGATGCCAACCGCACGAAGGCAACCTATGCAAGTGGATTTACCTCCAGGTCAAAAGTCCATAGGCAGGCAACGAAATATTCTTTAACACTGTCAGTGCATCGTCCTGTAGAGGCAGCCCTTTTTTTCTTTCTTTTTTTTAACAAAAACATTATCCATCGGCAAGTTTTTTCTCTCTAACAGACGGGCTCTACAGGTGTAGATTCACTTTAATATCGTCGGAAGAGTCATGGTTTTTCATTTTTTCTTTTCCTTCACGTCGGCTGGTGGTATCGGCGGATCCTGGCGGCCACCTCTCGATCTCGGGGATCGTAGGCAGGTGGCGGGTGCGGGTGGGTCATGGTGGACGCTATGGTGGACCCTATGGTTGACGGTTGCTCGCTGGGGCCGCTAGAGGGCGATGGGACGTGGTATCCGGCGTACGAGTGGTTGTACACGTACCCGGACATCGGCCTATAGCTCCCGCCGCCAACGGTGCCGACGGCAGAGTTGTATCTGGCATAGGAAGAGGGCTCGTAGCCGCCGCTGGTGCTGGCCGGAACCCGGGTTCTGGACCGAGAACGGAAGATGCCGGCGTTGTGATCTGACAGGGGCCTGGAGCTGCTGCCACCACCAACGCCGACACCCACACCTCCCTGTGGCGGTGGCGGCATCATGGGAGGCGGTGGAAGCGACGGCGTGTGCGCCACAGTCACCGCGGCCGAAGGGTATCCATCGTAATCGTAGCTGCGCCTCCGCCAAGAGCGCGGACTGTTGGCCGTCTCCTCCGGGTAGCGTAGGAACTCGCTCTTGTAGCGGTAGGGATTGTCGGGCATTTGGCTCGCGGCGTGGCTGTAGTACGAGCCATAGCGCGGGTCGTACCTGCTCATCAGGTACGACGGCTCGGGCCTGCTGTACTCATACTGCTGCTGCTGCTGCATTTGCTGTTGTTGAGAATGTTGTTGCTGCTGCTGTACTTGTTGCACTTGCTGCTGTTTCTCTGACAAAGAAGATGAGTACCTCTCCAAGGAGTCGTCCTTGTCGCGGACGAACCCGGTAGACTGCCTGAGAGGCAAAGGGATGCGGCTGGCCGAAGTGCGACTTGGCGGCCTTGGCGACGATCCGCTGGCGCTGCTGCGGCCGAGCTTTTCACTCTGGCTGTTTCCCTTGTTGCGCTCCTCAGTGGCGTCCAGTAGACTTTCTTCACTGCGACTGCGATAGCGGTCACCGGAGGAGGCTGCAGACTTGTCACTCTGATCACTCTCGCCGTCTCTGCCCAGGTGCACTTGCTTGAGCGGATTCTTCACACCAATCTTCTTGACGGAGCTGCAACTGCTGCTGCCGCCGCCCCCACTGCTGCTGCTGGGCTTGTTCTTGGACACAAGGGCCTGGAAAGCCGATGAGAGGTCCTCCAGGCTGATCCTTCGCGCCAGAGCGGCTGCGGCTGCCGCCGCCGACTTGGCTCCAGTCTTTTCCACGGCAACGGTGGCCACGGACTTCCTCTGGCGCTTGTCCGAACCGGACTCGCTGTTATCACTGCTCTTCTCTTTCACCCACTGCTGCTGCCTTGCACTCACCTGAGCACTGGAGAGAGCGTCGTAATACAAAGACTTCTCGTTTGGACTCCTTGACGGACTCTTGGTGTTGGTAGCAACAGCTACAGACTCGTGGTTGAGGTTGCTCTCCTTGCTCTTACTCCTTGGCGGAGGCACCGGCGGCACGTCCGAATCTTCCTCCTCTTCGCCGTCCTCATCCTCGTCGTTATCGTCGTCGTCATCGTCGTCGCCCTCGCCGTCATCGTCATTGCCATCGTCGTCATCCTCGACGACTTCAGTCTGGAACAGTTTGCTTGTCTTTTTCATCTTCTCCTTCTTCTTCTTCTTGTCCTTGGGCGGCTCTTGCTTGGCCTTCACCTGGAACGTGAGCTTGACCGTCACACTCTTCTTCTCACTCTCGTCCTCATCCTCGTCCTCAATGTACTCGATGTCTCTCGCTCTACTGATCGGCGATCGGAAGTGGTCGGTGGAGAAAGAACTCTGGAGCCTCGATGGTAAGCTGACCTTTTTCCTCAGACCTTCGTGGACGCGGTCGCGCACGTGGTCGCGCACGTGGTCGCGCACGTGGTCGCGCACGTGGTCGCGCAGGTAGTCACGAACGTGGTCTTCATGGTGAGCGCTTCCATTGGCAGCGGCAGTGGACTTCTTCGCATAAGTGTTACTGTCGTCACTATAGACCTGACGGTTGGGCCAAGTGCCTGGAATGCTCTTTTCAGTAGCGCTTTCTGGACGAGAGGTTTCAGCAGTGCTGGCCTTCTCCAGGTTGAGGTAATTCACTTCGTACTCCTCATTGTCGAACCCCGGCGGAGCGTCCTTCAAGATGGTCGTATACTGGCACACAGCAGCCACGTATTCCGGAGCGTCGTGCTCGTCATTCTCATCATTCTCACCGACTTCTTCCTCTCCCTCCTCTCCTTCTTCCTCGTCCTCTTCTTCCCCTACTTCCTCTTCTTCTTCAACGTCTCCCTTATGTTTTCCACCGTCAGACTTACTTTCCTCTCCTTCGCCTGGTAGCTTTACCTCCTGCAGGAGAGGAGATTTTGCTAGTGCTTGACGCTGATGCTGAAGAAAGCTACTGTGGTGTCCCACAGAGGCTCCCATGCCGCTGGAGACGGATGTCGAGTGCTGCAACGGGTGTCTGGTGAATACGAAAGGTGACTTGGCCTTGGATGCAGCAGCGGCCTTTACTTGGGTTGGCGGCGGAGGCGGCGCAAACTGAGGCGGTGGCGGCGGCGTGAAGCCGCCCAGCGTGTTGGGCGAGTGGTGCTCTACGGCTGTAGTGGCCGCAGTCTGCGGCGGCTGTAGCGGCTGCTTATTCGTAACAAGGTTGGTCCGCGGCACCGACGGAGCCGACGCAGAGTGCTGCAGCGGCACAAAGTCGGACGGGGGAGGCGGCGGCGCCAGCTGCGGCGGCGGTGGAATCACTACTGGGCGCTGGCTACTACTGTGCTGCTGCTCTGGACTACTGGTACCTTTGGTGGAAGTCGGCTGAGGCGACGGCGTGGGGTCCTTGTGCACCTTGCTGTTGGCGCCAAGGGCTAGCTTCTGGATTGACGACGATGGCGGCGGCGGCGAGCTCTTCTTATGAGTTTGGGTCGATTCCGCGGCTGGTGCAGCCGTGGTTGGTGCGGTGGCGGCTGGTGCAGCAGCGGGCGAGTCCTCTTTGTGATGATCTTGTTGTTGCCGGTGCTCCGGACTCTGCAACTGCTCACCTTTCATCTCGGTTTCGTTCTCGCTGCCTTCGGAGTCGTCGTCGAACTGAGACTTCCACCGGGAGTGCAGGGTCAGCCCCGCGCCGCCTCCATGTGTGAAAGCAGCAGACACATTGTCGTCCTCCATCATGGCCATCTGCGTCACTGAGTGATCGCCGGCCATGCTGGTCGCGGTGGCGGCACCAAACTTGTACTTGAAGGAGCAGCGGCCGCCGCCACCACCACCTCCTCCTGTGCTTGCGCCTGACAGATGCAAACGCCGCCGGCGCTCCAGCGTCCCCTTGACGTTAAAAGAGAGAGGTTGGCTGCACTCCTGGCCAGTTTCCGACACCGGTGCTGCTGCCGCCGTGGTCCACACATCTCTGGAGACTCCCACCCGCGGCGACGGCGATGGTGGTTCCTGGTCGCCCTCGGTCCTCGTCACGTCCAGCGCCAGACGCTTCTTTTGACCTCTGCTTCCACCGCCGGGTCCGGTTCCTCCTCCTCCAGCATCACTACCACCTCCGCCGAGACCGCCAACTTCATCGGTAACAGCTGCCATGACGGCGTCTCCCTCACGATCGAGGGCAGCCTCAGAATTATTCGCCTTGTCGGGCTTGTCCTCGTCTACTTTTTCGTTGGCCGCGGCAGCCACGACGTTGGCGTTCAGGTTTCGGTCGATCTTGAGTCCGCCCGTGGCCTCTGCCAGCCCATTTTGCTGCTGCTGCTGCAGCTGCTGCTGCAGGTCCGAGGTAGTGTGCACCCTGCCGAAGATCCTCTTGGTGTCCGAGGCCTCGTTGATGCGCAGTTCCCTGCAGTTGTCTGGCTGCAGGTTTTCCTGATTGTCTACTGGAATCTCGCGATTGTCAGCGGCTGTAGCCGGGGCTGCCGTCGCAGCACCTGTGGCTGCTCCCGACGGGGTGGAGGTGGCGGCTGCAGCCGCCGCCGCTGCCGTGAGCGTGGCCGCTGCCAACTGCGCTGTGTTCCGACTTCCCAAAGCCGTGGGAGTGGCGGTGGCGGCCACGTCTTCAGGTCCTGTCTTCTCCCAGTCGAATCGATCGTTTTCCCGGACCCCCCTCCGCTTCATGGTGCGCTCGAACAGCCCTAGCAGCATGGCGTAGTCCGGCTTGTCTGCGTACTCCAGTGCCTGCAAGTGGTCCAGGAACTGTCTGAAGTCCGAGGGTAGGTGTTTGAGCAGCATCCTGTGGTCGTACTTCTCCTTCATAAGGCCCACTTGCTCCTTGTCCTTGATCTTTCTCCAGGGCAGCTGGCCGTTGGCAAATTCCACCATCATGTAGAACAAGGACCAGAGATCATCGTGTCGACCTGAAAGGTTAGAGGAATGAGAGCATTTCTTTTCTGCTTCCTGCTTTCTCGCCCGCATAGTTTGCATCGGTCACTTTGCCAAGTGCTAATGCACCTTGGCCACCTATTTATGTACTATGCGCTACGGACAGACAGGTATGATAAGCTGAGAGATCTGGGCCGTAGGAAATCCTTTCGTAGTCACTGATTATGCGCACAAAAGCAGACAAAAAGTTTCGTACTGGCTCGTGTACGGGGACGCTCCGAGGTACAACAACGTCGCCGTTGAACACCTGCCCTAGACCATTTGTACACTATTGCACTGTTCTTAGAGGCCGAGCAAAGTCAAGACAAGCCCGAACATTTTTCCCCCTTGTCTACTCCTAGTTCTCCGACTTCTTTGAGTGTTTCTTCTGCTCATTCTTCCGAAAGATGGGTACATTCTTCTGCTTGTCGATTGGCCTTTAGGTGTCGTCCTTCTCAATGAATCTTAAAACGACTGCACACGTCCGGAAAATCTTGGTCAGGGTCGATCCCTGAAGCAGTTCTTGCTCTTGTCCTAGCCTGACCAAAAGCCAATCTTGACTACGGACTTATCAATCAAGCAGGGATCATCGAACCCTAAGGTCATCACTGGAGTCTTGACGTTACTCTTACTGTACGTAATTGATATGCGCGTTCTAATTGAGAATTACTGTACGTAATTACTGCCTACTCTACGTAATGACGCACCTACAAAGCAAAGACGTATTTAGGCCGACCCAAGCTGCTCACAAACTGAGATATCATGCTGATGATGACCCCACTCACCCATCTCCTTGTTTTTGTGAGCGTTGATTGAAGCGTAGCGCACGGTGCCCCTGAACCCTGCCGCGCCCCTTGGCGGCCTCACTTCTCCCTGGGCGTTTGTGTATTGCCTGGCCAGCCCGAAATCGAGCATGTAGATGTAGCGCATGTTCTGAGACGTCCTGCCCACCGCAAAGTTGGAAGGTTTTACATCCCTGTGAAGGAATCCCACGTCGTGGATGGCCTCGATGCCCCGGAGGATCTGGAAGCCGAGCCTAAGAGTGGTGGAGAGCGAGAAGGCTCCGCGAG
>JAAUXU010141651.1_pt1 | contig 28852 bp, 22 predicted proteins | sample 7278151 | NCBI WGS metagenome assembly JAAUXU01 (sample SAMN14350113, study PRJNA611818) | marine sediment metagenome | isolation source: surface marine sediment (1.8m) | place: French Polynesia: Moorea | collected 2018-08
AATTACAGAGAAAAAGTGGTCTAGAGTAGAGTAGGGTGTGAAACAAGGAGAAGTTCTCAAATCCTCTTTGCACAGGGTGAGTTTGTGTATAAAAAGAAGTACTTTTGTAACGGATTGTGGGCAATTTCTGTCTCTATTATCTGTGTTGTGTCTCTAATAAGAGTCATAATATCTGTGGTGATTTTTTTGTACCTGGTGTCTTGTCTCTAAAAAGAGTAATAATTTCTGTGGTGATTTTTTTGCACCTGGTGTCTTGTCTCTAATAAGAATAATAATTTCTGTGGTGATTTTTTTGTACCTGGTGTCTTGTCTCTAATAAGCCAAAGTCTCCAATAAGCGTATCTCTATTAATCGTGTTCCACTGTATTATCGACAGACAAATTGGCTTTCCGATTGCTTATAGGCCCTTGTGCCTTTATCCTGTTGGCATGTATAGGTTTTGGAAGAGAATGGTCAAAGTAGGCAAAAAGCTTCACAAAACACAAAAAGGCTAAAGCATACTTCACAAAGTATACACTGGTGATATGCCAGAACAAACAACTATGACATTCAATAACTTAACTTTTCTTTACAGCTGCTGGTTGCAGATTGACACGGGGCTGATCTATGGTCAGTATGTCCCCATCCTCATTCTCATGATCATCAACATCATGCTGATCGAAGCCGCCGGAAATGTGGATGACAACACTATGATCAAGCTCACGGGTGCGGAAAAAAAGGAAAAGCCTCGGCCAGACACAAGATAGTACCAGGGTCATGAACAGTCTGTGTTGCTCATGTTCTTGTTCTGTCTCTTCCAGACACTGACGAAGTGTCTCTGCAGTCTGCGCGAGTGATGCTTCGTTCGCTGTTCCTGCGCGTGGCGCTGACGTTTGCGTCCTTCACGGTCGGAACCGTTGCTGAGTACCAACAGTCGCTGGGGCTCTACGTCATCTTCACCGTCATCAACGGCGTCCTTGGGGGAATCATCTTCGTCGCCCACTGCACGAGCAACGAGAAGGAAAGCATGAAGAAAAATCAACAACGTTATATACATTTGTATGGTAATATTCGTTTCCCACCTTGCAGATCCGGCGCATGTTGAGGCGCGTCTGGCGCAAGGTGTGTCCGTGCTGCATCAAGGGTCCCATCGAAGACGACGCTGAGCCTTTCGAGAACGAGGTCGAGACTGACAATGCGTAAACAATTGTTCAACAACAGTAATACAGGCGCTGCCGAAAAAATCATTCAGTTATATTTCTTGAACTTGAAACTTTGGGCTATTATAACTAGGGCGTTATGCACGCATGAAGACGTCATTCACTTGCATGGCAGCATGGTGAAGTCAAGGCAGACACCTGAAACAGAAAGGAAATCTTTTTTTACTGCACCAAAGCTTAGGATGCGTGCACACTAGGGGACTGAGATGGAACGTAGACCCAAACCCCAGGAGCCAAACCCTCAGTATAAGAAGACACTTCAACCTTGCCAGAGCTAGGCAAATCTTTCCCAGTGAGAATTGCTCCTCTTGTCATTACAAGTAGTTCAGCTACTTAGCATAGTTAAGACCACCCCTTGCCGTGCTATAGACAGAAGCAGTCAACGATAAAGCACTGTTTTAAACCAATATAAAGATTAAAACTCAATTTTGTTTACGTCTGAATAACTAATCAAGATACAGTAGACTCCTCTGAAAGTGACACAGTCGGGCCAAAGCAAACTCGTCACTTTTTTTGAGCGGATTGGAACTACATCCGCATGCATTTATGGAGCAAAAACAAAAAAATGGTTCTGCAAAAACTTGTCAACGGAGTGTCATTATATCCGGTGTAACTTTAAACAGAGCCTACTGTAGTTACAACCCCTCGGGGGCTCTCTCAACTGGGAACTTAAATATCGCCATGATTCGAAACGCCTATTTTTATTCTTCCTACGAGTTGTCATAATCAGGCTTGACTTTATAAGTCAGAAGGCCCAGGCTTGATGGGGGCCTCATATCAAAGTGGATGAGTGTGAGTCTGTGGTTAGTGTTGATGGGCCTCACCTCTGCTCGATGCTGTATTGGCTGCATCGCCCGCCACATCGCTGACTGAATCCGTAAAAATTTCCACTTGGAATGGGCAGGTGCAATCTGATGGTCGATTGTTCTTGACGATAAACTTTTTTAAGTACAACAAAACCCTTGGAACTTACCAAAAATTGGAGTGTTTGCCGTGGCTCCAGAGAACTGACTCAAGAAGGGCCCGCAGTACTTGCTGCTCGCGGCCCCGCCGACCCTGGTCTCGGAGCTAGAGGAACCTAAAGTGCATTGACAACGTTCAGGCACGAGATAGATATGATCATAGTACACGCCGCAAACCGGGAATAGCCACGTAATCCATGGTGCACTCGTTGTCTTTCATGGCGGTGGTGACGTCGCCCCCGCCGGCCAGGCTGAACGAGTTGGAGTCCGCGCACACCGTAAAGACAGCGCAGCAGAATCCCTCCTCCTGGCGGAGGCACACAGAATACCTAAGTACAGTTTGTTGTAACAATTGTTCACGTCTGGTCTACGTCCGCACGGAGTGGATTTCTGACAAGCGGAAGGCCTCAGGAGCCAGTTTTTTCTTCCTCTTATCTGAATAGCCTACTTATTGAGTACCAACAAGGAGAGTCCAAATTCGGTCTCTTGTAGCCTCTCTCGCCAAGCGAAATTTCCCCTTATGCGGAGTGCACTGTCGTAATATTGTTCTCATGTGCAAAGAACATTTATTGTAAGATACATAAGGAAACTTTGTTGCTGCATTTCGTCCTTTCCCCCGGTATCTTTTGGGGAGATGATTGGATGAGCAAGTAACCTAGGTAAGTAAGACGAAATGTGGTTTCCGCGTTGAGAAAACAAAACAAAAATAGAAGCAAAGGAGAAAAGTCCAAGAATGAGCGTGATACAGGGTGAACCACGGCAACCAGATGTAACCACATGTATGAAGAGAACTAGCTGAGGTGACCGGAATTGCTCGGTTTATTGTGAAACTGAACTAGAAAATGTTAGTGCTTTGTGCAGTCCGAGCCTTTCCACATCATTCAGTGATTCCAATCGCTGTTGAAGATAATTTGAAAACACCAAATTTTCAACCTTGATTTGCAACTTCAAATGACCTTCAAAGTCTGGTTTGACATCACTTGTTCTTCCATTTTAGGAGTTGCTGAAGAGCTTTTATGTTATAAATTTTTTTCACTAAAGGCTTTCTGCCCTAAATAAGAAATCCTCGATTTTCGGGTAGTAAAGTAACCCTCCATGGAGGGGCACCTAAGGTCAGATTTGACTCTTCTACAACCTTCCTGGGGTAAAAAGACAGGTCCGCACCAAAATTCGGTCCAGAAACATCCTAGCCTAGACCTTCTTCACGCAGAGGGCTTTACTGGGGACCCTCGTCTTTCTCGATGGTTGAAGCAAACTTTGCTGGTGCTTCTGGCATCCAGGGTTGCCAGGCAACACAGTTAGGCATATTAGCGATTAGCAAAAAGATTGGTCAGGCTACTTAAGAGGAGAGTCTACAAGAACATTGTAAATAGGACTAAGAATTGAGAGTACGTGGGTGCCTGATACCTAGACCATTTTTGGTTGCAGTGGACACAATGTCAAGAGCCCAGCACAGCTCTAGACAGAACCAGGCTCTTGAACAACAATGGTTGTACATTTGGCTGTCCTGGGCAAGGGTTCATTTGGGATTTTGTCAACTCTCTTTTTTCCGAGATTTGCCATGACTTAAATCGTAGTCAAAAGTTTGAGGATCTGGGAAGAGATTTGACTCGGACACGTTTTTGGATCATTCTTAGCCAACTCTGGCTCTAACTCATGACACCTTTGATCCTGCAAGTGGTTTTCATTAGCTGCCAAGAAGTTGAAAGAGGTAATCCTGCCCTGGACGCCCGTGTGGAATTGCAGACATCCTGGAGGAGGACTAGAAGACAATGGATTAATCTTACAGATGGCGATCTCCTAGGAAAAAGGGTCAAGTGTGGTCTTCCCAACGTACGTGTACAGAGATCCGCATGGTATCTGGCTGGCCTTAATCTCCCACTGCCTGTTGCTGGTGGAGCCCCCGCCCAGGTTGAAGGTGAGGGTGGCCGTGTCAGTGCAGAGGTTGCCCAGTTCGACATAGACTTTAAATGTCGCAAAGTTGACATTTAACCTGCGAATTAGGATGCTATGCATACGTGCCCTTGTTCCTACTTACTGTGCTCTCCACTGTTAGATCCGCAAATAGTCGGCACCATTTGGCCACTGGAGGTCTGCAAAATTTTTCATTTTTTCATTTTTTGGCACTTTAATTGGCATGGACGTGGCACCGTGACGATGAACTGGTCCCTGCAGACTCCACCGTTGACCTCGGTGGTTTCGCCCGTACCCATCAAGGTGAAGCATTCAAAGTCCAGGCGCAGGAAGCAGACGCCTGTGGAGAAAATAGTGAATGGACATTTTCTATTTTATTGATTCATTAACAGTGTACTCACTGCAGTCGATCTTGGCTACTGAAAACTGAACCTGGTTGGAGTCGGTGGTCATACTGGGGAATCCCGGATTCCTGATGTACGTGCGGTTCCGGATCACTGTCGACCCAGACGTGGACACCGCGAAGAGGCAGCAGACGCCGAACCTAAGCAATGTTTCAACATTACTTTTTAGTTTTAAGTTCTAGAACTGCACAAGTTCGTCCTTGCCCTCCTGCGCATGTGCCAGCCGCTTGCCCACCGATGACCGCACACTCGGCCGTGGTGTAACAGGTGCCGTTGCGGCTGCCTGATCCCCTGGAAAGGCACAGCGTCGTTTCACAACACGCACACGTGATGCTTATTGATATCTTACTTGACGAGGACGCTGTTGGTCGAGCAGAGGCCGTTGTCAAACCTGATGATGCTGAGGAACGACAGCACTATGGCAAGCATCATCATACTTAGCATAATACAAGCAATAATCATAAATTCCTCTGTCTACTCACTCTTTCTCTCCCTATCCCTGAAGCACGATCCAAAGGGTGCCATGATCACTGCGATCACGATAAATCTTAGCACACTCATAACTCAACAATAAAGCAACTTTATCCTGATCCTTCAATTGATGGGACACCCTGTCAGCAGCAGAGATGCCAGGTAAATGGAATAGGCTCCAGTGGAATTGTTGCCTTAAGCTGCGGTTGTCCAATTGGCAACTTTTGTCTCAACGTTTGACATCACTCGTTCCACATGTCAACCGCGCCTTTAGTCTGATTTCTCCTGATCCAGATGAAAGCGTCGATTCACACCTGAGCCTTTGTCTGGGGGAGCAACTGGGGCACCAACCTCAATTAACAGAGGTGACTCTCAAGATCTCTCCAAAGAACAGAAAAATCTCTTAGTCCAAAGAGGGAAATTTGCTGGAAACATGTCTAAACCACAAGTAGGTTTCCCAAAGCAGAGATTTCGCATTTATTCAGCATCCGAAGGAATTTTTTTCCAGCTTTGTCTCATCTCCGTGATGATTTTGTTCATGGTTGCTCGGGACTCGACGGGCAGGAACGACGACAAACAGGAACATCGAGCAAAACAACTGTGTAAGTATAACATTCTTACTAATCTTGGAGATCACACTTCATCACGATTGTCGTCAATGTTCTTTGCAGTCACTCGAATCAGGTGAGGCAAAGACTTCAATCAACGAAAATCTGATACATTTGGGACGTTTCCTCAGGTTCACAAATTCCATCTGCGCAGGAACTGACCAAAGAAACGGAACTTGCTACACCCAGTAAGTCACAGAGAACGTGTTTAAACCAATATTCGTGATCAAGTTTGCAAGCCGCCCAGGAGAACTTGCAATTTTGGGCAATCATGAGTCGTCAGCTGTAGCACGCAAGTAAAAACAAACAAACTTTCATTCGATGAATCCTGCAAAAAGAACTTCCAAGGACCCATCAATCAATCTTCACCTGCGCACCCGTCCAGCCTCTTGAGCGCATCATGCGAGTGGTAGGCAGCTACTGCATGTAGGTGCCCATCTAGACGTAGGTACTACGTCTAGATTGCTGAGGACGAGAATGATCACCTGCTGAAGTCCAAAAAGGTTTTTAGGCTGAGTCCACAAAATGTGCCAAAGTTTTTCTGCCAATGACTCTTGCTGCAGCTTTTGGAGCTGTTTGGAGCGCACAACTGATGCTGAAGGTGGGGGAGGGGGTTAGTTACAGTACATTGAGCGTACGTCTCGTAACAGGTAGATGAGCAATTTCGGTCGTTGGGTCATCATTCCACCCATGTACTATGCTATCGATGGGCCAATAGTTCTAGTCTTTCAAAATAAACGGCAAGATGCTTTATCACCGGCAATTTTTCACTGAACTAATCTCCTTTAGAAGTGAACTGCCCCCTCCGCTGTAGTCAGAAATGGAGCGTACATTTAGCATTTTTTGTTTGGATCCTCAGGACTGCATACGCAGAGTAAATAACTGGGGTGTGAGTGAAGGAAGTAACTTAAACTACTGAGGCCGCAAGCTCTCCAACAGTGGAAAGAGGGTCTGTGTAGCTGCAATATTGCTGTGCAACTTCTGTGCTAAAGTGAAGGCCCAGCCCAGCAGTGAAGATGAGAACAGAGTCGATGTAGCTTAGCGTTGTAATGGACGAAGTCGCCTTAGGTACGTCGTTTTATTCAGACATGAACCAATTGAATTAATCTGCTCTGGCCTGAAGCTTTCCAATGGTGTAATATTCTGCAGCTGCAATGAGAAAGTGCTATTATGCTTTTCATTTAAGTCATTAGTAAAAGTTTGTCCGCATACAGCACATACACGTAAGCATAAAGTAAGTATTGCACAAGAATTCTTAAGCATATAATGTTACTTCGAACCCCTTATATGTCACTTTCCGCTGATTTGTTGTTGCGATTGAGTTTATTCTGCACGTCAACGTACGCACGGTGGATCGAAATAGGCTGCATTGATGTCAACGACGGACCAGAGACAGTGTGCTTGTCATGCTTCCGCTGCTCTTCAGTTTGCCCAAAGTTACCTGGTGTCAGCGACAACAATGTGGGAACCAGGGAAGGATTCTTGGCCTATTTCCCTGATTTCATCCCACCGCCACACGAGAGCTTTACTACATTTTTGTCGCATTTCCTCTACAGACAAGAGTGTGGCCAGAGAAATGGGAATTCCGCCGGGACCTGCGCACTCGGATTTGGCGTTTGTTGTACTTGTAAGACTCTTCTCTTTCTTGTCTGGCAGAGTTAACATTTGACAAACTTCGTTCAGTCAGTCTGGGCTGCGGCTCTGTGACGAGTGAGAACTGCACGTACTTCCAGTCGACGGCGCCGATGCCGGGCAAGTGCGAGGCCACCGTGTGCAAAACGGACTCGAACATCTGTCAGGTGAGCCAATACTTAAGAGCAGAAAAGTAGACCTCGCATGAAAGTCCTGAAGTTTATCTGCGAGCATCGAAAGGATCTTTCCGGGCTCAAAAATGAGGCGAAAACAGTGCAATGAATATTTAGCCATCGAGGAATGTTTTCAACTTTTCAACGTGCTCTAAGTTTGTCATGGCCTCAATTTCTGTTCCGTAAAGAGTAACACTGGGTGAGCGGAAAGATGATTGACGCGATATTTTTGCTTTACTCTCGAGTTTTTCTTACTGGAGCTGAGTTTTAAAGAGTCACTATTCAACATTGTTGTAATCCAGAATCCGACCACGGATGTATACCTATACGTTAAAGACGCATATTGCAGTACTAGATGTATCCAACTAGGATCCGAGTGCTGCCAAGTCCAAAGAGAATACATATGAATGCACATTATACGTCGTTAAGTTGTAACTCAATGCTCGATTTTCGGAATCGTAACACCTGTATTTGGGAAATACAGTGCAGAAAGTAAGTCACGGTTGACACATAATTCAAACTGTCGCTATCAATGGAGAAACCACTTACGACGGACGAGATTATAGCAGAGGCAGCCCTACTAGTTTCAGAGTGGGGAATCCCAATATGTCCTTGTAGAGACGGAAATATAGTGCTAGAATATTTCCCTCCAAAGAGTAAATCAGTAAGGAAATATTTCAGAACTCGAACATTAAGATGCTACTTGCTCATGCGGACGTACATAGTTAGTACATGGATCTGTTTTAAATGATGTGAGAGTGGAAAGTTGCTCTACAAGCAACGTTCTATTCAATCTGCATTTTCGGTGCATGCCTGTTTTGTCACCACTGTCTCAGAGGGGGTTGAGGAGCAAAAAATTATCAAGCTATGTATTTAAATTTTCTTGCACAAAGGTACAGGCACGTTAGGGAAGAAATTCCTTGTATTTCTTTCATATTAACTGCAGCTTCGATTGGACTTCCAAAACTTCGTCATCACGGGTCCGTCAACATCGACTACGACGGTCGCAAAGATCCTCAATGGCGTCGTCTCAGATTCGGCAACTAAGGTCAGTACTGCTCCGACGAGTGAGTGAGACAGAGACCGACACTAAAGTATTTTGTTTGCGTAGTCGGTGTCTCTAGCGTCTCGCTGCCTCACGGACTCGTTCACGGTGACGAACCCAGGCGGCTGCGTCACGCCCACCATCTGCGGAACCAACAGCGGAGAACACAGTGAGAAATTCGTGAACAAATTCGCAGCATGCTTCACATGACGAGAGTCCCATTCATTTCTTGCAGTGTACGTAGATGCTGCCCCCGGATGCAACGTCCTTGGCTTCAACCTGGGGACTTCCGGCATGGGCGCGACCATCGGGGCCAGGGCTTGGACTATCAAGGCAGGGATTCTCATTCTTCTCCCATCTCTATAACTTGCATGCTAAGGTGACTTTGTACTAAAAGTTGTGTCGGTCTCTACCAGGTGACTCAGTACAGCTGCGACTACGAAAATCTGGCTCCCGAGGGTTGCACTCAGTACTTCTTCGGGAACACCGTGGATCAGATCAAGACATTTAACTTCGAGGGCGGTTACCACTTGGCGAATCAGGTGCGTACGCATGAAAGTGAGGACCTTGTGGATAACTGTATATGTTTATTAAACAAAAACGCAAAATTGAAGCTTCCGTGACGGGGTTTTTACGGTGGGGAGAATACTGTATACTTATATTTCGAAATCACCATATGGCATATTTAGTATAAGCATACAGTCATCGGCGTAATGAACTTCCCACATGGAGAACAGGCGGCGCACGCTGCTTTGGCAGCTTGTGCTGTGGAATCTGTGCCCAAAATGACACAATAAGATACTAAGTGTTACGTTACAACTGCCTATTTTGATGCTAGAGTGCTCAAAATTCAGTCGTGGAAGGACCCAAGCAGAAGAGCTTAGCCGTGATCTTTTATTCGTGGTTTTATTTCAATGTTTTAACGAGATGGGCCAACATTTTGTTCCGGACGTCTCTCCACCCTAGCAACCCTAAGCGTTCTGGAAGGCGCAAACAGGCCTAACCCCGTGCTTCACACACGGGATTACTGAAGTGGCTGGGTTGTGTGAGAGAGAAGGAGGAACAATTTAGTGGTGGAATCGAGCTGATCCAGTCTTATACTTTTCGAGATGTGACTGAAGTAACTCTTGACATGTCCGCGGCTTTGCACGGATTGTCCGAGAGGGTGAGCCCGACGACAGAGTAAGCCCAAAGACAGACACACTGTTGGACCAAAATCTTTGCATTTTACCGTGTATATTCAGCAGTGATGGTTGCTGAGCAGCAAGTTGGAATCTTAGAAGTATCCGCAATTGAGGCTTGGCTACAGACTCTTCTGTGGTTTTACGTATGCTGAGGAAAGTTACTCAAGACCCTGAGATTGGTGTTGACACGTGATGATCTGCTAACCAGACATGTTACGCATTCTGGCATCAGCTGCCTCGACATAAGGTACCGAAAGAAACTGTGACTCGGACAATGAGGTGCTGAAGTAGATGTTTTTCTGCCAACGAAGAAACAAGTTATCTTTCCTTACTCAATGTCTGGCTGAGAAGGTCAGATGTTGTCCAAAGAATCTGCCATCGAATGAAACAATGGTCCAATGGTTCAATCAATGCGGAAAATATCATGCACTCCACGACCAAGCATATTTGATCCGCAATTGTCGCTCTCCGTTTTCACCCAAATTTTCCTGAACAAGAAAGTACGTACACAGCGCTTATGGGGCAATGGCAATCAAACACGACCATGAAGGCACAGCAATCATTCTATATAACGTTTCGGCGTGTATTGATGAATTAGTAGTTGTCATTCGTATCAAATCACAGTGAAGGCTTAGGCTTCCATTTTGAAGGCTTCATTGCAATGTACCTACAAAGCTAGACCAATTAGGTCTGGTTGAAGTTGGGCTTCAGCGAGTCCTTGATGAATGGTACACATTGTTTAAGCCTAATAATAAAAATAGTTTAATGAATTATTTGCTGACATTAATCGACGACTAACCGACAACAGTTTGACCAAAGCCACTGTGCATGCACTGATGGTAAGCACAGAAAAGATCTGTGCTGTTCAAGTTGTGAAAGCGAACTGTTACTGTCTTCTACGTGCTTTTCACCCTGATTTTATGAGAATTATCCTGATTTCAACTGTCTTATGAACATGCGCAGATTTTGCGTGAGCTCATATTGGATTGACTGACTAGCCAAGGGTTGATAGCAACAGTAGAGTAGGGGCGGATCGGTCCATTCGGGTCAGTCGAGCTGGGAAGATTCAGGTTTCGGGCCGGCCCGCAGGCTTTCAGGCCAGTACAGAATATTAGGACTAAGCAGCTCATTGGACACAACTTCATTGCTAACTTCATGGAAAAATTTTGAGAATATGGAGGTACCTACAATTGATGTAAACAATACCTACTAAAATAGCTTTAGTCCCGCAAAAGGGGGAGGCACTGCAGGTTGGTCTACAGTGGGGGAGCTCGATCAACTTGTTCGACTCTTTCGTCATCGACCTCATCCTTCAAATGTTGCCTGGCGGCAGAGTCAGCCCCAAAAGTTTGGGCCAGCCTTTGAGCTTTGGGCCAATTTGGGCCGCCAATAGTGGGTTTCGGACATTGAACTTTCGGGCTCAGGTTAAACCCAAATCCACCCCTACAGTCTACTCACTACCGCTAAGGTGCCAAGACTTCATTTCTATCTAATTTACAAGTGCATCATCGTCTTCGGTCATCACGCATCGTGTGGCTTCAAGCTACACGAAGCACAGAGAGCCTAAGTACTATTATTTTGGCACTAAAGTAGACTAAAAATGTTTCAGCTCTTGGTCGCAGTGCAACCGTTTTGGAAGAAAAGGCTGACGACAGGGTGTGTATTCTATCTGGAAAATGAACGCAGTACTCAGAAATACCTTTACTTGCATGTCTCATGTGTGTATTCAAGCCAACTTACTCTAAAGGAATGTAGTATGAGCACAGACTACTCACTCTCGAGCTCAATAGCTCGTGCCGCACCCTGAGAGGCTCATTTTGATCTAGGCTATGACACTAGATTTGCAGACGCACAGACGCGTTGGTAGAACCCTCGCGCTTTATATTTTAGATTATTATTTTAAGTAAGCTTATTACAAGCTCAATAATAGGCTTGCTCAGGAAGAACCGAACTTTTTTAAACAAGTACTGATACGATGTGATACTTAATGGTATCACACATTAGTTTCGACAGCTCATCTGGAAACTTTGTTGACAAAGGAAAATGAAGTGTCGTCATAATGTCTTCCCCACAGTCCTTGACCCCTGGTCGACTTATTTTATGGTACATGTATAAGTTTATTACCAGAATCAGAACATCTGCATCAGGAGAGAGAGAAACATCTGCCGCATCTGCTACACCACTGCTAGCCCTACGGATTTTGTGCTCTCAGGTAATGGAGGACTCAGATATTCCCTAGGGCGCGCTTACATTGGCGAACTCTGGTCCACACATGCGTCGGGTGTAAGTGGAACAAAAGTTCCACTTACAACTTACACTTACGCCCACTTACGTCGTCAACAAAAGTTCGCCAGTGTAAACGCACTCTTGGCATACTGTCCCGCTGAATTAATTTTCTTCCAGGAAAGACAGCTGCAGCTTCTGGTTATACCGGAGTAAGTATGCGTATCGTTGACGAAGACCTTAACAAATCACTAAGCCGTGTGAATCTTCAGGGTTCCGTCTGCTGTGGATACGGCAAGGACGGCAAGGCCACCTCAGGCTACGACTGCGTCGTCATAAAAGGTCGGCGCCGTATCAGCGAAAATTGTCGTGATTATAATTTAAGTTGTTGCTAATGACTTAATTAGGTGCGGAGAAGGTGACCCTCCCCAACATGATGCTGGCGGCTCACCGCTTCTGCGGCCGCTCGGCCGGACTCGTGACGGCTAACGGAGCGACTGCGGCCACCATATGCAGTAGGGGAACCTTCAGCTCAACTGACAATGATTAAGCATCACTAAACTTCTGTCTTCAGGCACCAGCACCCCTTTTCGCATCGGGTTCATGAGCGATGGCTTTGAATTCGCCGGCGCCGCCATCTCCGAGGCCGCCAAGGCCGACAAGGGATTCATGCTCACGTTCTTACAAATGCCGTGTTGAAATACAATTTTCTTTTTTAGGTGTTCTCTAACGCCCACAAAGCCAGAGCCGGCAAAAGTAGGAGTTATGCGCTACAATGCTAATTAAAAAGAGCGGCACGTTAACTTTGAAAAAGAGTCCGATGGGTACGAGAGAAACTGGTGTTTCACTATGACAAAGAGGGCGTGCGACATTTTTTGACTAGAAGAATCAATGAACAGAGCCTGGTTCGTCTTATATTGTCGTATATTTCGACGAGACAATGACTTGCTATGACTACTTTTCACATCCATAGATTTCATGTAAGAGAAATATAATATATTTTGAACACTCTACTATGTGCATGGTAAAGATACAACAGCAAGTGACATAATCTGAACAATGCGCGCACAGTTACTAATGGAATTCATAAATTACTAGGAGAATGACAATGTTGACTCATTTTATTCTTGGTATGACGAATGCCAAACTCTCCAGGTCCTTGATGGCGGTCTTGATACGCTCCTCGCTTTCTTCCTCCAACCTCAGGATCAGTATTCTCATGTACGAGTTCTGCACTCGCGAGATCTCAGTGTCGAGAAATCCGACCTCTCCTCCGAAGAGCAGGATGACCATGAGCAGCTTAAAGACTTCCTCGTCTCTGAGGACCTCGGACACCTGCTCGACGATAAAGCAGAACACGTCGGCGTCTCTTCGAGTCAGGCTGCAGTTATCGTTGTCCCAACATTTGTTGCTGGCGGCCAGAAAGAGTGAGGAGACCGAGATGCCCCCGAATTGTGCCAGGCACGGAAAGCTGCTCCTGTCGCTGTTGCCCGTCAGCATTCTCATCTGGTCGTCGACGCTACCGGCGCACTCCAGCTTGGCCAGACAGAGGGCGACGGCCGCCAGAGAGTTCCTAGCCCACAAACTGCTCTGAGTCTCCGGTGGCAGTGCCTAAAAGTTAAGAAGTCCAACAATGATGGTGAGATTCGAAGTACGTGAACGTATGTATATGCATTATGTGCTGACCCAGGTCAACGACTTCTTTGATTGGGGGACAAAACATTGGAACTTGCAGCTATGGACATACCTGGAACTCTGGCAGGTGTCTGACGATGCTGCGGGAGCGCTGGAAGAAGAGATCCACGAGACTAGAGAGGAGGACATCTGGAGGGGGTGGTCCTCCGACGCCAGTCACACCTCTGGCCAGCTGTAGAGGGAGCGGGACCTCGTCCATAGCAGTCTGGAACCAGGATAGGTTGGATGCTATCCAGTTGTCTTGCTCCAGGTAATTCATATTGGAACAGTCCTCGATTGCGTCCCAGTGGAAACTCTTTCCGAAGACTCGGGCCATCTTTTGGAGCTCCCTCAGCATCCTGAGAATCGGTTCGACCTCAATGAGGATCTCGTACTTGATATGAGCCTGCTTTATCAGTTCCACGGTCTCTATGAAGAGAGACTGGACTTTGGTTGCATTCTCCAACTTCATCTGGAGATCGCTGTAGTACAAGATCATGTGGGCGACCAGGCCGGTGCAGTGATGGATCAGTTTAGTCTCCTGAATGATTCTGGAGCCCTTTTCGAAGTCGTAGTCGTCTTCCTGTACCTCGAACATGTGAAGTTGCTCGTTGAACTCATTGAATGAGATCTTCTCCGGCCTGGTGCCTGAGAGATTCTGTGGCAGATTTGCATCCAACATCCACTGGAGCTGTTCCTCTCCAGTTTCTGATCCAATATATCTTCCCAAGATGTAGTTGATGAAGAGTGTGGTGTTCCTTGTCAGCAACAACTCCTGGTCCACCTTGCTGAATGCGCAGAAGGTAGCCTGTTTGTGAGCAAACAACTTAAACTGACTCGCAATCCTGAAGATGTGTTCTCTGAACTCCTGCTTGGTCAGTCTGGACTTATTCCCGGTGTGGAACTCCTGGAGGCTCTCGACGAACACAGGGGACATGTCGATCTGGGCCATGGAGAGGAAGTAGTTCTGCTGAATCTCTTCCATCTGGTCTTCCAGCTTGTTACTACCTGACTGCTTGTGAACTTGATCCTGCATGTCCTCCGTTCTTCCGGGATCCCCGTTCATACTCAGGTCAGTGGGAGTCATGGCCAGAGGTGGTGTCGACTCCGTGCTGTGATCTGAAGAGATGGTGGAAGCTGCTGAGCTGGACATGGGACTCTCTCTCATGGAGTACAAGCTGGGACTGATGATTCTGTGAGGCAGTACGCCGAACTCTTCCGGGTGCATCACGCTGGTCGGCCTCGTGCTCATCCGCTGGGACAAGGCATGCCTGTGATCGTCTGGAGAGAACTTGGGGATCTTGGCCTCGGGCGCGTCCTCTAGGCCGTGCCTGATGGAGAATGCAACCCTCTTGTAGTTTCCATATTCGTCTTGCATCTTTCTCTGTTCCAGGATGGTAGCTTGTAGGCACTTTATGTATGCAGCCTCGTTGGTGCTATCCACCGGATTGTTCTCCTGCTTCACGGAGAGCTGTTGCCAATGCTGCTGTTCTTTTTGTTGCATGACTGCCAATACGGGCAAGTAAGAGGATTCGTTGTGGTGCGTGCCAAAGGCGCGAGCCCTGGACTGAGCCATGACGGTTTGCTGTTGTTGTTCTTGCTGTTGCTGCTGGTTACAACTCAGAGCCATCGACTTGGCACCATTACTGGTCTCCTCTCCCGAAACGGGACTCCTGCTCGTCCTTCTATCGCTGGAGTCCTGCTGGCCCTCTCCGTTCTTATCGTTGTTCCCCTGATTGGCCGCCTTCTTCTTCAAGAAGTTCCTGAACCTAATCTTCTTCTGGTCTTCGTTGAGCACGAGCTCTGGGTCCATTCCAGCCTTGAGGCATAGGATGTACCTGCATTTCTGACACTTCCTGCGAGTCTTCACCGTGATCTCGCAGTTGTTGTCCTTCTTGCATCGAAACTCTGGCGTTTTCGTCCCCTAAGGAGAAAATTTATAACATCATCAACTTTTTGGTGCAAGTTTAACAAGTCCGCAAGTTCTACGCATAGCTTGTGTTCTTTTGAACGTACAGTATGAACAGTGTGAAGAAAAAAACCTATTCGAGTTCTGTTCCACATAACATTTACAAACTTCGTCGTTGCTTTTGCCGTCACTGACATTGACTCACGCAGTACGCAAGTGCATTTAGGAATTACAAAATGGGCGTACAATATCTATATTCAAGTACACCTATTGGTATGTGTCGAGACCGCCCACAAGTAACTTTTATGTACATACTTGTCATGTACTTGTACGTACTGACATGTTAGCGTTACATATACCATAAGTACATGTCCTCCATGTGTCTCTTTTTTTACCTGATGTGCCCTTCTGAAGAATGCCCTGCAACTGTAGCAGCTGATGCCGCCGTAGTGGTAGCAGTGTCTGTCGTCGGACTTCAGCTTGCAGATGGGGCACATGTACTCGTTGGAGGTGCGTGGTCTGGCCGAGTTTTCGCGTCCAGTGTCGTCTTGCAGAGCCATGGCTGGCTTTGAGCTTTCTCTTTCTCTCTCTGTCTCCACGAAGAAAGGAAAGCTCGGGGAAACTGTGTACTATGAAAAAGGCCTCTTCTTGTACTTGTCCGTACACACCAAAGTGATACGAAGAGTACGAGGAAGTTCTCGAAGCTCTCGGTTGTACCCTACAGAAAGAGCAGCGAAGGAGGGAGGGAGAGAAAAAAAAGGCTTCATTAAATACTTGTAGTCTATTGCACGAATCTGTATAATGTTAGAACGTACGTGCGAACACAAAGCAGAAGCGTGCGCTATTACCACGAACAATGAGAATGGAGTAAATACAGAGGAAGAGAACGCTCGTACGTTTACGCACGCAAGCACGCACGCACGCAAGCACGCTCAAGCCCATGCGCAGACACACGACGTGTATTCAATAACCAGTGATTAAGTGTGTGTGAGGGTGTACGCAGAAATATATATATTCTCTAATTAACGCAGACAGGCCTTGAAAGTCCCAGACCAATAGCATAGCAATAGCATTTCTCTGGTATTGTCCGTAGGCGGAAGGTTACTGGGTGCCGTCAGTGGCGCACAGGCGAAACACTGACCTAAGGCATAAATTTGCGAATATGGATATGAATCATATCATATGATGTCTGGAGTTTTCATTGGCTTGGCAGAAAAAGACTTTTGCTGCTGCTAGTGCATCTACGTGCGTGCACATTTACTTTGCTCTCTTTTATCTTCTATCATACGTCCTTTCACGCATAAGAAGTCTGTTTTCAAAAGCAATTATGCATTAGCACGTCTCCCGCTGCACCGACATTATTAATATGCGAGAAGACGACCTGCCACTAATGAAACTGCGTAGGTATTTAATTAATCTTTTGTTGCCAAGAGGATTTCACTCAAAAGTCACTGGAAGTTTTTCCACTAAGAGATTTGCAGAAAAAAAAGTGGCAGCTACTTCTTCGTCACTCTCTCTACTTGCACACAGCTCAAGAAAGTCCTGCAGGAAAGCGTGTCTGTGCCTCGTGTGCGTGCGTGTGCACATGTCGGGGCATTGCACTGCACCAGACTGCTGCGCCTGCTTCTGCCTCAAAGGTTGGGCTAGGCAAAGGGGGCCAAAATTATGCAAGTGCAGAAGTTGATGTTGCATGCTTTGCTGCTACACCCGGTGGATGTCACTGGCTCTAAAGCAAGGGTATAGATTTGCAGTAAGTACTGGTGCTTTGTCTCTTTGATCACGTACATCCAAAGTACAGAGTTGCTCAGCTGAATTTATTATGCGACAAATAACTTTTAAATGACTTTAAATGCAAGGTACTCACGTCCTCTTCTCTTGTGCTCGTCGTGTGTGTTCCTTTTCTTCTTAGGCCCGGTCTAATCATTCACTTTTGCAAGGGTAAAGAAACGTGGCCTGAGCTCTTTGAGGTCCGAATCGGGAGTGGCGGCCGCCACCGCCGCCGCCGCCGCCGCCGCTGCTGTCGTCGTTCTTCTCTGTACCTCACTCGCTCGGTGCATGCACGCATGCGCGCACGCGCGCGCGCAGACACGCGCACACAACTGCAAGAGAGTACGAATTCGACATTAGTACAGTATACTAAAAGTGCTACAGTATAGTACGTCTGTGTGTCCGTTCAGGGTTGCTACCGGGGGGAAGGGGGGGGGGGAGACTGCGGCGCTTTTGCTCCCACACGAGGAGTGTGTGAATGCATGTTATGAGCACGCAGAAAACATGCGCGCCCGTCCGTCGTATGCCAGAAGGACGACGACGGTGACGAATAGTGGAGCCTCTATGATATTTATACACACACTCACACCACTTACTCAGTGCAGCACATAAGCGTGTGCTTGCGCGCGTGCGCACGAGTGGACTGTACTGCTGTGGCAAATTGTACTGTAGGTAGATGTCTTTGACTATAGTACAACTGCATTCCTTCACTTCGCCTTGTGCGTGTGCGCGTGCGACATGAATGCATATGGTAAGTGCGCGCGTACTATACGTGGATAAGTGAGGTGGAGGCAAAAGAACATGTACAGTGTGAGTCGAAAAAATGTAGATGAAAAAAAAATGAGGAAGGTTGTCGAGTTTGGAAAACAAAACAAAAAAGCTTCTTCTCCCCTTGTCTCGCAACGCACATCGCATACCGATGTATGCATGTACAGCGTGCGCGTGTTCTATGGCAGCATACACGTAGTCGTCTTCTATGATTACTTTGTTGCATTACTCATTCATATGTCAGGCATGACGATTCCGTCCACGCACGTACAGCGCAGTCCATCCGTCCGTCTGTGCACGGTCCGTGCATCCATCTATCGACGCGTGTGTGGACGAGTCCGTCCGTACAGTACTGTGCGAAGCTGCACAATCGCACCACAAACAACTGAGACTCCGCCGTAACGCGCTCATTAAATTTAGAATGAACCTGCCTTAACGTTTCTTATCGTAATGGCTTTTAAGTCAAACCAAACTTGTGTCAGCGGCGGCAAATAACGTCTAAAGCTGAAGGATTATGTTTCGAGTTGAAAAAGGTGGTGTAGAACATTTTTATCCTAAACACGCTTAAACCAGAAGTCCCCGCTTTAGGCATTGTGCTATTACTCTCCTACTTTAGCGAGGTGAGAGCGTCCGTACCGCCGTTTGCTACATGACTCCGCTGTCAGCCTTTGCAGTCGCTGCTGCCTCAGCCTCCATATGTACAGCAGAAATAATAACAATAAAACCCTTTTATATCTCATAGCTGTATTTCACATCACGATGTGCCCCCCCTGCCCGTGTTCGCGCGCGCGTTCATCCAAAATGTACTTTTCCTCATTCTGCAGGGTTTGTACCTTACAACGCAGCAGCAGCAGCAGAGGCAGAACGTACTTTGTACCCTTCTCTCTGTGCTCCATCCAGCTTTTGTCGTCGTATGAGGGGAGGAAGGAGAGGGGGAAGGAGTGGCTGTAGCATGCTGTACAAGCGCAAGCGCGACTCCTCCTCGTCGTCGTCGTTCTCCTCCTCCTGCACACGCGGGGCCCGCGTGTTGTACTTACACAGTGCATACGTGTACCACATACGCAAGTGCCGTGAACTACGGACGTGTACCTATATGTGTGTGCACCACACAGGAGACGTCTTGTACTATTTAACTCGGCCGGACAAAAATGATGCTGGATGCAGACAGGCGGAATGTGGTGAAGTGAGATGAGGACGCGAGGTTTTGGGTGACAGTCGTCTGTGCCCCACCAATGGCTGCAGTCGACTTCCATGAAATATGTGGTTGCACTTCACTTTCGGACAAATGGAGTCCCGTGGGTCGAAGGCATTCTGTAACGGGCTCTAAAACATGGCTCCATTCTTTGAAATACTGTAATGGCAATGGGGTTCGTTTGTAGCAGTTGCAACCGTGAGACACTCTCATTGAGTGTGACATGACAATAAGAAAGTATGGGTGCTCCTCACACTGCACAGGGAAAGGAGCAAGGTAAGGGTAAGGCCATTTGCAAGGTGTCAAGTTGGGCGTTAGGTTCGGTATCAGGTTAGGTATCAGGCAAGGCCGCAGGCTGGGTGTCCGGTGGGGTGTCAGGTCAAGTATCTGCTGCTGCAGCAGGTGCAGATGTACCAGCCTACCAGCCTTCAGCCCCGTCCAAATCGGTTGCCTGACACCCGTCTTCTGGCCCTGTTCCATCATTTTCTCCATCACAGAAAAAGCGCCGGTCCAAGATTCACTTTTGTCTAGCCGAGCAGTGAGGTACAAAGCAAGAACGGATCCAAAGAGAGTGAGGCAGGCGCAAAAGTGCTGCTGCTCTCGGTAAGTGCATAGTACGATTCTGCCCCATGGCCACGCACGCACACGCGAACACTGGCGCACATTGTACTGCCTTCCTCCTTGTATGCCCTGCGAGTCTCTGCACCATAGTACAAAGCATACATGTACATGCACAACTCCTATTACGTACAACCCTCACGTATGTTTTCGGTGGGCGTGCTTCGAGCATGCAAACGGTATTTCGAAGCACATGCTCGTGTCGGACATGCCCGCAGTACAGAGACAGCAGGGCAGAGCGAGTGCTTATGGAGCACTGCGAACATGTGTGAAATGAAGGGGTTACGGAACGGAATTTGTACCCTATAGCTTACAGAACTCATTTTGAAGTTTTTATTCTTCATCTTCTTCTATTATTGCTAAGTTTACTACAACTGTCTATCAGTATTCTACTACTACTACTTCTATTTCTTCTGCTCCTTCCTCCTCTTCTTCTTTTTCAAGTTAGTAGTGGACATATAACTTTCTCTCCATGATGCATCAGAAAGCTTTTATGAGTCTCAACTGTTCATATGTACTTCTTGCAACATATATTTGCTTATATGCGACGAGCATAGAGAGCTTAGAGAGAGGTGGGGAAGGCGCTCTGCTATTTCCGTACGAGAGAAGCCGCTCTATGTACCTACGTACACCTTACTACGTAAGGAAGAAAGGAGGACTTAGTTCTGTTATACTCTTATACAAGAGCAAAATACTTTCTCCCCCTACGTCCACGAGTCATGTACGTGTTTACTGCTTCTCTCTCTTCTCTCTCTGCTGCTGATATAGAGAAATGTACTGCATGCATACAGGAAAGCTTAACTGTTAGGTACATGACGTTCTCGTAATAATCTGTGCTCGAGCGCCAACGCGCCTGCGCGCCCGCGCACGTCCCATGCTGAGCGCGTGTTTACTGTGCACTGCACAAGTTTCGTGCCTGCATTTGACGAGTAGGTAACAGTGCAAAAGAAAGAAAGAGAGAGAGAGAGAGAAAGAAAGAGGCATAAAGGAAGTACAGGGCGAGGGAGCAGAATTTGCATATTGTTCCTGCTGAGGACCGGCCAGTTGGCTGGGCTGGCTGGCCGACTGTTTGCCAATGTGCAACAGTCAGTCTGCAATCCCAGGTTAAAAAAGAAGGGGGGGGGGGAATTGTGGCAACGCCTGTCGAGCGAGGGGCCTAAGGCGTACCCTAAGATGAAAGAAAGGAGTTTCTAAATCTTGGAAGAGCCCATTTACTGCATTTGGGATCCTATACACGTATGTGGGTGCGTGTATGTGGATGGGTACAAACACGCGCTCACACTCTAAACGCTACGCAAACAAGATCGATGGGAAAAAAGAGTCCAGACCCATATTTTGGTCAGCGTCCCCCTTCTCCCCAGAAAGAAAAAACCACGGCTGCGGACTCTCACTGGATACACTTTTGAGGGAAAAAGGACATTAGGTTTTGCACCTCCTGAGGAGAGAATTATTACCAGAAGTAAGTGATGCCTCAGTTTGCCCCTCTAAAGTGAGGCTGACCTTACAAGAGTCAATCTCGATCCTTCAACTTGCTACTCATTCCTGGAAGGCGAAAAAACTCACGAGTGACGAAGATAGAGAAATGAAGGAACAAATGCCGCCTAACAGATATTATTTTCGTGCTTGTTCATAAACTTGCCAATAAGTTCCCCCTCGCCCAATCGTGAGACGCAACATCTTATTCGTCATCGGCAGTTTGCCACACAGTTGACCCGACCACAGCTGCTACGCGCACTGCACGTACGGGGCGGGCAAGGGGGGGGGGATTCGCTAGGTCGATTTCCACCACAAGTTGCAAATCTCCCCGGTTCACCCTGTACCTTAAAGTTCTAGAGAAACAGTGAACTTCTTAGAATGTTCTTGGAAAAACTGTATACACCAGAGCAGCATAGTACGAAACAGAAAAAAAGAGAGAAGGAGAGAGAATGTAACGTTCACTAGTACACTCTTTTCCACCACAGCAGTGTAAGAAGTACGTAGATGTCTGTATGCACAGTGAGATCTTGAACTGACAATGCAATTCTTCCCGCAAAGCCCTGCCATAGCCATTTGGAGCTCCCACTGTCCACACAACTCCGGCATTGGGTCGAGTGCGCCATTCCAGGAAAAACTCTCGAGTTTCACAAATAGAACGATGAAGGTGAATTTTCAACAGTCGACTACAGAGGAATTTACTGGGTAGAGAGAGATAAAGAGATGGGCCGGACTTTGGAGTAGGGAGCAGACGATTCGTCAATTTGTGCGAATCGTCGCTCTTCACTTCTATTCGGGCTAAAAAAAGAACAAATGACTATTCGATTCTTTCGGTGAACAACTGCCCATAACCCTGTGCTGGCCCGGCTTCATTTCACATTTTCTTTTTTAAAGCATAGTTTCGATGCAGACAGATTGAAGTTGCTGCCGAATCGTCTGGCAATTGTTTTACGATTTTTGACTGAGACCAAAAATTCACAAAGTTACAAAGAGAATTCCTACTAGGAAAAGAGCTAAGATTCCTTGACGATTTGGGGGAAATCCCCAAATAATCGGTTCTTTGGATCATCCACTCTGATGCTGACATTGTTTTTTTTCCTCTCGTAGTCAAATCGAATTGATCACCAGGCGCTAAAATCGGTCCAATGTCGAGTCGTGACTAGGACCAGGGGCAGAACTGTTCCTCGAAGACGCACCTAGTGATCACTTTCATCAAGTCTGGCCTGAGCCCTGAAGCCAAGGTGAGGAATTTGGGAGGTTTTCTTCTTCTGGACTTTCTCTGCCGTTGCCAGGGTGTTTTTTTTCCTCTGGTGGGGACATTCCAGAAGAATTTAGGTGGTATCGCTTATGTTATGACCCAGGTGCGGTGGTGCCGTCGGAGTCGAATTTTGGATTTCACTCGAGTCGAGTCACGGGAGCGATTTTTTCCGATTCAAATTTCGTTCTGCCAGTCTGACTCGAGGACAACCCTAGTCCCTACCCTACTTTTTTCGGTCTTTGTTCCTTCGGGGGAGCGAAGACCGGCTCAAAGCTGACACATTTTCTGTACTGCGCACGCCACATTTTTCCAATGAGTTATAAAATGAACAGTTATTTCGTTGAGTAAAAGTACTTTCAACGTGTGCGTGTATGTTTGGGTGTGTGCGTGACGGGTGGGGGGTGGGGGGGAAGAGAGAGAGAACTGGTTATAAATATGTACTCAATGCTCTGACGGTTTTCAAAGTTTGCACAAGAACCTCGAGCTTTCATTACGCTTCCAGCTGTCAACCAGACAAATACACTCGACACCACTGCAGGAATTATTTTCAGTCAGGGAAAATCAATCGCCTCGGAAAGTTACTGTCGTGATATGAAAGTCAGCGAGACGCGGACGCAATCTCTAACCTGTGGATGAAAGGCTTTTACTACGCGTTGTCGTCAAGTACGAACATGCCACGTGCAGTATGGAAGAGAGCACAGTAGTACTTCGATTTCACAAACTTTGCTCTGCTGACTAGTGCTTTTACTGCTAGGGAGTCTTTGAAATAGTCAACTGGGGGGGTAAATTTCACCGTCGATTTAAAGAACTCTTGTTCGTGGGCTCCGCTTACTTCTCCGTTGCCTCCTCCGTGAGTTATTCATAGAAGTGACGAAGCGAAGCTCTTGAGGTTTACAGCTCCAGTTGGACTCACGAAAAAGCAACTCGATCCACCTCTAGCCGTCCAGGTCTTGGCAATTAATGAAGCAGTTATATAGAACAGTTGCAGTTCATCAGTGTCAGAATTTTGGCTCTGTCAATGTGGCCACGGTGGGCAAACCTTTTCAAGTAAGTTCAAAAAACTCTTCTTTACATTTGAGGGCAGACCGAAAAAAAGAATTCCCTATTTTATTAGCATATGGAGAAACAGGGGCCATGTTGAGACTTCTGGAGGACTTTGGGAATATTTTTAAGTACAATTAATTCTTACTTGGTGTAATTGCTATATCTTAGTCAATGTAGCCGCCATTAGAGTCGATGGCGGCGACGAGGGCAGGCCACATCTGCAAGGTCGGGCCTTGCAGATATATTCGGCCCTCGGGAGGCCCAGGCCTTGTCTATAGAGAATTTCACGACACCCACGCTGTTGTTGGCGCTTCTTCTGGACTTGGTCTCAAATTGCACTTAGATGGAGAAGTCCTGAGGGTTCAGGGCTCTGTGACGGGCAGCAATGCTTTGGCCAGAGGGGGGATTGTTCAGGGGCCACTTCTGGGCCTTTTGGGAGGTGTGGGTAGGATCGCCATCCTGCTGGAGCACCCGCAGGGGCATTTCCAACGATGAGCGTGATTCACGAGAGGACCTTGATGGCCACCCAGGTCACACATCACCAAATCTCACCTCAGGATTACTTCGCCAGTTGAAGCCAGGGTCAATTTGAGTTAATCGACGCGCACCAGATGGACCTTGCTCAGTCAGTAGAGGTCACTCAATACAGGGCAGGAACTCCCACCTGCCTTCTTCAAAGTCTGTGACAACCCCAATCTTGACTTTTGCGTCCTCCGGGCTGTCCCAGAGGTTGACCCATTCGGCTCCCTGTTGAACATAGCTTTCACCTGGCAGACCGACACTGTGGTCTCTCTAACGGTGCCAGGGGACCGCTTGAGGTCATTGCCGGTTTCCGTACGCTCGGAGACATTGTAAATTGGTGAGGCTTCAACATCCTCCGCAATCACCTTTCAATGCCAAACCAAAGCAGAGGAGCGGCACAATCTCGATGCAGCTGTTGATGTACTCATGGTGACAGTGAGGATGCTTTTGGTGTCAATCGGTAAATATAAGCCCATGCCGCAACTTTACTTCAGCGGACTTTTTTTTAAACCCTCTCTGAACTCATCAAATTGTACTTAAAAACCATGGGAGATTTTTTTCGGTCAACCTGGTAGCAAAAACTGTTTCACTGGTCTACTCTCTGTGACTAATTCAGAGCCTTTTCTAGTATTATTTACGATGAAATTTTTTTTTTCTAGGGTTAACCTTTGACTTCGTGAACTTTTGCTTGTTTTCCAACTCAAGTTCACTAAGTCAAAGTTTATTGTACTTGCATGCCTACGAAGGCAGGACCATGCCAACTTTTGACGGTAATTTGTAGTTTGCTTTCGGATCTTGGGTTTTATGTGAAATGATGATACATTTAGTTGGTAAGGTAAGCATATTTCCCGAAGGAAATATGGCTACCCTTTTCTCCTGACTGTTACGAGGTCCGGTGCACTCTTCACCGTATGGGCTGGGAAGACTTCACTTGAGAGGAACATTTGGGAGTCAAAATTGAGAAGTACAAAAATAACTTGTTACGAGCTGAGGAAGAGCAGTTTTATTCACAACAATAACCCGCACTACGAAGCGTAGAAGAGAGAAAAGTATCTCCCTGGGTATCCACTAGGCATGCTATGGATGATCACGGAGTGGGTAAGTGCTGGACAATGATCTGGGCCTAAAAATGTATTGTCTGGGCAAAAAAAGAAAATGTCCAGTAAAACTTTAAGCTGGAAGAGACAGGGGAGGAGAGACAACCTTTCCCATGTCGGATTTTGCACCACCACTGGGCCGTATTTAGAATACTTGTGTTCCTAATATGCATTACGGATTACGGATGCCAGTCCTAAAATTCTTTTTTGGAATTGTTAGCATTTACTTCGGGGGATGGATGTTTAGACAGCTAAATACTAAATGTCTACTTCTGCATGTCACATGGATCATTTAGATTTGGATACCGCCACTGTGATGCAGTACTCTATTGCACCGGTGTGCTCTGTCCTCTGCTGCATGTGGTGCAAGAGCAGAACAAATGGGCACTTATGCGTGTTGTGCTGCGTTCCACTTGCTGCAGAGTCTAGTGAGTCTCAGAGCGAACTAAGCGCGCTGAGAAAATAGTATTGGTCTGGAATGACTAAAACTAAGTACCTGTGTTTCTGTATTTCTAATCGGCGCCAAAAGGACTGTCCTTGTTTGAACCTGTTCAGGTGTGCTTGGCACGCACTGCCACTAGCAGTGCCAACGGTTTACTGCCAGGATATTTCTCCCTCAGCCGAGCCCCCCCCCCCCCCGAAGCTGAAGGACTAGGGCAAATTCCTCGCTGCTAAACTGGTTACGTACTCTCTCTGTCTCTCTGTGGCACGACGAAAGCCTCGTGTGCACCCAACTCTAACATGATATGACGGGATATTAAGGCGGCTGCGGCAGCTGCGGCTGCTGCGGCGGCGGCAGCAACAGCCACATCAACAACATAGCCGTGCCCTACCCATGTTGAGCAGTCTTTTTCGATGTGCCCAGTTCAGTACACGCATCCAGCAAATAGGCTATGTAGCAGTTTAAGTGTGGACGGATGTAGTACGTTATGGACCGCTTACTTGCGTGTACAGCTGTAAGCAGACGACCCTACCCTGCTTCAACTACTACTGCAGAACTCCAATTTAGTCAGACCAGTCGAGAGTTCTAGGGTGGAAAGCTGACTGAATCGAGGGATGTCTCAAACACTGCTCAGAAGTGCTGCCCGAAGAAGAAATTATGTGGCTGCTGTTACCATTGTCCAGGAACTCCCGCTGGTTCTTGACCCACTTATTGCAGAATAAGGCGGGGAAGACACTGGGTTCTCTTGCTGCGTTCACCTAACTAAGTGTAATTCAGGCTAGTGGGACTCTCAAGTGTCCGCTCTCATTTGGACTTCGTGTCTGATGATGGTTTTAAAAAGCCACGTTGGGTGAGATCGGAAGTAGGGTTGCTGTTTCGGCAGTAGTGCAGTGATTTTTGAAACACTCTGACATGTGACTTTTTTGGGGGGGCCCAAAAGTTGACTAAATCAGGCTTTACTGTGATGGTGATAGGATTACTCTGATTAGCGGCGTTCCTCAGGCCACGTTTACCCGGAAAAGGGGATTTGGGCAGGTAAAGGACTTCTTAAGATGCGTTTACCCAGGATACCCATCAAATACGGCAAATGGTTCTTTTTTTCATTTTTTAGTGTTTGTTACACTATAGCTCATTGTGTGAGTGAGATGAAAATAATATGCCAGTGTGTAAAGAGGCCCAAAGCTCGGGCTATGCTCAGCCTTGGGGATCAAGACTTTGAGCTAATGGATTGTAAAACTGTGTGGTATATTTTAGAGCAGTGTTTACAGTAACGGCAGTGCCAGCCAGGGAGAAACTGTAATGGTGGTGTTTATTATTTAAATTTTCACGTCTTTGTTACAGACATTTCCACATCATGATTGCGGATTGAATCAAACGTCGTCACATCAATTGTGGTTTTGGCTTGAAGAGTCCAAGTGCTGAAGCCTTCGGCCGTTTCTCCTCGCCCACTGATGTCCTCAAGCACTTCGGCCTCATGAAGAACAAGGCCAGAAGCCAGAGCCTGAAGGTGCATCACTTTATCAGGATCTGTCACAAGCTCAGAAAGACAGCAAAAGCAAAACAGACAAAGAAACGGTTGAAACAGACAAAAACAGACAGGAATGAAGCAAAAGTCACTTTAAAATTCCGAGTCACTTTTTCTCTGCAAATAAACTGAAATTTTAAAAGCAGAACGACACAAAATCGTCTTGAAGATACTCTCAAATAGTGCCTGCATGGTTGATGTTCAATGTCCTAGAGCTGAGAAATTATAGGATGCAAATCCAATCACATCAATTTCACCATGTATGTATGATGGGGCAGGATCGTTGGACTAAATGTCAGAGTGCATAGGGTTAAGTGAAGGTTCATAACAGTGAGGTGGCAGCTTACCAGGCCTTTCCTGGATTAAAAGCCTCCACTCTGTGTCCTCCTGTCATCGCTTGAATGGCCCCCCCATGGGTCCGCCTATTGAAACGGAGACATTCAAATATACGTAGAGCTTCCACCAAAAGGATCAATGGCCGGTATAAGTCAGCAAACAACAATTTACAAATACCATTTACTAATACAAACATGAAAGTGAATTTATCAGGTCAAATTTTGCTTTCGCGTCATGTCCGGGTTCCGTTGGGGGGATTCTGAACTTGAACTGAGAGAAGAACCAGTTGTGCACTGAAAAGGGAGATGGAGGTGGGAGATGACACTAGAGATGGGCTACTCGATTAGACCTCAATGACGAAGATGGCGGTGATCTTGGGGACCGGATCTGACTAAGTCCAGCCCAGGCAAGTGAGGGAAGCCGCCCGACCCATCTCTAGCATCAACTCCCCCGTGTCAGTGCAGGAACTCCAACGGCGACCGAGAGCCCACAGTTGGCTACCATAAGTTTTCTTGTGTAATATTTATTAGCAGGCGAATCACCAGGGCTGATTCACGAAAAAGCTCCATATTTCGCAAAGTATTGGTTTGTGGTGGGAAACATTTTATGCTATTCGCGAAGTTGGCGGCGAATGCGTCAAGTCTGGGTCCACATTTCAAACGCAAGATATTTGCTATCAGCCGTGAGGTTTCGATAGTTACAAAAAGAAAGTCACGACTTTCTCTGCTTCTTCTCCCGGTTGTGTCATGTTTTTACATGGTAGAGGCAAAATCTTATTTCAAGCACTTTTGGGTACGTTTTCTTAACTTGAAACATATTTTCACACACTTTCTTAGATATGAAAGATAAAAAATGGAGCAATCATTCTTACAATATTGTGACTGCCCTTAATATATCCCCCATGAATGAATGCCGCACTGAGTGGTGAGAAAGTTTTCCAAAGCTACCACTATAAATAGCGACTTCACTTACGGTAGACGTAATCGGTGGCAAATAAAGAGCCAGTTAAGTCCATTCAGAGCTTGAAGTACCAGCAGACGGTGCTGTTGTAGTTGTCTCCAGACAATCCAGAGTGAGGAGACATCACCTGGTGTCCTGCCAACAAGCACATCTTGGTTGTCCCGACGTGCTCCATTGCGTAAAAGTGTCGGGTATTACGAAAAGGGCAGTCAAAGCTAGGCCAGAAGCTCTGCAATTACAGTGGAACATGCCTAATAGAGACACTTTGGGACTGCGAGTTTTGTCTCTAATAAGCGTGTGTCTCTAACTACTGTGTTAAAAAGACATTGTCAAAAAGATAAAAAAAGCTGGAACGTGGCAAAAGACATATTTATTCACCAGCAATTACAGAGAAAAAGTGGTCTAGAGTAGAGTAGGGTGTGAAACAAGGAGAAGTTCTCAAATCCTCTTTG
>JAAUXU010097579.1_pt1 | contig 28836 bp, 26 predicted proteins | sample 7278151 | NCBI WGS metagenome assembly JAAUXU01 (sample SAMN14350113, study PRJNA611818) | marine sediment metagenome | isolation source: surface marine sediment (1.8m) | place: French Polynesia: Moorea | collected 2018-08
CCCCAGTGCATAAGCCTTAACCGCACCCCCTGTAACCCCCCCCCCCCTCCACTCCCACCCACCCGCCCCCTTAGCCCTAAGTAAACGTTCAGAGAAGAAGTAGCGACCTCGTCAAGAAAACAACATTTGCCCAAAAGCCTCGCCCACTGTGTTTGCGCTGGTCTCGCGTTGTTATCGTTTCTTCCTATGAAGGATGAGCGGCGGGGTTTTTTTTGGGGGGGGGGCGACGATAGACAAAATGGGGCATGACGAAGTCGTAGCTTAACCCATTGCTCACTTTTGTTTCTCTCTCTGCGTGCATAGCCAAATTAAAATCAGTGACTGGATGAATATTTCATAAGTATCGTACCCAAAGTCCCTCCAAAAAACCACTCGACCACAGTTGTCAATTCACAGGTTCTTCACCACTGTCGTCTCTCCAACGTCGTCCGTCTTGCACCATTCCTGAGATCTGACCTCTTTCCGCACATTTTTCATGACTCATACGATACGATAAGTGAGGGTTGCTTCCTTCTACTGTTCGTCTGTGTTTCTGTTGCTCCGGTTGCTTCCTGTGGAGAGTTTAGTCACCCCTGTGTGGGCGTTTTGGGGGGGGGGGGGTTGGGTTGGGTTGGGTGTTGCTGCTCTCGCTGCATGTGTGCCAGACCTGGTTAAACCGCTGCTATCACTCAGGGATTCATGGAATGCGCCGTCGAATATTTACACCCCGTGAAGAAGAGACATTAGGAAGAAGAAGAGCTTACACACGCATACAGAGAAAACTTTTAGAGATAACACAGGGTGAGTGTGTAGCTACTTGCTTGACTGGGCCAGCTATAATGTAGTGAAGGCCTACGTACGTAGATCAGGCATAGATCACTGAGGAATGTGTGAGGAAACTGACCATGAAGTGGATGACGAATCTTGTCCAAGAGCCTTCATTCTTCTCTTAAGGTTTACTCTTTTTACTCTGACTCCTTGACACACAAGGATCATGACCTGATCAGGACGTTCCACAGACTTAGCAGTCTGCAAGGAGCACAGTGAAGAGAAAGTGTCTCTGTACACATCCTCTTGGTAGTGTGAGGTCAGGGGTGTCACAGAACCCGGGGGTCAACGCACACAATGCTCATGTCCAAAGAGCCTAATTTGAAAGCTTTGTCTTTTTGCTCCCCTAGGTAAGTTCCGACGTCTCCCGTTACAAGTGAAGGAGAACCCTCGTCACGACTTTAACCATCTTGTGAGGTGATCTTTTCCTCCGAAGATTCCGAGAAAAATGTGTCAATGCTTGGCATGCAGATATATCACGTTTGCCCGGGCTGCCCGGACAAGATTAATGAGTGAGGTCGAGAATGGTGGCGGCGGCGACGGCGACACCAGCAACAGCTCGGATTCCCTCACACCGAGCCAAAAGGTCAAGGTGTGGTGTGTGAGTAAAAATGAATGACGAAGTAAAAATTGCTAATTGACGTCTCTGCATCAGCCTAATGGGGCTTGAAGAGGAGGAAGGAGGAGAACCCTTCTTTACCTCATGGGGAGGGGGGTGAAGAAGGAGGCGGTGATTAAGGCGTACGTTGTATCTCACACGTGATGATGAATGAGTGTGTGTGAAATTTGCAGAACTTTTCCCCTCACATTATTCACATTTCCTCCACATTACTTCCCTCACCAAGTTTTTTTTTTGCTTCTTGTGAGTGGCGTGTATTGATAAAACTCGCAGTCATCCCTTCCCCCCTTTATTCCTGCTTCATGGTATATTTTTTCTTCGCTGGTCTTGAATTCATGTGCCACAGTTCCCATTCTCTCTGTAATGGCTTCTTTCTCGGCAAGAGGGATTGTCTGACAGCGTCTCATACTCCCCACAACAACCGACTTTGTTGTCCCGCAGGCCCATGAACTTGTCGTTGTTGTTGTTGTTGTTGTTCTCTCTCTGCGTTCACCACCGAATTCTTCAGCTGTTCAGGGACAACAGCGCTGGAAGGTTGTGCTGCAGCGTCCTCGTGACGTCGCCAGGGAGGTAACATCGTCCACATCCGGCCTTCAAGGCCGCAGCTCTTGTTTGGGAAATAACAAACAATTGTTTATAAGGTTGAGAAGCCTCTGTCACTACACCCCATGCCGCGGGCCTTTTCTTTCTTAACAATGTCTCCTTGTTGGGTGAAGAAAGCGCCCTTGTTGTGGCAGCACGCAAGAAAAAAAAAGTTGCTGATGCAACTTTTTTATTTATTTATTTCTTTTTTAGAATTTATGGTTAGATAGGTGTGGCATGCGACATTACGTACAACAGCAGCGAATAAAAAGCGCAACTTCCACCTCCCCCCCCTGCGCACAGTAATGCACACACACTCAGCTGTCTGGATCCACAGATTCATGCGAGGGGAAATCACTTCTGACTCATCCATACACGCACTCACGCACGCACGCACGCAAGAGAGTGTTTTTTTTGCACCTGCATTTACCTGTGTGGGTGAGTCTAATTGTGATCTAGTGGACAGTGGTATGATCTGCTCTGACAGGGGGCTGCACTGCACAGAAAAATTAAAATCAGTACACACACACTGGATTTCCTCTAGCAGTAGCAGGGTTAGGAAACAACACGCCCAGGATCAGCAGCAATTTTGACCCTTTTTCCCAGTCATTTTTTTTTAACTGTGGCTTCATTTAACTGCTGTGGACTCACTGGCAACGTGCCCAGAGTTGACAGTTTTGGTATGTCAGGTACATTCACTTAATGAGATGTGTGGTATGCACGTATGTACTGCGCTGAATGGGCGGAAACTGGTGTAAGTCATTATTCATGATGGATTTCAAGTCCACTCCATTGATAATGCACTTGGCCATCACGCATGTGATGTCTTACTTGAACAGTTGATTTTTACCACAGCAATAAACGAAAGGGAAGAATACAAAAATGCCATGGGTCAGACACAAAAAAACACCCCCAGATGCCCAAATCGTAGTCAACCCTTTACTACACAAAGTAGTTGAGAGAGCTGAATGAATAATTCGCAGTCCAAAAAAGAAGAAGAAGACCTCTAATGGCTTAACTGAGGAGGAAATGGCGGCAATCCAGACGCTTCATCAAGTCCTGGTGAAATGCAGAGGTGGATCTGATATCTGCACACAATAGGAAAATCTATGCGCAACTGTTGCCAACGTGAGACTCTCTATCTATGACTCTCCATATCTTCCCTTTTTTCTGACTCACCGACACTAATGACAGCGTCACGACCGACCATAGCCGACTACGCTTATGCGTGTACGACACACGCGCGCGCGCACGCGTTCACGCACACGAAACACGTGTGTTTATGCATATGTACGTGCATACTTCACACACATGGTAGAAGAATTCCTGGTCGTTCGAGTGAGCTACTTGAGACCACGATACCTCAAGGAAGGAGGGAAAGAACGACCGAAAAAAAAGACACAAACCATAGCCAATTGGCATACTACACCCTGTACGTACTTACCGGGTGTCAAGTGCGTCGTTTTCTACGACTCAGCGCCACTTAAACTCGTCCAGACAAATCTCCAAGGTCTGGACGTTTGACGCGGTCATTTTTACTTAGCTAGAACGCTACAAAACTGGCGGCGGAGTTGACGCAAGAGAAGCGATCGTAAACCCATTGACGCGTGTAACCTTTTTTTTGAATTCCACAGAAAAGCTTACAAGTAAAAAAAATGAGCGACTTTTCTCTGCCCCCATGGCTATGTATATTTTTTTCCTTCTTCAAGTCCCCTCAAATGGACCAACGTATAAGATGTCTCATGCAGAATACAAATCAGGCTTAATGGTTGTTGAGCTTTATCTTTCTGGAAAATAAATTGACTTACACGATTGGTGCTACACCCGGTACAGCAGAGAGTAGTAAGGTACTGTCTACGCCAACCTGGCGAAGGAAGAAAAAAGCAGCCACCTGTTCTCTCCAATGATCACGACGCCATTTCGTATTAACAAATCATGAGAGGAAGAGTTTGTGGTCGACGCCAGCGGCAGCACCGGCGACACCACCACCACCACCACCAGCAGCAGCAGCACGCCACCTTGTGCTATGTGAGCGTGTGGCCGACGCAGAAAAGCCTGTTTGATTGACGGTCCCTAGGATTTTCACCCAATGCACGTTATCTCATCTGTGTGCAGCTAACTGCAACGACTTTTTTTGTTCATGTGTGTGCTGGTGACTCTGGCCGCCCACCTCCCGTCGGCGGCGGCTGTGGCGGCGGGGGCAAAGGGGGGGGGGCTGAATGCGTCATGACAAAGATTTCTTTATAATGTGGCAACCGTGACGACGATTTTGCTTCTGCACAAACGTCCGCTCTCCTTTCCTCTTTCTTTCTTTCTTTCTTTCTTTTTTCTTTCTCTCTCTCTCTGTCTTACATACAGACACGGGGCCATGCGTAAATCGTTCGTCATCACATGCAGTGACTTTGAGTGATGTCGTCGAGCCGGCTCGAGGTTGGCCGACACTTGGGTTGGCGGGAAGAGGGCTGGAAAATTAGGCCCCGAAAGCTCAAAAGTAAGCTCAGAAGAGGCGTTTCGGTCAGCCTCCAAGCTAGGCTCGAGGTAAGAGGCAGGCACTGGGGTTGGCAGAAGACAGGCCCCAAAATTAGGCCCTCCAAGTTGAAAATAGGCATCTTAAGCAGCTGCAGACCAAGGTTGGCACAAAGAGTCCTGTCACACGCACATTTGAGAGTCTCATTGTACGGTCGAGGTAGACGCCTCCCCCTTAATAAGTGGGCTTTTCTGAAGGCTTGACACAACTGGAACATCTTGACTCGATCCACCTCTAGTGACTGCTCGGCTTTTGCCAATTCTAATATGGATAGACACAGGAAGGAAGAAGGGAGGGAGGAGTAGGAAATCTCTTAATCTGAAATAAATTGGAAAGGGTGTGTCTGTCGTCAACAGTTGTCGACACATGAGCGAACCTTTGTGAACTTTTACTCACCGAGGAATCTGCAGCCGTCATCGTGATCTTTTTCAGCGCAATCAACAGCTTCAACTGTCCAAGACCGACTGGATCCTCTCTGAAAGACAGAAGAATTTGCTCCGTTTTTTCCCACTTTTCTGAGGAAAAAGAGGGAGGGGGAAAAGCTCAGTGATTCCCCTCCCATTTAACGTGTGGCATCGTTTCCGCCTCCATTGTGATTTCCTCTCTTTCTTAATTTCGCCGATTTTCTTTCCGCTTCCTCGCTCCGACGAACCCGAATAAACGGAGCTGACGAGGAAAGAGAAAGAATGAAGGAGGGGGAAAGAAAAGCTAATCTTGATGCAGTCGAACTTGTAGCATCGACTGAACAAGTACTCAAGTACTCGCGCGAGGTCCTTTCGGTACTTGTGACCCCCTCTGGAACAGGGGAGTCCGTGTTGTGCCGGTTGGCCGATCGATGGGTTCTGCTACGTACGTGGGTTCCGTTTCAACGACGACCTTGTTCAGCGCTGACGCGCTTCATCCCTAGCAGTGCGACTGCAGCGCGGTTACTTCTCTCATTCGGATTGCATCAAACAACAACGGCGTGGTTGCCAGATTCATTGAGACACGGTCCGGATGCGTCCGGGAGGCCTTGCCAGGAATCCCACATTACTTCTAATTCCCACTCTCCCATCACAGTGGGTGTCAGGGCCGCCAAGCTGCAGTGCGGCTCCCCCTCAGCGTGACGTCCTACACAATGGTCAGCACCAATATCACATGCTCTGTTCAAGATGATTATCCAACGAAGCCAGCTGAACGTGCGACTGCGACCTGATCGGTCCCGAACTTTGCGTCCAGCCTCACCATGAAGTACTGCGTGGACGTCCCACGTGTAATGACGCATTTGGTCGTTGGCGGCTGCTACAATAATGGCCCGAGCATCAGAGCCACTGCCGAGCTTGCTCCGCTCCACTCCACACTCTCACACCTTCGTCGAGGTCCACACACAAAGAGAATGAGAAAAAAAATGCACTGTGTACATTCTCCTACGCAAGCAGCGTGGCAGCACCTACAGATCTTATTCGACATTTACTGCCCGCCAGATATCCAACGATCCGTAATAAGAGATTCTCTACCTCCACATCCTCCCCCTCCACACAAAGAGAGTGGGAAGAACTACTACATGTTCTTGTAATACAATCTCACCTTCACCCGCGCAAGCATCTCGAAACTTTCCAGATAGGCTGAAAGTCGTCGAATCTCTTTCACCGGGAGAGTTCAGCACTTTCCTCGTTTTCGGGCAGAAAATTGCGTGCGAGAAGGAAAGCCTCTTTTTTTTTCCTTCCTACCCCTCCAAGTCGTAAAAGACGAGTTACGGTTTGTAGAAGGAGGGAGGAAAAGTGAAGGGGGGTAAAAGACATGACAGACGGAAAGGAAGAGACAGAAACAATTGCACCCCTCGCTTCAAGCATGAGGAAATTTCCCGGGGAGAGAAAGAAAGATGTTGGCGCCTCTTCATGGGGATTTCGGTGCCAATTCTTCCCCCCCCCCCCCCCTTTGCTTCTATTCACTATTGAGTCGTTACTTCGGTCTGTTCTAGTGCCAATTACAACCAGGGATGTTGGATGAGTCGAGTTGGGGCTTCTCATTGAGCCTGAAACAGCTGCATGCGCCGCAAACCACGTTTTCACTAGTTCGCTGTGCGCACATTCGAATAATGCTCGTTCGAATAACTCGGCCGAAGACATGGACACTTTCTCCACTGAGGTTTGATTGGCCGGATATTTACGCCGTTCTGTGCACATCCATCTTTAACTTTGGAAGTCTTGTTATTCTATGCAAAGTTCAAGGTTGTTGCAAAATGACGCATTATTATGGTGGCGCGGCACGGTCGCTTTGAACACGGCGTCTTCCATGCGTCGTTGCGCCAAAACGCCGCAACTGAAATGTAGGGTAAGTCCTCTGCACCCTACCTTCTGCACTGCACCACATGTGTACAGACGTAGAGTACTTGGCAAATTTGAAGTCAGTGACGAGTCGTTCGCCAAATTGCACATCGTCCGTGATGTCATTTGCAAGGGAAAGTGAAGAGTAACAATAACATTTGGCATTAACTTGGCACCAACTTTTTTTTGGTCTCGACGCAGCAGTCTCCAATTGGTCTGCAGTTGCATGAGATCAAGCACCTCTGTTACCGTCTTTAGTAGCGTGCAAGATGACTTTGACCCTGACCGTTTTCTTGCGGTGGTTCTCCTTACTGACAGCTTTGTCCTGATGACTCTGACATGATTTATCAGAACAAAACAAACCTTCAGCTGATGGATCACTCACAACAACTGGCAAAACACTTGACACAAATCCTCATCAACCAATGGATTTTAAATTTGCTCTATACTGTACGAACACAGCAGCGACAGCTCAGAATGTGCATGGTCATCGTTTCGTAGAAAACGTTTACGTAACTTCGATCGTGTCATTCCGCCCTTGCCCGCCAGGTAAAGGTCAAAATCCTTTGCACCACAAAAGCACTTTCGATAGTTATGGATACTGTGACCACGCACGAGCCTCAACAACGTCCGGAACGGCTTGCAATCAATAAAAGTAATAATAAAAATAAAAAAAACATCCTCACACTATCCACTACTTCTTCGCGCAGGGCCTTTAAAGGTTCCACATGCAACTTTTGCTTCAAAGTGAACTTGGACCAATAAGATTTAACAGAAAGTGGCCTTGAACTTTGACCAATTCAATAAAGCAAAAGCAAAAGTATTTTTGCTCTAAACACCCGTGTCATGCGCACAGAAAGAGCGCACACAACAGCAACAACAACAACAGTTGCCAAGCGTTTCGAGGACCCACCCTTTACCTGAAACCCTTAAATAAGTTTTTCGTCGTCAAAAGCCTCATCGATTGGCCCGCCGGATCATTGCACCGGAGCTCCGAGAAGGGTCTGCTGGCGGTGCTGGCGGCGGCAGACGAGGGGTTCGTGTCGTGGTACTGATTCGTGTGGACCTGCGAATGGCCCCCTGGGGAAATCTGCGGCAGTCTGGACAAGGGACTGCATGCCAAGGAGAGCGGGGGAGGCAGGGAGGGACGTGGGGAGGGAGGGATTGACGAAGTCAATGCAAAAGTCACTTTGCAGAGAGAGAAAGGAGTAAAATGGTCAGCCTTCGTCATAGAAGGGAGATTTCGAACAAACACGGAGTGATGGTTTTTTTCTTTTTAGTTTTGACGGGAAAGAAAAATGACTCAGAGCTGCAGCGACAAAGAGAAAGCGCCAGGAAAAGGAGAAATATGGATTAAATCTTTTTTTCCTCGCATCATCCTATGGAAATCTAAGCGTGGTGCACGTTTGCATAAGTAGAAATGTTGTTTTCCGGCCACATATTAAAGTGGAGCTTTTAGTTGGAGTCCCTTTAAGAGACCACCTGGGCTTCGGCACCGACTTGTTTGTCATCGACTGAAAAGACTTCAATGTTGACAACTTATATCCCACTTTGTACCGTGTGAGCCACGAAGAACAGTCCTGTGACATTTCTTGCGTCGCATCAACCACTACGATTTCTTGTTCTTTAAAGCACTGGAATAATTCTGTACTGGCTCACTAGAGAACACCACTAATAAACGCGTCTAAATTACCTTCAGCCCATAACAGCATGTTCGAAAACACCGTCCGATTCCTCCCCCCTTCCCAAATTGGGGTGGGGTTACTTTCAACCCCCATTTTCAGCAACCCTATCTCATACCCGCCTTTCAATATCGTTCCCCGAAGACCATTTCGCTATGAGAAAGAGGCCATCCGTGCAGATGAGTCCAAGAAGACGCTTGCAGCTGTGTCTGTTGTGGCTCCAACTTCATTTCCGATGAATGAGACTTAAGGGGAAATTTCCCTCGTCTTTCCCCATACTTTCCTCCCTCAGTGTTGATGGTTTTAGTGGTCAGCTGGGGGTGCCATCAACGACTTGAGGGGGGGGGGAGCAAGAAGAGGCAGAAAACACATCTATGATTTTTCATCACTTCTATGTGTGTTTTTCGTCGGCTGCCAAAACGCATTTTTCACTCTTCGGAGACGATTTCGTTCCCGCCCACCATCGTCGTCGTGCACATGGTCGCGTCCGCCGCGTCCGCCGCAACCGCCGCAGCCGCCCTGGCGGTTGAGGGAAACGAAGAAAAGAAGGCAATGGCAGAAAATTCCAGACGAAAAATTTGTTTTCCCAGTCGATTTATCACTGGCGACCAAGAGGCCTATGGACGCTCTGCCCAAGCACTCGGAGTCGTTAACACGCGGAGGCGTCAATGGTCTTTGGCGTATTAAAAAAAAAGAAAGGATCTTCTCTGCCTGGAATGGCAGCACTGTTCCCCTATGCTGCGTGACGCGACCCCCGCCCCCACTTCAACCCCAAGCCCGAGTGGTGCCAAAAGGTTGGCACCCCCTAGTTGGTTTAGTTCGCTTTTACAGCCTCTTCTCGCTCGGTCAAGTCTCCATTCTGAAAGGTATGCGTGACCCAATCTGGTGGGGGGAAGTAATGTACGCATTTATGTAGGAGGAGAGAGATTTCGTCCATGATCTCAAGGTGTTACCTGCACTCCAAGGTTGCTCTTTTTTTGCTACAATGAGCATCGCCAAACTCGTTCTCCCTGTCCTTTGTCTCCTGCTGCCGTAAAACAGAGAGGAATTGGGTGCTCAGGATGAAAGATGGGGGGCGATCCCGAAAGTGGCCCTCATCCATAACAGCCAGGGGGGAGCAACACAGTGCGCGCGTATGCGTGCATGTGCAAATGGCAAGCAAGATGCTTGTTGTTGTTGTGTCACGTTCCTTCTCTCTAAAATATGCGTTAATGACTTCGTTGCGCACAGGATGTACGTAAGTACGTACGTATGGAACCCATAGGGGGGGCGTGTGCGCCCTCCGGGGTGCGCCTGCACCTGTACACAGCATGAGTCAAAAAAAAAGGTGACTCTGCTCCTCACACTTCCCTTGACCCGCGCAATGGTTCTCTCTCTCTCACCCTGACCTCTCCGTGGGCTCGTTGTACCCCTTCACCTTGATCAGCACCGCAGTGCATGAGTCACACTGCACTTACACGTGTGCATCTCTGCAGTGCACGAGGCCACAGTTCTGGGGGCGACGTTGAAAAGGGTGGTGGTGGTGGCGAAGCCATGATTTATCGCGGAAGCAGCCAGAGAATTCCTCCCTGTTTGAATCCCCCTGACGCAATTAGAGTGAACGAGATGCTGTCGGCACGCGCACAACAAGGCCTTAACTTAGGCCTTGACAGCTCCATAAGCAAAGGCGTGGCATAATTTTGGTCTTCTTGATTGCTCGGTCGCCTGCGGCAGACGAAAAAATTTTGTCATCGCGCTTTTGGCGGATCTGGAGCGAAGCTTTTGGCCTTGCCTCAGATCGCCTGTAGACAATCACGCCTCCTTCACTGTGTGAGTCACAAGAAAACGTGGCAGGAGCGAAAGAAAAGACAAAGCGCAGTATGATAAAATCTTCTTACTAAGGTTGGGAATGTCAGAGTGGTAAATTTCAGTGCAGCAGGCGAAAGGCTGGACAAAAGCGCTTTTTTTATCATGTTTACTGACTTTTTGGCTCATACGCTTGATCCCTGAGGTGCTGTACGTATATACGGTCACATGGTTGGTTGACAGGCGCCAAAGTGTCCCCTGCTACTGATTATGGGGCGAACAGAAAGAATAAAACTCATTCAGCATGAGAAATAGTCAGTGAAGAGACACGCACACCCTGACGCAGGTCTTCATCTACGAATAGTTGGTAGTCTCAGCAAAGTAGGTCATATGACTGGAGAGCAGACCAAGATCTGTGACCACTTGACCTCCAGCATGGGGTAGAGGTGGCGGTGAAAGACTGGCCCACGAGCAGCGTGTACAGGTCCACAGCTTCCAGTGGTTTCTCTCGGTACACGAGTTGTCAACGTTTCCACGCTTAAGACCAGAAAACATTCGTTGCCCTGAGCATTTCTTCCCAGATCCGGAGTTAAGAAGCTCCCCCACAATTTCTTGATCGATGACGCACCTCCTTGTCAAGTGGGCGATCTGTTATGTACCAAGAAGCGGAGACGCATAAATTTCGACTTTTCAGGTGCGATTTCGAAAAATTTTTCACCAAGTGGCATTGATCGATCAATTTCAAGCCTACTTTTTCAAGCTCCACGCGACGGCCTCACTGCTGTGATCAATTTTCCGACCCAGTGAGACACCTGACGCAAATAGGCGCCAAAATGTGGCTGGAAACAACCCAGTGGTGGTGGCCGCAGGGGTGGTGCAGCAAAAAAAAAAGCTTCTAACTTATACTGCTGAAATGCAAAAAAAAAAAAAATACCTGCTGAACAATGACAGAAACGACCATTTGTTAACCTTGAATCGGAGAATTTTTCCGTGATTGCTTAAAGAATACGGGTGAAGCTTCTTAAAGCTCAGTCAGCTTTGGACGTGAGGAACGAAATAATTGGCCCTCTTGAGATCCAGAAAATGCAAGCTTGACCGCGGGAGGAGGGGAAAAAAGCTAAAATTTTGAAGGGCTGTGTGTACTTGCAGAAGAAAAAGAGTCCGTTAACTTCTTGATATTCCTTGGGGAAAAATACTCGAACACAACGATTGATGCCCACGCTTTTTTTTACTACTGCTGGTGGTAATTGCTCTGCAATAAATACTGACGGCTGAAGGTGTCTTGAGGGCACGGAGATAGGGTGGAAAAAAAGTCAGACTACTGGAAGTACAGGGTCTTGCACGTAAGTTGGTAAAATACTTGATCATTAAGGACTTAATTTTGCATAATTGTTGATTGCGCCATGAGGTAGAAAGTCACCTGGTCTGTGATCAGCTCCAACGGTGCCAGAGATCTGAATCTTCAGGAGCAATTCTGGATTTATTTGTCACACCCTGTGGCATCGTACAGGATGCGTCAAAAAGTAGAGTCGTACTCCTTCTCTCCGGCCGTATTGGGCCCATATCATGCTCCGTTGGATCTCAATGACGAGAGAGGAGATTATAAAGTTTTATGTGAAGCCGACCACAGAGTGATGGAACACCTGAGCGTGGAGTAATTAGCTGACAATGTTGAAGCAGGAATAATAAAGTATAAAAAATGAAGACAGCCCTTTTTTCCAGTGCACTTCACGGTTGGTTCGAAAAATGACACTTTTTTGAATGTCCTCCTTCGTTTGAGACAACTGGAGCGTGGCAGGCCTAATTCCCCGAGGCCTAAAGTTACTTATGGCTCAACGACATGTGTGCGCTCACGAATAACGTACGTACGTTGTGTTGTGACACTTCGCTTGAGATGGGGAACGAGATTGCTGCAGTCTACCTGAGGGCTGTAATGAGGGCTGCCAGTCAGTGATTGTCGTCACCTGATGGACCGTATGTGATGAGTAACATTTTATGCACCGTAATTTAACATTGTTTAGTCCTCTGACGGAGCCTTCATTTTCCAATTTATTATTTTATTAAGCCAATACTCATGTGGAGACTTTCCAGCCCGCTCAACTTTACAGCCCTGCACTGTACACAGGGTGGGGGCAGTAAAGCTGTCCCTGACTGCCCCGTGCTCAGTACGAACTTACATGGAAAATGAAGAAAAAGGATCGAATCTGCCGTAAAATGGGTTTACGAGCTCCGTCAGCTCCATCTGCTCAAGAAGAATAGACTGACGAAGGCTCAGCCTCAGCCTCAGCCTCAGCCTCAGGCGGCACAGATGGAGTTTGACGCCCGGGGCAGAAAGAACAAAACTTGGTCATCTCCAGAAGCTTCCTTGATCCAAGGAATGAGGAAAAGCTGCAGGCAACAGCAACAGTAGCAAATGACCCAATTGACAGAGGTCACATAGCTGTGAGCCTCTGTCCAAGGCAACATTTGTCTTTGAAGATGCATTTCTTTTTCCTACGACTGTCATGTGGCACGATAAATCATGCTGGACGCATTGTTGTATCCATCCAGCAGCAGTTATTGTGCTCAAGTGTGCTTGGGCGAGCAATTTTCATCAGACTCCCTTTCTTCTTCGTCTGAAAAGTTCACTAATGACTGGCCTTTAAGCAGGTGAAGGAGCCATCGACGCCTCATTAATGTTGGTGAAAGAAGTCACCGCTGGGCGTAGACGAGGCCTTTAAAAGTGATTAAGCTCACAAATGCTGTTTTATCAGTCTCATATTTGTCTCGTCTGTGTCATTCTGCGAGGGTCGAGAGACAAATACTTCACAGTACTGTATAAATATCATGTCCACCGTGATTAGCCCAGGACACCGTGGAGAGCTTTGTCCGCGTCGATCGAGAATGGCCGTGTGTACACATACCTACAGGGTGCGTCAAAGGTTGGCCAGGGTAGAAAAAGACTTTGTCATATTACTGCAGTAAAAGTTTGACTATTTACCCGGAGCAGTGATGCTTAATCTCCTAAGGGCTCTCAACGGATTCACCTCCGACCCTGACGGCACGACGAAGGCGGTCTGAACACCCTGGTGGTCACCACCACCGAGGCCGCCGTGGCAGCACATGGGCATTTGAGGCTCCCTGTACCTTACCGTGGCGGCCACCATAAAGTCAGACCTCGACTGCTTCTGTGAAGTGACTTTCCACTCACTCCGTATTTCTGTCACCGTAAATCTCCAGTAGTCTTGAGTAGACGACCGAGAAACAAAGGCATGATTAAGTTGTAAAAAGCCAATTGACAACGGAGCAAAAGAATGACGACGATATGAGGAGAGTCATTGTGGTTCTTCAGTAGTGCAAACGCCTAACTTTGGTCGTCTTTGCTTATTTTGTCAGCTACTTTACAGCCTGCTGCTCATAAAAATGAAGCAATCATGAGAGGCAGAAAGAAGGAAAAAAGAGCAGCGCCTACGAACAACAGGCCCACAGGACACGAATTCCCTCTATTCCACCACTACAGGCAGGCAATTTGTTTCCTTTTCCTACTTCTGCAGTGCTGTATTGCCTGCGTACAGAGAAAAGAATCTGTCTGACGCATGATGAAAGCCAATTTCAGCTGCTTCATTTTGGCAACGCAATTTGAGAGCTACCAAGGATGAATTATTTGTGCGTGCTGGGTACTCATTGAGGTCAAGGTCGGTGCCATTTTTTTTTTTCCTTCAGGAAAGATTTGCATTGGCCTTTTTCCTGCAAAATTTAGCTCGAACTCTGTACAGAGATGCGTCAAACTGCGTCTGTCCTCGGCGGTTCCACCATCTGCGCCACCCTGTACGCAGATCATTCCGTAGGAAGAAACCGAAGCAAAAGTCTGTTCGGAAGTGTGGTTTTTCTCCTCCTAATTGACTGTGTGCCAACGGTCTCTTGATGGCGTTGTAATTATAGACCTTCTCTACTCTGGCTTCGCCTAAATGAAACTTTTGCTCTTGGCAATTTGCGTGCGCTTGCGGTAAAAGATTTTTCCGACGGACGAGCTCAGCCCGCGCACTGAAAGCCATTTTCGCTGGATGATGCATGTTGGGCGGTGTCACAACTCTTTTAGCGTTGGCCTAATTTCGAACTTCTAACTCTCTCTCTCTCTCTCTGGAGTAACAAAATGCTACAGGGTGCGTCAGTTTTGTCAGCCAACCCTGGAATGGTTGGTGTCAGGTACAACACGCATTGGCAGTCCCACCGGGAACATGACGTACAGGGTGGGCAGGCTGAGTGATTTGACATCAGCACGATCACCTTGGCTGGTCACATCCAGAGCTTGTCAGTCCCAGATGGGTCATACATGGAACGAATGCACATCCCAGTCAATAAAAGTAACTACGCTCGCCGTATCGTTCTTGATGACGTTGCTCGTGGCACAGACATAGCATGCCCACTCTGTAGCCCTGCCCCAATGGTCGGCCACCAGGCCCCTGACGCCGCACCCTGTACATTGGGGGAGGAGACAGCCCTGCTCGTGTTTTAGTGTTGCGCCTCAAATTTCACTGCTCTTCGCACTTTCACTTTGGATGACAACCTGAAACACGTTAAGGAAACGTAACCAAGCAGTGAGTTATTCCGGTGCATAAATGAAGGAATTGCTGTGCGCAGGAAAACTCGTCAGGTGAAAATCATCAGGAAAATTTTCATTACTTCACCTGGATGAAGGAAAAAGGTCGTCGAACTTTGCTCAATCACTGGCAATTATCGATGCACAAAGTTCCCCCGTCAAGAAATTGTCTCCGCTTGAGCAACCAAGAAGTCATCACTCAAGCAAGCTTCTTCCTTCCCAGTCTCGAGCTTGCTCACATCTGCCGTGTGAGTAGCAAAGAAAGGCTTCAGTCTCTGGTGACGACGGTTTGCGACTCACACTGCAGATGTGAGTGTGCACGTACGTCCATACACTCGCGAGAAAGACAGACTGAGGAGAAAAAGTTTATTGACATTGGCACAAAAAGAAAAACCATGACGACGATCGAGAGCTTGCGAATCATAGTCACGGACCCCATCTCCATCCGTACGGACCTGTCTGAAAGCTTGAACTTTTCCTATTCCCGCCCCCTCCCCAAGTTTCCAGAAAGAGAGATGGATGGAGAATAATGGAGAGGAAGCCTGCTTGTATTTGTAATCGCATCAGAATTTCAAATCGCTCCCTCCATCCCCAGACCCGATCCATATTTCTTCCTGCTGCACGCACTCACACACAAATGGGCCTGTTTCTTCACCTCCCCCCCCCTACAGGCCAAAAAGGCGCAGCACAAAGAGGCCCAGAACGCAAAAAAGTGAAAACACCTTGTCATTAATAACTGCTTTCATCTAGGCAAAAAATGAGCTTCCCATTTACGTCTTGGCAGAGGAAGAAGAAGGTAAAAAAAGGGCTGGGTTACCACTGACGAGTCGGATTTTTGCCACGGTTGCGTCCTCTGTGTGCGCGCGTGTGCGGGGGAAATAGGAGAAACCTAATGAATGCTCTTGGTTGCATTCTAGGTATTACTCTCATTTCGCATAGAGTGGTAATGGGGGAAAAAACGAGACCGCAGCAGGTGTGTATGTATGTGCGCTGGCGTGCGCAGCGCAGCACTGAGTGCGTGTGTGAGTGTGTGTCAGAGGAAAAAAAAACCTTCGTGTGGGTTTTCAAGCTGGGAGGCCTCATGAGTGAAGGGAGGCAATTCTTTTTTATGATCCTCGCTCGCTTCTCTGAGCAAAAAAAAAAAATATATCCACTCGAAAAAAAAAAAATCGCGCTAGCTTTTGCTGCTTCATTTCATTCGGCCTAATTATGAATTTTCGGCCCGCTCCACCTCATACAGTCTAGTTGCCAGCCATAATCGCGCGACCCCCGGTTCAGTGTGCTGCGGGTGAGGATTCAGGTCCGGAGCGGCACCGTGTGAGTCATGAACAACGTGCGCAGCGAGGTCAACACGGAGAGCTTGGGGTGGAGGGTCCACTGGTTGTGATGTACAGCGGGCGATGGTCAGGCTTTTCCAGAACTGTGAAACTCACATTTGTTGGCTCACCGTACACTCACACGAGGAATTTCTCCTACAATCGTGACTTTCCAGGGATTTGTATCATTTCACGTGCAGGCCCACTCAAATAATGATAGTCATACTTAATAATAACAATGATAATAATAATACGACACCGGGGGAGGGGAGCTAAATAGTATCTTCACTTCTGCCAGTCCAGCAGAAGACACGTACCGAGGGAGGATGCACGTAAAGATCTTGCTGTGCCTGCTGCCTCTGGCTCGTTTGTCAAACCCCCCCCCCCTTTTACAGCCTCCGGGGGTAACTAATTTTTTTTTTCTCTTTTACGCCGCCTACTTCCAGTAACTTCGCCTCTAACAACCCTTTTTTTCTTCTTCTTCTTCTTCTTCCCTCTGCATTTAGGCGATTAATGCAGCTCCCTTTTATCTGGGTTGATGACAGGCTTGGCCAAACAAGCACTTGGCACGGTCCGGTCATCTATCATCCTCTTCTTCCTTCCAGCTACTTACTTGGGGTGCTGCTGCCTGCTCAGGCTGCTGACTGCACTGCAGCGGACTCGAAACTATTTCAAGATTGCTCTGGGCTGGAGGGTGCTTTTCCACTCGCCCATGCTACGGACGTGTGTCGCATTGGCACGGTCGCCTGACCACAAACACCGAGATCGTGTTCTGGCTGCCCACGCGCTTTCAGGCGTAAATTATATAGATATATATGTTCGATGCGCATGCGTGGCGAGGACGCCAGACGTCGCCGCTCAAGTGTGCCTGGGTAAACGCGCCCTTAAACACACTGTGTAAACGGAGAGAGGTCATTTTCAACTTCATTTCTCCCCTCAGGCGCTCTCTGGCTGCGCCCACAACACCTGAAAGTATCTTAGATTTTCGCAGCAGAGAAGATGAAGGAGAAATGTTGTGTTTTCCGGAAAGTTTAGGGGCGTCGGACAAAATTTCACTTGGGGATTTCTTCCTCTTCATTCGCCAGTGCCAACATGGCTCAGTCAATTGCAGAGCTACAGGGTGTCGTCATCAAGGCTGTGCAGCCACTGAAGCCAGTGTCGGGAGCAGTTGGCCGGACGTCTCTGAGCAGCGTTTGAAATGTTCAGCCCAATGAATGTCGACCCAAAATAATGCTTGACTGAACTCCTTGTCCGAATTTATTTAGGATACCCTGTACCCAAGTTGAGAACACACCAAAACTTGCGCACTCTCTATTCTCTCCACGTTTTTCTTCTTCCTCCTCGAGAAAAAAAAAATCAGTTCATACCACTTTTGTTTCTCTCCTCTTTCCTCATCTCCTCTCTCTCTCTCTCCTTTGTGACAAAGAAAGAGGAGAGAGAGAGTGAGCATTAAGGGACATATTTCTGAGAAATGTCACTTGCAACTACGTGAAGAACAATGTCTTTTAGATAGGTGGACTCCAAATAGAATAGAATGGAAGTGCTTGTTCACTTGTTCACTCTCTTCCAATGTAACACGCAGGCTCAGATGTATTTTGACACTTGGGACACAAAAAAGCACGTTTTCTAACCCATATTTCTTTCTGGATATGGAGATCAATCAAAGACTGAGTCAGACTGCTGATTTTCATTCACTTCGGCACACACGTTGATCAGAGTTCGCTTTGATGCATAACGGGGATAACATCCAGGTCTCAGCCAAGTATGTCGGTTTGAAATTTGGCAAAAGTTTCCAAAATTCAACAAAGTTATGAAACATTTGTCCTACAAAGCGTCGCGGCAAAAACACTCTGTTTTTTTTCCCTCCTCCAAACCAAAGTTAAAAGTCCGCACCGTGTGCAAGGAGGCGGCTGCAGTGAACTGGGAGGCCAACAGTGCAAAGGTGATCAGGGCCACCATGGGAGGGGGGGGGGGGAATATCATGGGAAATGAGTCATCAGAAGCAGTTGTCGGTTTTTTGTCCGCTCACACTGTTTTCACGAGGAGGTGATCTTGATCAGTGGCTTTTAAGGGGGCCTTCCTAAAATGAGACTGCCATAAGTTATAGCTCCACACACAATTGCCACTCGTACGATAAGGAAGAAAGACAAAAAGTAGCCTGTTTGCACCTCACAGGAGATGGCCAATTGGGCTGCTGCTATTGCTACTGACGGATATTGGGCGTCCAAAAAAAGCCTTCATTTACCAAACAACTTCCCCTCTCTCTTATTTATCTCCAATCCACACCCAATTACTGAGCTAAAACGAGTCTTATTGGAGGAGGCACAAAAACAACTTCTCCCATATTGAATTTCGTCCTGAAATGGTCCAAGTTGTTCTGCCTCCCTCGATATTACTCCTATTTCTTATTCGTTATCACTGAGGGGACAGAACCACGCAGTGAGAACAAGGACGAGTGGTAGCGTTGCCAAGGAGGGGGGTCTCGGTGTGGCAGCTCTGGCCAGGACTCTCCAGGAGGGGTGGAAAAATCATTTCTGGAGGGCTTCCAGAGGGTGGCGAAAATGCAACACTAACATTGATCCTTTTTCTCCCCTCTTTGTGCATTAATTGCTTTTCTTCTGCCCAATCCCTCCGTATAAACACACACAGGGTGTCGCAGACGCCGTTTTCTCTCTCTCCTTTGCGTACAGTCAAGTCGCGTTTCAACCATGTCTTCTTCACTTTGTTACACAGAGACTCTTCGGTTCACTGGCGCTGAAGTGGAGCAAAAAAGTTCGTAAGCAGCAAAGTTAACGAGACTTTACTGTCTTACGCAGCCAACAAGACAAGAAAAAAGAACCACCCAAGCCTTTCAATCGCGCCTCCTTGGCTGATAGCGTTCGCTGTGGCTGCTGAAGTACCCTGTACGTCCGCTTGTGTCGCAGAGGACAGGACGCTTTTCGCGACACCCGGTACGCCGTGCAGTAAATCCAAGACACCCGCGGTACACGCGCCGCGTGCACAAAGAGAGAGAGAGAAAAGAAACATTAGCTGTGCACTGCAGCCAATGAGGAGTGTACGGAGTAAGTGTAGCAGCGCCTCTAATGGCCCGCCTAAGTGATCTTGGACACTTTGGTCATGCGAGCGAGAAAATAACAACAATGGCGCACTTTTTCCTCCTCCTCCGACTTAGGGTGCGCCCACACTGGCTAACTTGTCCCCGACTATTTACACGACACGCTGTAGCTGCAAAAGTCTGGCAGTGAAACCGCGCCCTACCCAGCAGGGTGGGGTGGAGAGGATATTTGCAGCAAAGAGAAAGCAGTAGTGAGTGTGCAAAGCTCTTTCCTCCAGATGCACGCAGTAAAGTGTGAAGCTCAGAGCTGAATTTGGCATTCAAATCTCTGAGAATCGGTGCAAAAACACAGACAGAGGGGGGAAAAAACAGACACGTAGAAATTTATGGAGTCACTCATCCGTGTCCAGCAGAGAATTAATCACGAACACTTTTCATTAATTTTTGCGCCGGGAGATCCATATCTCTCCTGCCGCTGTCAGCACCACCGCTCAGCCAAAATTAGTTCCCCCCGACTCCTTTACGCTGATAACCCTGCAGCCACCGACTCAACTGCGTCTTCAGTGAACTAAAAGTTAGTAGCAGGGCTTGGATTTTGCTACGACGTCGTCACAGACTGCTTATACCACTGTACTGAAAGCGGCGGATGTTGCTGCGGCCAGTGGAGCAGTCAACCTCTCTTCATGGCGAGGCTGGCCATGCATTCACCACAGCGAGGCTCTGGACTCCGTCGAAGGCTCTTCTGGGCCAGTTGCAAAGAGAAAAAGTGCACGCGACGTCGATCTCCTCACTCGCACCCGTGATACCCCCCATATAAGTGAGGCTGCGATGAAACCAAAGACCTTCTCCACACGTCGTAGAGACACGAAGTTGCGGGCAGATACTTGGGCAGATTGGGCCGAGAAGTATCCGATACGGCCAATAAACGTCGCACGGTGCTGGAATGGACGACTTCCAATTAAAGTGGCCGAGCAATTAACATAAGCGTGAAATATTCGTCCGTGCAAAGTTTGCAGCGATTAATTTTGATACCGTTTTCGTGCCTGCTTCTTTCTTTTTTTTTCCTGTGGTGTGTAAGTCATTGTTGCCGGGAAGGGAGGGAGGGGGGGGGGAGCGAGGGGGCTCCACCTTTACACTTTCTCCGAGAGCCGCAAGCATTAACAATTTTCGTCCTTCTTTATGGCGGAGAACAACGCATTGTTTTTTAGTTGAGTGACGCTAGACGAAAATTTCTCCTCCGGCCACTCGAACTCTTTGATCTGACAACGTGTTTATTTTTTCTTTTAATTTTAGCTTTGCTCACTAAAGGCGAACGTTGCATTGACCGGAATATTCCAGTTCGGAGAATGGCTAGAGTGTAAATGTACTTCTGAGTTAGCTCACGACATGATATCTCCAGGCAATCAATAAGCTCTCTTCACTTGCTGCTGACCGAATTGCTGTTTATGTACTGTCCCTTTCTCGTTTTAACGATAATTCTCGATAAACGATAAATATTGCATATCGTTGTATCGAGAATCCACTCTATTTTTGACATGGGAGAAAAAAAAGAAGCCGAACATTTATCAAGTGTGTGGCTTTGTAGAAAAACAGGTGATCCTGACTGACATATTTGGATACACTTTGTTAATATCTATACACCTACGAACTAAAAGCAATGTTCCACCAGCTCTCCGGGTTTTTTCTCCCACTGAAATTCAACTAGTCTTGCCACAGCTTAGGCAAAGCTTGCATAAAGTTGCACTGCGAATTAAAGCCTACACGACTCACTTTTTTTTGGCAAATTTTCCCCCTATGAGCCAGGAATGGACCAAAGCTGGCGCAGCTGTAACCCGCCTGTTGTTCGTCATGTTGAAGCACTTATCAGTAACGTACGTACTGAATGTACATAAGGACAACTTGACTTTTTTCGCAGAAGTGAACTCTGTCACCCCAATGCTGACCTCAGTCATCTGACAACTGTGGAACCGGCCTCAATCAACATAAGTCACCCCCCCCCTCTTTTTTTTTACACAAGCGTTGTTATTGCGTAAAAATTCCTCGCCCACCATCGTTGTAAGTACAAAACTGCGCAACAACTACAAAAAAGAGAAACTTGCAAATTTGACGTTTTGCGTACGCTTAACGCATTAGCGGACATTAGTCAAACTTGCCCGGGCGCAGCAGTGTAAATGTGCACAAGTGCAACAACTGCATTTGTAGTAAGAAAACCGTAGGGAAAGGGAGAAGGAAAACTGGACCCCCTGCGTGCACTTACAGGGTGGAGCATGGTTGATTTTCCAGGCGGAAAACGCAACAATCTGCCTGGTTCACCCTGTGCTGCACACACGAGCAAGGACAATCCTCAACTCCATGTGGAAGAAAGAAAAAAAAAAGCAACGTAGTGGCGAAAATCCCCTGAGTCCTCGTCGTAGGAATGTAGCATTATTTGCCTGGAAGCATTCCAGAACACGCTTTGCTTGTTCATATTCGTCAGGTGTCTTCGCGTCCATGTGTGCGTGAGTCAAATTAGGGTCTGCGTGGACGTAAATCGTTCCCGGGGGGTAACAAAACTGTAATCCAGTTGTCTCTTTCTGCTAAATTATTCACCCCATCGATTAAGAGCAGGGGGGGAGGGGGGTTAAAACCCTCGTGAGGGAGGGTTTAGCATGGAACGAATTTTTCTTCGCCTCCTCGCCTTTCCTGCATCAATTTTTCTCGCATGCGCTCTCACACATTACACACATCCTGGGATGTGATGTGAATGACAACTGGAGCAGTTCACTACGCATGAAAGAATACAGTATTGAGGAATGATGATAACTCCAGGGCTTTTTCGTACAGCGCAGAAACAGTGCGAATAACTTGCGTGCATTATTCAAGAAGTTTGGTTCGACCACGCCAAAGAGAGGGGGGGGGAAAGAGGAAGCTTTTAATGCTCATATTTTTTGTGCTTGATTCCCATGCATGGAAACTACCTCAGTATGCTCGCCCAGACAAATAAAGGCTTACTAAATGTCCAGGTCTTGTATCTAGACGTGGAATTCACCCAGCACAGGTTAGGAAACGCTCTCAGCTGCCACTCCACGTACTTAGAAGTACCTAACTATGTTCCCCCTCTCCCCCCAACCCCAAAAATAGTTGATAGAGGCCAGCTTGGCTGTGACAGACCTCTCAGCCCTGGCCGTAAGATTCGACTTTGTCAGCGTGCGGGGTTCCTATACGAGATCGAGACTTTTTGTCTTGAACAAAGTGAGTCTCAAGACGTGAGAATGAATGTCTGCACGAGCAGGCAGGCTTGAGCCAACTTGGTAATTGCAATGCTTACGCAGTCACTCAGGCAGGCAGAGGGATAGGAGTAATTGTTGTCGAGGAGGATTCCCCCCCCCCTCTTTTAGGAAGTGTGCGCTGAGTGAGTGCAATGTGTGCTTAATAGCCAAGCGCTTCCTCTCCTACGCAGAAAACTTCTGACAGATCCTTCTTCATCTTGAGCTCTCGGGCTTCTGTTTAATATGTTGTAACTCCTCATGCATATATGGAAGAGGCAGAGGAAGTCAATATAGTCTGCTGACTTCCTCTTGGCTCACTTTGCAAGGCAGATATGATTGAGTCCGTAGTGAGTGAGGATGAACCTAGAAGACACGCTCCATTTACTCCGCTCTTGGTCGCGATTTGGCGCAGACAGCTTGGAGACGTCGGCGGCCGCGCTGACACCACTGGCCACCCTGCACTGTTGAAGTACGACTAGAACGCAGTGCGAAGAGACAGATTTCGGCTTGAATTACTGGTCTCCCCCGGGAAAAATCTTCCTCCTGGCCCATTTCGGGGTCTGCCATTGCCATCACCCTGAAGAACCCTGAGTCGGGGTTGAAGGCGAGAATTGTGTAGAGGGGCCAAGTTGAAATTAGCCCGACTCCTTGAGAGAGTTCTGACTGAATTCCGTCTGTCAGTCTCACTCAGATGAGCTAAGAGGGGAGGAGTTAAGAGGAGTCACTGTAGTAAGTGCACACGTACAGTGTGAGTCTCCAAAAAGTCAAGTGTCACAGGGAAGCAGTACAAGAACATGAAGTCGACGGACTTTTTTCTCCATCCACACTGTACATTCCCTCCCCTATCTCTGCCTGACGCACACAAAGAAAACGGATCTTCCCGAGAAAAAAAAATTAGGAGAATGGAAGGAGGAGAAGGGGTGAGGCTAAAAAATCTATTCCTCCTCGTCGAGATGTCAAATCCGCCCCTTGTGACAAAAACCGCTCTAACAGCACAAAAGAGTATTGTACACCTATTTTGTACGTGTGTAGAAATGGCATTAGCCGGCGGAAAATGGATAACCTAGCATGTTTGTCCCTCAAGAATTTTCTTTCAGAGATTGAAAATGACCGGGTGTGGTGCCGCACGTAGCCTTGGCACCTTATAAATGGCAAAAAAAAGGAAAAATCCTTTGTTCAACGACGGAAGTGACGAGGAAGAGGCTGTCAACAAGCACCAAGAAGGGGGCCAAAGCCTTCTTTGATCATGTCTAAGGGCGCGCTCACACTGGGCGGATGCTTTCGCCACCCAATCCGGGCGGGCAAATTTTCGCTAGTGTGGACGGGGTCTCAGCTGCTCCGTTGTTCTGGTATAATCTGACCGAGTAACGGAAGAGAGGGATGACTTTTCGGTTTTTCCTCCGCCTGCCAGCAACTGCCAGAGGAGGAAGAAGACATTGTCTGGGCTAAATTTTTCCCATGACGTTTATGTACCACAACCAGTAGTGAGCCAAAAAAAAAAAAACCCACGCACACATCGTGTGAGTCAAAGTCATGTCCAACTGGTGCCAAGCATTCATGTGACGCCGGCTGCGTCCACTCCCACAGACGGTTCTTCACGGCTCACACGCTCACACAGGGAGAGACGCGCTCCGTGTAGGTGAAGAAGTGTTTCTCAAAGCTGGCGACCGAGAAACTTCTCTTTTTCATCGTCTCTTGAGAACCAACAGCTTCCTCCGGGCAAGACGCCAACGTTTTAGTAAGAGTCCAACGTGCAACTTGAGGATGCCCGCAAGTCCGCGGCTCTCGGGGCTGTGACATGTGTGGTGCAGAGGAGAAACTTGAAGACCCTTGACAAACTGTTTCATTGCTCCTCTCCCCGGCGTCTGACACTGTCGTAGTCTGGGGGGGGCCTGAGGAAGCTCCTGTCCAACCCTTCTCCGGTGCGAGCCTCTTTGAAGACAGATTCATGGATCGGAAGAGCTTGAGAGCAGAGGAGTTTCAGCCCTCTGCCAGCCTTCCAGCCAAAAAAAAAACCGAACAAACAAAATTAGCAGCCTATGAAAAGCTATGATGCATGAAATTCTCCTAAGAAAAATCTGGCAAAGTGTAGTGTGCAGGAACAGCAATTGCATGGTCATTTTCCGCAATATCATAGCCCCGGCTGGTCCTGCCAAAAGGCTGAAATCCCCCTCTTCTTTGTGCAGGGCCAAAATCGTCAAGACTTTGGCAGCATCACCTTGATCGACACCAACCTGGTGTTGCGCAGTCACTTCCCAGTCAGACTCAAAGGCCGAATTTGGTCCTGACCCGTGGAAAAATCGTCGCCCGCAGCGCCCTCATTAGGCAGTGACACAGATTCCATCAAAGTCTGCTTGAAGTGGGGGGAAAAAAGCTCCGCTTCATGCTGGGAATTTAATTAGAGGTAGGCGAAAAACGCTTGGAGAAGGAAACGCACGTAAGCAGTGACAAAGACAAAGGTTTGTACAGAGGAGAGAGTTTTTTTTTCCTCCAATGGAAGCAAACTCATCTCTTCTTCACAAAAGTGCAAGAAACAATGAAACTTTGCCAGCAGCAGCTGCCTCGTCTCTCTTTTCTCCTTTTCTCCTCATGCACATGTGTCTATGTATGCATATACACACATGTGTATATATAGACAAACATACGTGTGTGAGCATTCCAAAAAAAAAAAAATTCGCCGCACTGCACGCGTGCAGTGCATAGAGATGACTCTTGTAAGTCGTATCCGTCTTAATTCTTGATTATCGTGGCATGAAAATTGCCTCCTCCTCCCACTTCAGCTCCTGCATGCACGGCATGATCATCACCTGCGGCACACACATGCACACCCAATACAGTGTGAGCCGCACTGAACGGACTCTCTCTCGCTCTCCGGATGAACTGGCAATTGGACGCTCCAGCCACGCACGTAGTGTGCGTCGTCCCCCCAAAGAGATGAGTCAGTCAGTCATGTCCTATGCAGTGCAGCACTGGACTCGTGCTTGCTGCAATGCGCACATCAGGACTTTCTTGCAGCGCGCCATTTTTTTTCCTCTCTCTGTTTAGAGGTGAATAAAAAGAAAAAAAAGGACTGGTCCATGCGTGCAAAAGGACTCCATCTCCTTGTTTTCCAGCTCCCACCGGAGGAAAAAAGACAGCAGGTCTCTTTTTTGCACACGAGCAGCTGCATTACACACATAAAACCAGTTTAAAGGGAAGTTGTCAGGTCCTATTAGGGTGGTTAGTCTATGACAAGCGAGTCTCCTCGTCAAAAATGTTGCATGCATGTACGCACAGTTCTCAGACGCAAGAAGTTGCTCTGGGCCAACGTTGTCCCTGAAACAAATATTCACGTTGGTGAGGATATTTTTGCAGTAAGAAACACCGCAAAATCCGCTCCGGAAGAGGTTTTTTTTCTCTCCTCACGTTGTATAAACTCCAAATAGTCCTGGAGCTGCCTCGACATTGATAACCTCATTATTTTTTCAGGTATGTCTTGTCAATCAATTCCCTCTGCATTCGAGTCTCTCCTGATGGTATCACCGTGAGTCTCGCAGTCCCTGCTTCTTCAACCCCCTTCGATTCAATCAGGATCAGCTGAGTCCCCGAATTCCTACACAGACCGATTCTTAAGATAGCAGAGTCCGCAGATGAGACGCCCGATTTCTGGGAAGTCCTTGTGTGAATTTCGATTAACGTTGGACGATGCATTCCCCCCCCCCCCCCTTTCCTTGATACCTTTGGCATTATGCACTTTTATTTACGCCGGGGCTACAGTTAAGATTGACTCTATGATTACTGCTTTGGTGGGCCATTAAAGCTGTTAAAGGACTTGATCTTGCCAGATCGTGCTGGAGGAGTCTTTATGGGCTTCCTCCCCCACCCTCTCCACCTTCCTGCAGTGCACTAAAGTGCTTTTCGTACAGGGTGGACTCAGGAAATTTGAATCCTTTCATTGGGGGTGGAAAACTCCAAACATCCCAAATAAATCTAGTATCATTGACGGTGTGTGTGGGTGTCGTCCCATGGGACGACCCCGACGAGGGAGATGCACGAGTTGGACACCACCACCACGAACAAGTTTAGTCCCATGCACGCACACAATTCTTTGGGGACGTCGTTTTTACTTATACTTAACCCCCGCTGCACTAGTGTACCTTTTTTATTCTTTCAACCAAAGAAAATGTGTCAACCCAGCCTGTGCAAACGCACCTTTAGCTTCAGGAGACCACAAAAGTCTCTCGAGCAGAACGTGACTGGAAGAAAACTTGCACTTGGCGGGAAAAGTCGCACACAATTTTATGTTGCAGCTACACATGCACAATTTAAATAGTAAATAGCACGAGTCCTAAATCAGGATCGGAGAAACGCCAGGACGATGACAAAGCAGATTAGGTAAAATGGCATTCGTCTTCTCAACCCTTTATGGGCTCTCAATGTCTGCCCGATTCGTTGCGCTTGTTCCATGAACAATCTTGTTCGATAGAGACTTTTGTGCCGCGAGAATTAAAAGAGCACAGTGTGAGTCAGAGAGAAAAAAAACCCCTGTGTCACTCCCCCCTCCCCTCCCCCTGGACTGTCCACGCCTCCCACCAACGCGCCCTCCCCCTTAAAGAACCAGCATTTTGCGCCTCTCACGGTATTTTTTTCATCTCCGCCTTGTCGTATCTTTAGGCGCGTGAGAGCCCAAGCGTGACCATTGGAAACAACCTTCAGGCCCAGGGCCTTCGTAGGCATTGCAACAACTTGCTTGGAATTCTCAATAGTATTTTTTCCCCCTCCCAACAATCACGTGCTAATCTCAACGGGAACAAAGTGAATCTTTTTTCCTGCTTTTATAACCGGACACGAGGCGAACTGCGATAATTGCGACAAAGTCTTTTATTTTCCCTCCAGAAGTTGTTATTGTTGTTGTCGGCCCATTTGTTACATAATAGCTCAACTATTAAATGGCTTCAGGGAAACAACAGGTGATTTTGGAACGAGCTCCCATTTTCTTCCTCTCGCTCTTCCCCTAAATCTCGTGCGTCCGAATGAATTGGCTTTGAGTCGCCGACGCCATATAGAGGCATGACCACAAGAGAGATCTTTTTTCCTGCCTGCCTCCCTCCAGGGTCTGTTTCCGCTTCAAATGCTTCGCCAGCAGATGCGTTACATTCTTCACAGCTCTTGCTTTGTGGTTGGCGCACAGTTAGAGTCTCGTTTAACAACTCTTCTTCGTAGAAGAGGCGCTTCCTGTCTGGACTTCTACTGTTTTATCAGTTCTTTTTCTCCACCGGGTGAGTGGAAAGTTACTTCGCAAACATAAGAGGCTTCTGGACCTCGATCTCCAGAGTAAATAAACCAATTCTATTGGGCTGCCCACTGCATCAAGGAGCCTGGAAAAAGTTTCCCAGCCTAAGAAACAACACATTCAGCTTAAATCGCCTTCCGTTACAACATTATATTGGCAGTATATGCGCTGCAAAAAAGGGAGGTCCTCATACAACCTTCAACGACATACAGCCCTGACATGTAATTTGCGCTAACTTCAGGTGTTGGTTGCAAATAAAACTTTTGCTCCATGATGAGACCAGCTCGGATGGTTCCATGTACTTACTCCGTGACACCAGAGGTGGACTTTCAAAAGTAAAGTTACTTTCTGCTCACCCTGGAGCTGAGGGTGGGCGGTGTTTGAGCGTCGTGGGGTCTTGACATTTTGTGACTCACTCGCTGTGTGTGTGTGTGTTCATCCACTTTTTGCTGTGGTGTACACAAGCGGAATCAAATGTGCACCACCTTGGCCAGTTTGTGTAAAGCTAAATCACTGGGGCATCACATAAAGATATCTCCAGCTTTATTAATCCAGTCGATAAAGCCTTCTACGTCCGGGAAATATTGTCAGACTGACGCCAATTTCCGTCCACCCTGCACCAGGTGCCTGTGGAAGTAGCTCAGGTATGGAAGAAAAATGGCATAGGTAAGAAGCAGTCAACACTGGCGCTTCTGCCACATCCACGGGATGGAGCAGGGAAAAGCAGAACGCTGGATCCATCCACAAGCCGTAACCACCGAGAAGTATTAAGAGCATTTCGCCATTTCCGCTGCTTTCTGCGTTCGTGCTTACACCCCTGATTGATGGAGACTCAAATAGACGAGGAAAACATTATAGATGTATAGTTACACACAGTACTACTATATAGTGTGCTGATGGCAACAAAAGCAAAGTTTTATCCCTCCATCCCCACATTTCACCGGAGGCCAAAACACAAAAAGACGACGATGACGGTGGCGACGACGACGACGACGATGACGACGACGAGGGGGGGGGGGAGGGAACTTGCTCAGAACACCAATCTAATTAGGTCGTCC
>JAAUXU010009198.1_pt1 | contig 28815 bp, 24 predicted proteins | sample 7278151 | NCBI WGS metagenome assembly JAAUXU01 (sample SAMN14350113, study PRJNA611818) | marine sediment metagenome | isolation source: surface marine sediment (1.8m) | place: French Polynesia: Moorea | collected 2018-08
CCCCCCCCCCCCCCCAAAAAAAAAAAAAAAAAACACAATAGGCACGGTTTTGGATTGAAAAGCTCTCGAAAACACTTTTTTGATCAGTTCAAACTTTCAAGACTTTCCACGCATGTATGTTTATCAAAGCACACCTGTTTACTGAAAAAAAAGCTCAGTACTTTCTCTAGGCCAGTGACATCTCAGTATTGAAGGCAGTAGCAAGAATTTGCTTCAAAGTGTCGATTCAGCTCTGGCCATCGGAAATGAGCTTTACTCACTTTGCTGCCGTGCACTGATCTGACTGTGTTGTTTCCCCTTGGTGACGCTGAAGAACATTCGTGGTATCCCAATCCTGAGATCCCTCCCACAGGTCTGAGTCAGGAGAGGTAAGTACTGAAGTAGCGTTTGAGTCGTCAGTCAAGCTTGAGGGGAAATCAACAGTTCCCTCGAGAAGTTTCCCCCACCCTCATGGACCTGGGTGCCAATGGCTTCTCCGTCTCCGTCGTCTTGGAGCTGCTGTGTTTGCTCGCTATACCGAAAGCAACGAGTCCACCTGGACCCTGTTGAACAGTAACCCGAAGAAGCCGGTGCTTTTGGACCTCTCAGCATCGTGTCTGCACTGATGCTGGGGGTGGTTTCGACACTGATCGATATCCAAGTGAGGCAGCATCGCTCTCCCGATAATAATGCGTAGCTTTCGAGCAGGAAAGCCTAAACTTTCACGCACACGCACGCACTGAGAGACGTTTCTCTCTCTCTCTCTCTCTCTCTCTCTCTCTCTCTCTCTCTCTCTCTCTCTCTCTCTTTCTCTGTCAATCTCCCGAAAGGTCGAGTCCAAGAAAAATGACCCAACTTCATGGTTGCCACGTCTTGCTCATCCTCATGGCTTTCCCCGTCCTGGACGGAGCGGAGGTCGACGACGTCTCCAGCGGTAATGGCTTCATCCTGTGTACCGTACGTAGACAGCGTGCAACACCTTTACGCAGTCACCGTGCGCAGATCTTTGCCGGGCAACGCTATGTCTGGTCGAAGATTGGCCCAGCCAAGGGGTTCTCGACAAGCTCGGTCAGGTCTCCGGGGTCGCTGTGGACCCGGACACCGGAGACCCGGTGATCTTCCACCGGGGGGACCGGGTCTGGGATGCAGGAACGTTTGACAGGTGAAGGATGACGCAGCACTCGATTCACCTGAAAATTCGACCGGTATCCATGGCTGTTTGATTGCAGTGCCGACAGGTACACCGGGGCCCCCGGGCCCATCGCTGAGCCGACCCTGCTCCGAGTGAGCGCTGAAACAGGGGAGATCTTGGACTCCTGGGGAGAGGTAAGCTGAGATGAACGGAAACCGATCTCCGTGTATTTTCGCAAGTGTCTCCAAGCGCCGGACTTCAGAGTCTTTGGACTCCTAAACCAAATGTTGTGGAGCATGAGCATCAACATATACAACTTTGGAACTAATCAGTCGTTAGGTGTAGGTTTTAACCGCACTTGGACATGTCCACATTTATGAGGATACCATGTAGTTGCAAGTCCGGAAAATGTCTTTCTGCTCCAGCAATTGTTCTACATGCCGCACATGCTGGCCATTGACGCAGACAGACACTTCTGGATCACGGACGTCGCGTTGCACCAGGTGAGGTCCATGGACATAGCCGTGACTGCGTACGCTGAGATGCAACTCGCCCCAGGTGTTCAGGTTCAAGATGCCCGAGTCCGGCAGACCTCTGGGGCAGCCTTCAGTAGTTCTGGGAAGGAAGGTATGATGTTTCAAGAATACCGTACAAGCACGGGGTCAGCAAGTGGCACGCAAGTGTTTTCTACCCAAAAATGAGCATCATAAAGTCCAGCTAGGGCGATGCAATTAGTAATTAGTCGCCAAATTTACTTCACAAGCTTTGCAGCACAGCGTATGCATTCAGTAAGCGGGCTGAGCTGGGCTAGCTGGGCTCGCCTGGGCTGTGTCGTAGAACTTTACATTCCGCAAAAGCGGACTGTATAGCTTTGTGGTCCATTGTATAGTCCGTCTAGATGTTCCTAGAAGACTTCGAAGTGAAATGAAAATGAAGAAAGCGTTTTAGCTCCACTCCACAGCATTTAAAGATTCTTGAAGGTCTGTAAAGGACCATAAGGAAGTTAGGTCAACACCTTAAAGGTGAAGTGGACGGACATGCTTAGTTCACTGAAGTCTTCAAAGATTTAACACTTATCCACACACTCATCGTATGTAGCAAAAGTTAAAGCCTCATGGAGGACCTTTTTAAGACCTTGTGTGCATTTGGCAAAGTAGCATTTGACGAACGTGACGTTCCGAAAGCCCGAGGCTCAAGAGCAGCAATGAGGACTGCAGACATGGAGTGTTCGTTTTGCCTAAATGTTCGTTTTGCCAAAAAAAAACACGTACTGTGTTAGACGTCAGATCGTTCATTTGGGCATAGACCTCAATTCTTCCAAGAATGTATGTACGGATTGCTCCGATCGCTTCGATCAACCGGGTTAAATTACCAACCGACTACACAACAGCGAATCCCGTGCATTGGTCGACACTTTTTGTCACAGTGTCTTGGGAGTCCGAGCCCTACTTTTCCGCCCGGATCATGTGCTGACCCCGGGGGATAAAGTAGCTTTTTACTCGACCCCCTCAGTACAATGGAAAATAACTGACCTGATGTGAAGGTCATCATTGACTTTACATTCAAAACTTGACCTGAGGTAAGAGACCTCAATGGCAGTCAGGCAAATTCCAAAATCTCCCTTTTGACCTAGCCCAATGCATACTGTATATAAGAAGATACCATAAAAACGTTAGAGCCAAAAAAAGATAGATGATCACGGAAAAGGCAAAGAAATTTTCAAGGCAACTCACGCGTCATTGTGCGAGACCTTGGTGACATCACCAGAATCGTGCATGTCATGTAAATTGTATGTTATAAGGAATTTTCCAGGCGGACTTGGCAAGTATCAGTGCAAGTGATGAGTCTGAGTGATTTAGTTCGAGCCCGGATCTGACGACGACCACTTGTGCAAGCCCACGAGTGTTGCAGTGAGTGAGGATGTCAAGTCGTTCTTCGTGGCCGACGGCTACTGCAACGGGAGGATCATCAAGTACAGGCTTAACGACGGCGGGGACGCAGAAAAGGTCATGGAGTGGGGGAGGCAGTCGTTCGAGGACACCGCAGAGGACACGTTTCTGTAAGTCGTCCACGTAGTGTTGAGGTCCGACAGCAATCCTGTTCCACTTGCGCTTCAGCATCCCGCACAGCCTCGCCCTCGCCGACGACCTCAACCTCCTCTGTGTGGCTGATAGAGAGCACGGAAAGATCAAATGCTTCAATTCAGTGGACGGAAAGTTCGTCATCACCATGAACCCCATTGTTCGCACCGACACCGTCTACGGAATAGCTCAGGCAGCAAGGCCAGGTGAGAAAGCAAAGAGCACTGTAACGTCGCTAGTTACTTTTGAATATTGATCCCCAAAGGCACACGTTAAGGATGACAAAGATGTGTCACAAAAAGTATCTATACTATATCTTCTGAGAAGACACATTTGTCTAGAAAATGGACCTCAGTTACATGACAAGTCTGGTTTTGGGCTGAAATACTTTAACCTTCAGGTACTCCCTCCAATCCTCCTTCAAGATGAAGAGCGGGTTATCTCCCTTGGTCGATCCCCGCCAAGTTGAACCCCATCACTCTCATGCGCTTTCAGGTCATCAACTCCTTTACGCGGTGACCGGACCCCCTCGGCCTCGCGGCCTCATCTTCGACTTAACCGACGGAAACCAACTTGACGAGTTTGAGGGCGACACCGCCGAGTTCAAGCGACCCCACGACATCGCCGCGGCCCCTGACGGCTCCCAAGTGTACGTGGTGGAGCTGAGCAAACCCTACAGAGTTTACAAGTGGGTCGACAACACTTCGCTCGTCAACTCCGCCAGGACGAGTCTCTTGACACTGATGTTTGGTGTCTCGCTCGCAGTTTGAACTCCCACACGACTGTACTGTACAGTGACAAGCGGGTACTCATACTAGGAGTTACTTCTTGCTGAAAAATATTGCTGACAATAACGGAGAGCCTCGACAGTGTCCGTGAAGTCCTCCATGTGCGCCTCCGTCACGTGGCGCCGAAAGTCCAGCGTGGAGTTTGTCTGAAAGCGCTTGTCCGAGGCACAGTAATCACAGTCGTACATCTTGGCGCCACGATGAATGCCAGTCTCCAGCACGTGTTTCCTCAGGTTCTCCAGCGTGGTCGACGAGTACTGCTCGCAGAGGCGGCAGTGGAACTTCGGGGACGCCGCCTCGGCACACGCGACGCCGGCGTGAACAGCCTTGACGTGCCGATGTAGGTGCTGACGCGTCACGGCACAATACTTGCACCAGCTGCAGGCAAAAGGCCGCTGGTGCTCCTTGCCCCCGTGAACCCGGCGCAGATGGCGGTTGAGCTCGCCACGTCGAGCGCAGCTAAAGGTGCAGTTGTCTTTGTCGCACTCGAAGAGCGATCGTCGGTCCTTCCTGTGGATCACCTGATGGCTGCGCAGGTCGAATTTGGACAAGGTGGAGAAGTCGCAGTCTTGGCATCGGTGACGCTCCCTCTTTAAAGGTCTATTTCCACTTTTGGCTCCTTGGTGCAGCCTCAAGTGGTTGAGGTAGCGCTTGAAGGAAGTGAACTTCTCTCCGCAGAAGTCACAATCCTTGGCAGTGAAGTGAGTGCGGCGCTGATGAAGTGCCAAGAGTCTGGGCTTCAATGTCCAGTAGTCGCACTTGTCGCATGCCAACTTCTGGTCGACAGAGGGATGAGCGACCTCTTTATGTCTCGCCAGCTTCTGACTGGAGACGAATGTCTTGTAGCAGTAGCTGCACTTGTGACTGTTGGTAGCGTCGCCGTGAGAGGCCCTTACGTGGTCCAGGAGGCAGGACCGTCTTCGAAACGACTTGTCGCAAAAGCACTTGTAGGAGTTCTCTTCCGGAGCAGAAGAGTGCGCCAGCGCCTTGTGGTAGAGCAACATGTCAAGAGTGTCGCTGGTGAAGTTGCAGCCGACCTCGGAGCAGGCCAGGTCGCCCACCTTCACGATTCCGATGTTGCTGCACTTCCTCCGGCGAACGTGAGCGCTCAGATCCTGAGGGATGGCGAATCGCTCGCCGCACAATCCACACTGGCGCTGTAGCCCAGGATGCGTTTGGCGCAGGTGCTTCCGCAAGGAGTCCAAGCTGTCCAAGCTCTCTGGACAGTGGTCGCATTTTACCACACTGGAGGCAGTCTTCTTGAGGCCACTTCTGTGCGCAGCGCCTCGGCGATGAGCCTGACAAGCCTTTTTGCTGTCGAACTCCAGCTGGCAGGTATCACAGTGAAATCTGGAGACGGATTCGTTCAATACTTGGACTTGGCCTACACTAATACCTAGTCAAGTTACCTTGATCTCTTTTCTGGGTGCGCCGAAAAGACGTGGGCCGTCAGCGCTGTCCTGGAGAGAGTCGTGTAATTCTCGCAGTGTTGGCACTCGTACTTTTCGTGGTCGGGGAGGCTCTCCTTGCTCTGGTGCACCTTTGCCAAGTGTGTCCTGAGGTTGGCGTTCAGTCTGAAGATGTCTCCGCACTTTGGGCATATCCTGGGGTCGATACTCCTGCAATGCAGATTCTTGCCAGCAGAAAAATCTTGGTGCGAAGAGCAGCTCAGTGTACCTGATCACAATTGGCACCACCCGGCCAATGGCAGACACGATCTCACCGTGGCGATCGCCCTTTAAGTGCTCCAGCATCTTGTGGCCGCCGACACAGGTGAACTCGCAGAAAGAGCACCAGAACAGGCGTCCCCCGGATGAAGTCGAATGAGCTCTCTCCCAGTGGGCAATGAAGTACTTGGACCAATTGCAGTAGAACGAGCACGGCTGGCACCTGAACGGGGACAACTTGACTATGTCATCCAAGTGGTCAAACACCAATTGCTGGGCCTTTGGGTGATCTCTCGGCAGCTTGGAGTGGTGGAGATGGTAGTGGGAGATGAGGTGCTTGCCAAAATGTTCTCTGGGTGAGCGGTAGTCGCACATGGGGCAGTTTAACGTCTCGTCAACGCCCATCGTCCTCCGTCGCTTCCTGTAGCTGGCGCCGCCATCGTCTCCATCAAAGCATTCGTCCATGAATTTCTTGGGCGAGATCCCGTGTCGCTTGGCTCGTAGGGCAGGTGCTTCTGAAGACACCTGTTTCTCCATAGTCTCGTCCGGGTCACGCGGGGGTTCTTGATACTGGACTTCTTCCTCAGGATTCCTGGCAGCATCGACGAAGTTGTAAAGTTCGCCCTGCGTTAGCACATCGTTCCACAACTCGTCGCTCTCTTGTTCTGGGTGCCAAAGCTTCCAACGATAACCTCCAAATGGAGTCCCGACACCAGAGTTTGGAACCGTTTCTGAGGTTGCACTGTTGAGGCCATTCTCGAGCGCCTCGTGGCCCGGGGCGTTGACCTGATCTTTAACAGCTTCGTCGACGCCCAAGCTGGACACGTTCATCAGGTCCATTTTTCGAAGAAAGTCTGTCTGAGAGGGGGACATGGCCAACGTCCTAGGAGAGAACAATGAACTTGGGATCGCAGGAAAAAAATGACGTCGTACCTCAAATCCGTGATTAAACTGAGATTAGCATTATTGACTCCGCTGCAGACGCTGCGGTCCTTGTGCTTGGTGGAGGAGATCTTGGACCTGTACTGGTGGCTTTTGCTAGCTACACTGAATTTTGGTGAGGGCTGCTGTAGGGCCTCCGCTTCGGGTTGATTGTCGAACTCGGACATCGGCCAGATAAGCAACTGCTCGTCAAAGGCAACTTCATCCTGTCCACGGCCGCTGTAGCGAGGCGACAGAAAACCTTTTCCCGAGTCTCTCCTGGGCGAGAAGAGGGACGACGAGTCCTTGGCCAGCAGTCCCAGACTCTCCATGAAGGAGGCAGCCTAGAGGAAAAGGAAGGTCATGTCCGAACTTCTTAAGACTTGGTCAGTTTGCCGGACACGATAGCATGGCGTCTTTCCGACTTCTCAGACCACAAAGCTCTCTGGATGCTTCTGCCATTCTCGAGTCATTCCTGCAGGTGCTGCACAAAGGTATGTATCTGAGCCTAGACTTTTGACAAGCTGAGACTTTCTCAGAAGATCTCCAAGACCTTAAAATCATTGCAACTATAAAGATTTCTAATGTAGAAACTCCTGCTAGCATTGCCTGATCAGATGACGGTCTCCTAATTCTATGGGCGCCGCCCCCGCCTTCGCCGCCGTCCTCATAGCTCGTGCCACCTTCCACTTCCACAGGTTCGGGGCCTTCCTGATGTTCGAAAGAGGAAGCGACTTGGTCATCTCTGAAGCTTCTTGCCGCCTCCACCGCCGCTGCTGCGGCCGCCGCCACTGCCTCTTCTTCTTCCTCCTCCTCCTCGTTCGTCACGCCCCTCTTGTGCTGAAGCCTGAGGGACCCCACGAACTCCGACTCTTGTTGAACCTTCTTGGTCTTTCCTGAGCAATTCTTATTCCTTCTGTGTCTCACGTAGTTCTCCAAGCCTTGAATGGATCGCCGACAGCGGAGACACAGGTGGTGATCGCTCTCGTCGGCGTCCTCGGTCTCCGCAGCCTCGTGAGACGACGACATCTCCGACGAAGACCAGCACAAACTGACTAGTCACTTTGAAGAGAAGACCGATTGGTTCAACCTGATACTAAGGCAGGACGGGCCCACGTCCAAAGTATGCGGAAGGCCAAGGTCAAGAACTGGGCGAACCCAGTGATCATCTTGGGGCTGAAGAACCTAAGCGAGAGGCTTCCTTCAGTGGGGCTGCGGTCGCGGGTGTTGCTGTCGCTCACAACACGATAGAACAGCAACAAACAGAAAGGGTTGCCACATAGCATTCTGCTAAAACAAAAACATCTTTCCAACTGTATTGCTCTTTCTCGCGTAGCTCTTGTAGGAAGACGAGCTGATAAAACATTACATTTCCGACGAGTCTCTAAGACAATGACTAACGCTCGGTCAAGTTGTGAGATTCATCACTTGATCGTATGTTGGATGGCACCAGGACAACTGGATGTATGGATGCAATGCATGTGGATGAAGAGATTCAGTCCTGCTTGGCGTAAACCTGGGCTGTCCTGCACGGAGCGTAGACGCACATGTGGTTGCGTCTGCCTGCGTATTCCTCGGGAAACGTGTGATGCTCTCCAGAGTGGCTGACACGGCCATGGCCTCCGAACTCGGCGGCGTCAGTATCCAGGATTACTTTGTACACGCCTGGCTCCCACGCACCAATCTTGTAGTCGGAGAAGCTCTTGTTGGTGTGGAGATTGACGACGAAGATGAGTCCGGCGCGCTCAAAGACAATCACCTTGTCATCCTCATGTTTCCAGGATACGTATCCAGAATGGGCACCCAGCCAACCGTACCTGAAAAGTTCAAGGTTACAGGGACCATCGCGGATATCGCCGTTGTCAACTTACTTTGCTTCAGCCCTGTTCAAGGCGGCATCGAACTCGTACAGGAACCGATATCTTAGGTTGGCATCGTCGACCAGATTGAACTGTCTCCGCGCGTAATGGTAGGAAGAGTTATTCCCAGCGCGTGGAAAATCCAACCACTCTGGGTGGCCGAACTCGTTCCCGATAAAATTGAGGTAGCCTTCGCCGCCCAGGCCATGGACAAGTAGTCTGAAAACCTTGTGAAGAGCCATTCCGCGGTCAACAATGGAATTGGCGGGAGTCAGCAGAGACATGCCCGTGTACATTTCCTTATCCATGAGCCAGAAGGCGACGGTCTTGTCGCCAACCAGAGCCTGATCGTGACTCTCTACATAAGCGATAGCCTTCTCCTGCCAACGGCGGTTCGTCAGGGTGTGCACCAGGTCGCCCATGTTCCATTCTTCATCTTTCTCCAGCTTGAGCATCTTGATAAACTTGTCCGGGATGGCCATGGCCAGCCGGTAGTCGAAGCCACCGCCTCCCTCCACCGTAGGTCTACAGAGTGCGGGCATCCCTGAGACATCCTCGGCCACTGTGATCATTTCAGGATTAATGCGATGCAGCAGGTAGTTGGCCAGCATGAGGTAGACCAGAGCCTCTGTATCTGTGTTGAGGCCGAAGTACTCATTGTAGTCACCGGAGAAGCCTTGGCCCAAGCCGCGTGAGTGATAGAGCATGGACGTTACGCCGTCGAAGCGGAACCCGTCGAATCCATAAACATCCACCCACATGCGCAGGTTCGACAGGAGAAACCGCAGCACCTACAAGTTCAATAGCGTGTCAATCATGGTCAATACATGTCCCTTCCTCAACATCAGCTTCTTTCCATGCTTTCATAGGGTAGTCAATCATCAAAAGGTGTGTCACATCTACATCTCACCCTAACAGACTGATTCTTGCTCCAATAGCACAGTTACTTGTTCTGATATGATCTACGTACCTCCCACTCTGTGTAGTTGAAAAGCCTCGAGTCCCAAAGATCATGGTTTCCCCTGGCGCCGTGGTGAAAGAAGCACGCGTCGGAGCCATCGAACATGTTAAGCCCGTCAAGAGTGTTCTTGCTGGCGTGGCTATGGACCACGTCCAGCATGACGAAGATTCCAAGTGAGTGCGCGCGATCCACCAAGTACTTGAGCTCCTCGGGTGTACCATAGCGCGATGAAGCAGCAAAGAATGACGTCACCTGGTAGCCGAAGGACGCGTAGTAAGCGTGTTCCATGACCGCCATGATCTGGATGGCGTTGTAGCCTAGGTGCTTGACGCGAGGCAAAAGGTTCTCGGCAAAATCCACGTACGTATTGACCTTTCCCTCCCAGGAGGAGATGCCTACGTGACACTCGTACACCCGCAAGGACTCCGGCTTCTTTGGACGCGGGTGCTTAAAGGTGTACACCTGGTCCTTGGGCGGGTTCCAGAAGTGGTGCATGTAAGTGTAGCCCTCCTCCTTTGGTGGCGGCAGCACGTACGATGCCCACGGGTCCAGCCGGTCCAAAATCTGTCCGTCGGCACTCTTGATCACCAGCTTGATCTTGCTCAGGTGCTTAACGGCGCACTTACCAGTCTTGGGGTTAGGAGGAAGGCGCAGTTGAAACTTGCCAAACTCCAACTTCTTGAAGGGGCACTCATACTTGTTCCAGTTGTTGAAGTCACCGTAGAGCCACATCTCCTGAGCTGTGGGCGCCCACTGCGTGCACACGAAGGTGTTGTCCGCTTCAACTTGACACCCCATGGTCTTGTATGAATCGGCGAACTTCTCAATGCTGCCCTCGATAGCATCAATGCGATTGATGAAATCTTCAAAGTTGCCGTAACGCCTCCTGATCTCCCGCTCGTGCAACTTCAGGTAGCCGTCCCTTTCGAGCAGGGTGTCGATCTCGGGCACCTTGACGTTCATGGGGCCGCCCTTCTTCACTTGCGCGGGATCGTACCAGTCAGGGTCGTGAGGAGCCATGCTGAAGAAGCAAAATAAGCTCTGAGTATTGCAGACACTTCAAGAGAGGTCGCTACTACTCCGGCAGTCGTCACTAGCTGCCGCACTGACATTGAAAGCGAGGAGGAGTGCCAATTGTTAGCAGTCGTGTTGGCTACTCTCCCTATGATCACGGGACACGCCTTGACGCAGCAATCGTAAGAGTCGGCTGCTAGACCTAACTACGACCAAGAGAACAGTTCCCTGGACCTGTCGGACTTCCAGGAGATGGAGGGGACAAATGTGTGTCTGACCCAATAGGCGGAACAAAAATGGCGGAGTTTAAGGAGTAGACCCTGTTCTCTGGGCCCTTGGAGGTGGGTTTCAACCCTGTCACCAAGGACCGGACCGTTCTGCTCTTGGTGACCACAGTGGCTCTGCCTCGAGACAGGGTCGAACCATCGAGGACCGAGCGACGAACGGGTGGTTACACGTGACTTACGTGCGTATGTATGGACCTGCGGTGCAACAACGGCGCTCAGGTGACCAGCTTCAAGTTTTCACGTCCTCCAAGCCTTGGGAGTACGATGTCGCCGGGATGTGCCAACCACTGTACACAGAGGAGTGAGGTTCATGCAGCACAACCGGCAAGACAGGTTTTCTCCTCTTCCTCTTGAATACACTATTGGGAGTGCCTGTCAAGGGTGCACGCGCACGCGCACGTGTCCACGCACTCGCTCCATGGCTTCCACAAGATGTCTGACGAGCTTGACCTCGAGGACAAAAAAAAAGCACCGCTGAGCTACAACATATCACGAGGCTGTCGCTGTGGGGAGCAAGGAGGAGTGTTGTCCAGGCAACAGTCCGCCAAAAAGTGTAATGAGTTGACACTCACTAGGGTCTTGCGAATGAGGATGAGGCCGTTGGACTCTGCTCTGTCTCAGTGCCACGCCAATGACCTCCACAGGGAGCAGAGAGCGTGACTCTGCTCAAGATCTCAAAGTGGACGGCTACGCTAGTCCAGACCTTTTTCTCTTTCGGTTGAGTCATTGGGCGGGTTAGGAACGATTGTGACGTTGGACTCGTCCTACATCTGCCTGCTGTCACCGGCAAACAAAATGCAGTTAGCTGCAGATATCTCCTTGATCTGCTACTTGGCCGTGAACAACGTCTCACTGGCCGGAAACACCAAAGATCTCTTCTCGGAAGCTGGCTCAGGAACTCACCTGTTCTCCGATTTGTTCTGTCGGCCTGATCAAAATGTTCTCTAATGATCACTGATCGGCGACCCTGACGATTCTGGAGATGTGTGACGAACGGCTCAAGCGCGACAGAGCGCAGGGGGGGGGGGGGATCGAGCGAAGCAGGCGACTGAAACAAAAATTGCTCTCACTGGCCTCGCCGGGTTCGAGGCAGCTGCTCCGCTCGCTCAGTCGACGACGCTCTCGGCCGCTGCCTCTGCGGCGCCGTCTCCTCTGTGCCGTCTCCTCGGCCACGGTCTCCCGTCGTTCATCCATCTGCTGTGGAATGGGCCCGAGGCCCGAGCTGAAGCCGGGCCTCTCCAAGCGCCGAAGCAGCCTCGATGAAGGCTTGACGGGATGGATACCGGAGACTCCAGAGTTGGTTGTCGTTAAATCTTTTTCTGGCCTAAGCTGTGATGGTGAAATCACATTCTCAAGGATAATTTTTAATGACTGTCACAGAGTTGACAGATTCATCATCAGCATTGTCAGACTGTTGGATGAATGACCCCGCGACTGCTCAGCTGACGATGCCTTTCCGACGGAACAGATTTGCAGATGGAAAAGGACTTGTCAACAGGAGCTGACAAGGAGTTGGTCTCGTTCCGACAGAAAAGCTCCACATTGCAAGTTCTGGCGTCCAATGTTGTCTGTCTGTCCGCTTGTGCATAGGCATGGCTGCGTCTGCACACGAGTACTTGTGCCAGAAGGTCCACAAATGTCCAACGAACCTCGAGCCGGGCCCGAGACGCACCTCTGAGTCTGCTGTCGTTCTGTCGCTGTCAGCGCAGCCCAGCCAATGCAGCTGAGCTTAAGCAGCGCAGCAATCTTGACGTCGTGGAGGAGACTGGGGAGATCAGGGAACACTTGTTACAGATCCAACCCAGCATTGGAAGGGCCTCGCGGGCTCTAGGTCTGGACTTGAAAACAAAGAATCCTCTCCGAGGATGGGTCTCTGCAAGTGTCCGAAGAGGAAGGTGACCAACCAGTTCTGCTTTGAGCACAGGGTCAATGTGTGTGAGCACTGCATGGTGCAGAAGCACCCGAAGGTCAGCTCCTTGTCCACGTACAGAACCAATTCGCATGGCGTCAACTTCGTCATCGTATTCCCTTTCTAGTGCGTGGTTCAGAGCTACCTGCTCTGGCTCCAGGACAGCGACTACACTCCGCGCTGCGAGTTCTGCACCAGGGACCTGGCCGAGGAAGTCTGCGTCAGGCTCGTCTGCTACCGTGAGTTGCAAAAAAAGAAAAGACAATTAGACCACCTTATTCCACTCACACTGTATTGAATGAGCGAGAAAAACCGTGCGACGTGAAGTCAGGAGCCAAAGAGCACTAGTTGTTTGTCACTGTTGAGTGAAACGATATCAGTGACTGCAATGATATCAGTTGCGACGGTGATGAATTGTGGCTTCGCTTCCAGACGTCTACCATTGGGTGTGTCTTGACGAATGGGCTCGCGGACTTCCCAGCGACACCGCCCCCGCGGGCTACACGTGCAAGAATTGTCACGCGGGGTTGTTTCCGCCGGACAATCTGGTCAGCCCGGTGGCAGACGCTCTCCGGGAGATGCTGAGCGATGTCAATTGGTGAGGACGTTTATATAATGCCGCACATGTCGAGCCTCAGTCTTCTAAAGAGTGCCTCTTGCACGTTTTCAGGGCCAGAGCCGGGCTCGGCCTCCCCTTGCTCGAGGACACGTCCGAGCGGAGGCCGGAATTCACTTCAGCCTCGGCCGATGCAAACGGCTCTCGTCAGATTCCGCCCAGCGGTCCGCGGCCGCCGCCGGAGGGTGAAAACAGTCACGGGGTGATGGAGCGACCGTCAGTTCACTCTGGAGGTCGGACGGATAAACTTTCATTTAATCACCTATTCTACCTGCTCCTGTGTCTTGTCTTGAGATACTTGAGTGTCTACGTTTGCATTACTTAGGTGGATCCAGTACAGCGAGCAGTGGTGGAGATCAGATTTTGACATTTGACACTCCAACGAGTAGGCTGAAGACGTCAGCGCCTCTGGAGCAGCAACACCAGCAGCAACAGCAATTTCAGGTACTACGAGTGGAGCCTCGCGTGCTTGTCCACGTTATTAGACTGCAAGAGTCTTCTTCAAAACAGTCCCTGAACACTTGAACTGGAAATACGCGAGCTTGATCTCTCTGGAGTGGTGGAATCAAGCCAAGTATTTCCAAAATGTTCAACCCAGCAACGTGTCCATTGAGCTCCGTGAATCTTTTCAAAGCTGGCAATCACCACGCTGAGTGACGTCACTATAATGTTCTCCGTTAGGATCCCGACGACGACAAGTATAAGAGGAAATCTGCGACAGAGTTGTTGTTGAGGTGGATCAGGACGTTCCTCGTCATGGGACCAGGAGCCCGGAGAAGGGTGTCCAAGGTGACGGACCCGACCCCGACCCCCAACTCAGTTGTGCTCTATTCTGTTTTTCCCCCTTTTCAGACGCAGCGCTACATGATGGGCTTGCTCATCCTCTTTTTAACATTCCTGACGCTCATGGTGGTGATGAACTATTTGTCCAGATCCGGGGACTACGAGGATCCAATGCTGGAGCCAATGAACAACCCTAACATACATGTTGGAGTTGCCTGAGGGTCTTGAAGCAGTTTGAGATTCTGGTGTTGACTTACTTATGTTTATCTTTTGTGAGTTAAGTTCTTAATAAAACTCGGGGTCTTGGACTTCATCGGGGACGGGCGTTAAAAAGCTCTACATTAACGACATCAATAACGTTGTAGACCCACGTGCAGGCAAGTCCAAGTCGGCCACGTACGAGTCCACATTGTGCGTTGTTAATTTGTCATTAATACATGCTTTTCGGGCCTAAATGCGGGTGTTTCTCTGTTTCAAAGGAAATGGGAAAAATGTGGAGTAGACATTTAAGAGATACAGTGCAGAAAGTTAGTTGCACTGGACACCGTCACCCACGATGGGGAGACCGGGGACAAACGTGCGTATATCCCTCCAGAGAATAAAATAAAGGGGGAAGTATCCCGGAAATCGTGCGTTAAATGTGATTTTTCCCTGAGCAGAAGTCCTTATTAATCTATAATAGGACTCTGTGCGTAACTCTTTTACACTTTAGAGGAATGTAACATTAGGAAGCACCACCACATTGTGAAGGTTTAACTCACCAATGCTAGCTACCAATGTGGCCAGGCAGGCAGGCAGGCAGGCAGGCAGCCAGGCAGGCAGGAGGCAGCTGACACTTGGGTTGCACCAGCTTGTGTCACCATATAACCCTGTAGGCCTAAATGTGTACATTTTCGACGGCAACGTTGTGCTCCTAAGTGTCGCATGGTGGAGCTTAGGCCTCCCAATGGTGGTGGCGATTGGCAACCGACGTGGCCTCCATGGAGCTGACACGCAGGTTGCTCTTAACCCATACATGTGGAAGGTCCAGGATCTCGTCTGCTTCTCCATGATTTCCACTCCGCCGTGAGTAGGAGCAGCCAGACGTTCTCCTCTTGACGTGACGAGAGCTAACTTGACGAGGAAGAAGTTCAGTGTGCAGTCAAAGTCGAGATAAACAGAGCCAAAGTTGGTCCAATGACACGAGAAGTGTTGCTCTGGACATCCTGTGTGAAGTGATACTCGCCAGATGGCGCTAGTTCACCACCACTCACTCACTCGGTGTCACCTTTGCTTGTCTTTTAGCGCCATCTGCGAGCTCATTTTGAAGAGCTCCCCCCCAAAAAATGCTTGGGCGACATCTTTTTTTGGGGGGGAGTGCTGGAGCAACAAAAATGTAGGCGAGTCATTCCCCCCTTGTGCGCTCGCGCGCACACTCTGAAGTCGACGTCTGTAAAAATTTCAAGGCCAAATTCGTCAACGGACACGAAAGACTCGATCCAGCTGCTAAAAGGCTAATGAACTATAAATGTCTGGCGGAGTAAAAGTTATGCATGCTGCGTGCGCGTGCGCGCGCGCACGCACGCAGAAACGAGACACTTCATGCAGGAGATTTTAGCTTAATTTTCTCTCTCCTCCCTCGTCTGCGTGCATCAAGATTGCAAATGTTGTGGTGTGCCAAACATAAGAAGGAGAAGGCAGACAGCCTGGGGAAGGGGAGGAGGCGGCGGCGGCTCCGCCGGGTCTTTGTGCATGGTCAAGTGATTCTCCAGTGATTCGTGACTGCTGAATCACTGGAACAGACACTGAAGTCCATCACGGCTCGCTGATTTGAGTCTGCCCATCCATTTGCTGACGAAATGTTCCACACTTGCAGTAAAGAGAGAAAAAATAATACAGCTTCTTCCGCGTTCAGTTTCGCAGCTGTGCTCATATGCGTGGACTTCAGATAGTGTGGCTGTGGCTGTGGCCGTAGCTGTGCTTGCGGCTGTGGTTGTGGTTGTGGCTGTGCTGAGTAATTTCCGTTGGAGCGTGACCTAGAAAACACGAGACGTCCCGCTGTCCTTGTCACATGTGCGTACACACGTTATGCAATCCGGTACAGGGTGTCTGAGTAGCCCGTCCCGACTGGTGCGGTCGAGCACAGGGTGTCTGAGTAGCCCGTCCGTCCAGACTGGTGCGGTTGAGCACAGGGTGCTTAAGCAGCCCGTCCAGACGAACAGACTCGTGCGGTCGAGCACAGGGTGTCCAAGCAGCCCGTCCAGACTCCTGGGCAAGTGAGACAAGTCTGATCTTGTGAGTAACGCATTTTTTCATTGATTTTTTTTATCCTTTCTGAATATTTGGTTAGCTGATCCGTCCTTTTTTTTGTCTCCGGTGAGATGTTATAAATCGTTTTGTCTGTGAGTCAGAGAGTTTTGCCTGCTTTTGTGGGAAGAGACAGGACGTCAAAAAAGAGAAGCTTCTTTCTTCCAAGGTCGCCGGATCGTAAAAGTTGCCATACAGAACCATAGGGGTGAGCTAAGGGCGGGCAACACAGAACCCCCATTTTTCAGCCCAGGAACCCCCGTTCCCCTCATGATTTTTGGGTATTGGGATGCTTCGTTAGAGTTTTTGTCTCATTGAGTCCTTGAACTTTCCTGCCGCATTAGGATTTTGGACGAGAAGACACAGGATCAGACACGAATGTGAAAACGTCTTATTTCTGTGTGAAAAAATTCTCAAAAATGCGGCTGTTTCCAGTCGATGAGTACAGGGTGGGTCAAGAAATTCCACTCGCTGGCGAGTCTTTTTGGAGCGGTTTTGTGCTCTAAACCCCCATTTTGGGCAATGGAAGGAAAAGAAGAGGAAAATTATACCTAAAGGATTCTTCCAAAATTCCTGAGGAAATAAACGTCAGCTGAACAAAACTTCCTTTATCGTCACTTGTAATAACAGTCACTTTTATGCCCGTTGTAACACGTTCCAGATGCTTTTTTGGCTCACCCTGCCTGTTCTGCGCGCACTCGCGCGGGCACGCGCACACACACTCAACTCCGCCGGACAACTTCACATCTGGATGCTTTTGTCTGGTCGAGCGCTAAGTTCACGGTTAATGCGGTTCACGAGCAATTCTTCTCTCTCTTTGTCTCAGTCTGATGCACTTGTGAAACATCCTCCTCTCATTCAATGGACGATTTCAGCTCCCCCATTTTGGCACTGGTGAAGAAGCCCCTCGTGGTGGCGGCGGCGGCGGCAGCGGCGTACACGGCGGCCGCGTCAGCCAGACCAAATTTGCCCGGCGACATTCGCTACAAATTGCAAATTTGCACTTCCATCTTCTCATCCGCAGCTGCCAAAATTATTGAAAATTGAGTTAAAATTCACCTGTGCCTCCTGTCCTAAAAAGGAAAAAAAAAAAGTCATCTCACGGCTCGAAAAATTCACTTATTCAATCGCGAAAATTTAATTCGTCACCTGTTTTAAGGTGGATTCCACTAAAAAGTATCACCAAAAACAAAATGGATGAGGTGGTAAAATCAAAAATTTGTCACCTAAACTGGCTGACAACGGAGCTAGATTTGTCACAGACTGCTCAAACCACTGTACTGACTGCATTGAATAACATAACTGAAGTTAGTAGAGGTGTCACAAGCAGTCTGTGATCACCACACGTGAGGGTAGAGGCTACGACAGCAACACAACTGGATCATCACGAGTGTGGAGTCTACCCACAGTGGCACGACTTACAAAAGTGCTTTTAACGTGGAGAAACATGTTCATGAATTGATGTGAGTGGTGAGACAGTGACATGGGTCCCAAGGAGTTGATTTCAGTGCCCAAACAATGAAAAAAGTGCCAAAGAATTGTTGTCAGTGCCTAAACAATGAAAAAAGTGCCAAAGAAATAATTCTGGTGCTAAAACATTGTTTATAGTGACATTTGCATGATTTTTTCCCGGGCGATAATTGGCAGCCTTATTCAATTCACTTCGGCATATTTTGAGTGATTCACATCTCGTCAGTGACTTCAGAGCAAAAAAGAAGAATCACTCAAGAATCCCTCAGGCAAACACCAGAACTCGCAGTCAAGAGCTAATTTTGGATACAATGATTTTTCAAGTGATTCAGCGAATTCCCCCACAAAGTCAAAAGAAAAATCTCTTCAATCCTGTCTGGCCGAGATTTGATATCTGGTTCTCTTGTCCATATTTTTCACTCACTCACTCACTCACCGGAGCACCCAGTGTGTAGCTAAGTGATTTCTCGAGTGATTCAGCAGATTCCCCTGAAACAAAAGTGTCTGGCCGAGATATTTGCTGTGTCCCCTCTTCTCCTTCCCCATGGAAACAGCAAAATCCCCCAGATTCATTGCCAAAGTCCCTCAACTCACGCTCAGGAAGCAAAAGCTTCTTCCTCTCCACGTTAGAGCAGCAACAGCCAAAGCTTTTTCCAAGCTTCTTCCTCCCTCACAACAGGATCCGGCGTAAAAGCCTTAGTTTTATCGGTTTTATTTCTCCTGCGCGTGCAATTTTGGTCTTTGCGTGCCAAAATAGCCCGGAGGAGTGCCAAAAAGCTGCTTTTCCCTCTCTCTGCCGGCGGCGCTGACGCGCGTGGTCGCTGCTGTGCGCGACGCAGTCGAGGTCGTCGTTGCTTCCGCCCGGCAACTGGACGTGGGTGCCAGCTCAGCGATTGTGGTGGACACGACGAGCGTGGAGAGGGACGTCCCTCCTCCCCGTCCGGCACATCAAGCTTTGGTGACCGCCCAGGCCACGTCGTGGCCGCACCTGCTGGAGCCGTCGGGGTCCGACCGAGCCCACAGGGACGCCTCCCTCTCCACGGGCGTGGCCAGGCAGGCACGAGAGGCTGCATCCACGCCTCGCCCGGGCTCAATTCTTCAATAACTTAGATGTGATGCTTAAGATGCTGTCGGCTTTGAGGTCTCTTCAATCCTCAGACTTGTACGTTTGAAATGGATGAATTTGAGGAAAAAAGTCAGTGTTTGACTGGACAAAATCCCCCTCCCCCCCTGTGTGTATGTAGAGAGAGAGAGGGGCAATCATTGAGGCTGCAGGAAGCCACATCGAGGCCGAAAAGTGAACAGGCAATGTCAATGTTTGCTTGACAAAGTTCGGCCTCCATTTCCAGCGTTTCACCCCATCAGAGCAGACAAATCTGCGTGTACAGGGTGCTTCAGACGTCGACGTGGGTCGGCGCTGTACAGGGTGGCTCCGCAGCCTCGCCACAACGGCCTCTGTCAGTGGCTGCTCTTGTTCCAACGCGGAAGGACAAAGAGCAATTTTGTGTGCTTTCTCTTTTATGAGCGGCGCCCAAAATTTCGGCAGGGCCTACAAAAAAGGGGAATCGAGGGTTTATGACGCACACGGAGGAAAAGTTTATTGTCGGCCCTTGAAATGAAAACGGACACAAACAAGAGAAGACTTTAGCTCCAAGGACAGCGGCTGAGCGAGGTCGAGATCGAGGCCGTCAAGGCCGGACTCCACCTGCTGGGAGTCAGGGGGACAACACAAAAATGGGTCGCCACTGTTTTAAATTGTAATTCCACACATACATACGTTCCACTCGACGTTTCCCAGGTTATGACGAGACTAAGATATCAGAATAATAGCCGAGATACCAGGCGTTCTCCGGGTTCAAGACTAAGCAAAGATATGAGCCCATCCCGGGCGCCGCATGTCTTCGCACTCCGTGCCAACACCTTCACACTCCGGGCTAATACTAGGTACTTTGGTACGGTAGATGCTTTTCCAGGCATCCCCGCTGCCCTCCAAGGGCTCTCTGCACTGATATCCCCAGGTAGCACCTCAAGGCACTGGATTTTTACCCTTGTAATTCTGAAAATACGACGTTGAGGCAGGTGCCCTTCTGAGAGTGTCTAAGGCATGCACTCATTTGTCTTTTTCCTACTTCTGTTTGTCAGAAAATGCGAGTGTTTTGAAGTCATGGTGGGGCCAATATAATGTATATTTTAAACCACTGACGACTCCCTAACACACTTTGAATTTCACACCAGAAGAGCCCAGAGCTCGCGCGCATGAGCACGCACTTTCAATTTCCCCTCTCTATAGAAATTTTAGCGAGTCTGTTTAGAGACAACAGCGCAACAGCCAAGAGCAGAAGTGGTGAGAACAGCTGTTTGGTCATTTTCCTGCTTTTGTAGCAAGCCTGAGCTGTGTGCCAACAAACACTGCACCGTCAATGCAATCCCAAGCACCGACATGGCTCACAACTGTGCGGTGGACCTGGTGGGGGAGGGCGAGAAGGCTGGGGGGGGGGGATCAAGGTGCTTATGGATGATGCCCATGGGGATGGCCCAGCCCACCTCGTTTGCCAAGGTCCAGGCAACCCCTGCTGGCCTCAGCATGGACGGGAGCAGCATTGAGAATGACTTGATTGCGTGGACGTGGAGAGTTTCTCGTCCTTCATACACCTCGTTCTCAGCCTACTTTGTGATCTTGCTCATGCCAGTCGAAGGTAACAGTTGAAATGTTTTAACCACATTGACGCACTCGGATCAGTGTTGATGGTGCTTACACTCAAGGAGCTGCCTCTGTGTAACAAAGAAGTAGCTGAACATACAATAAATATACTTAGCATCAGCGTGGCACAGTGGATGTCATAGACAGCCTATGAGAGGAGAGCTCAAAAAATGGGCCTCTCCATTGAGCGATTCATGCCCATCAACTGGAGAGAGACATTCAAAAGATGCCACTCATGATTCTGCTCATCAACGTAATAATGTATTGCAATGGTGGAATGAACATTAGACGAAGCCTACGACTGAGTGAGTTGCACCAGTTCATTCTACATATCTGATATATCAAAATGTCGAACAAAGTTGGCACTTTGGAGCTTTGGCAAGAGATCTCGGATGACCAAAATGAGAGAGGACCAATGCAAGGTGCAGCACTCTGTCGATGGACGATTGACTGGACACCCTGTACCAGTTCGTTTTGTATCTGAAACTGACCAAGAGGTCATTGCAGGGAGGAGAGAGGGCTTTCTTTGGTGTTGCGCTGTCAAATCTGGTTCAAACAATTACTAAAGTGAATTCAAAGGAAAATCCCTGATTATTGAAGACGCAACTGAAATATGGGGCCAAGTTGGAAACAAAACTGACTTAGGAATCAACAAGGATAGGAAAAGCAGGTCTTTTTTGCTCTGTGGAATATTGAACGTGAATCATACCTGAGTGAGCCGAGTCAACCGAGGACCGAGAGTCGGTTACTTGGAATCATCTCTGTAATGTTGAGTTCCACATCAGAGTGAGAAGCAACCTTTTCTCCACATATTCGTCTGTTCTTCCTGTTTACTAAAGTTCTTACAACTCTGAAAGGTTCTTCAGATGTCTGGGCCTTTTTAGCCCCCCCCCCCGAACAACTTTGAGCACTCTTAGGCCTGCATTGCCCAGAGCTTCCCGCCAAAAGTCGGCACTAAGTATTATTTACTGTGTAGTTAGAGAAAAAGGATGAAAGCACAACAAGGATCTTCATGCCTTCTTGGATATTCAGGGTGCGTCAGAAGTGATTTCACACTAGGGTGCGTCTGATTGACCTTCATGGAATGACAACATCCATGTCTGTGGATATCGGTCAATGTCACACATTTGGACGAGGGAAATCTGTTCCAATAAGAGATACAGTGTAATAACCGACAAGTAATTGCTCGATTAACACTGTTCCAGTAGGTTACACACGTCATTTAGGCTTGGCCCAAGTTGCACTGCCTAAAGTTGGGCAGGTTCATGAAAAGAACAACTGTTATTTGGAGTAACTCAACTTATAAACGTCTGCCAGAGCAGTCACAAAACTTCCAGCAGCTTAAAACCCACCAATTGTACCTGAGGATCTCTCAGAGAATCTTCTTCACTACATAAAGTAGCCACTTGTTTTGTGCCAACGGTTCAGCGGAGAGCGTTCAGCGGACTTTCTCACTGCACCAGGAGACTCGCAGGGGAGAGTCCGTAATGTCTGGAAGATGGACTTGCCGCAGTTGGACACGTTGGGCACACTTCTGCGACTGCGTCAACAGCTGGGCTGACCGGCATGCGCAAGTTTGGCCCCGAGAGTCTCCACAGACAAGCAAGGTCAAGATTCCATCTAGCCATTGAACTGTGACCATCGTTCGGGCAAAAAAAGAACCCTGACTGAAGCCCAATATACGACACCCTGTGCTGAAGTTCTCCAGTCCCTCTGTAACCTCAATGTTGACTTTCCGCACCCTGTAACTTTATTAGAGGAGAAAGCTTTTTTTTTTCCTCACGCCACTTCGTAATCTTCAATTTTGCTAAAAAAAAAAGGGGGGGGGGAATTCATATGCGCCGCCTACGTGACGAGGAATTGCAACAGGGGATCATTCAGACACACCAGGTGGGGAAGTGAAGAAATCCCCACAGTATTTTTGCTTCCTCCCCCCCCCCCCCCAAAAAAAAGGAAAGAAGGGCGAAAAAAAAGAGAAGAGGACAAAATGTTAAGGGAAGTGCCAAAAATTAGCAACTTTTCCCGGAAAAGCTGGAAAGAAGGAAGAGGGGGAAAAAAAGAAGTCTCTCAAAAGTATCCCAAGGTCCTTTTTTGTCTGCCTCTTCTTCCTGGAGTTTTTTTTTTCCTCCCCTGAGATAAGTGGGAAAATCAACGAGGATTTTATGCATGGAAAAACGGGACAAACGACTCATCCATACGAGCAGGAGCGGCGTTCACCCCTGAGGGGGGACTGGAGAAAATCCCCCTCTAGAATGTCAGCTTCCCCCTCCGGGAAAGAGGCCCCGTTTTCGCCCTGCCAGGCGTTTCTCTTCTTTGCAGAAAAAAATGGGACAAGCTTTTTTTTCGCCAAAGTCGGAGCTTTTGTTTCCAAATGTGGCATTCTCAGAGTTGTGTCACTCTTGACAGAAGATGTCGCCAACTGCGACAAAGAAGCAGACGAATTTCGAGCCAATCGCATTTGACCGTGAAGGAAACATAGAGAAACATGGCTTTTAGCAAAGACATCGCCAATCTGGACTTTCACAATCGCCCTGATTCCATCGATGTCTTCACCCTCTGATGCATCTGACCAAGTTCTAATAAGGCAAAGATCATTGTTCAGCTCTGTCATCAATAGTAGGGAAAGTTGTCCACAAACTCGGCAATCGGTTTGTGGGCTCATTCGTGAGCACGGGGGAGAGGGGAGGCCTTACCCCCAGCATTGAAGTAAGCCTCACATGTTGCACACACACATATCCCTCCCTCCCCTTGAGCACGCATGCGCGCACTCGGACCTGCTGTGCGAGTCACTACTGATGCAAGCATTCACTGGTGATTTCACTCAGGCGGGCCAATCCATCTTTTTGTCTAAACGAGCTTTGATTCCACCCAACTCAATCACGCATAGTGCATGAAACGATACTTTTGCATGATAAAATGCTGAGTATTTGTCAGAGTTCCGATTTGAAGGGAACCGGTCTTGAAACCGGACTTTTGATGCAATCTGAGTACCCGCCAACGTCGACGACGCTTTTACAGTGGCCTCCCAATGACAGGGGTTCCCTCGTGTGTCCGTCACAAGGGGTGGGGGTATAGATGAGCTCATACAACTGCTCTGCTCTCAACTGCTCATAGTGGCCAGAGCAGCGAGCTTCTTCAGAGGGTGATTGGGTCAATCACCATCATCATGGGTCGTGAAGAGCGAGGGTCAAGAGTTTTTCAATGAAAAAAGCTGTGGAGTGGTTTACTGACAGTCAGGAAATGCTGACAAAGATGGGACATTCGGTCGAGTTGTACCCAAAATGTGTCGAACACTTCAACAAATTGGTGTTATGTGAAGGAAACCCCCAGGCCTTTTTTTAGGCCTTGTTGCCTCGGACCCTTTTTCTGGGGTACAAAAGTTACAAAAGACCCACAGGACCTTCAGGGTCATTGGCTTAGATTAGGTTAGGTTAGATTTGGTCAGGTTGGGCCTGATGATAGTGAAGATGAAGATGGCACTTGGAAAAGAGCCGAGAGTAAAGCTCGACAAAAAAAAAAAGATTTTTGGCACACTGAGGTGAGCTGAAGTAAGTTTCACCCAAAATTATTAGCATATTAAGTGAAAAAAATAATGTTAAGGTTTTTTGCTGAAGGATCCGTTCCCCTGACTTGAAGAAAGGGCAAAAACGTGCCATTTGGGACCAAAAATGTGTCCCCTTCACGTGAAGTTTCAAATGCATCCCACATATTTATTGGCCAAATGTGTGACAGTTGCGTTAATGCTGCAAAAATACGTGTAATCTTGCCGGAAAAAACGGGAATTTGTGTCAAACAGAGTTTATGACAGAACATGCATGCTTTGCTCATTCATGACCACTACTGTTTCTTCTCTGGATCCAGAGAAATACAGCAAGCACAATGTACACGACTCTTTGTAGTAGAAGTCAGTTTCACTCATGGTTGGATCAGTTGGAACTGTGATCACTGAGTGATTTCGGCAGTGATTTGAAATTGAAAGAGTCTGAGCTGTCAGACTTGACCAACCTATCCTCATCTCACCTTCCACTGGCGCTGATGAGAGTCTCTGAGTACAGAATCATTATCTTGTGGGGCTCAGGACTGAATGGGGGTTCTTGGGCCATCAACCCACTCCACCCCCGACGCTTACGTATGAGAGTGAAAGCGCTCTCGTTGGTCGATTGGGGAAGGGGCAGGGAGGGAGGAGGAGGAGGAGGAGGAGGAAAAGGGTTACGCATTGATCTCTGTACGCCTGCGGATTGATTTAGTTGTTCCGCTCTTGCATTACGACTTTGGATGTCAGAGCGTTTGAAGATCATGGCCTTGTCAGTGTCCAGGCCCGCCACCGAGGAGGTGGCGCGCTTCTTCGGCCAAGATGTGGACGTGGAGCTCCTTCTGAAGGGGTTCTTCGCCTCGGAAAACATTCCCAACGTGGGCGCGATCTCCTTCACGCTGGCCATGCTCAGGACCATCTCGCACGTGGTCTCAGGTAACGAAGAGACAAGAGGAACGAAGTTCTCCAAACTGACTTGAATGATTCGGCTGTGATCCCACAGTGATTGGTGAATCAGCAGCTCAATCACTGGAGTCCGCTGAATCACAGAATCACTGACAGATGAGCCATCGTCACTCAAGTCCGGGGACGAAACCCACCCGGCCACCAAAGGGGTGCAGACTTATGACACCTCAGATTCTACTCAGCTTCCTTAATATAACTCTGTTGTCCCTTAGGCTTTCTCTACTATTATGTGCTCCCCTCCCGGGTCGATCGGCCGCTGGAGTCCTTGTTCGAGCCTCAAGTAAGACATGGTGTCCCTTTTTTTTTTTGCTTTTGCCACCGGTCCTTAAAGGAGATTGGGGCCCCCTAAAGGCCCAAACCTCCTTACACTGCTGGACTTGGGTGTGAGCGTGCGTGACTTGACCCCGGCCAAGCTCCACACCCACTGGGCTGTGGTCAATCAAGCCTGGTCGCCAGGGCCAATGGGGCCTCAGAGAGATCACCCACGCAATCCAGTGCTGGAGCTGGACTGAGACTGTGCACTTGAGTGGCGTTCAGGGATTCTGTGGATTTATTTGCTCGGCTGTTTGGTCGACCACAGCATGAAACGCAGAAAAGGAACTCTTTTCCCCACCTTTGTTGATTGAATTGTTCCTAACTTTGCCACATATCAGGGCTGTGCAATTGTACCGAGGAATTGACTCTAGCAGTTCATTGGTGAAAGGTTCTTCAGTCCAACACACAAAGACCTCTTTTTCTCCCAGCTTCAATGACTTCTTGGTCAGTTTCTACTTCATTTCTGAGGCCATGGGGGTTCGGTTTTTTTTTTTTTTCATCAAGGTGCAGCTTTCCAAGCTGAGCTGACCCTTGTGCTGCACTGATGATTCACGATGATGGTGAGAACGACCTTTCTGATAGAAAATGGCAAGTACAAAACCAACTGGTACAGTCAATCGTTTACCAACAAAGTGTCATCATCACACCTCCTGTTAGGTTATCATGATTTTTCTTATCCCAGGTATCTGGCCAAAGCCCCCAAAGTGCCAACTTTGTTGTTATACACTGAAAAGTACAAGAGAGATCCCCATTTTTTTAACATTCAGTCTAAGGACATCCGCAGGTCTTCATGGAGGATAAAGCCTTTTTTCTGCTGCCTCAAACAAATCATTGATCCTGCCAGACAATATTGACATACTTGACATGAATGGGACCACCTCTTGGTGTTTGCATCAACTCCAGAGGTCTCAGCTTGGCAAACATTTACAACTGGTGTCAGGTTGGTTATCACTTTCAACACTTCATGTGTAACCAGAAGAAGAATCAACATTTTTTTTTTTGAATTTTAAACGAGATGAAACGAAATGTTTGAGACGAATTAAAGCTGTAGCACTGAACTGCTACAGCAGCCGGGGCCACCCTGTAGCTGACTCAGGAGGAGGGATTCACCTCGTGCTGATTCAACACTTCCCACTGACCCAATGTGGGTGTCACTGAACTGCACAGTCTCATGAAGCAGCACACTTGTGTCAAACACCCTACAGAAGTACCCTACAGAGACAGACGTTGTCCACGCCACCCCCAGCTGACTTGGACATCAGTCCCTGTTAAGAGGATCAGCTTTGTTACTCCTCCGACCAGGTGTTCGCCTTCAGCCTCGTCTACAACTTGATCTTGTGGATGTTCCTCTTCTTGGGAAGGCTCCTCACGGGAATCGTCCTCTTCGGACTCGAGGACACCTACAAGGGACTCCAATCAAGCTCTCCTCAGGTGAATGAAGTTGACGACAAAGTTTTTTAACGGAGCAGCGAACGAGTGAGAATGGCAAGTTCAGGGTCTGCGGCTGGCGCAGGTGTGACTTTCTCTAGTCCAAAGAAAGTGGAACCTTGAGGCCTGCATAGCGGCCAGGTCATAGGGCTATATTGTTCGGAGCTTCAAGTAAAAGGAATATGACAAAGTTGATACTTTCCTGACAGCTTTGAGTGCCTCCCTGGATAACCCTTGTGTGCAGAGGTGGTATCGGGGCCGACATCGAGGCCGAACGAGGGTCTAAGTCGTTACTTTGCTTCTTATACACTTGTAACAGCGATACAAGGATGAATGTTTGAGTAGACAACGTCATCTCTGCACTAATCTCGTAGCTGCGACTGAGGTATCTTCGCATCTTGACACTGCTCAAGAATGGACGGAATTCCACGTGCTATGCAAGAGTTACAGAGAAGCTGCACGAGTCATTAGGTGAGAATGCAATAATTACCGGCTAATGGATGGTAATTTGTCAGGTTTCCTTCTTCGACTTTGTCTGCCCATTCAGGGAGAGAACAAAACATGCAGCAAGGTCAGCTGGCAAATGCAGCATGGACCAATATTGTCATGGCTTTCACGCAGGAGGGGAAAAAAAAGATCCCTGGATTGATGACCCTTGCACTGTCAGTCTGCTCAGACAGTGGATTCTCCATCATGGTTGGGTACTACGTTGGTGCGAGCCAAGCAGGTCCAGCTTCAGGGATTCCTCCATCACGGACGTTCCTCTCCACAATGGCCTGCGTCATCTTCTTCACTCTCGCCTCCGCACTCCGCCTCCGTTCACACGTTCTGCCCATTAAGTTGGCCCTGTCTGGTGTAAGAGTTGCCAAAAAAAATTGGGTGGGATATTTGGGACCAACTTGGCGGACACTAAATGACTGAAGTGTTGTCCTAACCATCGGTATTGGAATTGGCACCATGTTAGATAAATGCTTTAAGGAGGAAGAAGTGAAATCTGTTCCCCTGGAAAATGTCGTGATAGAGAGATCTTTATTGCTATATGGAAACTCCTCTGCACCGGACTGAATCTTTGCTTCACTGTGATTGCTTTGGCACTGCTTGTCACGTCAGTGAATGAATAGTTATCACTGGTATCACTGCGGTGATTGCACGGGGGAATATCAATAAGAGTGGCCGGCCCTAACTCGTGTGCAGGTCCCCGGGTCACCCGGGACATCACAGCCAATCACTGAAGCATTTTAGTTACATCCTGGCTGCCGCTGAGTGGCAGTGATTTAAAAAAAAAGTGCAAAAAAAATCACTATTTCCAGCTTTTGGCACTATCTGTGTATCAGTTCAGTGCTACAGCTTGAATTCCTCTACGTCTCCTCACTGGGTTGGCTTCTTTTCAGGAGTTGTTCGACTTGGTGACCAGCGACAACGTGTCGAAGCCGTTCCTCGGCCGGGCCGTCGTCGAGGGCATCGGACTGATCGTGGGCTGGTTGGCAATTCGATTTCTATTCTCTTCAGATGAATCCAGACGGAGAAGAAGCCTGAATGACGGAGTGAGTAAGACTTCCCCCAAAAAGGTCCTGTGGTGCTTGACCGAGAACCACAACGCCAACCAGGGTTGCCACGACATCAGGAAAGGAAATGTGTTTGCTCAGATCAAGCAGACGTGGGTTGTTTTGTCGTGGTGACCCTGAATTTCTTTCTCTAGAAAGCGCTGCTGCTCTTGGTATAAGTCACCCTCTCCAAAAATGTTCCAAGAACACACTCCTAAGTTGCACAAAGCATTGACAGCTGAGCTGACCACCCTGTTTCACCACATTCTGACGCACTCTGTATTCGAGTGGAAGGATGAACTCTACCTGCTTGTTGGTGGCCCCCGTCCCCGCCGCGGGTGGGTCCACCACCACCACCACCACCCATGGTCCCTCTTCCAAAAAGAGACATCACTTCCTTTTGCTACATTAGGGTACTTTTATGAAATCAATAAACATTGGGGATGGACAGACCCTCGTCCGGGCCCCACCTCGTGGGGCGTGGGGGGGGGGGGGGGGGGGGGGGGGGGGGGGGGGGGGGGGGGGGGGGGGGGGGGGGGGGGGGGGGGGGGGGGGGGGGGGGGGGGGGGGGGGGGG
>JAAUXU010026312.1_pt1 | contig 28790 bp, 22 predicted proteins | sample 7278151 | NCBI WGS metagenome assembly JAAUXU01 (sample SAMN14350113, study PRJNA611818) | marine sediment metagenome | isolation source: surface marine sediment (1.8m) | place: French Polynesia: Moorea | collected 2018-08
GTGATCTCAAGCATCAAGGCCAAGATTGCCAGAAATCCAAGCTGCTCAATTCGAAAGCTGGCCAAGGACTCAAACATCTCTGCCACATCAATGCGCACACTCATCAAGGCCGATCTGGGCATGAAGTCAAGGGCCAAGGAGCGATGCCAGATGCTCACAGCAAAGCAGAGACAGAAGAAAGTCAACTGTGCCCAGTCAATCCTTAACTGGCTCAAATCAAATCTGCGCTGACCAATTGTCTTTTCTGATGAAAAGAACTGGAATGTCGACATGCATTGAACCGAAGGAATGACAGATACCTTGCTGTCAACAAGGCCGATGTCAACCCATCTGTGGACTTCATTGCCAAGAGCAAATTTTCAGCCAAAGCAATGAGCTTTGGCCTTGTCGGAACTGATGACTTGTGTTCAAACCAATCTGGATCGATGGTGGTGCCCTGGACAGCAAACACTACATAAAGATTCTTGACAAGACTGTCATTCCAGCCTTAGACGAGCATTATGGGACTGGGAACTACACATTTCAGCAGGATGGCGCACCCTGTCACACCAGCAAGGCCACGCAGAAATTCCTAAGGTGCTGACTCGGATCAAAGGGATTCTGGATGAAGTCGATGTGGCCACCATCATCACCGAACCTGAATCCTTTGGATCATCATGTCTGGACGTGTGTTGAGAGCAAGGCCTGTGTGAGCTTTCACCCAAATTTGAATGTGCTCTCAAGGCTTCTGTTGAGCGTGAGTGGACCCTGATCTCTGACAGTAACCTTGTGGTGCTGTCAAGGCTTTCAGGTCCCTCCTGGAGAAGTGCCTTGTGGCTGAGGGCGGGGTGTTTGAAAAATGAGTTATGTATGCCCTATAGGTCAAATTTTGTTACTAAAGTTTCATTGGAACTCGACATTTCGTTGTGGAAATCAATCTTGTAAAAGTCAATGAAAATGTATGCGATGTTTCTGCGCACCCGGTGTTGGAGACAAAACTCGCAGTCCCAAAGTGTCTCTATCAAGCATGTTCCACTGCACCGGCCAATCGCTTAAGTCGCACAAGTTGCCCTGTCCCAAGGTGTCAGCCTTATCCGACCTGTACACGACAAAGCTACTTGATCGCAATAGTATGTATGCCACATCCACCTACACACCAGACAACCACCTTGATTCATCAACGAAAAAGGACAGTTCAATAGCGTTTTACTATTGCTTTTCTTCATTTTTGCATACTCACATACTGGTTTTTACAAGCCGCTTTACCTTCTTGGCAGATATCACAGCCAAATTCTTCCTTTTTTTCTCGCAAAATTTTGCTGTAGCCATTGACAATTTGACCTCAGCCAACTTGGTACTCTTTTCTGTACGTTCTTGAATTCCTTCCAGTACTGTCTCATCATGTCTGAGTTACTCAGTGAGTGATATCTCTTCATCCTCAAACTTTTTCTCCTTTGTTTTCAACCGAGTTTTGGCTTCTTCATCTGCAGTCCGTTTTTGAGAAGGTTCTCTTTATCTCTGTATCTCGCTCTTTTTGTTTGTTTTTTTCCTTTTCTTCTCGGGGGTTTCAGCAGGCATGACGAACTTGCACATGCTTTGTTGTCAATGCAGAGGTATTGGGAACTTTTTTAGATCCTTCATAATAAAGAGTGGCATCTTTGGTTGCATGAAGTCCAAAAAGAGACTTAATTGTGAGGCTGTCCCTGGGATTTAAGATACTTTGTGTGTGGGAGAAACTTCGCTTTACTTAAGTATTGGATGTAGGCAGTGCAAAAAATAACTTTTTTCAAGAGTGTTCAGTCTTTGGGCTACTTTTTCTCCAGGTCATAAGTCTATGTGTTGTAGATGTCAGTCCTTTCATTGGGGTGCTTAGAGAGCAGAAATTGAACAAGAGAGTCTCACTGCAGGGGAATGGAATCCACTTCTGTTGATGTGAATCTCTTAAGAAGTTAGGCACTCTCTATAACGCTGGATGGTCCCTCATCAGTTTCTTCCGTCCTGCAGGTAGAACCCACAGCACTATTATGCCAAACAAGTACAAGTTTGGATGACATTAGATGTAACTTATGTTGCAGATACTCGGCAGCAGTCTTGAACATCTCCTTAAACCCCTTTTTCGTGCTGTCTTGTGAGTGTTTGGACAACTTCTCATAGCAGACTTTTCCTGAAGGGGACATTTGGGGAATATCTCCCTGGTTCTGACTCAAGTCAACCTTCAATAAGCCTCCTGCCTTCTCTGGAAGTTTTGATTCTTTGATGAGACAAGGTAGTTCTCCACAGGGGAGACTTTCTACAGTGGTCATGAAGTTGGTGAATGAGAGGCGGCGATGATTGTAAGTGAAGTAAGAAGCGTAAGAGCTACTCACACATGCGGATGACTTGTTTGAGGAAAATGCGACAAGTAGGTTTCCTGAACACCTCACATTCAAGTCTGTGATACTGACCTTCAACAGCATCCTCTACCTTTTTGTCATCTTGGTAAGCTTCCTGATGTAATCTGATCAAATAACTTGAGCCAAGCCGAACCATGGCTCACCTTGGCTCAGGCTAGAAATTTTGACTCGCTACAGTTTGCGTCCTGTCTACTACAGGTACATGGCTCACTTGATGATTGGGTTTGAGCTCTTCCTCATTTGGCTCAAGCCAACAACATCTGGCTCGCCGCCACCTCCGTCAAAGGGTGGAAAACGCGTAACAGACGTCGAAGCAGTGAGTGGACAGATGAATTCTTCTGAACCTGTCAAGGGGGTCTGCGAGAGGCGATGCTCTTGATGAGTCAACAACAAGAGGACATACGGAGCCCATATTAATCCTCTAGAGGATAAGAGGATAATTAGTGGACAATTTTGCCCACTAGTGCAAAAAGAGGCTGCTGCAGCAGGGTTGTACTTCCTAAAAGTGCCTCAGAGTTGCGACTTTTATTTAAGTGCGTTTCTTTTTAGTGACTACGGCATTCATGTGACCACATCACAACGTTGCTCATACCCATGCTTTGCTTTGCAGGTATCGTGCACCTTTGGCACGATTATGCAAACAAAAAGTTAGTTGTCCCGAGAATTGTAAGATGAACCTGACCGAACCGAAGTCAACCAATCCAGTGAACTCATGGACCGCGCGAAGTGGTCCTTTTTCAAGGAGGTCACGAGGATAATCATTCAAGAGGTTGTTTAAGTAAAGTAATTTTCTGGAGCCAATTTCACAGGTTCTCGGAAGGGCCTAACTCACTCTTTTTTTTTCACTAGGAGCGAGTGAAAAAGTGTTGAAGATTCCTGAGAGGATTACTCAAATTTGAAGGTGAGAATAAGTGCTGAATTGCTGTGAAACATGTAATTCTGTGATTGACTTTCTTCACTGTCCATTTGCAGTAAAGTCGTTCCCCAAGAAATCACCAAGAACATCAGGTTTTTGCCATGTGACGAAAGTCTTCTCGAAGAATCAGTGGAAAAAGAGAACAAAATCCGTGGATATAAGGATGCTTTTTTTCATTGAGAAAGGGTGATCAGTGAGAGGAAACAGTTTGTCATCATGCGAGTTTCTTCTGCAATACCCTGAAAGAATTTATTAAGGAACTTCGCATGTTGATGCCACTCAGCTCTTTGCTAAGATTAAGGCACTCATCCGTATCAAAGCATTTAGCAAAGTCATAAACTGTGAAGCTGCTTCAGCTAAGTATAGAAGCCTGACGCAATATGGACAGGACACTATTAGATGTACGTCTATAGGACGCCTTCGGCAGCTCAAGTAGACCCGAATCACCAGCTCGAACCACTACTCATGGTTGCTGCTCTACACGATCGCAACGTGTTTCGGCGGGAAATTTGAATGTACCTTTTAGCCACCCAAAAGTATGCCCAGCAACTTGGTGCACACCTGAGTACGTTATATGCACTCAGCATCAAAGGGCGCAGAGCTGAGTAAGCTGGTGTCGACTGACAGAGAACACTGAATTATTATTAGATAAGAATGTAACGTGCTCCCATTTATTTTAATCTGCATGGATGGCCGTGTTGTGCCGACCAAATCGGCTGCTTTTGCCCTGTTTGCCAGGCGGCTCTTCCTGCGTGCTAACCTGTCTTCTACAGACCTGAGTAGCACGGAAGATGATATTATAGATGGAGCGGACGCCTGAGCGTGCTGTGCAGCAGCTATCGGGTTCCGCAGTGGGGACTGCATCCTACTGCATGATACCAATGGAAATAGTAATGGCAAATTTGTAAGAATTACTGATGGTACATTCTCGTCAATAGAACATGGCATCAACTGATCGGGACTGATTAGTAAAATGCCTCAGAATAAAAGCACATTTTTTGGAAGTTTAGTCATGCTCTAGAATAGTGGTGCCACCTTCCATCGCATTTGGCACTTCATGATGTCTGTATTGGATACATCTGTATCAAAAGGTCTGAACCAGTCAGGAAGAGACGTGCCGAAGTCCAGCATCAATTCGCTGTGGGGCTTCAGCTGTCATGACAACCTTTGTCAAGGGCAGCCTAGCGAAATTGACCCTCTGGCCCAACATGTCCACCCCATCGATTATCAAGCACCTTGGTGAAGCCCCGAAAGAGAAATATAGTTGGCTAACCTCTAACCAATGCATGGTGAACATCTCTCATACAAACCCTGATGAATCTCGGGCACTATATCGGACATATTCAAGTGACCGTTTACTGCATAGGAAGCCATGGGAGTGAACGGGAGCGGGTTTGATATTTCTTCATCTGAATGAATTTGGCCTTGTATGGCCCATTGATCAAACTGTCATGGACGTTGTTCATGGTGGCGAAGGCATGATGGAGGGGAAGACATTCCTGGAGTGACGTCTGTTGTAATAGGGCTGGTCTGGAAAAAGTTTGGCCTCAAGGTTTTAATGAGTTTCATTCTTGATTGCACTTTCCTGGCAAAAAATTGTTGCTGGCTGCACTAAGGTGCACTAAGATGCAACTCCAGCCTGCTGATGGCTGGTGAGTGACTGAGTGTATTAACACTTGTCGGCCTAGTCGAGCCCGTTCCAGTGCTTTGTCGTCCTCAAGTTGGATGATTACCCTCTAGTTCTAGGGGTGAGATGTGTCTGCAGCACCTTTCGAATTGCGGCACTGACCGCTAGCCAGCTCGGCGCCCATTGAATGGCGAACGCCGACGCGTGCGCCGACGCCACGTTGTGTGCCAACGCCAACGCCAAACGTGTGGAGGAGGCAAGTTCTCGCACGTACGAAGGTGCTGGGAGAGAAACTCTCTGCACGCGTGCCGCACATGATCCGTGCGCTCGCGCACCAGCTCCTTCTCGTTGTAGTGCGCGTGCGTCACCAGCTCGGCCGCGCCTTTTTGAACGGTTGTCCGCCGCCGCCGGAAATCGCGACCGTCCACTTCCGGCTGCAAGCTGCGCCTCCAAGGGCGAGACCTGGATGGGGTCTCTTGTTTAGGAGGAAATTCGACTGATAAAGTTGTAAATACGTCCCTGCAGTTGTGGTGGCCAAGACAGAGATGGTAGCGTAGCAACGCAGAAGTACTCCCCGTACTCGGGGGGAGACTTGTTGGACTGCGCACAATTTGCGGCTCACGCTGTCGTCGCCCGCTCTCGAGGAGGTGAACCCCATCCGCACCAGTCGTCTGGACTGCCTGCCGGCCGCCAGCTGGCCCCTTCCGCCCGAGAAAGCCGGCGCCGGCAGCATTCGTGGGGCCCGAGGCCCCCGTGGGTGCAGGAGTGCGGTGTGCGAGCGGACGCCAGCGAAGAACTCTTCGGCTGCTTCCTTGGCCCCCTCCTCTCCTCTCTCTCCCCCGTCTCCTCGCCCTGCCTTGCCTTGCCTCCCCTCTCCTCGGCTCGCCTCTCCTTCTGCTGCGCTCTACTAGCTTACTTACTTCACTTCGCTTCGTTCGCGCCAGCGGAAGAGACCGCGGAAGGAACCCCTCCCTCCCCGAATTCCACGCCCCGACCGAGAGAGACAGGTGCCGCAACGCCATCGTCGACGCCTCCGGAGACCTTCCCGACGTCAGCCTCCTTGAAAGGTAAGACAGAGACGTCTTGTACGAGTCCATGACCAAGAGCTGGAGTGGAGGGAGGGGGGGGCGGAGGACGTATCAGGGGGTCACTCCTCCTCCTCCTAGGGGCATGTCCGGAAGAATAAATAATCCTACTCCCCGTGATGCCTGGAACCCGGTGTCCCCCCCTCCCCTTGCATTATCCGGGCCTCCTTTGAAGCAGCCAAATGTCGCCCCTTTTTCTACGAATCTTTCGTCACACGTGCATGACTCGAGGCGGAGTCTTTCCTCTTTGACCTGTCATACCTGTCTTGGCATTGGCGGCCTTCAAAATGGAGTAAAGTCATCATCTTTGATCCCCCTTCCCCGTCTCGCACCTGACCACTGATAATAAGCTGTCCCCGATTGGCATGCCTTTCTCCTGCTCTATGGCGCCCTCCTTCGCCTCCTGGCAGGCGGCGTTGGAAACGACGTCGCCGTGCTTTCTTGAAGGGGAGAGCGACGCGGGAGACGCTCAAGTCGAACGGGGATTGCGGCTGGCTTGGGCAGAAAGCAGAGATCTCAAAAGCGGTGTCACCAGCTTCATTTATCGAGTCGAGCAGGCAGAAAACAATTCACTAGCTCAGCGGTCCAGCTGTTACACATGTTGCGGGCCAGGAGGAGGAGGCGGGGAGGGGCGGGGCGGGGTAGGGGGGGGGGCATTTCCGACGCATGTGAACCGTTATGAACTTGTTGCTCTCCCTGTACAAAAATCCCGTTCTCTGCCGTCCGTCCCGTCTGGATCTCCCTTTCTACTTGCATATTGCATGCGTGTGAAATCTGCCTCCTCTCGCTCGTCGCCGCACCTTGCATTTCTCACAGCCAAACAGTTGCTGCCGGAGGAGCAAGCAAGCAATAATCAATCTGACTTGAGCGCTGTTCTAGCTCAGGGGGAAGAGAGAGAAGGGGTTAGGGGAGGAGTCGTTCCTCTCTCTGACTTCTTAGTCTAAATAATAATGCCCAGGTGCCTGCAAGCTGCCTCCTCCTCCTGCTGTTTCAACATTTTCATTCCGGTGATTCACTCGCTCAGGTACGCCTCCTGCGGGCCAACGGAACGCGCGCGCGCGCGCTGGTGGAGGCCGGCATCTTGATGCATTTTTCTCTGCTGCAAGGGCTGACTCATTCTTGGTGCGTTTGGGGCGTATCTACGTATGAGTGACCGCGTCGCCCTTTTCTGGAATTCTGCGGCATTTCTAGTGCAGCCACTTCTACTTGCAACAACAAGAAGGGCATTCCTTTCCTCTTATGATTACGTGTGCGTCCTGCGTAATTCGTTTCACGAAATCCACACCCACGTGCTCAGTCGCCTTGGGGCTGGCTGACTTGGGCAGGTAAAGGTACGGGACTAGGGGGGGGGGACAGCGCTCGGCCCACGATGCCCACACAGAATGCTTAAACACCCCCGAGGACAATTGAGTGTGCGTCGATTTTGTTCTACGTATAATGAACCTGCGCGTGGGATCACGGGGGGGGGGGGCAATGACAAACCAGACCTTGGCCCACTGCGTAGAGCGACCAGTTTGGTCGCTCTCTCCCACCTCTTTTCCTTGTGTCCTCCTTCAATGTGATCTTCAGGAAACTCACAAGATTTTTTCATCAGGAGCACGTCGACAGCCTTGCGATTGAAAAGTGACAAGTGTGCACTTCCATCGAGCTTCGCTGCAGCAGTGATGCCTTAGGCGAAATTTCCAGCACACAAAGTTGCAGCAGCCACTGCGTGTTGTCAGTGGCCATGTGCTATGAGCTTGCTCGATCTCCATCGTCAATGCTGCTCAATTTTTGTACGCACTCTTCATCCCGAAGCTGTGACGAGTTCTTGAGCGTCGATGTCAAATGTTTATCTGTCATCGTACGTGGTAGCATTGTTCAATGTACAGCGTGGCTCAATGTTAAAGGCAGTCGGGCTGACACATTTGTGCTCTTTTCAGAATCTTTTGTCAGCAAAAACCATGAGCGACAAGGACGATCTGGTTCAGCGCGCCAAGCTGGCCGAGCAGGCCGAGCGCTACGACGACATGGCGTCGTCCATGAAGGCAGTGACTGAGACTGGGATAGAGTTGAGCAACGAAGAGCGCAACTTACTGAGCGTGGCCTACAAAAATGTGGTGGGCGCACGCAGGAGCAGCTGGAGGGTCATTTCTAGCATCGAGCAGAAGACCGAGTCCGCGGAGAAGAAGCAGCAAATGGCTAAGGAGTACAGGGAGAAAGTCGAAGCGGAGCTCCGGGATATCTGCCACGATGTGCTGGTGAGAAAGAGAAAAAGTTATGCTGGCGAGACGATTTCTTGGTGACGGACAAAGATCTTCCTTCATTTTGTAGGGCTTGCTCGACAAGTACTTGGTGCCCAAGGCCAGTAACGCCGAGAGTAAAGTGTTCTATTTAAAGATGAAGGGTGACTATTACCGATATCTGGCAGAGGTGGCCACTGGAGAGGCCAGAACAGGTAAGAATGAAGTGGCTCTCGTCCACTCGACAGTACGCAAATACACGGCATACTTTGCACTACTGTCGAGTGCACTGACGCAAACATTCCAGTCGAATTTCGATATACTAACTCCGCCAAGATAGAGACGATCGTCGATGAAGAAGCGATTATGCTTACCAAATATTGACGTGCTATACTATATCAGAGTTCCACTGTACTAGCCATGGACGACGATCGTCTCACAAATTGCGTTTTATTTGGTACGCCGATATGAGACTAGACCCCTTTAAAGGTGTCATTCATGCCAGTGCTAAAAAGTAAATTCTAAGGGCGAACAACGGCGCAGAGTTTCAGCCATATCATGACAAATTTGAATGCAACGAGGGATTTGATAGAGGAAGACATCAGACTGTTACCACAGGCGGCTTTCATAGATTTTCTGGCCCTTCCACACTTACACGGAAGGTGAAAACAGATGAAAACGGAAGCAGCAGTCCACTGGAGTTGTTAGGTGTTCTGCACGCTTTAATATATATTTCATCAGTATTAGTTAGCTAACGTGCACCTATATTGTCATGAAGATTTATCTGTCGCATAGCAGAAGGCGTCTGATCCGCTGAAAGTACATATGTGCCGCTATATATCAACGGCTCAGAATTCACTTGGCTTAAGTCCATATGAGGTCAAAGTTAAGTTATCACAGTCAGCCTATGGAGAGCGTTTGGGGAGAACAGTTTGGGTAGAGGCGGCGTTTTTGAGCTGGAAAAATCCGCCAGGATGACAAAATCCACTTGGCTTGGAGTGAAAGTTACTCCCTCGGTTTTAGTGAAGGTGAGCCATGACCCCGTTTCAATATTTCTCAAATAATTGAGCCATTTTAAGAAGCACGCGTATTATCGGCTGATTTAAGAATGACGATGTAGAAGGACATCTGCCTCAAATGACCATGAATGGCTAAGGTGACTCACTCCGGAGCAATAATCCTGGTCATTGTACAGTACTGATTGGCCATCTTGGTCTCTCTGCAGCAGAACATGCAAGGTCTCGTAATACTTTTTGTACGCCTTTGTCGTATTCCCAGTCCAATATCCCCACTTTCAGTGCAAAAACTGAAGTGTTGTAGTCACAACAGGAGTGGTTTCGATCTCACCTTTAAATCAACAACGTCGTTGGCTCCGGACTCCACGATGAATGAAGAGACACCACGATGATTTGAGCGAAACGGCTTTTAGTATACCTTTACTTTTTAAAAAAAAAAAAAAAACTGCCAGAAATTGAAGCCTTCGTTCCTCATTTTGAAACATAGGGTAATACGTAAGTCGCTATTAGTTTTTTTGTCTCCCCAGGAAAATTACGCTTTCTGGACTTAAGCCAAGTGAATTCTGAGCCGTCTATATGATGCATGTCAGACGTGATCTGTTCTTTCTACACGTCCGCTCACGCGTCAGGGATAATATAGGAGGACATATAGACGGTACTAATCCCATTAAATCCCCAGCTGTTGTGGACGACTCTCAGAAGGCGTATCAGGACGCTTACGACATCTCCAAGTCGAAGATGCAGCCCACACATCCCATTAGGCTGGGTCTTGCCCTTAACTTCTCCGTCTTCTACTACGAGATCCTTAACTCTCCCGAGAAGGCCTGCCAGCTCGCTAAGACGGTGCGTTGTAACATCCACGCATTAATTCGCGTCTTTCTCTCGCTGCAGCCATAGTGGAGAGCTCTCAGGGGGCGTATCAGGAGGCCTTCGACATTGCCAAGTCCAAGATGCAGTCGACGCACCCCATCAGGCTAGGGCTGGCGCTCAACTTTTCCGTCTTCTACTACGAGATTCTCAATTCCCCAGACCGCGCCTGCCACCTAGCCAAGCAGGTCAGCTCGTGAGAAGAGCCTCCTCGTCCTCACTTTTTCCTTCACTTCGCCAACTCTTTCTTTGCCCCCTTTAGAAGTTGCCACAGCTCTGCTCACTGCAACATTTCGTAATTGAACTCACTAAACACTGTGTCTCTCCTGTCCCTTGTCCTGGTTGTCCTTTTAACATGTGACTACCCTTATGCTTAATCATCCTCCACGACTCCATAGAAGGCCACCTGATACGCTCGCTCTCCACATCCTTGTCTTCAATAGAAATAGTGCTCATTGAATTAACTAAGGATATCATTATTCTCTCTGACCGATTGTCGCATCTAGAGATTTGACGAGTCTTACTACTCGTACTAGGCTTTCGATGACGCCATCGCAGAGCTGGACACCTTGAACGAGGACAGCTACAAGGACTCGACGCTGATTATGCAGCTTCTGAGAGACAACCTCACCCTGTGGACCTCTGACACTCAGGGAGACGAAGCTGGCGGAGACGCACAGGACCCTGCCGCAGCTGGAGGAGATAACTAAAAGAAGAAGAAAAAAGAGCAAAAACAGTGTGCTTAAGAAGAGGCTGAAGATGATGGAGCAGCACACTTTTCCTCGCCCAAAATCATCAAGGTTTTTGTTTTATTAAAAATGTGTAATAATGTTCACTTCTGACGCGGAAGAGGAAGGCTCTTGTATCTTTCTGTTCGGCGAAGTAACTACATATTATCCTTATTATTCTCTTGCTGCCGGAAAGAATGGCTTCGTTCCCGTTTCTCCTCTTCGGAATGCGCTAGTGATGGCTTAAATGTGGTGTACTGAATGTACAAGATCTTGGATTAATATAGTCGAAAAGTTTTTGTAGAACACGCTCTGTCGCTTTAAGGTAGGGTAGTTGAGGGAAGAAGTTATTTCTGTGACTGATGAACGTTTTGTGATGGTGAATTAAAGAACTTTAGTCGTCTTGAGGACGAGAAAAGCGTAGCCTTGTCATGGTGGAACACGTCGACCAGATGTCAACAGCATACTTATGCTACTCAAGCGCCTCCTGTTAACGATTTACCAGGTCAGGACTGCAGGATTGCGCCTTGAGATGGTCGACGAGCTGAGAAGTGCGGCTTTAGGCTGGCCGGGCCGGGGTCCGACCCACTGGTGGATTGTGGCTCATGAGCTGGAGCGGAGGACCCAGGAAAAATGAGTGTGACAGCAAGTTTAGTGCAGACACAAACATTTCTTTCCCTCGGAAATCACAGCTCCAGTCAGTCTGAGCCAGGGTCCGCCTCGGCCTAGTCGTGAGCAGCAGGATCAAGCCGCCAAAACTCGCGCCCAACTTCATTTGGGCCTACGCAGAGGCATAGCAAGCCTAAAGTTTTCGGTCAAGCCAGGCGTAGCCTGGATACGTCAAGCTCAAGCCCAACCTACAGGAGTCACCTGTGTCCGACGCCCCCGCCTTCAGCTACGATGAAGGCTTATGTCAGACATATGCCAATACGTTGACAAAAACATGAGGATATAAAGAAAGGATAGAGGTACAAAAGACGTTGGCCGACGAATTTACATACTTTGCGAGCGTAGATGAAGTATTCATCCGAACGTAACCTTGAATGAATAAAGGAAATAAACATTTTTTTGCCTATGATTAACTTGGGTCTGGTCAGGTTGCGTTTGAATGACGGTGAATACAAGTTGCGAAAATTCCTCTTCTGTACCTCCATCGACATACAGGGTTCGGATCCAAAACTTGCAAAATGCCGACTCAATATTCAAAACTGCGTAGCGTCATACACATCATGCCAGGCTAATATTCTTAATACATTAATGTCTCGTCCTTTCTTTCAACTTTAGTTAATATTGACTGGTTTCCACCTGACAAAGATGCTGCACAAGGGTGACTCTCTACATCTTGTTGGCAGAAAGGAGACCTAATGTTTAGCACTTCTTGGAGTCCTGAATAGTCTTACGCATTAAAACATCTTGAATCCTGTTGTTAAACCCCTGAGCCAGGCCCTTTTTGTATGTCATCTAACGTATTTCGTGATGATCGTAAGGATGAAGAATATTAGTAGCATTAACTCAACTCTTCAGACAGTTGCAGAGAATACGTACGTAATACGTACAGATCTCACGACACAGAAAGCACATGCGACAAGAATGATGATGTTCAAAAAGTGGCGTCTGCAATGTTTGTCTGACAGCTGAGGCAGGGAAAACAAAAATGAAGGAAAGGGGCTTTGGGGCTACTCAGAAATAACTACAGATATATGCACAGTGCGAAAGGGTGGACTTTATTTCCCCGCGGGGGTGTCAGCAGCCCGAGGGCTCGATGTCTTACCGAGCCTGTGTAGATCTTCGGAAAACATCTGCCCACGGGACTGCTGACCTCAGCCTGGGAAATACAGCCCACCTGAGCACTTAATTTGTTGCTCGTTTTCAGCTTTCGTATTTTTTGACCCAATTATGCAGACGACGACAAAAAGGGGATGGAAATATCCCAAGTTTTCCGATAAAAATGTGAAATGCCACAAATGAGAACCGCCAAACGTCCAACGTGGGCAAGGTGTCATTGCCGTCCCCAGGACATATAGTGCTCGGGGATAAAAAGCGGTGCCAACATCATTGCGACTTGTGGCGCAGCACGTTCATTCATCCCTCTGCGTCCGCACCGGTCCATATGTGAATACTTGACATTGACTTTTGATGCATCATTCATTTCTGTCAGAAACTGACAGCAGTTGCATGTTCGGCCAACTTTGAATGAGAGCTGAACTCTTAGCGTTTTCAATCTGTAGCTTATGAGTCTCAGCTCTCAAGTCTCGCCTCGAGTCTGCAACGCACGTAGTTGACAATTCGGAAGAAATTTGACGACTCACGCAACCTACTATATCAAGCAGTGACACAGCGTCTCTGTTGGTACTTTATTATGCGCAGAATGAGTAGTATACGTACGTAGTAGATCTGTATGGTAGCACACTGAATATACAAAACACGTAAATTTTCGTGAAGATATCACATGAATAGCATAATATGAGAAAAAGGCATATTCGTCGACATTCTTCTTCGGGGTTCGCTGTCTAGATCACAACGGGAAAACGAATGGGGTGGGTTGGGGTTGGGGGTTAGGAAGAGGGAGAAATTCAAACGTTGCTCATAAAATCGAGCTTACGAGCTTTAATAATGCACAGGCGCTATGGAAGGTAGAGAAGGAACGCATTTTTTTCTGCAGACAGCACGCGGACACTAGCAGGATAACTGTTGAAACGCCCCAAAGCAGCTCTACCCAAGAAATTAAGCTCTGAACTTGTGCAAACTGATGGTTACATAGGCGACAGTGTTAAGCCTCGACCAGAGGCAGGAAGGGAAGGACGTGGGAGGAGAGTGTCCCACATGCTAGCATATATGAAAGGGGGTTGATGACGACGACCACGGAATAATACAAAAACCGCTGTAGTAGTAGGATACCTCTGAAGTAATTCATATAATAATATATAGATATATCTTGTTTTTCATCATGGAAGAAGACTTAGTAGACGTATTTCACGACGGGCATGCTCGTGTAGTAAAGCTCCTGCACACATGCATGCTTGCTTTAACTTTGGTATGTCTTGGGTGCAGGTCCTGGATCAGGACGCCTGATGCCTCCCTCCGCACACACCGCAGGCGCCTCCGCAGCGGTAGCACGCCATGAGGGGCGCGTAGCAGCACAGACAGGGCACAAGCACCGACAGCAACACGAGTCCGATCCAGCGGCGGGCGCGGTGGCCGTCGGCGTTGGAGCAGTCACACGGATGCACGTAGTCGCCCTCCGAGTCGGACATGCAGTGATAGAGCAAGCACTTGGCGCACTGCAGGCACGTCACGGCCTCGAGACCCGCGCGTGCGCAGTCAGGCGCCTCATCGCACGCACCGCGCGGATTTGCGGACGGGCTGAAAGACTCGCGGCAGTGCACGCACGTCGCCTTGGAAGCGGCCGAGGAGGAAGCGCGGGAGCCGCCGCCTGCGCTGCCGCGGCCACTACCGCCGCTACCGGGTGATCCTTCGCCACCGTTCCCGCTGCCTCCTATGCCGCTGCTCGCGGCGGTGGCAAAGGCGCCAGCCTCCTGCCGTGCCGACGACACAAAGCGCTTAGACTTTTCCCCCAGGGCCAAGGGCGGGGAGCCGGAGCCGACGGCAGCTGAGGGCGGAGATCCGCCCGAAATCTTGCCCTTCAGACTCTTCTTGATGCTCGTTATGGAGTCTCTTCGTCCATTGCCCTCCTTCTCACCTGCAGATGCCGCCAGTGCATCCACCAGCTTTGGGTACGAGTAGTCATGGGCCGGCGGCGGACGCGGAGGAAACTTGACGTACGAGTACTCCTTATCCTTCTTGGGGTCCTCCTGCGTCGACGTGGTAGCGAGAAGCGGCTTTCGCTCATGCGTCACCGCTGTCCAGTCAACGACTTGGCTCTTGGCCCTCACAGGCGGAAAGACAAGCATCCCAGCGCTGCCTCCAACCACGGTCCCAGATGGAGCAGACTTCACGTCCGAGGTCGAGGACAGTAAGGGTGAGGGAGTGCGGCCGCCGCCGTTTGGAGACGTGGCGTTTGGCGGAGATATGGAGCGTCTGCTGCCATCGCTCTTATCCACAGGAAGATCGAGTTGCTGAAAATGAGAATTGTAGACATACTCTCTGTGTACAGCAGACATGTCCTTAAACATGACGACTGCACCTACCATGAAAACATCATCGTCGCCTACATCCATGTTGTATTGATGCAAGGGTGAAGATTCCGAGATGCCTGAAAAAGAAATGACCGCTTGAAGTGAACGGGCCACTTGACACGACAGAGTTCATGCAGATTCTACGCATTTAAGTGCACATATAACATAAGAATTCTACTCAGTGACTTTTACGTAACTGGATATATCGAAAGCTCTAGAGATGAAGAAACACAATGTGATACAGATTATTTCATGCCATGCAATGACCGGCGACTCTTTTCAGCTCGCTCACACATCAACCAAGGTTGTTGGCAGAAATTCTGAATGGCAATGAGAAAGCTCAGCGGGGAAAGAAACAAGGCTATTGCCAACAGAATGCAGCAGCGAGGACAGCTACAGAAAAGCTGGCCGCTCCCTGAACTAATACGAGAGAAGCAGCACTAACAGCTGCGACGGCAGCAGCAGGAACGACTACTTGGGCCAGAGGGAGGCCGCTTGCTCGAAGAATGAATGAACAGAGCAGCTTCCTTGGGGCAATGGGAGGGAAGCCTTGGCCAACAAGACAAGAAGTAGTGTTCCAGGCGAAGCCTTACTTTTCCACAGTATTGCACTATGTTGTACTTACTATGCATAACTCCTGTGTACTTTAGGGTAGACAGACGAATGTGAGAACAAGAGAGTTGTGCATGCTGAAAAACACTACACGCATACACGTAGACCCCATTGTAAATGATCAAACAAAAGATTCCAGTCAGGTTAACTCATGCACCTACGAGAAAAGATCAGGCATATTTTCAGTGCAGTATCAAGAGGAACAGACTGACTCCCTACGTACGCAGAGGGACGAGCAGTCAGCACGTGCACGCCAATGCCGACGTATCAGATGCATGCCAGCCGTCATTTAAGGTTACGCGTGAAACCCAATAACGCAGACAGCCTCGTTGTCACCTTGCTCGCTCATTCCCGAGTCGCGCAAACAATGCTGTACATGTATAAGTGGCGTGTGTGCAGTGCAAAACAGTGCAGTGCAGTACAGCACTGATATCACACCTCAGTTTTGTCAAGAAGAACTTTGCGCACGGGTTTGGGTTTTGCAGGTCTCAGGGTTCATAACCCTCGGGCACTCCCCCCGCCCTCGGGGCCGTCAGTGCCACTCGAGCTGCAAAATCCAAAATCATGCACACCGCGTGAAGTGAAGTGAAAAAGTTCAAGATAAAGTTACTGTCCATTTTCCTAGGCCAATGAATGCAGTCTTCACCAATAATGGTCTCTTGGTTTCCCATCGACTTTCATGCCTGTCAGTGGGTTCTTGGATTAGAGACGTGCGAAGCATTAGGAAAGTGCTTAAAAGGGGCGGCTGATGATATGTACTCCTTTTCTTTCAAAAATAGAGAAGGGTGCAAAATTTGGACTGGGAAAAATACTACTTGATCCTTGTAAATTATCTCTGCTCAGCCCCAAAACCTATGAAGTAGCTGATGCTCTTTGGCTTTGTGGGCAGTTGGTAGATGGATAAGAATTTCTTTCTTTTGTCTACTGCAGTGACTCAAAAATCACTGACCAGGGGTTGACGAGGGAGAACATGGACTGAGCAGTGAAAGTGAAATGCGCTTTTTGCGCTTGCACTTGAAAAGCTTGTAAGCTTGCCTTGCCTATTTTGCCAGCTTGTGGTTTGGGGACGGAGAACAGAGAAAAAGCAAAAAAAAACCTAGACCAGTTCGACCAATCCAGATTCCTTTTCCCGGCTTGGGCTTGAGGTTTCAGTCGCTTGATTCACTCAACAATTTACTAATTTTCAATTTCAAGGGCTTTAGGCCCAAAAATGTGCATAGAATTGGTTCTGTTGTCTTTTATAGTGGTTTAAAGGTATTTTGCATTCTCTTATGATGGTACAGCTAATTACAAGTGCAAGACTACAAGGTTTACCAATACGCTCAAATGGTTGTAAAGGCGTAAGTATGACAAAAAGTTGAAATTACCCCCCCAAACCAGTGTATCTTGCCAATAAGGCTTCGGGGTCAAGACCTGAACTCAGTCATATATAGACTTTATATTTTCCTTTTTCTTACCTTCCTTCGTACACTTTATATCTGCCACGGTTCTTAAGTAGTAGTTTAAGTGACATCATAATCTTTAGTGACCTTACTAAAAGTAGTGATCCATCAAAGGCAAGCACAGATTTGTAGTCAGCAGTGGAAATGAGGCAACTTTTACCTTTTTCACACCTGTCTATGTCTAGAAGTGGTGCTTCTAGTTGAATTTTTAACCTTTAGTATTGAGAAATAACTTAAAGAAATTGTCAAACTTGCACCCAGACTTGGAGTCAGACAACTCTTGTTTTGGTCACATCGCTGCAAGAGCACTAATTTTAGGTAATATTGACTGAAGTTCAAGAAGTTAAGGGGTTGTGACTTTTAACAACGATTCTAAACTTAAAAATAAGGATGCTACAAATGTATGCCCAGATTGGCAGTCATCAGTGACATTTAGAGGCTTTTTCTTGTTTTCATAGCTGTTTGTGCATTAGTTCAGATTTTAGATGAGTTAATGACTCTCACTGATGATGTAAACCTTATAGAATGTCTCGCCAAATGTGGCCCCGGATTTGTAATCAACAGTGACATTAGGATGAGTTTTGCTTCATGTCTATGGCTGAATATGTCCATGTTAGTGGTTCTAGGTGAGTTTATGACTTTTAATAACGAATTGCTATGTATCCCTCACAACAGAAGCTTCACTAAGCTGCATGTGTGTCTGTGTTCAGCACTCAAAGTAATAGGACTTTTGTGCAGGAACCACTACCATGCGTCTCAGACCTTGAATATGCATATTAGGCTAGTTCAAAAATTTCAACTTCGGATTTTCATGGTGGAAAATTGGCACTAGACACAGGTGTATTTGGTACAAGTCTCATTTTTTGAAAACAAAATTGATTTGCTCTCTGCACTTTTAATTTGAAGTTTGCTACAGTTACACAGAACATAGAGCTGTATGAATTTGTAACTCTAAAAATGCTGTTATAAAAGTGTCTCTGATTGATCTGACATTTTAGGAGATCATAGTGGGGAATGTCTAGTATTAGCAAAAAAAATTTCAGCTCAATCAGAGTCACTTTTATAACATAGCATTTTTTGGAGTTTGCTATGTACCGTTTATACATAAGTGTTGATTTTGTTTGTAATAATATATAAATATTCATATTACTGCATAGGCTAGGTCATTTTTTTAATCTCTTGCGGCGTCCTACATTTCTAGATGCTTAACTGAAGCCATGTAGCTGCATGAAACTAAAAATGAAGTGTTTACACCTTTGTCACAGGGCTGTCAAAATCTGAGCTCCTTGTTATGCACTGAACTTATGTAGCGAAACCTTGTTGCCATGGAGGGGGGGTCCCAAAAAGTTTTTTTTTGAAGATCGTTTGACTACATCTTCACCATTTGGCATTAGACGACAAACCGTAGCTGCCAACATTAATACGTAGATGTCACATTCCAAAATTCTCTAGCCTGCTACTAAATATTTTAATTTTGAATTTTATTGTGTCATAAAACATTTTAATGCTGATAACACAATGTGTTTGACCCCCCTCCATTTTAGATGCTTAAAAATTAGTCCATTTTGATATGTTCTGCGCAGTTGTCAAGGGAGGTCCTGACACCCCCTCCCTCAAAAAAAAATAGAGCCAAAAAATTCTAGGGGGGAGGACATGAACATGTCTGTGGATAGGGACCGGGCATGTATGTGAGACTCTACCTAGGCTTGGCGCTCGGCGGCGGCCGTCGTGAGCGCGGCCAGGACGGCCTCGCCTTTCATCTCTTATTAATCAAACACGAGCGCAGCGGTGACGGCGGCGAACAGAATGAATGAAAAGAGTGAGCGAACGAGGAACGAGCGTAGATACCGTATGTGTTGTACGCACTCTCACGCACATGAATGTGCGACTGAGCGTGGAGAGCGCGAGAAGAGTGGAGAAAGCGAAAATGAGAGACAACTGTCATTCGAGATAGACATCAGGCAGTGGGAGTTTTCCCTTGCCTCACAGTAGTAAAAACTGTGTACAAAGTTCACTCCCCCTTCCTTACGAGAGCACACAGTGTATGTTCTATGCTGCACAGCTTGTCTCGGAGGAAAAAAGCTTCGAAATCTAGCCGAGGAGGAGGAAGAAGAAGACGTGGCACATGTACATGGTGGGTCTGAGAATTACAGTGTGTGTGTGTTCTGTACAAGTACCGTGAAATAAAGATGAATGATCTTCGTATAGAGCAGTGACTAAATTAGATGCCCGCTTCTAATGCTCGCCTGTGAACTTTTTCCGAAAATGAGAACTACTGCTGACCTTTCTCTTTCTTTCGTTGATGAAAAATGAAGGAATGGTTTTGCTCCTACTAATTGTTGAGGCCAAACATTGGTGCCCTAGCCTCATATGCTTTCAAAGAATTCAGCTGGATCGTGGGCACGTACTATAAGTCTGAGGACAGTTTCAGGGTTGAAGGTGCCTGCAGGATTGTCCTCTGACTTACGGTGCACCGTATTTAAGGTCCATTCTAAGCATGTACACTGTGGTCCACGCCAAGACGGGTCGGGCAGGCATGCAACGCCAGAATGAATGCATGAATGAAGACTCCGAGCAGCTGCAGAACCGCTGTGGGTTAGCAATCCATCCCATGGGTCCAACCACAAAATATTGGAAAAAGACACAAGTCAGTGGTACACTGTGCTCAGTGCCGGTCTGACACGATATGAATAAGAGTGACCGAGTCAAAAGGTCAGTATCGCGGCCTTCAAAATTATGCGTGCATTGCTCCGAAGGAGACGGACATAGACAGGAACAGTGCGAGGAGGTATGCATAGTATCCATTGTTGGCGAAGCAGCCGGTGGTAGCACGCCACCGTGCACATTAGTACGTAGAACACCGTCGCTAGGTGTAAGAAAGGGGGGTACGGGGCGGCCCAGTCATTCATGCACTTGCGATAGGGTGAGACACCAAGGAAACGAAAGAGACTTGGCAACCATCACCACGAGAAGATTCCATTATGTCTCTCCAGTTGCTACCTTTTTTCTTGCTCTCCCGACAGTGCTTGTGGGGGCACGCCAGAGACTTGGCTGTACTCACCAAACGTGTCCAAAAGATTTGAAGGGAGAAAAAAATAGTTAAGAGAGAGAAACCGTGAATTAGTAAGAGCGGAGTTCAAAAGAATTGCTCCCTTACCATCCAGCAGGTCCTCGATAGCCAGCTTGACCCCTTTGTCGAAGGCTCGAGCGTCGGCAGCTGTTTGGAAGGTGAGGCCAAACTTCTTGTTGCCGGTCTTCCAGTGGTGAAACGTGGGCATCACCTTGTTGTACTCGAAGTCTTTCTTTATCGTGCAACTCAGAACGACCTGACAATAGGAAAGATAAATGCATAAGAGGAAAGCACTCCACACTTCTCCCTTTTCTGTCGAATAGCTCTCACCTCATCCACTTTGGCCTGGATTTGGCAGCGTAAAAATATCACCGATCGATTAAGATGGTGCATTATCGTACCTTACTTGAGTGTTGCACAAGTACGCTACAAGTATCCTACACGTATGAAGTCCTACGTAAGCAAGTTTGCATGCACCCAGCTCGAGTGCACGGAGCAGACGTAGTTGGATGGTACGGGAAGAAAACACAAAGCTGGGATACTCCCAAGGGATGGGGTAGCACACTACGGCCTCCATTGCACTCTAGCGCAAGTTACTTGATCATTAACCAAAGCTTGGCACAGGAGAGCGATGACTTCGGTTCTGGGCGACTCATTGACACACGTCTGCAAGGAGTTTTCACACTCAGACTCACCGATTGGTCCGAAATTCTCTTTCCATGGATGAGGTACTCGTGCTTGCACGGCTGGTCGTCGTCGTGCTGGATCTTTCTTTTTCTGACGGATACGTTTGATAGCCCGCCGCCCCCCATGGGCACCCAACCACCCGTGGAGTCGTCGCGCATCATCACCTGAGCCCTCACGCGCACGACGGAGTTCCCGCTGGAATGAATGGTGCTGGGTTATCTCGAGAAGGCCAAGAAAACTCACTTGTTTCTTACACTATAGTACTGTCGACCACAATACAGCACACTCATTATCGTTTCTTAAAATAAAAACCTATGCTAGCCGCATGAAAGCAAACAACTGGCACACGATGACGACCACGAAGACCACTTGGCGGTGGCAGTCGCATAAACACGCGTATTGCGTACTTAGGTTAGTCTTTCTTATCTCCAGATTATGTTTTGCGAAAGTGCTCGACGACCCAACTGTCGACGGCCATTGCGAAATCGCATCGGAGAAAGAGGGTTTCTTTTCCCCCAAGAAGGAAGGCAGACGACACGTTGAACTCTGGACACAAGGACTGGCCGCCGTCGACGCCGTCGACGTCGATCGAGGTCTACTCGGGAGAGGTAACACACTTTCCCCCTGTCCTGTCATGTCTTGTCCTGTTGTGTCCTGTCTTCCCACACACACTCCTTCCCCTTTGCACTCCCGAGACCGCCCGGTCATCTGCCCGGGGAACGAGACCGCATACTCACTCTGCCGGGGCGGCGGCGGGCGTCGACTGCAGTGCCATGGACGGCCGCCGCGGCTTCCACCCCTCTTGCTTGACGACGGCGGCGTGCAGTTGGCGGCGACCGACGGAGGGGGAAGAGACATCCTAGCGAGGCGGAGGCGAACCCGGCAAACCCGGTGAACCCGTGACGCCGTTCCCGGCCTCACGCCGGAAGTTCCAACTCTTCCTCCTGCGCGTCTCTGAGTTGGATCCCGCCGCCGTCCACGTCCGCGGCCTTGGACTCTCGTCCCTCCTCGGCGGCGGCGGCGGCGGCGGTGGCGGTGGCCTCGCAGGGCCGGCTGGATCCTCTCCCTGGTGTCGAGGTCCTCCCGTAGGTCCTCCTCGCTCGCTGGCCCATTCACAAACAACTCTCTTCTCTCTCTTTCTCTCTCGTCTTGATCCTCCTTCCTTCCTGAGGTTTAGGCCTGCTGGCCCGGGCTGACTTTGCCTCTGTGCTCGGCCTGGAGTCCCCCCTGCTTGTGCTCGCCCGCCCGCGCTCAAGAAGAAGGTGGAGGAGTTGTGTAGTTACGGCGACGCTTACCTTCCCCTCGCTGTACTACTACTGTAAACAAGTGTCTGGCCTCCGTCGCCTTCGTCGCCTCCGTCGCCGCCGGCCCCGGCCACTCCTCCACGGCCGGATCGGCCACTCTTTTTGTGCGGACGAGAGGAGGAGGAACAAAATGAATGAAAACTCCTCCGGACGGCCGACGGCCGACGACGGCCCACAAACAACAGAGAGCGTTGCACATAGCGTTGCCGTTGCCGATGTGCGTATTGTTATGTGGACGTTGTGCACGTACAGCAGCAGCAAGGTTAATAGAGAGCATGTGTGTGAGTCCAGTCGAGACATCCAGCCTGTGTCGTTCACGACGTCGTTGGGGATGTCCTTAGTGAAGACGTCGACGGCCCGGGCAAGGGGTGAAGCAACACTTAGATAGGTGATGCATGGGGAGGGAGTTGGACGGCCCAGGGCTCGACGCCAAAGGGGGAAGGAGGCAACACGACAGCCGCAGGGAGCAAGAGGTCATCGACGTCATTCACCAGTAGTACATCTCTGCTGCATGGTGCACTTTTGGACCGCCAAATGTCACTACAACCATTGCGGTGGCGCGGGCTGCCAGCGGCTGACCATGTTACGACAGTCCTTGTCTGGTTGTGCCTCTGACCAACCAGCTTTTTTTTTTTAGAATGCCAGCTGTGTGGTCGTGCTTTAAACAGTCCCTCAATGACATCATACAGTAAGTTCCATTGTAGCACGTGACTGACCACATGTGTCGACGCTGTTGCCTGTCATGACTTTGTACTTACTCAAATTTCCTGCTGTGGTACAAGTTTGTTTGCATCTTTCTGGCCGCGGGGTCTGTGGCGTTCCCTCCGCCGGGACTCCCCAGAATGGCCGGAAAGAGCGGAGGCAGCAGTGGCGCTCCAGAATCAAGGCTGTGGCTGCGAAGACGACCTCCAGTCGGGCCTGCGCCACCGCCGCCACCGCCGTCGATAGCTGCCGTTGCTACTCCTTCCTCCTCGTCGGCGGTGACGATGCCCAGAGGCGACGCATTCGGCGAGAGGCACGAGCTGCCAGAGAAGCTGAGCAGCGTGGTCCATCCTGGGACCGATGTGGTGATTGCGATGGCCTCCTGACGGCGGCTGCTGCTGGTGGAGGCCGCGTGAGGCTGTTGCTCGTCGTTTGTGGTGGTGGAGGAGGAGTGCCTACCGCCACTGCTGCTGCGGCCGCTACCGCCGCTGCTGCTGTGGCGTTTCTGCTGGTGGTGGTCTTTATTGTGCGTCGGAGGCGGCGAGGAGACCGAGGGCCGCTCCAGGCTGCCGCCCCCGGCCGCGGCGGCGGCGCTTTCTGTGGCACGACACTATCGCCGCCTTCGTTGCAATCTTGTGGTGGACACTGGATGAAATATTGTCGGCCGCGTCATTGCGAGAAAGTGATGCGGCCAAAATTTCGAGTATGAAGGCTTACTAAACTTATCGTTGATGTGGCGTGAAAACCTAGCAAGGTGTCACAACAGCGTACTGGACTGGAGTCCGAGATATTTGCACTGGCAATCAGCACTGAGGATTCGTCGTCAACGCTCTGATCGTGGCTGTGGAGAGGGTGCGGATCTGCAAAGTAAAATAGGTTATCCTCAAAAAGTCTCATGTGTTTGTATCGTTCGTCGAGAGCAGACGTTACCACTTAACTTGCCATGTTCTGGCAGTGGAGTTTAGCTACGGTCTGGCTAGTGCAGCAGTTGCAGTCCTACGCACTTTTGACTGCAGTGAAAAATGTGACTCCACAGTGGTTGAGAGTGTCTGAGGCCGCCAATAATTGCATGGGTGAAACAGTGCAATGCCGCATATGGAGAGGACCCACGTATGCATCAATGCACTGTACAGCACGTAGTAGGCGCATAACTCCAATATACATAGCTGTGTTCACTAAAGAGCTATTGCCATGCCCGTGTTACAATAGCTGAATTCCACTGATTTGTGTCCACTGGTTAACTTACATCTAGGTAATGTGTGGGCAAGCAGAACATCCACATCATTGTGACCTCACATGCGCACTTAGCTGTTTCATATTTGTCAGAGACGGAGCAAAATCTTGCTTTAAGCTCCCACAACACTGCCCGAAATGTCTGGTGCAAATTACTCAGTACTACCATATTGCAAGTGCCAGTAGCACCCAGAACGCGATGTCGCACTTACTCGAGCAACGCTGTAGCCAAGTGTCCCTTCTCACAATCACCTACGTGCATGCACCAACACCACCTTGAACTGGAGAGAGAGTAACGACGAGTCTTTTGGTACTGCTCCTTCCCGCTCCTCTTTCGCCACTCCACTCCTCCTCCTTTTCTTTCTTCCGACTCTCTCATTTCCAGGCGTGTCCTCTCTCCATTTCATTCTCCCCATGTTAGAAAGCAGGGGTGGATGTTTAGCCAGCAGCAGCAGCTGGGAGCTCTTCAGACAGGAGTGAGGAGAAAGTGCTCCCAGTGAGCACTACCCAATCGCGCATGCCCAAACTGGCCTGCCTAAAAAAGCTGCTGGCAGCGGCAACTCTCGAGCTCAGTCCTGGCCTGGCCACCACCTTCACTTTAGTTCTCCCAGGGAAAAAGTACTGACTGAGAGGGCGGAGATAGCCACGTGCTTGCTATAAGGAGATGATTTCTCCTAAGATTATTTCAGCTCACTGAAACCAGACACCAAGTATGCTGCGTGATACAGGGAGTTACAGCATTACCTTTCCAGCAATTATTACCCTGACGTATGACAAGGATACCATGATTACAAGCACCTAGTACGACTGGCATGCAGATGAGCCTGACCTGTCCTTGTCTTCTTTTCTGCCATCAAGAAAAAGAGTAGGAAGTAAGAAGAAGGAGAAAGAAGACCACGAAAAAGAAGTCAAGGAGAGTAAGATGAAGGGAGATTAAGAATGAAAACAGAGGAAAGAAAAAGAAAGAAGAAAGGTGGGAAAGAAGAAAGGAGAGAAAGAAGTAAGAAGAGAAAGAAGAATTGAGAGAAGCAAGGAGAGAAAGAAGAAACAAGAGAGAGAAGAAACAAGAGAAAGAAGAAACAAGGGAAAGAAGAAAGAGGTAGAACAGAAGAAGAAGAAACGAAAGGATTTTGCAATACGCTTGCACCGTGGGTATGCTGAACGTAGCATTCATAAATTTTAGTAGGTATAGACTCCTCAACTCCTCTCTCTATCCTGGCGTCACATGCGTTTCATCTACGAAAGCGCGCGCAAAAGAGAGCAAAGGAGAAAGCTTGCTGGGCCACCAGGCTTGACTTTGGATGGTGATGATGCTCATTGAGGGGGGGGGTCATGCCAGTATTCCTACTGATATTGTTCATGTATACGTCACACTTGGTCACTGGTTACCCTACTTGTTTGAAAGACAAACATGAGACATTAGCTCAGCGCTGGAAAGAGCTCTTGTTCGGTATAAGTTTGTTCTAGAGATTTTATTCCCAATTCTAAAAACACGTTGCTGTGTTAGTTGCCCCTGCCACAGGACCACAAGATTAGGGACAGTCAGTTACCTGTTGGTGTGTGCACATCAAGTACATGCATGCAAAGGGAAATGCACAAAGGTAACTTCATACAATTCACTTTTTTCCATTCATACTTATTTCAGGGAATCTCAATGTTTTCAGGCATTTTACAGTTTCACTAATATTTCACCGACCAAGCAACCAGTACCTTTAACTATGGACAAGGGGAGTCCCCCCAGCAAAAAGTGTAGGCCTTTTTATGCTTTTTTCCGCTCTTGCTCACTTCTGAAAGCCTTTGATTCTAAAGTTTTCATAATCAAGAAGATCAGAAAAATGTGCTTCTCCTTAACAAAAATGAAAGGTTACCATTCCATAAAAGGTCAGGGGGTACTCCTGTCCTGCCCCTTCACTATTGAGGTTGCACGAACCCAATCACCAAGGCCAGAGGCCAGGGCCAGGGCGACGGTAGATCGTCGTTGCAGAAGTCGGCACTTAGGGCTTTTTGCGCATGTAGTGGAGACGGCGTTGCAGAGGTAGCATTACATAGCAAAGTTGCGCACTAAGTTTCGAGATTCAGTGCTGAAAATCGTTCTTAATCTTTTTGGCTCAAAAAAGTGTTTTGCGCTTATTTTGGTGTAATTCGTATTGTCCAACTCCTAGATGCCGAGCAATAAGCGTTCATAACAGGCACAGGACACTTGAACGCACTATAGTTGTATTACAAGAGGTACACATTACCAAATGCTTGGGCAGGTCAAGGACACATGAACACGGCCCAAAAATGAAAATTTAGCTGAGTGCATCTTGGGTTTGTTACCTAATGCCAAATGGTGAAGTTATTGTCAAATGCATTTCGAGAAACAAACTTTTTTGACCCCCGTCTTTTGCAAGAAAGTTTTACTTCATAAGTTTAGAACATACCAAGATGTTCAGATTTGGAAGCCAAAGCTAAACACACGTTGTTTTCAATTTCATTTGAGCCCATTCGACTCTCATGAATTCACAATCACTCACAGTCATAAATTCACTCAGAATCACAAATTTACCCACGATCACAAGTTCACTCAGAATCGCAAATGCACTCACAATGGAATCACGCCTTCAAACGGTATTTCTGTCAGGATGTATAACTACAAAAAATGCTATGTAGCACTCACTCCGTTCGGACATAAGTGTCCGATTCGACATTTGAGGTAGGACTACTGTGCCCGGCTTATATGATTAATATATGAATGGCTAAAATTAGTGTTCTGGTGGACCATTTTCTGTTTTTTTTTCAACTCATGCCAATGTCTTGTGCTGGAAATAACCACAAAGTAAATTGCTCATTTCTGACTGCTGGGAGGAATCACCCGCTGTGGTCAAAATGCAGAGTTGTGGAGGTTGAAATTTTACCAAAATGTGCAGCCAATAACATTGATAAGGCTCATGATTTGCTTGCTCATATGAACAGGGCAAAGTTACACAATGCAGGTCAACTACCCAAGTGTTTTCACTTGCAGTGAAGAAGCAGTGAATATTGCAAAAAAGGAACTGGAAAATAATTATTGAAACACTCACAAAGGGTAACTTCTTGCTATTTCAATGCAGTTACCGTGTCAGACACTTATTTTGGAACATCAAAAAGGGACGCATGAGACCCTTTTTTGGAACAGAGGGAACAAAAATATAACTGATTGAGCTGAAATTACACAGACATACTGACCTTGTCTCGCTTCACATTTGAGTTCCAGAGTCCAACTATAGAGGTCAAGACTTGGTGAGTGACCTCATCATTTCTTTGCAGCAGCCAACAGGCTAACCTTGAGGTTCCACTTGTCCCATGGGCCAGAGTTCAACTTGGGCAGCTTGGGCTGATGAAATCGAAGCAGCTTTGGGTCCAACCAAAAGTTTTGCAATTATGCGAAGATCCAGTCACACACAAGCAAACAGACTGAAACAGAGCAGGTCATAGGAGAAAGCATATCCGTTACTCTTCTACCCAGTTATACTGATACAATATCTGCAAATGCCTTTTAACAATTGTTGCAAATAGAGTCATCTAGTCTCCCACTGAACCACTGCTCTTCTTGCGGGAAAAACTGAAACGTTCAGGCATTCCAACGCGAACGTCTCATGCATGGGAGCTTGGGGGCCTTATAAGAGGTCATATTGTAGCTATGGAGTGTCTACACTTCCACTTTTAATGGGCGGGTCCTCTACATGACGTAGGTTGGACAAGAGTGAAGCACATGAATGAACCAACAGACTTAAAGTTAAGTCTCGTTAATTTGGCGTTGTAGCACTAATCCGAATACTTTCCTATACAGCCTCGCACCATTTTCGCTGAGGTGAGAAATTGCAAGGCGCGTGTTCAAGGTGTGCTCTGTTAGATTCCGTAAAAAAATTGTTAGAGCTTGAATTTAGGTTTTTGGCGCTCCCTTGGTGCAGTTTGAGCTCCTAGTCAAAATCGGCCTCAAGTCAGCCCCCTAGGACTATGTTTTCTTTGGGCATAAGGCTTATTTTTGCCATGTCGGCCCAACGGGCTTCTGCAGGCATGGAGACAGGCCCAGCGGAAATGAAGACACATTTTTAGTCTTTAGTAGGCTAGATCGAAAGTTGGCTTTTCAGATGGACATGTAAAATTTTTTACTAGTTGTTATTTGCAGACTCAAAAGTCAAATGAACACCTAGGACCACAATGATAGAATTCTTCCTATTGTTGAAGTCGCGCGAAAACTTCAGACCTTAACTGTACGTAGGAAAGTGTTTCTGATTTGCAGTCGAGTTCAAGGAGCCAAGCTTTAGTTGGACATTGCGTCTCTCCCTCCCTCGTCTATGCTCCTTGAATACGTCCGGTCATTCTTCACTTAGGGATGCGTCTAGCCGGGAATTTTTCGAGTCGAGCTCGAGCTGAGGCAAAAGGTATCGAGCTGGTTTGGAGCTGGCTCGAAGTCTGTGTAAAATATATATATATATTGCTGCTTATGAGTTTATAAGTTCGTATTCAAGGAAACGGGAAAGGTGCAGCGTTCCTTGGGAAAGAGCAGTTTCATCCCGTAGACAAGCTCGCTTGTTAGTGATGATGTTGCCTGCCGATAAAAATGCTCTTTCCCAAGGAACGCTCGTTCCTGGTACCACCAGATACACAGTGCTTGGCGTAAATAATGTCGCCTAGAACATATTGCTGTCAGATGCTGACTGGGGATGTTTCCAAGTGAAATTTTGACATGTAATTGATTATTGAGACACTGGGACGTAACTTTTAGTGCACAAGGTCACAGTTTTGA
>JAAUXU010008825.1_pt1 | contig 28782 bp, 38 predicted proteins | sample 7278151 | NCBI WGS metagenome assembly JAAUXU01 (sample SAMN14350113, study PRJNA611818) | marine sediment metagenome | isolation source: surface marine sediment (1.8m) | place: French Polynesia: Moorea | collected 2018-08
AGTCCTAGTCCTAAGCCTCAGCCATAGTCCTAAGATCACTTGCCTTCCAGCTCCAGATCGTGGTCCGGTGTCCGATCAACATTGGCCCCTCGAGCCCAGCGGCCGAATCCACTGGACACACACACACTTTTACACTACCTTTTAAGAACTAGATCTAACGCTACTATAGTTTTCAGACCTTCTAAGTGCTCTGTGTGTGGGTATTCATGGCCGTATTCAATCGTTCTCTCAGTGTGAACTAAATAAAATCTGTAATAACGTATCACAACAGGGTGTAACAGTAACATTTTTCTCTGACCGACCGAATAATTCCACTGAAAATCAGAGATTGCTCTACTTGTCCAATCGCTTCAAGATCTACTGGCAACATCATTGTCGAGATATGGCCATGATTGCAACAAGCCTGGACTACGATTCGCGATATCCACGGCATCACTTTTTCATCTGTCCGAAAAACTGTTTCAAGATTGGCGACAACTTGAAGTTGACCACGACCCTGTCGCTCTCCTCTTGCTCCTGCTCGTGCACCAACTCCAGCGCCAAAACCACGGCGGAGGGAACCTTCTGTGCGTTCTTCACGAAGCAAGACGAATTTCGTAGCTCTGACAGTCTAAATGTGAGTTTTTCATCAAAATGTCGCCTTGTTGTTCGTCTTCCGCGCGGTCTCTTCTCGTCCTTGAGGAGGTTTTTTAAAGACAATGTAACACTTAAAAGAGAGAAGTATCAGTTTTGATCTTTTCAACCGTATTGTCGAAGTTATGAATGTGGCATTTTCAAGCGTTTTGAATTTCATTTCTTTCTTTGCTTTTTTTTTTAATTTCTGGTGGTAATTAGTGAGCATTCTGACAAAAAAATTTCAGATATCTTAGTCTTTAAAAAACCAGCTTCTTGACGAGCTCCACATTGATTCCGACCACTTGCACGGCCCAGCCAGCGTCGTCTGAAGTGTCTGTGTCCATAGCGACCTCGGCCTCGTTGAGGAACTCGGTGGGTTTGAGTGTGATGCTCAAGAGAACTGATTTTTTGGAGTCATTCTTGGACGTCAGCTGAAGCATTCGAATCTCGGGTTCGTGCGAGTCCCAGGGGAGTCGAGGAGGGTCTCCTCGCAGAGGTGCAGAAAGGCTCAAACGCTGGCGAGATTCACCCCTGCGAATACAGAATCAGTGCTGAAAATCAGAACAGTACTCAGGAAATGAGCGTCCTCAATCATTCCCCGATTGAAGAGACTTTCATAAACAGGACTGCAGAATGCTTCTTCTCTTTACTGTCATCGGGACTGCGAGGGTTTCGCTCTGCATCCATTTGGAGAATAGAAAACTAAACGTATTGTATCAGTTTTTTGCCCCCGCCTCCAACCTCGGGCTGTCAATACCCCTGGAGCTTTAAAATCAAATCATATAGAACCACATCATTTCGTGGTTCTTTACGAAAATGACGTTGGTAGTTGCAGAATATTGCATTTTTTGTCACAAGCCTGTTTTGTCGGAGTCGTGGCTGGCGCTGTCGTCGCAGCTGGGCCTGTTGTTATAGGCATGAATGTATATAAACATTGCGAAGACAGACACAACAATATGTTCCAAGATACGCTTACTCCTCGCACTTCCTGGTGGCTCAATGAATTTAATTCTGCTCTGTCCATATGAGGCCTGGACGCAACATTTCTGAAATTAGTCTACGGCCCCGTTTTCTCCACTTGGACAGGCTCGACGACCCTCCGGCCACCATCCCCATCCCCGCCGACCAAGCCCCCGATCCCCCGGCTCTGGCGTCGTCAAGACCGTGGAGTTGCAAATTCCAAAATTTGGGGCGTATATTGCTACTTGGCCAGATCGACGTATGTAAGTAGTTCCTTCTTGTGTACCAGGTGGTGGGGTAATTTCACGTATGCTTTTGTCACTTTACCACCCTCTCTAAGTGCTGTCATGTTATTTGCCTGCATGACCGTGGCATAAACAGTAAAACAAGCGAGTAAACTGAACCAAAAATGCGATGTAAAAGTATTGCAATTTCTTGCGTGCACAAGGGACAATAATGAATGGCGTAATGATGTAATTGATTGTCAGCAAGTAATCATCGCCGAACCTGAACACTGGGAGCATTCTTTTCACAATGCTGTGGTCCTCCTCCTTGACGAAGCTCTCACCGACCTTGTTCAAGACCGAGTCAAAGCAGTCGTTGTCGCCAATGTGCCTCAGCAGGTGCTTGACATACAGTCCCTGACTGGTATGACCGCTCGTGTACTCGTAGCTGCGATCGTCGGACCTAAACGGTGTTGAACGGTGAAAATTGACGGGCACAAGTTTGTGGAGATTGACTTAAAATACGAAAAAAATATGAAAGTTCGCTGTGGCCGTCATACTTTGCTAATTTTCATGAAACCAGATGTAAACCACTAATTTAGCCTTAAAACTTAGGTTCTGTTTATCCTACGTCGTTGGATCCTTCGTCTATAGCATTCTGGTACACAGTTCTTACAAAAGAAGAACTCGGGAGTTCTGCTTAGGAAGCGAGGGCACCCAACGCTTGTTGTTGCACCCTGTACACATTACCTACCTAGTACCGAAGCAGACGTAAAAGTTTGAGTCAAATTTTGTCTCCTGGCCCTTGAGAGACTTGAGTCGCTCTGATGTTGCATCCGGTGTGGGCTCCCGGCAGGAGTCGAAGATGGCGGCCCCGAGTAGCGGCCTCCGGGTGTTCATGCGAGACAGGATCTCGCCGTGCCATAAAAGGCTGGGCCTTAAAAATAGAGAACTAAGGATGCGCTTGCATTGGAGGAGTTGGGTGTTCGGTGTTAAGCGCAGGGCTAAATTTAAAATGTATATTCATCCCTTCGGCTGAACGCTCCTGCACACAAAGCAATGTTTCGACTCACTCGTCTAACTTGCTGTCCGTGGCTGCCAGAAACGCGTCCTGGCCGACCCCCACCGCGTGCCCGTTGTAGTAGAAGAGCGCAAAGGCGCCGTCGTCGATCAGCGAGCAGAACGACCCGAGAGCAGAGAGCGTCTCAGATAACGTCAGGTTTACAAAAGAAAACACCTGGAAAAAACATACTCTCGACTCTTACCTATTTAGATGGAATTGTGTAAGTTAAAAATGTGCCACAACTTCTTCTTCCTTTCAATTTCTTATGTAATACTTCTTTACCCTTCACCTCCGTCGGCTCCATCACCTCAGCCCTCTCCTTCCTGGCAACCCACTATCTCTATTTGTATCCTCCCATCAAATATTTTTGTGACTCTCACTGTAATTACTGACCTGAAAGTTCAGCTCCTCTTGCAGTTTCTTGGCCAAGGCGATCCCGTCAGGTCTCGGTGCATTCAAGGGTCCGAAAGTGTCCTTGCTCTCGTATGCATCTTGGCAGATGACCAGAGCTATCTGGAAAGAACCAATGCACAGTGTGAGTCATAGCGAATGTCATTCTTAGCGCCTGCATGAATACTCACGTCATGGACACGTTGAACACACTTAAGTTACACTTTGTACCTTTCGCGACGGTTTTGCGAGGTCTCCGGCCAACAAGGTGGACACGGGAAACTTGACCGCCTTCGTCTCGAGTTCCTCATTAGTTGACGGGCAGGAGACAGTACACTAATGTGAGGGGAAAGAAAAGAAGGCACATATTATCCTTTAAGGCTTTTTAATAAAGTTTACAGTACACAGAGTGAGTCTCATTATTCCTTGAAAAGGGATTAAAGCGTGAAGTTGGTTGGGATCGGGTCAGGTTTGGCAAGCCCCGCTGCAGATGCCATGGAGATCTGTGACATGAGGGGACCTTAAGATAAGTCACACAGGGAGTGCAAAAGAGAGTCTTCAGAAGAAAGCAGTGTTTTGCTTACACTTCTTTCTTCGGGTGAGTAACTTCATAAATGTACTATTTTCCACACACCTGATAAAGGAAATAGCTGACGCTGTCCTTCCATGGAAGAACGTCTTTCATCGTGGCCCCGTAAGACACGACCTCCAACGGACCGGAGATCGCCGCAGTCGTAACTGAGGCCAGATCCTCTGTCACGCCCTTGCGGGTCCACCGAAAGCGTAGTTCTCCTTTACTCGAGGCAGCCAGTACTCTCAGGGTCACACTATCGCCCGGATCCCACCGGGTCCTGTCCGGTCTGAGTACCACCGCCGGTTGCTCCAAGATCTCGATTTTGTCGCTCTTCACCTCAATCCACCCGCGTCGGCGGACCTCTTCCGAGACGGGGGCGACTCCGAGGATCCGAGCGACCCGAGACTTCAGTGTCCTCTTCCCGTTGCTCACATTGCAGAAGAATCTGCAGTTCTCTGAGTCCGTCGGTCTGAAAATACACTTGTGTAGTCAAGTTTTTTTCAGCCCGGACCAAGAGGACATCAAGCAGCAATTCAAAATTCCCTTCATCATCAAGACTTATGGACTGCTGCTCCAGAAACCCTGAGAAACTTCAGCAACTCTACAACTGTAGAACAAGATAAAATTTCACTTTGTCTACCTAGCTGGCACCAAAATTCCAGGATAACAGAGCCGAAAACACTGAACACAGAGTGCAAAGATCACTGCCATGAGATTTGGCCTTTTGCTCGCTCTTGCCTCGATCGCAGAATGCACGCCATGAAGGGGCAATATCACTGACTGACGATTCATATTTTTTTCCAAGTTGTTCCTAGTCTTTCAGCCAGCTCACTCAAAGATGTACCTGATGAAGTCGAGCCTCAGCGTCGATCTGTTCTCCCCAGTCAGAGCCTTGTTGCCGTCGCAGTCTTGGCGAAACCACTGAAATGTTAGACAGTCAACGTCTGCCTGAGCTTCGACGCTGAATTCGACTGGGCTTCCATATGCTGCTTCGGGGACATCTTCGGGTTTGGTCGGGTTGAGGAAAAGCGAACCCTTTTTCACCCTCACCCGTAGAGTCCTTGACAAGAGACCCGGGTCCTTCTTCCCACCGCTAGAAACGGAGCAAAAAAATTATGTGAGAATTTTTGCACAAACAAAACAAAAATCCAGCATTTTGGAATTTCCATCCTAAGCAAAAAGGCCACGGTTAAGGAATTTCCAAACCGACAAGGGCAAAAGAGGCCGCATTTAGGGAGGCCACGACCACAAATGGGATGACCGAAAAGTGCATTGCTCTCTGTCATCTTCATCACCAAGCTGATGTCACCTCGGCTAGGTCAAAACTCATGTGCGACAAGTGGCCATAGAATAATTAGTTCATATGATTATTTTACAGAGTCCTGTGTTGTAGGCTACGCTATGGTAATTGCTGTGTGTTGGTAAGACTGAAGATACATGATTTCCATGAAGATGGATCGAGTCTGCTTTTGCAGTCATTTGTCTGAATTATGTCAACTATGCTGAGCAATTGACTCCAACTTTAGGATTCCGTCTTAGGTAGCGAAACTTAAACACTTGTGGGACAAGCTTAGAATTTACTGTTTTGATATAGTTACGAGTAAAGTACCTGTAAAGATCAGGCCAGTGAGTAACTCTACATCTGTAATCCCCAGCGTCTTCCAAGGTAATGTCGACCAGATCGAAGGCGTTGTCGGCAGAGTCCAGGACAACCTTCCAATCGGTAGCATCCAGACCGAGAAAATACCTAAAAAAACGTAATGGCAACGTGACAACAGTTGTTTGCTAGTATGCGTGTGTTCATCAACACGCACACAAACAAGCGGATGTTGGTCAGGGTCCCAATCCCTTCTTTGCGGGGATAAATCATTCGTTAGTCTGGCCTACAGGTGAACCGCGTGAAGCAGCCACTCTTTCCAGAAGCTCCCCCAAAGGTTCAAAAACGACTTTCTGCACTACACGGGCTTCCTCGGGTCGGTGTTCCTCCCTCCCTTTCAGGGGACTTCGTACGTCTCGCGAAAACATGCTCGAGCGCTGAAGACTTCTTGAATGAATCTGTGTTCTGACAGTGCGCCTACAGTTACGGGAGGGGTGTATGGGTGTCGCCAAACCATTCAACCCAACCCTGAGTTACCATATGTGCCAAAGACGAGGAATTCCTTCAGCTTGAAAGTCCAACCGGAGGGTGGAGCCTAATTCAACCTCGACCACCTCCTCTGGGAGATCTCTGAGAATGTTGATCGGCAGGTGTGGCCTCGTGAGAGCCTCGAGCAGGGCGTGCGTGGCGTCCCAGGCCTCTAGAGCCCGATGCGATGCTGTGACCAGGTCAAGAAGACTAAAATTGCGCTGTTGGCAGCACAGGAGCAACAGGTGGGTCGGACCCGACAGGTCAGCAAAACTGAGCGGAAAGAAGTTGCCGATTAAGAACGGTCTTCGCTGAAAGTCCCGCAATAAATTGAGGCCGAGGTCTGCTTAGTCCTAGCAACTTTCAGGCTTTCTTTCAGCTTTGGAAGCTTTCCCTCTTGTAGCCAAGTAGTTACAAAGTGTTCAAGACATCAGAAAATGTGTGCGTAAACCCAGATTTCACCCAGAACTATGAACTGATTGATATGAGCAAGGATTGGGGCTGAGAATGACAAAGGGTAAGCTAACTTTTCCAAGAAACACCAGCGTTCATGAATGCTGTCACACATTATTACCTCATTTTAGTAATGATGGCTCCTTCTCCCATCAAAAGTTGTGCCAGTCGCCTGAACTCAGTAGGATTGTCGACGAGAGATTGGAGGATGGCCCTGTATTCGGCACGCCTGACCAAAGACACCTCCTGGAGGGTCAATGACTGGGGAATTGGCACAAAATCCTTTGTGTAGCGAAACATCTCTTTATTCTTTGATCACTTTGCACTGGAAATTGTCTTGGAATCGCTCCAGCAAAAGCGGAATCGCCTCCTCCACCGTGAAGTCTCTGCCCAGCTCCTTGGAAATGGACGTCACGCCCTTGTCGGGGATCCCACAGGGAACGATGTGGGAAAACCAGGACTGCGGAAAAATTAGACCGTCTTTCACACATTAATTCATTCTTCATCAGTGGATCATGTTTCGGCCAAAGGTAAGACCAGCGCTGCGGTGGCCTAGATCATGTAGTCAGAAAATGCTTAGAAAGCTCGGTAACTGTCCAGCATTGCGTTGACGGAGTAGTGACCCCTTGAAACGCCCGGACAATTTGTATGTCGCAGGTATTCAGATATGATCGATTCGTGTAGGTGGAACTATCTAGATTAGTCCTTGGCTTAGCTTCATGCTTGATCACATAGTGATGGCCTCTACAAATACTGTCTAACAAACCCTGCTCCTCTCACCAAGTCGACATTGCAGTTGATAGCGATTCCGTGCGTGGTCACGAGCCCGGAATTCCTGACCCCCATGGCGCAAACTTTGTTGTCTCCAACCCAGACCCCGGTGTGTGGAGATCGATGAACTTTTGTCAAACCGAGAGACTTTGAGCATAGATCGATTACGGTCTGTTCCAGCTGATGAAGATACCACTTCATTCCAAGAAGCAACGAAGACTTCTTCCTGGAGAGAAGTTAGGGGGTCAGTTTCATGAAACTTTGGCTATAAATTTATAGAAATGGGTAAACATCGTTGCCATGCCCAATGTTACACGAGCCTTTTTAGAGCTGCAAAAAAGTGCCTTAAGTACTTATACGTTTCATGCAAAAAACAATCCCCCTGGACTTATACTTCTCGGAAACTTGACTTTGGGAGTGAGAAACAGAGTTCGCTGTTATTGGGGCACACCTGATTTTTGCGTCAGGGCCAGCGGATGGCCCGAAGTGCGCCAGATCGAGGACTGGATACGCCACGAGCTGCCCGGGACCATGGAAGGTGATGAGGCCGCCACGATCGGCCACGGTGAAATCCGCTCCCAAATGCTTCAATCGATCCTCTTCAAGCTGACAATTTCGTTCAGCAGCATGCACAACATTAATCAAGCATCAGCGCACCTTTAAATCTTCTTGGCGTGCGCCTCTGAGACCGGTGGTGTAGACGGGCGTGTGCTCCAACAGGAACAGGGTGTGAGGAGGTCTGAGGAAGGACATACACAGTATGAGTCAAAAAGAATGTTTATTGAGGACATATTACGTTGACCGTAACTGGGAATGAGGGATCCATAGCATATGAGGTAAGACAGGAGTGACATGAAGAGGGCAGGACATTTGAATAGACAACTGGAGGGGTAAAGTAGAAGTAACGAAGAGGAAATGCGTCATTTTCCGACGTATGCAGTGGACGATTAACCTCGTTGTGCACCATGCTTACGTGAGTTTTAGCCTGGCCGCCTCCTTGAGCTTCTCCACCGCCTCTTTCTGCAACCCGAGGGCTTCTTCATAACGCACGTGGTTGCCCAGGCTTCTGAGCGTCACTAATCGCATTTTATCAATTTCATCCCCACCACTTGGGGGCTCTGGATCATCTGCAGCTTCCTCCGTGCACCTCTCATCAAGTACTCGATTTTGATCACTTCATTCCTCTTCACCTAGTGAGCGAGAGCACGATTTCACCAAGTGAGACTGAATTTGGGTTTCCTACCAACTGTACAGTGAGTCTGACAAGAAAAGATGAAAATTTCAGAAGCTCTCAATTTCAGCTTGCTGCAATGATCTTTAAAATGTTGATGCTCCTCAGCTAAGTGACGGCATTGGGATTGAATTTAAGCGTACAGTTGATCTCTACCCTACTACATTTGTTATCTGCTGGGCCCCTATTGCCCATGTTGACAGCTAACAGACGCAACATGTTGCACTAATCTTTGACTCACACGGAACACCTAATACATCTATCAAGTGTTCTAATGAAAAATTAATCTGTTGTTTGGTGAAAAAGTGCTGCACTTTCCTCTAGGGCATTTCTACGAAACTCTTGGCGCACAAGGTCGACGAAGGCGTCACCTTCTGGCTTCCTCTGGGCGGCGCGCAGGCACTGTTTGTACAGAGAGAGAACTTGGCGCTGAAGCTGGCTGTGTCGAACCATTTCAAGCCTTGACAAATTCCTCAAGAATTCGCTCGGCACACAAGAACTTTTGGTCCAAGTATGGCTCGTGGACCCATGAAGCAGAGAAGAACACGGCTGCCACCTCGTCCTCCACCTCCTTCTTCGTCAACAGTGGCAGCTGCTCCAAGACGAGCCTGTCCAACTTGGTTTGCTCAGTCAGGCACTCGAACGTCGTCTCCACCGCCTTCAGCAGGTACAAAGGCGATTCCTCGAGCTCAACGAGGGCTCTCAACTTGTCCAAAGTCTGGTCTAACTGTGAGCAGTGAGACTCGAGCCGTCGGACGACTTGACGGAGTCGGTCGCACTTTTGCTGGAGCGAATCCGAATATTGAGATTCCTCTTTCTTGTCTTCCAGGATTTCTTCCAGGTACTTTCGACCCGCCCTGGACGCCTCAGTCCAATCAGACACGGAATTCTTGGCCTTTTTGACAATTTCCTTCAACCTTGACGAGGCTGTGGAGACCCCTGATCGACGAATCATCAGAGGTCGCGCGGATTCAACTCAAGCAACTGAAGGAAAGATGAGGAAGGATGACTTCTTCCTCAGTCCTCTCCGTACTATAAACATTCAGCAGCTGGAAGCAGAGATGACAAAAGTCTTGCCTGGCAGACACAAAAAAGTTGTCTAAAAAGCCATATAAATATATTGTGCATTGTTTACAGCAGGAATATCGGTAAAAGTTTACTAGTTAAATTTTACTTAATGGGACAACCCGCGAGCGTGTAAAGTAAAACTTTATCCCTACCGTCATTAACTTTACCTAAACTTTTCCGCGATTAAGTCAGCTTTACTGTAAAGTGCAAGCGGAGTAACGTAACGATATGTCGGAATACTTTACGCAGATTCATTTCAGTGCGAGGTTCTAGTGGTGGAAAATCTATTTCGAACGCCACTGGGTGAGCGTAGAGAATTGGGTGCGCAAGTAACAATTTCAATTGGCAACTCTGGGGGCAACACCGACTGCTGTTGCGGTTCACTAGTGATGTGTCAATCCTCTGTCTGACGAGCTTCAAGCCTCAATGAGACGGCTGAGGGCTGAAAGCTTAAAAAAATTTCCCCTACATTGGCTGCGCTATTTGCATCCCTCAGAAGGAGAAATTAGACGAAACCAAGCACCTCGAAACTAAAATCACTATTACACAGCACACACTGCAAATTTCTAAATATTTAGCTTCTGCGTGTTATATATTTCAAGCTAAGTGAGAAAAGAAGAAGCACAAGCTACAGTAGATTCTCAAGATTTTGATGAATCCAGCGCTGACCGATCTTAATTGTAGTAAACATATGCATTAATCTTTAGATACTACTGTACGATTTTAAGCAACTGGTGCTTACCAGACCTATCGAATCTGCTGTAGCACGAGCCTGTTGAAGGATGATAGTGCAATCATAAAGGAAGGCGCAATGGGGTGCAATCTGAGTACGTGAGTACTACGCAAGATACGCGAGCCATGGAGCCCCAAGCTGGCTCGGTCGACATCCCTTTGGTTGTCTTTCATAAAAGCACGAGGCAACGAGGTGAAGTTAAGCTACACGTTCGTCGTACCCTGCACAATCCGCCAAGAACAGCTTCAAGCTGAACAGCAGAATGCAGTGACACCGACGTAATGTCTACTGCCAGCAAAGTGACGCTGGCCTCCTCCATTGTCTTGACGGCCTCCATAGTGACTTACGTGCACATCAGCCAAGTCAAGGATAAGCAGAGGCTCAGACAGGTTGGTTGGACCAATGGAGTGAACCTTTGCCCTTGGCACCAGCTGGCCAGGCTTCTCCAGGGACAGGCTCGTCCTTGCTTAGAATTGCGATTAAGATATGTCCCAATGATCGCACTTCGGACGAGAAGAAGCTTTCATATTAGCGACTTTTATGTTTTGAACATCTGCTGCTTTCGGGTGTATTGAGGTCGTTGGGACGTCGAGGCCAAAAAGTCAGTTTCTCAGGGCTTAGGTGAGTTATGTGCACACTACATATGAATGAGAGGGGCACTGGAAAATAACTAAAGGCCTGGAGTGTGTACACGCCGCGACCTCGAGTTCGTGCACAAACCCACTCAGGTAGGGTTATGTAGCGCACGTCTGACTCACCAGCTCCGACACCAGAACTACAGTCACTTAAGTCATGCAAAGGCAGCCTCAGTAACGGTCAAGTGATCTAGGTCTGACCTAAAGAGTCACTTGATGTATATCATTGGACAAAAATAGAACCGTTCCTGTTTTAGCGAGTAAAAGTATCACGAACTCAAGTGTCAATGTTAAAATACGTCTCTTTTAAGGGGATCGAACGCGATTTCATCCGGCAGCAGTCGAAGAAGACAGAGAACTTGTACATGCTGGATCAACAGCGCGAGCTCACCAAGCTCTACCGGAGGGCGGAGGAAGAGTCAAAGTGATGTCGGAGGAGAATCAGTTGATCACGCCGGTGCAGCAAATGGCGTCTTCGTGCGTCGGCGCCTGCCTCGTCTCGCTCTTCATGACGCCGCTCGACGTGGTCAAGATCAGGTTGCAGACTCAAGATATGGTGAGAATAAGGGTTCATCGCGCATCAGGGGGGGTCCTACATTATGAATCTTCATCTTATTGATGTTATCCTTCTCATGGGACAGTTGTCAAACTGAGAAGTTGGTGAACGACGATTTTCATGGTTAATTGGAGGCTGTTTGAGGTCACTTGCGTAGTAACCTCGAGGATAGAGTCATATTTGACATTGGTCTTGGCCGAGTCGGACCACAAATTTAGCCAAGAGCAAATGGTGATGTACTACAGATCACATATGACCCTCAAGACCTTTAGAGGCAAGCTCGTAGCAAAACTGGGTCATATTTGGCAAATGGTAGTTGTTGGGTATGGCCCATGCCGTGTGGTTGGCCGGTCGTGTGTTGACTATGCCGCCGTATCTAAACTTTTCCACGTTTTCTCTCCTTGCATGCGTGCACAGGTGTTTGCGCGCAAGTGCTTCCTATACTCCAACGGGTTGATGGACCACCTCTGCCCGCGCGTGAACGGAGATCCGCCACCGGTGGCTACACACACACGGGAAGAGATCTGCAATTGCAGGTTAGAGCTTTTTTTATATAACCAGGCTGGTTTGACCCATCTCTTGTGCGAGTTCGATGCATCCTCCTCGTAGCTCCTTTGTCCCTTCCAGTCTTTTCGAGGACCACCTTTTTACCCTCCTGTTTTTTGCTCCTCTTCACCTCCCCCTTCCACTAGACCAAGGCCTGAACTCCTTAAATGCCTGAAAAAATGTTCCAGCGTATTTGTGACTTAAATTGTAATTAAACAACCAAATTCTACTATTCTCATTTGTTCGTACAGGTGGTACAACCGCCCAAAGTACTTCAACGGTACCGCAGACGCTCTAGTCAAGATTAGCAAGATGGAGGGAATCACTTCGCTGTGGAGCGGACTCAGCCCCACTCTTGTCCTCGCCATCCCCACCACCGTCATCTACTTCACTTCTTACGACCAACTGAGGGCGCGGCTGTTTCGAAGCGGATTTCTGAGACATCACAAACGCCGGGAGCAGGTGAGAAGCCGTTCACGGGCAAGACTATTGAAGGAAATGCGTGGAACTTTCTAGTATTCTGCAAGTCCAATGATAACTGTGTAATGTTTTGAGAAAGGTTTAAACTTTTTGCCCATTTGTGCCTCAAACATCGTTCGAAAGTTTGCTATCCGGGGTGTGAGGGACTAATGTACGCTCTTCTTCCAGCTGCTTCCTTTGTTGTCTGGCGCGAGCGCACGTGTGCTGGCGACAACCGCGATGTCCCCGCTGGAGCTGGTGAGGACCAAGATGCAGTCGAAGAAGATGAAGTTCTGGCAGATTCGACAAGCCCTCAAGAGCACTTTGGAGGCCGAGGGTACCCTCGGCCTGTGGAAGGGTTGCTCGCCCACCATTCTGAGAGATGTTCCGTTTAGCGCGTTGTACTGGCCATCCTACGAGTTCATCAAGCAAACGATCGACAGCGGCAGGAATAGTAACTTTGCCACCACCTTTGTATCAGGAGCATTGGCTGGAACCCTGGCCAGCTCGGCAACGTTGCCAATGGACGTCATCAAAACCAGGTCAGGAGAAAAGCATGAACATGATGTGAAAAGTTAAGATTTAATGTATGACTTTGTGTGTTGTGCCTTTAAATGCTTGAAAAGATTTTCTTCGTGCCAAAAACATGAAACACATGCATTTCATTACTCGAGTACCAATCACCATCGGTCGTCTAGACCGGGTGGTCTGAGCTAGGTATTTCATTTCGTAAGCCTTACTAAAGGCGAGGTTGTCAGGGGAGACTGGACACTTTTAGTGTCCAGTATAGAATGTTAGAGCTACAGGGCTGACCTCATTTTTAGGAATAGTACACAGACGCATTCACCCTGTCAAAGATCACTTTGTTTCTCCTGTTGCAGGCAACAGATCGAGCTCGGGGAGACCGAAATCATGAACGTACGACCAGGCAAGGCACACGGGACTTTGTTCACAGCCCGCGAAATCTTGCGAACTCAAGGATCGGGTGGACTTTTCGTTGGTTGGCTTCCTCGGGTCCTTAAGGTCGCTCCCGCCTGCGCAATCATGATTGCGAGCTACGAACACTGCAAAAAAATGTTCAGAAGATGGAACGAAGAAGCTCTCGGCTCCAGAGAAACAATACAAATCAAGTGACTGTTGAAGTGGCAATAGAGAATTTAATCACATATCTGCCTTAATGGACCAGGGATACTGTGTCGACTAAAGAGAAGCCACGGAACATTTCCGAGAAGACCTTGATTATCTCTTCTACCATCTTGGGAACAGCAGAATTGTCAAAGTTATAGCATATGCAAATTATGCATTATAGAGAGGTGAAAACTTACTTTTTGCAATGCTCCATGGTGCGTTTCTTTTACTCACACAGTTCTGACCACGGTGGCAGAATGAATTGATATACAAGTTGATGGTTGCTACGATTTCATAGAAGTTTGTCTCTAAAGAGTCGTACAATTTGGAGTAGAGTATTACAGTAGTATGAATTTGGTTGTGGTGATGCGAAGTTCCAGCTGGATTACTCCCGTTCTATCCTTTTTCTCCTTCGCTCCCTCGTCTTCAGTGGCGATCCGAATTGCGTAGGCGGCTCCTGGAATGAAATCGTCCATCAAGTCCATCGTGTACGTACAGTAGCAGTCCAGACGTACATTCACAGTCCGTCTAATGTAACATCTGCTGATGGAGACACCGCAGTTGCTAAGCTCTGTGTACCTGACGGACACTAGCAATTGCTGCCAAAATAGCACCAATTGGTACAGCACCAAGCGACCGTACTCTCTCTCTTTACGAGAGAGTATTTATGGAATTGCCCGGCACATCTGGGATGCAAAAAAGACATTCTCACCTGGTACCGGTCCATGTTGACTTCCCAGATCTCCTGGGGCGAATTCGGCGGCGGGCTAAATCGGCCGCGATGCCGCGAACACTTCTGCATGAGCTCTTGGCGCTGTCGCTCGGTCAGACCCGTGGACGCCTCATAGAACCTCTTGCACTCGACGCAGTCGAACCCCTTGAGCTGCTTCCGGGCCAAACGGTTCCTCACCGGAGAGTGCGCGTACTTGAAGGCCGGCGGGGCTTCGTCCGGTCTGCCTCGCTCGTGGTTGGGCTTCACCTCCTCCAGTGTCTTCCTCTCGTTTTTGTCCCTGTGACACGAGCGTTGTATCGGCATGAGGTTGCTGTGTAAGCTCTACACTGGACAAATCCAAAGGCATGCCCTCTCCCACTTGTCCCCGTCGAGCGTCATTGCCCTACTTACCCCGGTTTGTCACCTTTAAGGGCCTCCATGATCTTGGGTTGCTTAAGGGTCTTGACTGCAGGTCCTTTAGTGACGCCAAAGCGATTGGCACTTTTCGACGTCTCCTCGAAGATTTCATTCTCTTTGGGTCCTTCCACCTTATGTCGCTTCCGCATACGTCGAAGGAGCGACGGACTGAAGAAGTCCTCATCTTGAACGTCGTTCGTCAGACTCGAGGGGCTTTCCTCTTTGATTTCTAGCTTCGGAACTTCGAAAATGTTTTCCATGGTCTCGGGGACGACTTCACGTCGCCCGACGGCCTCCTTGACTTCTTCCTGCGTCTCCGGGACGAAAACAACTTCTTTAAGGAAGTTCTCATTCCTCTTCTTTAGACTAGGGATACACAGATAAAAACAGCAACGGTTAAGTGTCGGCATCTTAGGTCACTGTGGAAGATGGGCGTTAGCTTGGGCAACTGGTACGTACGACGGTTAGCAATGCCCAACATTTTGGATGTTCGTGGTCAGGGTATTTGAACTGCTCTTGAAGACCGTTCTGAGACTGTACCCTGTTCAGCCGGAGTCCTGATCTAGCCCGTGAGTCACTGTCAGGACCCCATTCTTGACCGCACTTGTACTGCTGACAAACTCCAAGAAGTTACCGAATTCAATGGATTTCTCACACAACCGTTGGGTCAAGTAATGAGGCTTAGAAAAGCATAACATGTTACTATTTAGTTACCCAAGTCTGGTCTTTTTGTTGAAGATCGCGCCGTAGAGGCAGTGGAAGAGTAACTCCAGGCCCAAGTCATCGGAGTTCTGGAGGTGCTCGCGGGGGATCTTGAGGAAGTCCTCGTCGCTGATCACTTTGTCCAAGAAGGGACGCAACAGGTCCAAGAGCTCCTCCCCAGACAAGAACTTCGACGACATCTTTCAAGTTCAGATAAAGCAGTACAAATACCGGTCAAGGGTTTCCACTTTTCAGTGACACTCACGGCGCTACTTACCCAGGAGGGAGCATCGTAGGCGGCTGCCACCCAGAGGATGTCTGAAGTCTGAACTACAGCAGGAGTCACAAGTGTCTCAGGGGGACCGTGTTAAACGAGACGTGGTGCAACGATGGAGGCGGTCAGGATCAGATGTCACTAGACCATTCCAAGGACTATCAGGAAGCGGCTCTCGTCTGACAATGCACAACTTTCTTTCAATTGCAAGAGTGGGGTAAAAATAAGGCCAAAAATGATGTTCCTTACATAAAAAGCAGACCTTAAGGATGCAGGGTTGCTTATGTTCGAGAAAATATAGTATAGTACCTATGTTACTGAGGAGATCGGCAGCTAGGGCCTAAGCCTCTAATGTTCTTCACATCAACACCAGCGTATTGAGTCTGGATAGCAACCCTGTCCACCTCTGGCGGGCTCAGGAAAACGTAAACAAATGTCTTGATCATGGAGGTCGTGCTGGACACGGAGGCTCCCATGCTGCGGGAGATCGTGAAACGCCTCCATTCCCAGCTTCCCTCCGGCCTTGGCAGAGCTTCTGGAGTTGTGAGTGCAACTGAGGTCCTCTTCGAAGTCGTCGAGTACTTGGCTGCACTCAAGGTAATTCTGTGCAAGTGGTCGGATTGAACTGAGGAATCAGTCCGTGTTTCAACGGGGCGGGGAGGAGTGGGGCAGGGTAGAAGTGCAACCTGGTGAACTTTGGGTCGATGTAACACTGAGAAAGTCGCCGAGGAGGTCTTCAAGGCAAAGGGTGTCTAGTACGGGGATGACAAGTGGTACTGTAAGTGAAACATTATTTTCTTCTCTGAATGTAGATCTTAATGTTCTCAATATTCAATCTTGAACTTGTAACGTTAATTAATGTTAGATCAAAGATATGACATAATCAATCTGTCGCTGTGTGATGGGTTAGTTCACATGTTCTGTGAAGATGGACGCGTGAATAGGTGTCCTGAGCTTCATCTTGCTGGAAAAAGAGTAGCAATTGCGGCTTCAGCCGTTATTCCGCCACTTCATCACCTTGAGGACGGCCAAAGACCTGAAGTAAAAAACACAAGCCTTGCAAACCTAAATAACCTGAATAAGTTAGTTTGGCATGACAAATTGGAACTTTTCCAGTGCTTGAACTGAAGTCAATGCATGAAGGCCAATCTTCAATTTTTGACCCCTCTATCTTAGATTCATTAACAGAAATATTACACTGTTCAGATGGTTAAGAAAGAGCGGTTATGCAGTGATTTTTCATTCCGTGATTTTTCAGGTGTCTAGATAGATGCTTATATGCATCATCCACCTATTACTGACATATATTAGGAATCCTACGACCACTTGATGCCTCTCAAAGAAAACTCAGTGTTTAACTCTCAGTGCTATTTCACGAATCAAAATTGATTTTTCAATATGGAGCTTCGAGACTCGTTGTTGGTGTGTTTTTTACTGGTACGCCTCATATTCTTGAATACATTAGCTTTCTGGTCGATGAAAAGGGGCCCCTGAGGTCCATGGAGAAAGGCCATACAGAGCTTACCCACAGCTGTGGAGGGGAATTTACGTTATAATAGGACTGTCCAAGAAGGGGTGGGTGGGAGAATTCATTCAATCTCGCCCACTTGCACGCCTCGTGTCTCAAGGCCAAAGAAGCCGATCGCGCCCAAGCTGCTCACCTCCGGATCGTCAAGTTCCTCTCCAACGACTCTCAGATTTTGCAACATATCTGCTTGCCGCCAGGAGGAAGGATCGACTTGGACCCCATTTTGGGACAGGTTAGAACTGCAAAGTTACTTAGAATTCGAAAAATCATGCTTTTTAAAAGAACATTGTCCCTCTTATACGTACAGTGAAATCCGGATAAACGGGACCACTTGTTGCAGGGCAAAAATCCCATTTACAACCGATAAACCGATAAAGCCACCCAAGGATTGTTAATTATGTTTCATTGTGCTCCACCTGACCAGAGACACACTAGAACATAGCCTGACATCTCATAAGTACATACAGGGGTTGTTTTGGGTAAGGGGAGATCCTTATACTTTGGCAGCTTGATTTATCCTGCTGCACGCGGCGCTGATGGATCAACCATCCAAAGACTACACAAAATATGTCATGTTATAGATACGTTGCGTTATTAATTGCCCCGTTAAGACAAGGTTTACTGCACAGGATTTCAGTTGCGCAGAAAAAATATCATCTATTGGGATCCCGATTATCCGAGTTCCACTTGTATCACTCACTTAGACGAAATCTAGACCGTGAAGCATTCGGCCACTTTTAAGAATCGGTTCATATTTTAGCACTTTTAGCAGTTGAAATACTTTGCAGCCCTTCATGATTTTTGGTTAATCATGTTGAAGAGAACTCTAGTGCAAAGGATTCGGACGCCTAGGCAGATTTGCTCAAAGGGCATCCTCTAACGCTAAGACGTTCACACCATCAATTGTTTTGTGCCTTTGGCAGGTCATCTTGCTGCCGGATGGGAAGGCAAGCCTCGATGATAAGGTTCCTCCCACGGTCGTCCGTTTGGAACCGGATGCCAAGATCCCAGTGGTCAAGTTATCCTCACAGAAACCGTCTAAACTGGAACAGCAAAACGTGCTCACGAGGATCAACCCAAAGAAGTCAGCTGGTGTCCCCGCTAAGGCCGCCGTCCCCACCAAGGCGGCCGTCCCTGCCAAGGCGGCTGTCCCTGCCAAGGCGGCTGTCCCTGCCAAGGCGGCTGTCCCCGCCAAGGCGGCTGTCCCCGCCAAGGCCATAGTCCCCGCTCAGGCCGCTCCTCGCAAACCTCCCCTGGACTCGATACTGGACCCGAGGCACGGCCTCATCTGTCAGAAGCGATGCGACTGCCCGTTGAGCCGGTCCGACTGCCCTATGTCACCTACTTACAAAAATCTGCTGCTTCAACATTTCCGTCGAGGCTTCGTGCCCACGGGGGAGAGGTCGCCGCTGACGATGCCGGAGTTTCAGAACGAGTTCTTCTCGGCGTTGATGGAAAACCTCCCCCGCAGCACCTTACACAAGCTCATGAAAGCCGTGGCTCGGAGAAGCGACAGAAACAGAGGTTTGTAGGGGATGGGTTTTAAAGAAGTCGAATGACATCGAGGGATTCCTTGAACCTTATTATACAAGACATTGGACGGATTTCAAATGAAATAATATTACTCGAGCCGGTAAAATTAAAAGTAAAATTACTTTCTGTGCAGTAAAAGTACTCACTGTGCCTTGAATTACTGATTGCACAGGTAATCTTCACACTGTGCGGTAAAAGGGGCGGATGAGATTCGTTGCTCAGTAAATTTTCTTGCTGTGTACTAGACTAGCAAGTAGGCTCGGCTAGGTAACTATACTGCATAGGAGGCATAAATACTGCGTACCAAGAAATTTTACTGCACATTTCAATATCCCTTATCTGACCACACAGTAAGTAATTTTGCTGCACAGTAAGCATTGCTACTGCACACCAAGTAATTTTACGGCACGTATAAATACACGATCTCATTTCAAATCTTCTTTCCAATCAGTCTATGCGGAGTCATCTTGAAACAAATTCATTTTGTGCTTACAGTGTATTACTTAGGTTATTGGATTTGAGTAGAATATGAAAGCAAGAAAGAACGGAGTTATTCAAAATTGACATTTTATGCTTCTTCAAGGTTCCCCTGAAGCCGGACCCTGCATCCGTGTGGTTCCCAAATCTGAGAATCCTCTACGCTCCGCGCATTTGAACGTCTTCGGGGAATCCTACCCGGTCATCCATGTCCTCTTCAAGCTCTTCAGGACCGGTGTCAGCAAGACGCATCTCAGGGACCTCACACTCATTTCTAGGAAGGAATGCGCCATCTCCAGGCAAGAACCATCATGGTCTGTAATCCTTAGTGACAACCGACCTGGGGTTATCGCAAGTCCCAGTGTCATTGCGATTTTTTAATCGCAAAGTTGACCGCAGCTGGTGCACTACATTTGACCGTGTAGAAGACAGTTTTGTTTCTTTGTTTCAGCACCTTGCGTGAGTCTGTCTTTCGTATGTGCCTGAATCCTTGGCACTTTGAGCGCTTTGATCCCTTTCTCGGGAGTCTGAAATTACCTCCTTTACGGGCGCACTCGTGCCCTACCAGACTGAGGCTTCCAGGAGGGAAATTTGAGGATTCCGCGTATGTCTGTTACAAGTGCAATCTCAAGCAGGGGCCTTTTCTACCGGAAAATGATCAAAACATGATCTTCATCAAGGAAGAAGAGATCATCGACGAAAGACAAGATGTATGGGGTGAGTTACGCTCTGTTGTGCGATGTGAGCCACAAAAATTGCTACGTGAAAAATCTCTGAGAAATCTATACAGCAGGCAAAATATCCATGGACATCAGCTCCACAGGGTCCTCGCGCAAAGCACTTACACATGTTCTGGCGCAAAATTAAATTGTGAACTGAGGAGATTGTCTTATAGGTAGTAAATCTAAATTTACCAAAACATGGGTAAGCGCTTTGCTCGAAGACCCTGTATGTTTGAATGCATCCTTGACCTTTTCCAGCTTTGGCATATCAGTATTGGAAATAGGCAAAGCAAGCGTTGCTGGAACATTTCTTGGCTCGTTTTTTTCTCTATAGACGTAATCAAGCATTGACGTACACGTACGTGGAACGTTAGTGCGTGTGACGTTGCTGCACAATGGTCTGGCATAATTGTTGTCTCTCCCTATAGAGCAAGAGGAGCCGCTGTTGGAGGTTAAAACAGAGAAACCGCAAGAAGACGACATCGAGAATGCAAATCCATCGTGGGAGGTGCCAGTGATGTCTCTCAAGGACATATAACTTGTCTGCATGTCTAAGTCAATAATACGAAGTGCTTTTCTGCAAAGCCAGGGCTGGGCTTGTATTGTCCGTGCAACATAAAGGATCGGTGCTTTTGCAAATTGGCGTGATCCACCTCTCAAACATGTCCGCTAGCATGTCCTGGTAGAGTTGTCGGAGCCCCAATGCCGTCTCTAGCTCTTGCTGCGTTGAGTGACTCCTTTCGCAGTTTTCTTATAGTGGAGAAGAGCTCCTCTATGAAGAAAACTGCGAAAGGAGTCATTCAACGCAGCAAGAGCTAGAGCAGCAAGAGCGTTGGGGCCAAATGTAGTTAGTTGGAGGCATGCGGGATATGCTGGATCCCCTCTTATCCGTGAACTCATTCGTGGCCTTGGACACACGTGGTCGGGCATTATCACTCTCCCGGACCAATTTTTCTCTGGCCTTTCTTTCTGAAGATGCCCAACATGACTTGGAATACAGAGCTGTTGATAAGTCATGCAGATGGACCATGGAGCCCATGGGGAGCTACTGCTTCAAGTGTTCTTTGGTCTACTGTGTGCTACAGTGCGCCCAGCTCTCGTCCCTTGCGACCAGGAAGCCCAAGAAAGCTGGGTCTGCCTTACCCTGGGTAATGCAGTCCCTTGACCATCTCTACATCTAACACGGCTACTACGTGGCCGTGTTCAGGAGAGAACACTCAAGCAGTGTTTTAGGTGCATGAGCGCCAGCATCACTGCAAGGGGACTGCAGAGAAAATCAACGCAGTTCACTGACTCCAGCACCTACTAGGTGATAACCAGGCCGCTGATCATACCGGACGCATGGTCAATGACGTGGAGCAGAAGCTCCGACCGCCGAAGTAGCGACTCCAGCCTTGTGGCGGCCGCGTGAGGCTGAAGAAGACGTCCTCTTTCTGCTCTCCTGCAACGGAAGCGTTGACTTGGCATCGGCGTTCAACCAGATCCATCAACACTTTGAGCCCGGTAGACTTCACCCAGAATGTGCCCGTCAGCTCACGTGGAGAAAAAGCTGCCGCCATTAAAACTAGAGCGGGAGGATGTCCACAGTCAAAGTTGTCCGATATTCGTGTCTTATGTGGGACTCTGATGAAACATTGGGATGGCGTTTGACTCTCTTTACTCATCACTCGTCAGAATAACCAGTGGGCACAGATTTCCATCGATCATCACATAACGTCATTCAAAAATTGTTGTAAAGTTTGAAGTCGAGGTTTATGATAAAATTAGATATTGAAATGGAGAAGAATTGAAATTAATCTTTCAGTTACACATTTGGCCATGCGCTGAGCGAAGAATATGATGGTAATTTTCTGGAGGTTGATTTTCTCAGAATTTCTGCTACTTTTTGAGTTTGTTAGTTTCTCTGAAATAATTGTCACAATTTTTGTAAGGTTGCAAATATTTAAAGCTGTAGCATAGTCGATGGACAGGAAAGCCTTCATGTGATAAGTCTGTCTTCTTCTGCTGTTCCTTGGTCCTCCAGATGAATTTCATAGGTCATACGTTCTCTGAAAGAGACAAAGAAGTGTCATGGCTTCTAATTTTCAGACTTTTGTAACGATAAAGTGGTTAAATGTTTAAAATGTACCTTGATGGAGTCAGTCCCGTGTACAAGTTGAGTTTATAAATCTTTCCATCGTGACTGGATGCGAATTGAATCATCTCATTTTCACTGACTGGTCTCTTGGAGATGATGACGTCTTCCTCTGAGGCCTCAATAGTACTTTGCATTGTCACAGATGCATCAACATCCTGGAACAAGATTGACAACTGTTGTCTTGCCAGCCTTGAGTTAACAGTCATCTAGACTACAGTCAACACTGAGCTATACACTTTGAACTAACCTTAGGTACGTTCAAGAACTTCCACTGAACCATTGTGCGTGGTTGTCCTTCTCCAGCCTTGAAAGGGATCACGAGGAAAGAGTGATTTTCTGACAAGCAGCTTGAGATCCGACCTGGCAAAATCTTGTCAACGTTTTCCTTCAGCTCCTTCTGTAACAAGAGCACAGATGCAGACCTTCTATATCTGGTACTGTGCACCACTTGATGCTAATGCTATGAACCTGTTGGAGGACATACACCTCCAACAGGAGGTGCATTTCACCTTAGCTCTCTCAGCACTTTTCTTGTGCATGTCTGCTCGTCTTTCCAACTCTTCCATATCGACAGACTGCTGAGAAATCCTTGTTTCTAGGTCTTGGATCTTCTCCTCCAATTCAGCCTTGTCATTTCTCAATTTGCTCATCTGCTTTGGCAAGTGTTTGATTAGAAACCTACACAGAGAAAAAGCATTGACAGGAAGGAAAAGCTACTTTGATCATTCCAAAGACAATTACCAACCTCGTGACTGCAGTGGCATTCTCCATGGATTCCTCATTGCTCCCTTCCTGATCACCGTCATCGTCATCATCAGAGTTGTCATTGCTATGGACATTGGCATAGTTGTAAGTTGGTCTCACTGACATTGTAGGGACGGGAGGCATCAGTGAGAATGATGGTGGCGGTGGTGGAGTTGGAATGTGCGGCAGGTTCTGATCTTGCTCATCCTCCTCATCTTGGTCGTAGTCCCATAGGGCTGGATCAGGAGATACGGGAGCACTGAGAACTGAAGTCGAATCAGCAGTAGACTCGGACTCAGAGGAAACAGTTGGGACAACAAATCCCTCGGGAAATGGTACTTCCAGGGAGAAGTTGGAGTCTGCCTGAGAAGCAGTGTCAGACCCGAGATCGTCTTCCTGATCAGCACTCTCTTCTTCAGGTCTTACCTAGTGAATGACAGTAATAACTAGATTTTTAGGTATTTTTCCCATCTTGCAAATAGATACATGTATGAGCCACACACTGCTCCTATTGCCGTTTCAAATGTACAGGCAACACGTGACAGGACTGCCTTAGGAAGATCCAATTCTTGTGGAAATTCATACATCGCCTTACCCCTTCTTCAGTCATCTGTTCGCTGACTATGTCGGGACTCTCTGGCCCAGGTCCATCATATTCATCATCCTCTGTACGAGGCTCGATGTCATCATCATCTTCTTCTCCTTCATCATCATCTTCCTCATCCTCGGTGCTGATCACGGCCTCATCGGCTCTGGTGGCAGCCAAACGACTCGCAATTTCCACACTGCGCTCAGTGCTCGCCAACAGCCGGCTGTACAAGTCCTCTTCATCAGGACGGTCCTTGGGCGACAGCAACGGGGGCAGGAAATGATAGGGAACCTCCCCCAGAAAAGCCAGTGGAGGCACAACCACAGATATCCTCTTATTGGCAACATCATCTCCTGCCTCTTCTCGATTATCCGGTTCCTTTGCTGTCAACTGAGTAAGGTTGTCTCGGGCAGCATCATTGGTTGGAGTTTCTTCCTCCTCAAACCCAGATTCTGCAACAGCAAGATGTCATCAAAGATTCCATCAGTCACAAGATGACAAGAGTGAAGAGAACACTTGTGGTCTGTCTATACGTAAGATATGTACCTGAACTGCTGACCTCTTCCTTTTGCTCCTGCTTCCTCCTCTCTCTGAACTCATCCCTCAGTGCCCTCCACTCGCGTTCTGAATCTGCTGTCTTCTGCTTCACCAAGGTCCAGCTCTGTCGCCCGAACTCCAGCTCCTGTCTGAGTCTCGCCAGCAGCTGGCGCTTCTCACACAGTTCCGCGCGCAGAATTTGCTCGGATGTGTGAAGGCGCCGGTGCTGCAACTTAATGGAGGATACATAGTCCCAAGTCTTGTTCAGCTCGTCAGTCACGTTGAACAACTTGGCCTCGTGCGTGTTGACCTGGAAAATGGAGTAGACGAGTCACTTTGTATTCGTCATAACGGGCGCACAGACTCACTTGGTCCTTGATGTTACTGCTAAAAGTGTCCCACCTTCATGCGCTACCTACAGTGCTTAGTCTGATCAATCCTTGGCCATGCGTGCGATATACGGTATAAGTTACACGCATGCTTAATTTTTGGATGCTGCCACAAGCTTCGAACACTTACTTGTTGTGCTAGTTGTGTGTTAAGTGCATTGATCTTAGCCACTTGATCCTCAAGCGTGCGCTTCTCCACAATCAAATCCCTGAGGCGGAGGAATGTCTTACTGACACTCAGCACCATCCTAGTGCCATTCTTAGTGGTCACCTCTTTGAAGCAGTTGTCTGTGATATCCTTGCCGATGGAATTTGGTCCGTTAAGGACATCAGCGGGAATTCCCAGGCCTTCAACAGACTTGTCCTCATCATAGTTCTTGAGTGCGTCATCGACGTGCGTGCGCTCCAGCTCACAGAACATCTGGTTGACCATTTCCATCTCTCTGACGAGTGCACGGTTCTCCTCCCCAGCAGTGGCAAGATCTTGCTGTAAGCCTTTGACGGCCTCCAACTGTCCGTTGAACAGATCCTCAAATTGCTCCGCCTTAGCTGTGAGAGCTGCAGCTACAGACTCTGCTGTGCAAAGCTGGGACTCTTTTTGGCGCAGGAGACTTTCCAGGCGCCCATTTTCGGCCTCAAGATGTGAGATGCGTTCATCACAGCGGCTGGACATCCGTTCCAAGTCTTCACGCAGCTGGGAATTGTCTGCATCACGCTTCTCTAGCAAGCGGCTTGCCGCAAAAGAGCGCCTCTCTGCATCCTCTAAGGCGGTTTGCAGCCGTTGGCGGCGCTCCACTTCCAACTCCGCTCGCACCTGTTCGTGTTCCGGAACATAAACAATCACACATACAGTTTGCGAGGGCAATAACAGCCGTTTTTTTCAGGGTAAAAATTTGTATGGAGATTGCATCTTCAATAGTGCAGTACTTTGTACTGTTTGTACAGTATGCACAATATACGCTAGATCATCTTTCCTCCCTTTCCGCGTGCTGTATTTGGTGCAAGTCCTCCTTTGAATCCATTCTAATCAAACTGAATGAAGAAGAAATCACTTTTTGAGTCTCCTCAGTGCCTTCAAAGTTTTATAAACGAAGTACGCAAGGATGTTAGGTCAACATTTCAAATTTGACGTGGACTTGCTAAGCTACTTTCCTGCTCCTTACGTTAAAGTACAGCTATTTATGAGATGAAATTGAAAAGAAGATGTGTTTAGCTTTGCCTTCCAAAGCTGAACACTTTAAAATGAATGGAAGTTTTTGTGAAACTTCATTGCCAGAGAGCAAGTGAATAAGATTCTGTTTGAGAACCACTTGACCACATCTTCACCAATTGGCATTGCGTAACAAACCTTGGATCCCTTCAGAAAAATGGTATTTTGTTCTGTGGTCTGGCCTAAGCTACACAACAACACTCTTAAATGTGCGAGGGCTTAAAAAAACAGAAAGTCCCTGACTCGTGGACGATTCATGTATGGAGATATTGAGTAACTTGAAAGAAATTATTAGTTAGTTAAGAATAGAATAAATGTAGCCAGAAAAGCTATCAAATTTTGAAGAAAAAAAAGCCTTACACACGCAACGGAACAGTTGATACAACGTTCGTCATCAGAATGAGGTGTCGGTGCTAGAACATGTAACATACAATATTACTTGCCTTTAGCTGAGCATTCTGCTGCAGTGCTAGCAAAGCATCCTGCGGTCTGATCTCCATGGAGTTGTCCGCATCCACAGTTGCGGCAGCCGCCGCCAACTGCCTCAAGGCTTCCACCTGCTGCTTCTGCTCCTCCTGTTCTTCTTCACTCTGACGCTTGCTCATGAAGTCACACACTGAGACAGCGAACCTCCCGAGGCAACCCAGACGGCGCCTCAGCAAGACGATGTCGTCACTGTCGTTGTTCTCCTGGTCAGACATCCTGTGTCCAGCAGCAATTCTTTGCCTGAATTCAGCAACAAGAAAGCGAATCTTTTACTACGTTTTTGCAAGGCAAGTCGTGGATATCGTCTGCTTTGAGCACCCTGACGGAATTCGGTGTTGTCATAGCAGATCGAATTTGTACAGGGAGATTCTTGCTAGGCATTAGCACATCATGGAGGAAATGTCATGGATGCAAAAGCATCGCAACCGGCAGTAATGTTATGAGAAAGCAGTAGAAAGGTGCTTTCAAAGAGAACAAGAACAAGGATAAGAACGAGGGCGATGTTGTGGATGACCCTTCCTAGAAATCTTTTGTCTGTCACACTTTTATCGTGTCCACGATGCGTAGTAGACTAGGAAAAAGCAATGAGCAGAGACAGCGCGACCTAATTTGGAATGCTCAGAAAGAACTTCGCTTAGAAAGAAACAGGCAAACTTTTTGCTCACCCTGAGCCAAGGAAAGAGTGCGTAATAAAGGCGAATAGAAGGACAGTGAACCTTCGATATAACCTGTTCTCAGTCAAAACATTCCGGAGCCGGATGATATTGAGCGCAGCCGAACTTCGATATAATGGCGTTTAAGATTCTCAGTGAGGTAAAGATTACACACTGAATTTTTTGCTTTATGAGAGAACCCGACTCCGTTGCAGTAAACTCCTCGATTAAGTAAACTACGTTCTGCTGGTAGGAAACTGTATTATATAAAAAAACTGACTGTATATGGAACCCTTATGCCTATTGAGGGATATTGTGTGAAATCAATGAGCAAAGCAGTTGTGCGTTGAACACATTTTCTCGGCTGCACTGAAGGTTTTTTTGGCTGTACCCATAGTGCTTATGTTGAAGATTGACTGTTCGTAAATCAAAATACATTAGCGTATGATAAAGAATAGATGAAGCACACCTCAAGTTAGCGTGGAGCAAGGACTCATATAGCAGCTAAATGTCAAAGGCACATAACTTTGTCTGACCTCTGGTCAAGTTGTAGCATGTGATCAAATTTGCCATTTGCATCAAGATTAACTTTTGTTCGTTGAAGTTCTGCAGTGTGAGTGATGAGTTATTTCAACTCAGGATGAAGTCGAAGGTGTCGCACTTTAGGCCAGCTAGCAGTTAGGACTTGAAGCTGAGGATCCTGAGCTGAGGATATGATTTTAGAGGCATGCGAACATCTGAGAAGAACAAAGGTTTGTCTGAGGGGAACGGGGGTCATTTCCAAGAGTCATTGCAAACGTTCCTGAACAAACACATTTCTTTTAAGATGCAATAGCGGCTAGAAAAAAAGGATGTCTTTTGGAGCGCTGTGGATGTTCACTTCACCACGGATGTCTGGACAATTTGACGCACTCCTGAACCTATACAATCTACTGTTGATCCAAGTGTTCAAGACGTGCAACCACTTTTGCAGCAGGGCCAAGGACAGGGACAGCCCCAAAACGAAAGAGGAAAATATGTTACTCCCGCCCATTTGGTCATGCTCGACATCCAATTGTCCAACTAATTGAAGCAGCAGCAGGCTGCACACACGAGGTACGTAAATAAGAACAAATGGGGCAGAATCCGCAACGATGTTCCTACTGTACTATACAGTATGCAACAGTTACTATTAAGCACCTCCACAGTATAATGGGTGGAGAAAGCAGAGTTTAAATATGAGTCACAGCGACTCAGTCGTGCTCAATCTGCGAGATGATGAGGAGAAGTTGAATTCGTGCCAACTTTTCAGGAGAGAAGAAAAAGCTAGAGCAAAAAGGGGGAAGAAAAGCTCACCGACAAATGTCATCTTCTTTAGTTAAGACTAGGAGAACAAGCTTTTATATCGCTCTTATTGAGTAGTAAGAATCAGCCAATATGAGACACCTAAGTTATCGAAATGGAGAATATAACGAAATGTACCGAGTCTTTTGAAAGTGATTGCCTCTTTGCGGATTAACGTAAATCAAGAGTTCGAAGTGATGTTTCATGTTTAAAAACGAAATATCATGAAATGTTCCTCAATTGACGTATACATATATTTGAACTGAGTATGCGTATACTTGCGACTGCTGCCGGTACTAAAATGACTAAAAAAAAAAGGAAAAGCATAAAAATGGAACTTTCTTTGTGGTGCAGCTACCGAAACTCTCGGGGATATCGTTGAAATGCTTGAGGCCTTCGCAGTATATCTTGTTCAATTTACTCTTTTGTAAACTTACGCACTAAGCCGCAATTTGTAACAAAGCGCATAAAAAGTTACTTGCTTTTCCACCTCAGTGCTGGGGCTTTCACTCTTGCACACAAGTCAATCCTTCGTATCTTTCTTAATAGTGAATACATGGTGTTCGAGTGCAGAAGCGAAACTCAGTCCCTTGGTCGTACCACAATCACCGCTTACTTACCTTTGACGTGATTCTCTTCACCTCTACGACCTCTTGCTCGACCAGAGGAATCTGCTCTACTACTACAGAACGAACAGGAGGAGGCGCAGCAACAGCGTCAGCGTCTTGGCCCTCGCGGCCTTTCTTCTCAAGAAAACGAGCGGCTGTCTTTTTCAACGGAAATCCACGAAAAGAAAGATCTGCTGTTCAAGCGCTCCG
>JAAUXU010103560.1_pt1 | contig 28778 bp, 25 predicted proteins | sample 7278151 | NCBI WGS metagenome assembly JAAUXU01 (sample SAMN14350113, study PRJNA611818) | marine sediment metagenome | isolation source: surface marine sediment (1.8m) | place: French Polynesia: Moorea | collected 2018-08
CCCTCCCCACCTCTCGTCCTGTTAACCCCTTATAACTTTTTTGGGCGCCCGTCACCACCGCAACCACTCCGTCAATAGCATAAGAAGCAACTTCTACTACATAATAAATGTTAGGAAATAACCCCCTTTTTTCTCCAAGTCGTGGGCGTCGTTGACTCGAGATGCGTGTGTGTTTCTGTGTGTGACTCCCTTACAACAGTAGCTTCCATCAAGCCAAGACTGATTTAAAACAACACAGTTAGGGGGAAGATGGTTGTTTTGCCACCACATTAAACTGTGTGCTCACACCTTAAATGTAAGTACAGTTATGTACAGTTAAGGATAAAAGTGTCCTTGTGTAGAGAAAATGGACTGGGCTTTGGAACAGTATCCTTGGGTCTAAGTGGTACCAAATCCTCGTGCACTTACAGGGTGGACCCGCAGTAGTGTCCCAATTTACATTAATTTCTGGCTGCTGCAGCTGCACAGCGTCGTCAGCGTCCGCAAGAACCACTTCGGCAGTTTCGCTTAACAGCAGGTTTTCTATCTTGACGGTGATGCGCAAGGGCCAGCACGACGTCGAGGTGTCCCTCTCCCGAGAGACGATGAGCAATCCAACCATCCATCAGATTCTGACTGGCCTCCTTTAAATGTGCATAAGTCAACGCCCAGGCAGTGAGGTGGAAGCTTGTATTTTGCTTGAAATAATGAGAGGAAGGCCGTCAAGCCATGAAAAGGGCCCAAATTCAGACGTACAAAGGGCAATAGCTCGTGCATGACAGACACCAAATCTTACATCGCGCACACCCTGTACGATGTAGCTGCTATGAGCATGCCTAACCGTTGATGTCTCAAAAAGGTCGGGCAGGCCTGAGACCTCAGCCCCTTTTCTCATTCAATTCCTCCTCCATCTTCTCACGATCGCAGCCGTTTTGAAGTGTTGTACCCTTGTACCTTCTCATGTAAGTAGCGTCTCAGGCCTGAGAGGCCTAGGCCTGGCCACATCATTGTCACACAGACTTTGAGGCGTTGAAGCTGGAGAAGTGGAGAGAATATCTCCATCACATCGTGATGATTACCAAATTCCACCAGTGTAAACGCTCTTATTTACTTACTGACGTAGCCTCTGGCCCTTTCTGAATGTGATTGCACGCGTACGTGTGAGAGACACAGAGAGGGAAAGACTGGCTTTCTAAACTACGCTTACGTAGGGACAATCTTTTTTATCTAACCAGGCTTTCTGACTGCACTTAACATGGATGCACATGTGTGTTGAAGACTCTCCGACAGAATCTCAGCCTAAATCTGCATCTACACCATGATTTCTCCTGTCTTCAAACACACACAACACCAAAGAAGAAAATCTGCATACATTTTTTTCTTGTTTTCTACTTGGGTCAGCTTAGCCACAGGGGGAATAGAGGCTTACGTCCTTTATGGCAAAGTGGAGCTCCGCACTGGATTGGCCCGGCAACTCCTACTGCGGGATGACGAAAAGACGGACCTAAAGCTCCTCCTCCCCCAACCAAGATCAGGGCCTTAAAAGAGTGCGACTCCAAAAGTCTCGTTTTCACCTCCACAAAGACGTTCCTCGTCTGGTCGCTTCTTGTCAAACGAATTTTGCTCTCACTTAGCAAATTTCTCCGCTAGAGCTTTTTTAACACAAACGGGAGACGAAGAAGACGAGTAACTTTTTAATTTGCGAGCCAGGGAATAGAGGGAAAGAACAGCGAAAGAGAAAAGTTAAAAGCATTTTCGAAAGAAAAAGCCGGAAGGTTGCGAAAGAGAGAACCTCTTTCATAAAGGGGAAACGACAGAATCATCATCAGCATCTTGAGTGATATCAGAGAAGAGAGCCCGAAGATGTGAGTCAACATTGTGTTCTTCAGGTCCCTGCTCTGCGTCAAGTAGAGGCTCTGTCTCATGCATGTGTGCCCTGGAGAGAGTGACGTGGTCGTGGTCGGAGGTGCACAAGCAGGCGTTGCCCTTCGAGTTGATTCCTCTGGGTTGCCGCCTCCTCATCTGTGCCGGTTGCGACGCGGAGAAAGTGATGGTGGCGGGTCACTCCTCCAAGGCCTCGGAGGCCGACCCCGTCAGCCACGCCCCCACCCTCATTAGTGACTGTCAAACGGAGTCAACAAGGTCGGTTCAAGATGAAGCAGATGGTGAAAAGTGCGGTGGAGGAAAACGAAGAAAGGAATATCTTTTAAAGCCTTTTTTAATTACTTTTGCTGTTCTCCTGCTGCATGTGAATGAGTCCTGAGGCGTCCTGAGAACAACTATTGAACCGACGACTTCTTTCACCCATTGTTGGAAGTGAAAATTGTTGTTGTTCGTTGAAAAAGCGCAGTAATCCTCCACCACTGCAAAGAGTTCGATTTGACAGGTTTCCTGGGGCGAGAGAACTGGGAGGGAGGGAGGTTTTTCATGAATTTTGATTAAAGCGAGCGCAGGGCATAAAAAATCTTTCTTTTTTTCACGCTCTGTGTGAGCGTGACCGGGGCGGACGGGGCGTAGGAACTCCACAGCACTAGTTGACCCCCGTGCTGGCCCGGGCTGCTGCACTGCAGCAGTGCTGAGCAGAGTGCGTCGACCAAGGTACGTAGAATGCAGCATCGACACACCCATTACAACGAAACGTGTCAGGTTTGCTTTGATTTCCCCTCAACTTGACATCGCCCAGACCGGTCCAGACTCCATCCACAGGTGGTTCACCTGCTCCATCTGCCAGGATGCGTCGGCAGCCACCCCTTCTGAGCAGAAATTAACAACGTTGGTCTCACGCAGGCTTCTGTGGAAAAACAGTTTCCTCCTCAACCCTTCCAGACTTGAAAAGCATCCCCTCCTTCCCTCCCTTATAAGGTGTCACTGAGCTCCCGCCGTGAAAGTCGAAATTGCTCCCCCTCCTCCTGCACATGCTTTGAATCTCCCTCCTCGTCGAGGTCAGTGTGGCTCGAGACACCCTGTACTCCGACTCCATGTGCGGAGTGACACAGCAACGTCTTCTTGCTCGTCCGCTAAGTATTGTTCGACCGAGATATTGAGAGAGAGAGAATGAGGAGACAAATTCTACGTGCCGAGCCTTCAAATGACGATCGGGAGAAGAGCCAATTTTTCATTAATCTTGACAACTGGCACGGAGGACGCACGGCAGAGCAGAAAAAGTTTTCTGTCTTTTTCTTGGCGGCCGAATACAGTGTGAGTCATGACGAAAACGTTCGCTCGTGCGAGGAGAAGCGTGATTCCTCACTCAATTCGCATGTAACAAGTTGACGCCGAATGTCCTACTGTCAACTTCTTTGCACGCTGTCGCGGACGAAGAAGTTGAACGGTCAATATTTTCTTGTAACTTTGGTCACTCTTCTTCGTCAGCCTTCCACATTCTCGACAGCCTTAGGATGGCCTTGGCATATTGTTGCCTATGCATAAAGCATAGGCGCATATAAATAAATAATACACTGCTCTCGGCGGTCTTTGTTCCTGAGCCAAATAACCCACAGACTTTGGAATCATCATATGAATCAAAAGTTTCTTCCAAATAGCCGACGCTCATTTGGCCCTTGGCGAGCATGCCTCAGTGCTATTTCATATCTCTTCTCGAGTACCCTCAACAGAGCAGAACAAACAATCTCCGACACAGTTGATATTTAGGTATTGCATCATATACTTTTAGCAATGTTGCTACTCCAAGGTGGTTGGGAGTGAAAGAAATGAATACAGACAGGCTGGCATTAGGCCCATATTTAATAAGAAATTGTTGTCTGATCCTTATTGCAGTGTGTACACTCTGGACTTTCATCGTACATATTGCAGAATTGTACATTGCAACGTACGTACATACTAGAAAATGAGTCAGTTCCCTTTGGAAGCCACAAATTTAAAAGTGAAACTCAGTGAAAATTGAAAAGTTAAGAAAAAAGGGGCAACAAACAGTGGAAGATGCGTCTCGCTTCTCTCTGGCAGTGTTCACCGGGTCCAAAAGCGCCGGCAGCATGAAAATGTAATAGAGTGAGTTGTTGGTGACGAACAACGCGAAGTGAAGGTCCACGAGTGAGGCGGGGAAAAAAACCGTGCTTAGTTTCGCCAAGTCCGTGGATATCGATATGTGAGGCACAAGTCTCTGCGTAGCCGGTGAAATTCCCAGATCTTCCCCATCACCTACAGGTTGTAGTCTTTACACTTCTTTGGGTTCTCCCTCACAGGACTGATCGTGTGTCTCACATCTAACAGAACATTACTGAAGAGACAGTAAACGCGCTACTTCTCTCTCTCGTTAAGGAAACACTCACATAATTTAGAAGTGTGTCACTGTCTGCTATTCCGCGCTGTGCTGGCAATGATGCTCTGTGGATTCCATAAGATAGAGTTGGTGTTGCTTCCAGAGTTGCAAGAAAGATAAGAAAGTTGCTCAGAAAAAAGAAGGCCTATGAACTAACTCCACGACCAAAAGTTTTACCTGGAAGATTTTCCAGGAAAAAAAACCCCGAAACTTTTGTTCAGAATGAAAGGTGAGCAAGCATTGGTGCGGGGTCTGTAGGTCCTGCTGTGAGTGTGCACAGTGCATACACTGTGTTCCAATCCTCCCTCCAACACCTCTTGGGTGTGCGGTTACGACGGACACAGCAAATCAGCAGCTCCTGCAGAGTTGTTTTCGCACAGGAATTTTCATCTTCACCTGCTCGCGTCAACGTGCACGGGGTGATGAATTGGCCGGCTCAGCCCGTTGCAGTTGGTGCTGGCGAGTGTGAGCATAAAATCTCGTTCGTTCCGCTTCTCTGACCGCGAATAACAAGACTATTGGGTTGCTCCGGGCCAGAAGACGGGCGGGCCGGAACACGGGCCAGAAGAGGGCAGTAATTAAAACCCATTACTCTCAGTTACAAAGGGGGAAGAACAGAGGAACGACAGAGTGTCCAATTTCTCTGTGGAACAGAAAAAATCTGCGTGTGTGTGTGTACAGGGTGTGCCACATAAATGTCATGAATGGAGACCGGAGTCACCTACTAATCCGCAGTCTAGAGCACACTCATGAGCCAGAAATGATGTCAGGCGTGGTCTCGCTCAAAATTGTCTATTACGTACAGTGTGGTGGGGGTCAGGATTCCTTCTGCACTGCATGGTTCAAAAGTGTAAACAACGTCAACTACAAGTGGAAGTCGCTTATTCACGAGAGTAGCAATTTTGATGTTAGACACGCTGCGCGCATGGCTCTTTGCATTTTTTTTTGGGGGGGGAGGAAGGGACTTGAATTTACTACATCGGGGATCATCTCCCATGCAGTAAATTTCCCGCCAAAACGTGTGTGAGCGCTTTGCTGGCCAACCCTGTTTGTGCCCATTTCTCCTGAAATCGGCTTCCACTGTACTGCATCTTCGATACACACACACAACAAGGTCAGCAGATTGAAAGCACAATTGGAAGTCTCCGGCTAAGTGATGATTACAAATTGTTGGGCCAACACATGCAACTGTGTGGTGATGTGAGCGACTCAGTCCTCGCACTGAATTTCCCCGAAAAGGTCCGACCCAAGACCAAGAAAGAAATGAGCACCACTCGATGTAACCCATGGCTGGTTCACTCCTTCTCATTAATACTCCGTCCCCCATTATCCTGCGCTCCAGAAGACGTCGCTGCACGCTTGTCACTCCTCATCCGTCGGCTGCTTTGTTCATGGTTCGGCGATCACGAGGGAGGAGACTGAGTTCGAGTTCTGCTCCTTCTCCGCTCAGAATGGGGAACGCTCTTATCGGACGAGACAAAACTCCAACATGCAAAAGTTGGCGTACAAATGGCGACAGCCAAAGTTGAGATGTGCAGCGATCTCAGCCCGGGGAATCATTAGCGAAGAGGTTTTCTTGTTTCATCGGCATCCCGCGACCAAACTTCTCCTTCTCACGTTGTTGCTGTTGCCGCCCGCCCATAAAAAGAACCCGGCGAAGAGAGAATATTTCATGCACACTCTCTAAACGAACAAGTCTTGGAGAAGCAATTCTTGCCCGGATGAGTCTGGCTCACCCTGCGTAGGTCTGTTTGTCTGTCCGTCTGTCTGTCTTTCCACCTGCACGCCCAACCCGCCTGCGCATACCTTGGCTCTAAACGAAGCGCTAATAGGGGGTAATTTGGGCAATCGAAGACCCCAAGATTACGCCGCTGGTGAGCTACGGTTATGGATTTCGCTAAGAGGCTCGTCGTGCCCAAAATTCCGTGGCTGCAGGATCAAGGAGGTCAATTCTCCACCCTGTGTGCTGCATCGTATGTACTGGTGTGTACAGACGTGGGTAGGTACGAAGGCAGCCATACGAGAAACATATATGCTATAAATTCAGCAGGCAGCCCATGTGCTTCAGCCTGAGAAAAGGTGCTGCGCTGTATGACGGTGTCGTCAACGCAGTTGCTGTCTCACACGAGAAGTTCCCGATCGTGGCTTTCTCGTTCCATAAAATGCTGACATCTGAGCGCTGCACACTAAGAAATGTACTGCACATAACACACGAGAGCTGCTCAATGCTCAGCCCAGACCTCTGGGATTGCCTCTGCTGCCGCCGCCGCCGCCGTCGCCGCCGCTGCTGTTGTTGTCGCTACTGCCGTTTTCTGCACATGTAACGAACGAGACATTCTTGACGTTCCTGCTGGCAAATTTATTACCTCTTCTTTCGCATCTCGCAATTTTTTGGTGCAGTCTGTGTGGCACAGAAAAATGTTGTCCTTTGTTTGCCCAACGCTTCTCCACTGTCCTTGACTCTCGCTCTCATCCCTAGCAACAATTGTACGTAAGTACACGAGACTGCATTCACTTCCTCTTCTACTCTGCTTGCTCGCTCACCCTTTTTCCTATAAATGGGCGGCGAGCTTATTTAGCAGGCGATGCGTCAAAATCCATCAAAATCTTACCCCATATCGGCTACCCACCGGGGTCGAGCCCGACGAAACCATTGGACGTCCACTCGAAGCACCTGGGCAGACAGGCAGGACAAATCGTTCGGGCTAATGGGGGAAATCGGGCGAGTTTCTTCATCCTTGATGTTTGTTATAGCGAAAAATTGCGAAACCTGAAACTTGGACGGAGGATGAAGTCTTTTCCACCCAGATGCTCGATGGTTGGACACGTCAGGAGCAGTGAAGGCTCCATCACCATTCGTACGAACCAATCAGGCAATCCCCTTGAGAGAGCTCCAGAAAAGTCTGCGTTAACATGTGCAGTGCTGGACTTGAGTCCGATCTTTCACAGCTTTCTTCACATTCACATTTTTCCTCTAACAATGAGACGTTGAAAGAAAGTCAGAAACTGAGGTTGGGGAAATGAAGCCGAAGTCAACCGCAGCCGACGCCCTCACTATTGTGCTCAGAGGAGAGAGGCCCCAAATGCAGAGTGCGCCTCTTCACACACACACACACACACACACACACGCACACACGTGCCGCGTGGTTCCTTCATAAGTTATTTCGGGGTCGTTTTTCATCCCAAATGACTTTTAATCATAAGTCAACATCTCCAAGCACATGTGGCCTGCCTGTGGATTTCGGAAGTAAAAAGACCAGAAAAAAGGCCAAGACCGAAGTGGTGTGTAGACTTCCCCCCTCCCTCTATCCCTGGCCTTAAAGGTCTGCTTGCTTGTGATAAACGAGAAGTTGGTTCAGAAGATTGCAGAAAAGTGCGCGTGTGGCTTATCCCTGTAGGGAAACGGGAAGATGTTGTGCACATCAGATTAGATCAGATTATTCATGCAAATTCCACAGTTCGAGTCTTGCACCGCGCTGCCCCATTATTCTTTCTTTGTCTCGGCTGTGCCAATAATAGGCAGCTCATAAGAAGGAGCTTCTTCAACCACGGTCATTTGGGGTGAATCGCACAGCAAATGGAGTTCTCTCCTTGTCGGCCGATCTCTAACTGTGCCAAATCAGTGGAGCGCAAATGTTCCATCCACATCTGCCTCTCCCTGCAGAGGGATCCAGCTTCGCTCAACAGAACGGGGAGGCTAAACACAAAAGGGTTAAAGGGCTGCTGCTGCTGAGCTCTCTCATCGAGAAAAGGCAGCAACGCTTACTTAGACCAGCTTTAAGGGCAATCAAATTTCCACTCCAGCCAATAGAACTCACACACATAGATAGAGAAGCTCAATAATTTATGAGCCTTTTTGTGTTTTTATTGGGAACCGCGGGAAAAGGAAGTGCAGGGTGCGCCAAGGGGGCATCACCCCTTCCGTTTCCCGTTCGAGATCCTCCCCTCGTCGTCAGACATCTTCTTTTGTCCCCCATCACTGAGAGAGCGATGGCAGAGATAAAGCATTTCTCTCGTTGCCCCCTCGATTAACACCAGCAGTCAAGCAGCATCAGCCATCTCGCTCTCCTTTCTATTACTCACTGCCTGCCTGCGTCTGCACATTGATCAAGCTCACTGTGCTGGATGGAGATCTGCGCGCAATTTATCTGCGAATCAATTTAGCGTGCATTCAGCTGCAACTGCCATCCAAACGTCCCTCCCGTCCGTCGCTTTGTGTCTTGGCTGCACGCGTCAATGGCAAACTCGAGTAAGAAATGAGGACTCACAGATCAGTCGAGAAGAAGTCTGATTCGGCAGAGATTCATGTAACAAGCTCAGAGAAGGCCTAAGGCTGATGGCGCGTAGGGTTGCCAGAGAACCGATGGCCAAAATGGCCAAGGTCATTGTAAAAAAAATGGCCAAATAGTGAAAAAGGAGCTTTCAGAATCGGCCAAGCACTAAATGAGACAGTCACTGGAAAACCTTCCATAAATCGAAAAAATTTATGCCCAAACACGTTGGAAAAGGCCGAATTTGAGATCTCTGGCCCATTTGGCAAGTACTCACAATTCGAGACTGCATTTCTGACCTGTACTTGCTACAGGTATTGCTGGACTGGATGAAGTTGACGTGAAGAAGAGGCCTGAGGCTAATCTACAGAGTCATTGTTCTTCGATAATCGCATTTCGTAGCTGAATGACGAGGGCGAAAACGACGTAAGAGGACGAGGAATTCCTCTAACTCGACCCCCGCAGAGGAGTACTGGTTTTCGCCACGAATTGGAGTGCTGGACGAACGACGAGGAAGACACTGCGCTGTGCTGGACACTCTGGACACAGTGCGGTGCACACCGGACACAGCGCAATGCAGTGTAGTACCTTCTTCTCTCTTACTGTGTTAACCTCAACAACCGTAATCACGTGTAACGGTTAAGCTCACAGATGGTCATGACTTGAGATGGGACCAAAATTCATCTGCCTGGTGGTAAAAGCAAAAGACTAACTCGAACCTACCAATCTCCAGCACAGCTTCAGTCAGGCGAGTTTTTTTTAGTCCTTTTGTCTGTTCTTCGCTTGCTCTGGTACCGTATCTACAGAATTAGCATAAGTCAGGTTGCCTTCTCATTCCATGCGAACGAATGTCATGGGTTTCGTGATTTGAAGGTGAAATGTTATGCCTGACAAGATCAGTCTCCAGGCACGGTTTTCTGTTTTAAACCGGGGAATATTGAACGGCGGGAGGATTTTTTTTAAGAGGGAGGGGAGGCTAATCTTGTTCGTTCATACAACTTTTGTACACCTTGTTTAAGCACCGCACTTGATAGGTTCATCCATATTTGTGGTAACTGAGACTTGTGTCGTCCGACATTCAAAAGACAACAGTCGTTGCTGGGCCAAATTAGCAAAAAAAGCCCCACTAAATCATGAATATTTCATTCATATCCTGCGTTGGTTTCCCTGCTTTTCGGCCTAGCCATTGCTTGTCATGACTGATGACACATGCACAAGGTGAGGCTACAGGGTGCAGAACTGCACAGCATGAACTAAGCCTTAGTTTCTTTCCTTCTTTTCACGTCTAAAAGTGCCACAACGAACGTCCCAGATCTTCATCTCGAATGAGACAATTCTGCAAGGACGACGTAAATGTAAAAGTATGTGAAATGAGCAGTCCGCCATTTGTCCGGCCTTCTCCTCCCCTGCCTGAGGCTCTCCTCCATTGTTCAGGCTGATGCTCCCTAAACCCAAAACTTGCCCCAAGGACAGACAAAACCCTCCCACAGACCCAAAACCAATTACGGATTATTGATGGGGAAGCAGTCGTCCAATTAATGAGAAGCGCCTGAGTGGAAATTGAAATAAATAAAATCGAGTTACAGACAGATAGACAGACAGACAGACAGACAGACGCTCACACACACACACACACACATTCAGTACAGCTTACTACGTTGGTTTTTGCATTAGCCTACGGTAACGTTGCAGTTACGTATATCGATATTCTATCAAGGATTTTTGTTCTCTTCTTCAAATCGCTCGAGCATGTGCAACGAAGTTGTGCAACCAGGTATGCGCGTCCATCCTGAGCAGCCTGGTTCATCCCGCGCATTGGTAGGGCTTCACACATAGCATAAGCAGCGTTCAGCGGCACTGAGACGTTCCAATGATCCAACTGTTGACGACGTCGTCGTCGTCGTTAAGACTGTGACGTTGTTCGTTGAAACAAAATGTACAGCGTGTAGTGTGGAACAGCTGGGACAGCTGGAACAGCTGGAAAAGCCGGCTAGCAAGCCAACCATCTTTTATATAGGTACACGTACATGCATATCGAGTTATTGAAATTGACTGCGACCCTGCGTCCCCTCAGGGATTCTCCGGCTCGATGACGAAGAGATGATCAGCAGTGACGTCATCCACGTGACGTGTGGGAATGGCTCTGGTGGCCTCAGTACTATCGACGCCGATGAATCCGATCGGGAATCAGTTTCGAATCAATTCTTTAAGATTTAAATCACCATTGTGTTCCTCAATGTTGCATTCAGAACTCTGAATGACTCAGGATTTTCATAGATAGGGTTCTTTGTGGAGATTTATTTTGGTTCAGTGCTGTTTCAGTGTCTACAACTGACTTTGAGAGCTTGCACGGCTTTCTGGGCTTGCTGGACAGGCCGGGCAGTCATCTAAAAATCCAGATTCAGTTTATGTGATCCCAATCTCAGGATCCGAGTCAGACTTGACTCAACTGTTCAACACTCAATTCTAATTCAGATCATGACTTGGTTCACGATCCATCAGTGAGAAAGACTTGGTTTTTTTCTGCCCAGAATCCTTCTTGAGACACAACCGAGGCTTCTGGATGATCCGGATGGACGTCTTCACGATCATGTGTGAGCACGGTGATGACCTCTGACATTGGCCACGTAGGCATATCGCGTTCACCCGTGACAGAAACGCATATAGGCATGTAATAAAGGAGCAAGAAAAAGAAGAAGAAGAAAACCCTGAGGGTGAGGGAGACCCTTGTACGAACATACGCGCAGCATAATAAAGTCTGACGAATTCTTGTTGTTGGCAAGACGACCCAGATATCAGCAGCCAATACTTTCGCTTGTCTGCATAAATTTTCTCCGCTGGCAGCCCCGTCGGGACCACCGTCCTAACATGTGATGTCACAGTGGGAGATGCCTGAAAAGCACTCTCTCTCTCTCTCTCTCTCATGCATTCATTCACACACACACACACACCTGTAAACTACATGAGCGCGGCGGCAGGAGGATCAGGACTTGACCCAAGTCCAAGTCCATCCCTGCTGACGTCAACTGCATCCCTCTGGACTCCCCCGAGTGCATTATGAAGAGGTGAAACCCATTTCCTGTTTCCAGAGGGCGTAGGAAAAGCACTTTGCAGCAGCGGCGTCGACTGGTGTGAGAACAAGAAAGACAAAGAAAAAGGTGGGGGAGACAAGAAGTGCAAACATCGTCTTCATTTCATTAGTCCGAGACAGGAAAGTTTCCCTAGGCACACATCATTTCAGCGCGGGGTAGGAAGGGACGAAAGAGGGATAAGATACTATCAGGGGCTAGAAAATAAGTGCCTTAGGTCTGGGCCACAAGACCAGAGCAGCTGATGAAGAGAGACAGTGGTTCGGCCCTGCCATCATTATTGTCTCAAGAGAGTGAAAGAAGTTTTTGCTGCCGCGCGTGTAAGTGCGCGTCTGTGTATAAGCAGAAAGAGATAGGAGGGTCGTTATACCTAATCTGGGAGCCCTTTTTTGTCCAGTCCCAGTGCCCGTATGCCCACTTTGCTTGCAAGGCTCAAAGTCCATGCGCCAAAGCCAAAGCCACTGATAGAGAAAGCTCAGCCAAGCGTGCTTGCAACTGGACGTCCAGCACTGGACGTGCAAGATCACTGGCAACAAATGCTTCTCTTACGAACAGCACGTCATTTACCTAATAAGGCTTCTTCTCCGTCGACTCCCCCTGGAGGCGAGGACAGCATTTTTCTTGCCTTATGTTAGACACGCGAAAAACCCATCTGAGAAAATAAGTCTAACAAGGAAAGGGCAGCACGTAAGTAAATGGTGTTTGCACTCCTTGTTTTTTCATTCCTGCGTAAGGAGGTTGACTCTGCTCTCTGCTAGGGGGCACAGCTAATAGCAGGACTTCACACTGTAGTCCACAGTACATTGCACGGTCGGTGTGCGGCTGTGTTTGCAATACCCGATACACAGGCGTTATGCAGCATACAGGGTGTCCTACAAATGTTGACAGAACCTAGTTATTTCTCTCACGCCGACACTGCTGGGACCACACATCACGTCGGTAGATCGCCGGTTTGTCCGATGCCACTGGAAGGTAGCTGTGGGTTCAATATATGCAACATCTCTAGAACACACTTTATACAAGTTGGCAATTTTTTGACGTGTTCAGACAGAATGGTCTCTGCTGCTGCTGCTGCTGTTTAGTGCGGACTCAACTTGTGGAAGGTGATATGTGAGTAATCTCCATCAACGTTATGCTAGGCGAGGTAGTGAATAGCTGAGTGAGAAAGGGGCTTCAGGGAAGGAGCATCAAAGGATGCACGGATGGATCAGCTCAGGCTGATGTTGAACACGCACTCGCACACGTCACACTACAGACGTGGGGGTTGGTTTGTTTCTCCAAGTCTCTCAAGTTTACATGCTACAAGTTGATGGTGTAGCGCAAGTGACGTCTGATCGAGGTGCTTGAATCTTGACCAAAGCTTGACGGATCAATTCGACGCCACTGATGGATCCAAACTTGCTGTGAGATCTTTCCGCTTACGTGCGTTGACGGCGTGCATACTCCATGTTTTCACCTACAGTCTGAGCAAGCAGCGTTGTACGTACAGTGTTTACTACTAGGGACATGTACAAATAGCAAAAAAGAAAAGAGAAGGAAACTCAGTTGGGGCTTTTTTTTGGACAGAGAATCATCCTTTGATGCTTCGTTCGTTCGAATCGAACGTCTGTTGAGCGAAGGTTGCTTTCGCTGAGCGCAGGGACGGAGACGACGAAGGTCTGTGTACACTACACCATGTTATCCCTCTGCCCGTCGACGAGCACAGTGGCAAGCAACCACTGCACTGAGTGCGGCAGCTCCTCCTCCTTTGCAGCAAGTATATGTTCATTGCTATTCTTGGCCGAGTCGAGCATTGCCGACGCCGTTAACCTCCGTCTCTTCTTTCTCCAGTTGCTACTTGCAGTTCATAGAGCAGATGCCTCCAGGCCTCGTGGATATGGTGGATGTGCGCCACATGTGTCGCGGCGGAGGAATCGGAGACGTCGACGTCGTCGTCGGGGGGGGGGGCGACGGACGTTTAATTGAGGGATTATTGGTTTTGGCTTTCGTCGTCATCAGTAAGGCGATACTCGAGCACCACTTGAGCAGGTATGAATGGACGCGTGCAGACATCCTCCAGGGCTCCGCAGTGCTGTGCGTAGACTCACGCGACCGTTAACAAGTCTGGGCTTCTACGTACTTGGCATCGTTGAATGTAGCATTTTTTTTAACCACTTTTCTTTCTACAGCGGGAGACAACTTTTCTTTTTGACTAGGTACAGACAGATTTGTGATCCTGCCTGCAGAGATGAAGAGCTGCTGTCTGTATTTGGGGACTTTCCATCAGAGGGGGAAGGGAGAATCCGTCCGTCCTCAGCAGAGAAAGGGGGAGGACAAAAACAGCCAGAACTTGTCCGTCTTGTCCAACTGTGACTCATTCACATGCGCCCTGAGTAGGTTCAGGCTGATTCGAACGTCTTCCTCTCCGCCATTTGTCCTGGGACGTTTCTACGCACAGACAGGAAGAGGAAATGAAGAGAACTCTCTGGAGAGCAGGTTAAGAGTAATAATCAGATATGAGAACGACTCACTAAAGAGAGGCAATTTGGACCAGCACCACAGGGAAATTAATGGCAACAAATAAACATACCACGAGAGGCACCACATAAAAAAGAAGCCACTTGCACGAGGACTGAACTGCGTTGCTCGCACAGGCAAGTTTGTGCGCATTTCATATTTCTCCCTCGGCCTGAAAACCACTCTTTTCATAGATATATGGACGAGGAAGATTCTGGCTGTGAGCCAGACGCTTTGTGACAACGCCGTCTTCTTTTCTTTGGCAATTCTCTCTTCTCCACGTTCTTGCTGCGCTCGGCACCATTACATAAAAGGACGGGTGATAGGAAAAATTAAGGAGGCTTTGAATTTTGCAACACCAGACTCTACTTCCAGAGCTGTTGCTGCGGTACCTTCCATTATCAAGCACTCAGATTTATGTGCTATGGTATTGAGTTCTGCCAAGACGATGGATATATGCAGAAAGTCTGGCAAAGTGGTTTGAGCCAACAGTGCAATCCGCTTCGTGGCTCTCCTGAAATTTTTCCAAACCCAAATCATTTTGAAAGGGATAAAAAGGTCCGGAAAAGAATTGAGTGGGCTTGAATAACTTTCTGTCCTCTATCCAAAGGTGAAGAGGGAAGCAGGGACGGGAGCCACTGATAGCACAGTTACATAACACAGACAGAAAGTTTCCCTCGTAAGAGTCCTTGAGAAAGAAGGGATGATGGGCAGGGGGAATGGTTAAAGCACGGATTTCTCTTTTTCCTCCATCTGGGGCCTCCTCTTTTAAACACCTCTGAAATGCACATAATGTATTTCAATCCACTGGGGATCAGAGAGCAAGAGAGATGCGGTACAATGGAGGAGTGTAAGAAGCATCCTCACTGTTATCCTGGGACTTCCGGCAGTTGAAAGGCGACATACGGTAGACCGCGATCGTGCACGGCCGTGCCTACGACGCCGACGAGGCAGGCACGTCGGCTGGCAATTCCCTCCACGTGCACGCACTGCCACGAAACACATCCTGCATGTACTAGAGATAGATTCTTTGACAAAGAATTTTGCAGAAGTTGCGAAAGTGCTTTGAGATTTCTTTCAACTCTGACGGCAAGGAAGCGAATTTGTAGCTGACAGCAGTCACCTAGGAATACGGGCTTTAAAAGTCAGAGCTCAACAGTGGCGCAGAGGACGTCACGTACCAGCACACAGCCAAGTACCAGTGGCATATGAGGCACAAAGTATGGGCGATGCTGAACAGATGGGTGCGTGCGCAGACAAATGGGCAGAAATCCAATTTGATGCGTTAGTATCACTCTTGTCAACTGCACATCCAGGTGAGGGGCCTTCACCGCGACCCACCCAAAATCTCTGGGCATAGTTGGCCCCAAGATTTTGCTTTTGAGCTTCTGACTGTGGGCACCGCCTCAATAATCCATTGTTAATTCACTGACTTCTGTGGATGGGGCCGGACTTCTTTCAACAGAGAAGTCATCGGGTCGAAATTCGATTCCATCTCTTCTTCCTTTGTTCTTCGCGTCTTAAGCACTAATAAGCACTCTGACTACTGTGTGTCTAGGGAGGAGAACGTGTACGAGGAGGGAGGTTGCAAAACTCACACCCACGTTCGATACCGCCAGAGAAAAGTTTTGAACGCGTGCACGCATACTCAGGCTGACATAGATAAAAGATGTTTCTTCTTGTCACACCATTGTTCAACTCTCTCGCTCGATGACATGCAAGTCAGGAGCTCCTCCTTCTCCCTTCCTTAACAAGCATCACTTTCCTGAACAAACATTTGGCTCTGCTGAGGCCGTTAATGGAACCATAATCGAGAGAGAGGCTATATTGCATGTTTTGAGCAAGACCCTCTGCCTTCTCCGGCCTGTTCTGCCCCACGCTCGTGCTCCTTCTCCAAATTGTTGGCAACAGAGACAATCTACATTTTGGGGAGCTCCAGCATCATAAAAGTTATTTATCGGGGGGGGGGGGAGACACCGAGATTGGGTTTGCTAAGCTCACTAACAGGGTCGCCCTCCGTCTCCCTGGAGTGGCTGACAAAAAGCGTTGCCCGTCAACAGTCGCGTCCTGACACTTGGAATGTGCAGATCGTGAGAGAGACCAAAAACGTCTCTCTTGGAAGTGATCCATTCGTCTTCTCAGATGTCAGTGCGCACACGTGCACGTGGAACCTCGTGCAAACGACCCTTTCAATTTTGCAAAGAATGACTCTCACAGCTTCTGTCTTGAAATGGCGATATTTAGATAAGCCGAATCGAAGGTTCAGCATGCGAAGGCCTCAACATGGGTTACTCATAGCCCGCTTTATAGGCAATCTCGGCTTTGACCATACTTCAAATTTTTGAAGAGGCGTCAATGGACGCGTACTAAAAATCTTACTATTAATGTTATGGCTATCAACCGTTATCAATAGTGGAGGTACCCGACGCTGATCAGGTTCTTCAGGGACCAGGCTAAAGTTCAAAAATAAAGTACTATGTCCCTGTATGCACACAAGCCTTGTATGTCTGCGTCTCATGCGAGGTTGGCGCTTCCACTGCTGGACTGATCATCGCCAAACTTGCCGTCCACGCCCTCTGCGCCGTCCACGCCCTCTGCGCCGTCCACGCCCTCAGCGCCGTCTACGCCCTCGGCGCCGTCCACGGGCTCCGCGCCCGATCCTCCAAATTTTGTCCTAATCCTCACGGTTTCTTTTTAATTTTGAACCTGGTTGATCCAGGTGCTCCTTACCCACCTCTGCTCACCTCCCCAGTGTTGCCAAGTTGCATTATTTTAATTGCAAGAATTCCTTTCTCTTTCCTTCTTCCTCTCTCCTCCTCTCCTACCTAGTCCTTGAATGCCTGTCAACACTGCTTCCTCTTCCTCTCTCAGTCTCAGCAGCTTATTTTGTCAATGGAACTTCGGACCTTGATTCGGGCCTTGAAATGGTCTAAAGTTTACGTGTAACTCCACTTTTGCAAGGCCAGCGAAAAGCAGTGTCTGTTGACCAAGTTCAGAGATGATCGGTCCAGCGGTGGGAGCATCAACCTCATGACAAACAGACAGAGAGACAGACAGACAAACCGACACATAACTTTATAGAGAGAGATTAGTTGCTGCTGCGAATGCCCCACGGTCGATCACGGATGAGAACATTTTCGTGCAGTAAAGGCAACCTCCATTCAGGTCGACTGAATTGATGTCTTGCTCTCCGCTCCCACTGACGTCGGGCGTCGTCGGCTTGAGGTGACGTAAGAAAAGGTCCAGAGAAGAGGCTCGATTTTGATTTACTCAGCTTAACGTATTCCCAGATCCTTATCCTGACAGACAGCGTTGTTGGAGAGAGGAGAAGCTTCCCGTCACGTACGCACTGCACTTTCCACACAGACAGACAGAAAGGCCGAGAAATCTCTCATGTCCGTCCATAGCTGGACATACGTTCAAATTATATCATGACTATTGTACAATCCTGTTCAGGAGGTGCGAGCGAGATTGGACAAAAGAGGAGACAGATATCTTCTGAAGGGAGCGATGGAGTCTATTTCAGTGTCGCATTCGCTGATTCGGAAAATCTCGTTAAATATAATTCTCCCGATCCCATCCTGATCTGCTGCTGTGCTGGCGAAAGATCTTCAAAAGTTGGAGGCAACTTGGTCGTGATGCACTCACGTATGTTGTCGGGTGACTTCACCGCCGGCTGCTGCGTACACGACCGTGTACGACCTCGCACTGTTTGACAAGTGGCCCAGAAGTGGCGGTGAGAATCGGAGGATCTCGATACCCACGGAATAAGATGGGAAGAAATCGTCGAATGGTGGAGAAGCTTTGAGTTGTGCCCCCCCCCCGCCATCAGTGGGTGCTGGCAGGGTGAAGAACTTGGGCACTGCAGCGGCAGAGACATGATGGAGTTTGAGCGAACGTGTTTTGGTCGACCAAGATCTTTGGCACGGCGCATTTTTCATCGCTCATGCCAAAGTGTTGTTCTTTCCAGGGAACGCAAAATCCAGCGATTTCTACGTAAAGTCACCCAGGACCAGAGAAACAAACATCATGGCTGAGGCAGCCTGGCAACAAATTCACCCAATATTTTCCTGGAAACAAACAAAGCAACACTTCCGAAAAACCGTCTCGTTGCGCATACGTGGCAAATCTTGTCACATTGGAGAACCTGAAGAATGCCTAAGTGTCCCCGTACGTATCATGTCAGTGAAAAGGCTAACTTTTAAACGCTACGTTTAAAATGATGAAAAAAAAGCAACCAGTACAGTCAGTTGCTTTGTAACTTTGTCTCTTTTTTATGGCAGCCATCATTCGGTGGATGAGAAAATATGTTGTCCAAGTTCTAGAAGCTCGCCTTGTTCGAATCGTTCTGCGTCGCATTTGCTTATTCTGTTGATGTGTCCTTGGTCTGCGAATATATTCAGGTCACGACAGACTTTTTGGAACGAATTAAAGTCAAAGTAGGAACAAAGGTTTCCCACTCAGTATGCGCGTACGTAGTGGGTAAGACAGCTCAAATCAACAAATGGCAGTTTGAAATAACCCTTCAGAGGTCTCTCTCTTGAAATGAGATTTGTCTGGAGACATGCGGATCTTACATTGGTCTCACAACTTGGAGATGGATCTGGTCTTCATCCGTCCATTGCCGCTACTTCACTTTTTTGTTAGCCCGCGTACGTCATAAAGGTCAGCGGTTGAAGAGTTATTTGTGCAAGCTCAAGGCTCCAAGGCCAGAGGTTTGTTGACTCTCATTTGGTTATTGTTCCATGGGCACACACGTACAAGAGCACGTGATGTGGATTCTTCCAAATGGAAACATGCCTATGCACATGCAGCGGCCAGCATCCTTTGGCGCCAACTTACAGGAGAGCATACTGACTGCGTCCTTCCGGTGGCGTGGCAGCATCTCAATCTTTCATGTATTTTTTCATCACATTATACGCGACCTATGTTTACCTACATATGTCACGTAGAGAGGGAGGGGGACATTCATTTTGGCATACATACAGTTCATCTCATCGAGCCTCAGCCTATCTTAGGTGAATTAAGGCTAGAAAAGGCAAATGCAGTTCTCACTTTCTTACCCTTTTCTATCTGATTTTGTACATGTGAGGAACTGATGTAGCAGTCAGTTGTTAATATTCCCAACAGCTGTCCTCTTGCAGAAAAGGACAGTTTTTTCAGGACCTTGCATTTCTCATTCCTCCATTGCTTTTGCAGGCCTCTGCTGACCTCGTCTTTCCTACAAAAAAGTTTTTATTCTGTACCAAGAACCTCATGTATAGTACAGAACCCTCGAATAATCGGACCTACGCACAGCTTCATGGCCGCCACCGTGACGAGCGATAGCGCCAAATGCCGCAGCTCACCTCTTTTTTTGCATGATTTGACTTCAGAAATGTGAGCCCCACTGTAAATAGCGTTGCTCACTGCAACACATAGTTAATTGTTGCTGAGCTTAATAAGCTACCGCCTCACCTCAGTCACGCGCACCTACTCTCCGTAGGTGGGGGTGAGGCGCGTGACTGCGCGTGAGGGAGTGCATTTTACATATTCATGAATATAAAGGGTGAAATTCGCGAAAGGGTCGGCTTCGTTTTATCGTCGATATCCAGTGTATTGGGCTCCTGTGAATAGCCTCAGTCTCCTGTAGTGTAGACTGAATATTATGGTGTGATACCGTCATTATTATCCCTAATGCCGACTCGGAGTTTTCCTGTTGTCGAGTATCTTTCCTCAAGCGCGCCGCTAAATGTGTCCAGGTGAAGAGCAATAATCTATTGGTTATAATAGCAGTCCAAGAACGGTAAATATTGGTAGCTGTTCTGCTACAGTGAGGTCGGCGGCGTGTTGCTTTTCGGCTTGTCTGCCTCGTAGCGGGCAAAGAAGCGACCTCAAAAAGTCCTCGGAAAAAGTTTCGGTCTTCCCACCATACGACCCATCTATACGAATACGTATGTACAAGTGTGGGTCAAGAATACGAGGGACGTCACCATGCTCACCATGTCACAGATGCCTATGCTACTGGCCCAAGTTTACGAGCCAAGTGTCGAAGTGTAACGCAAGCCAGGAGAATTCCTTTGCTACACCCAATGTCGATTCGGCCGGTGGGTCGGGGGTGAAGAAGGTCATCATTGTGCCCATTATGGGGAGGATGGACAAATTTGGGCCATCTGACGAGCTGCCCCTCCCGAAAAATTGACTGATAAACGATCCACCCATCCATAGAGAGAAGGACTGAAGGCTGAAGATTGCAGCTTGTGCAAGCCCAGACCGATAAGAGTCGAGAACAACAAATAGGCACTGCTGATAAAGGAGAGGAATTCGCTTACCTGACTGAATGGAGACAACATCCAGGAAGAGGAAGACGCAGATGAGGAAGAGTACATCGGAGGAGGCCACCGGCGCCGCCGGGCGCCGCCACCGTAAAATCATCATGTTTTGTACGAAAGGTCCCCTTTCCCTTTCCCCCCAAGATGATGAACAAACAGAGCAGGCTAACGGTGGCAGTCACATGAGATGTGTTGCGTCAGGACATGTTCTTCGAGGCTGCCTGGCTCCACCTTCACACGAAATGGCACGCACGCAGCTGGACTTCTTGAGCTTTTCCTTGGACTTGGTTGCGTGTTTGCTTGCTTGGTTGCTTGTGCGTGCGTGCGTGCGTTACTCTGTCCGCCCGTCCGTCCGTCCACTCAGCGCCTATCCGCAGTACTGCGCGTATTTCGTACGTAGGTAGGGTCGCTCCTTCTCTCTGACAGGCAACTGAAAATCCAGAACGCTGCCTCCTCTCCCTCCTTGTTTCGATCGAGCACATTCTTTCCTCCTTGCCAGGCCGCAGTCGCCCGCCTACCGGCCGCCGGCGAGCGAGAGAGAGCGGACGAACGAGCGAGCGTGCATGAGGAGGCACGGGGGTAAGAAGGAGGAAGGCCCCGACTCTTTGGACTGGTAGGACTCCGACGTACAGTACGTAGCTGCCACCCAAGAAAATTCATTCTCATACTCGTCTACAGAGACGGACTCTGACACAGCGCCCATTGCTGTTATTGACATGCACGAGTGCAGGCATGGTCTGCTCTGGTGGGCCCAGCGCACCCGCGCACACGTACGCGCCACATGGGACACACATGCAAAGATCTTCGGTCAGTGTATGACCATCAAGCAAGTCCCCCATCTTGGTCACACGGCTCGCAGACGCAGAAGATGTATTGGCGGATAGTCTGGGGTCACCACGAGTAGTCTGTCTGTTGCGTCTGGTGACCCGTGTAAGTATTGAAGGGCAACTCTCGCCTTTGCACCCATTTTTGCTACTCTGACATTTGTACCAGTTGGCATTCAATATGAGGCTCTTGGGTGTCACCCAGCCGTATTCACATGGATGCAGTTCTTTCCAGACAAACTTTCCTTCCTCTACTATAAGACGGACCTAGTGGGTGGCGGCGCTGGCGGCGCTGGCGGCAAGTGTGTGCATACGTATTTGCCGTGAGTGAGCCAGGGAGCTTCCCAGAATGGCTTTGGTCTTGTTATTCTTGGCACGACGTGATGTACGTAAAAAAAAAATTGCGCGTACTAACGCACTGTAGTGGGGCATTGCTACCTTCTCCACTGCACTCTATACAGCACGGAGCATAACTTATTTACGTGGTCGACGGATCGCAGCCAGCAAGAAAGAAGTTGGTCCGTGCCTGCTAGAGCGGTCCACTCACATAGTACAACGGCAAATGTAGCTAAAGCAAAAAATGCATGCTACTCACATACTGCACGTACCTTTGACCTCGTACGGCAGGACGACCAGTTCTATGCATCTCTTGTCCTTCATTACGTGTAAACTACCTTGAAGAGCTTTCTCCTCATGACCCTTTCTTTTAGACATGCAACCACCATCCTCAGGGCCAAAAAGATCAATGACTTCGGCTTGGAAATGAGCTTCCCCCTGGGCTCTTGGGCGGAGAGCGTTTCAAACGCTTGTCAATTGGCCAATGCATTTGACGATGGACAAGGGGTTTGGGTTTGGAAACGAGCATGACGCAGCGCGCACTCACTACGCACGCACTATATGATACATATGCCAATGGAGCCCCCAAGGAAGTTCGAGACAACAGCAGCCAGACTGTGAGAGGGAGAGAGAGAAAGTAGGCCTTTCCTGCCAAGTGAAAAGCATTCTCGGCGAGAGAAGGAACATGGCGGAGGCAGGCCTGAGAAGAAGGCCTCTCTACGAAGGCCAAGGTCGCTCGCAGCCGGCCTTCATCTCTTTCTCTCTTTACGAGCTCGACAACCCGAGCGAGAGGGAGGGTGGGCGGGCCAGAGACCGAGCGACCTCTTCAGTGCCATTTAACTGCAGTTTTGAAAGTCCTCATAGTCCCATGGCTGACCAGCTTAGCATGAAACAATGAGCTTGAACAGCGCCGAGCCGGGGGCTGATGTGATTTATGTCAAGGACGTCGTGTTGCCGCCACCTTACGTTCAGTACTGGCAGAAAATAGAGGTACGACCAAGGTAATGGAACACGTAAAAGCTTTCAAGAGCGATGTGTCGTTTCCGTCTCCTATAAACAGTAAATTTTCGTTAACGGTGCCTGCGACTGCGAGAATGTACGTAGTAATGAGAGCGTTGTTGCCGACGACTTATGTACGCACTCGCACGCGTGGAAGGAGTTGGTCGATGTCTCGTGTGTAGGGGATATCAATTAAGGAGACCAAACGCCAATGCTTGCTGTGAATTATGACTTTCCACTTATCTCCATGGACTCTGGAGTTGGAGAAAATTAGCCTCACCCCTCTTTGCCAGGCAACAAAAGCCTGCCAGAGCATCTGCCAATGGGAAGGAGCAGCGGCAGGAGATCGATTCTTAGTAGAGTCCAGACGTTATTCTGTCTGTGCCATTACTCAGACACGCCAGGTTAATAAGATCATTGAGTCTGCTGCTCCTCTCCTCACTCACGTGTTCGTACGCGAGCCCTTCTTGGTCACTCTGGTGTCGGTTTCGGCAAGGCACTCCCAGAGCTCGGCTGGGTGCATGCGAATGAGTCTCAATGGCTTCTCCAGGACCCATGGATACCAGTTATTTGTGTGCTCGAGAAAATTGCTTCCCTCTCATTTCTGCTTTTGCAGCCGCTACCTTGAAAAAAAAAAAGATTAGATGTGAAACATACAAAAAGGAAGAAAGAGAAGCTTCACACGTGTTCCTAATGGGTCTGCCGGTGCAATTCCCCAGGGGAAAATTACCCCTCAGGAAGAAGAGGACTGAATAGTCGGATGGATATTACGAGGAGAGAAGCTATGGATTTTGACCGTGGCCAGCTCAAAAGCTTTACATAATCTCGTACTGAGGATGTGGAGGTTGAAACACGCGCCCACGTATGCACTGAGATGCTCGTACACAGTGTGATCCATGGGAGCTGCTTTTGTTTTCATTTGCGTGTGAGCCGTAAAAAAAGTCAACTTTGATCCAAGTGTTTTACATGGATGGAAAGCTAACGAGTGGGAATTTATTATCCGGTTGCTAAAAGCTGGAATTTTTCATTTCTTGTTGGAAACGATCCCAACTTTATTCAAGGCATTTTCTGCCACTGGTTTCTGGCTGCTACTGCTTTCAAAATTGCTTAAGCATTGTCCTTCAGGTAATATCGGCATTTTCAAAATTTCCGAAATTCCCAAAAATCAAGGCAGAAGTCCTAAAGCACCAAATCTTGTCTTGATCGCGTTCCCTCCATCCACTTCCTAGCCGATGTAGATTTCCTGAAGAAAGTAGAAGGCATCAATTGCGTTACGTGCTAGTTTTTCAGGCATATGAAAGAAGAATTTGAAACTCAACAATAGTAGTCAAAAATTGTCTAATTTTGTATCAAAATTGAGTTTAACTCGGAATTTATTGACTCATTCTCGAACTCCCAAACTCATACTACAAGAAGCTGTTGCAATACAGCTCTATAGCGAGTACATGATCATGATCATTGGCTCATCACTCATGGACTTTTTAGACTGGAGTCTGCTGCCAACAGCGAAAACATTGAAAAGGCAGCAATACCGCTCTTGCAGATGATCAGAAGGCCTTCCACAGCCAGATTTGCCATAAAAACTATGCTACCCAGTCTAAACAGTACAAATGGACTGATAGCAAATGTCAGTGCATGAAATATCCGCCTGTTACATTTCCTGCCGTGTAAAATACTTGATATTAAGTTGAATTTTGTCACGCGTCGCTCGGAAAAAAAGAAGAAAACATTTTCCGTGCAGCACACTGTATGTACGTTCAGTGAGTAACGGAAAAATTTGGACGATCGGAAAAAACGCCAGTTTCACCGCTGTACAAATCACGAAGACGTTGAAGTACTGCATAGAAATTTTTTCCCATTTATTTGAGCATGTCTTGCACATCTCCTGACCTGACAAAGTCCAACTTTCCCAATGCTTCAACTATAGAGACAGTATTTTCGTCTTTGGAAAGCTTGAGGACTCAGTAATTTAAGTTGTTTATTTCAGTGTTCACTAAATTGCACATTTAAGGCGGCACCGGCAATTTAATTATAAAAGAAACCCCTAGATAAGCTTGATTTTCCTCAACGAGCTGGCGTCCTAAAAATCCTGCCACTCACTCTACCAACGTATATAAAAGGTTAGCTATTGTAACTGTTTCAGGTCAGTCACGTCTCTTAAAGCTCGAGCTGGCGATCTCATCACAGGATAAGTTCTTATCAAAGAGACCAAAATAAACGAGTGCAAGCGGATGCAGTAAAACCTACGCCCGACAAGATTCCCCATGGCTTATAAAGGCTATATTTCCCCAGGACAAAATGGTTTACGACGACTTCTCCTGGGTTGAGTGACACGGAACATGACATGATACGGCATTCTGTGTCACCGCTTTGTATTTGACCCTCGGGAGAAGTTGGCTGCAAGCGACCTCCGAGCAGGAGAGTTTAAGGTACTCCCTGGAGGCTCATTCCGCAGCCATCAAAACCCATCCCTGTCCCCGTACGTGTGAAGTTTCTCCCCGTTCACCACTGACGCGAGGCAAGCAGCCGCGCCTTGGATTGCGGCTGACTGGCTGCGACACGGCCCAGGTCAGTGCTTAACGTCAGCCAGTCTTGGCCTCAGCATTGATGTGCAGTGCGCTGCTGAAGTTCCAAACGTTATACCTGACAGCCAGCGACCGGATTTAAGAATGTCCCGGCTAAAGTTTGCTTTCAGCTATCTCTGCCCTATGCTGTAAAGAGTCGTAAACGCACCAACTGAAAGTTCAATGACAACGTAGTGTGCCAAGCCGAGAAACATGTCAGCAGCGACACCGCTTGGGCCGCATCCCGAAAGTCTCCAGCACACGGGCGAAAAACAAGTCCTCCGGCATCAAGATGTGAAAGATTTCCACATGCGAATTTGCCCAAGGTCCTCTCTACCAAGGCTGTGCGATGGTAGGCAAACATTGACATTGACAAGTCGGTTTGATGTTTAGGTTGAGCACTCGGTGTCGGCGTCAATGTTCGGTGCTTACCTCCGAATACTGGACAAAGCTACACAAAGTGCAGTGTTTTTTGCCAACTTTCAAATTGTTCCCTGATCTTGGTGCTCGGGGCAGCTGGAGCAGGAGGTGCGGCCAGACGTGATTTTCACTTCTGCCCGATTGGTGATTTGGCTTTATTTGCTTTACTCTTCTTTTCAACCGGGACAGAACCACCAGCCACTTTGCATTTCTGAACATTGACATCAATATTTCCCCCTGTCAGTGTCAATGTCGGTGGTTGGCAAATACTCGATGTCGGTGTCAACAGCATTACTCTCTACCAACTTTTATAATTGGGACACGAACCATCACTAGGTCCAACAAGGAGGGCCCGTTCAGTGTAACATCAATTCCGCAGCATGCTGGGTATAAATAACTCCATTTGAATGTAACATTATGTGAGATGACAGAGCAAACACCACCCTGAAGCATTCAAGGTTGCGAGATTGACCAGTCAATGATTGCGTTCTGCAAGTTTTTCATCATGTCGGAAAAAAGTGATTAACTCAGCTTCGTCAAGGCACAAAACAAGGTGAAAACTTCTGTCCATTATAAAGGCCGAGATGCTTGGAACTCAACTAGTGACGTCTGGAATTTTCACAATTCATGGTCGTTGTCAAAGTAGCTCTGTTCTCCAATTCGGGCACTAGAGGCAAGGATCCGGAGGCAAAACAGATGTTCAACCAATACCAGCTCTTGGCAAATAACTAACTGAGTGGAAAGAAGTTGCTTAAATTAACTGCCCGTGATTGTGCCAATACTACTCAATTGACACTCTAAAATGAGATTAACATTAGGTAAGATCTAAAGTCATACATAAGCCGACGATTTTATCATGCTGAATGCGCCTCGAATGATTCCCTTACAACATGTACTAGTACTTCTGCCGAACCGGACACCTTTCTTTTTTAACACATATGTCGACAAAACCGCTTGCACTTGAAGAACGTCTTCGTCCTCTATGCTTTATCACCCTTAAGTGTATAAGTTACTGTTGCCTCAGTATTCGGTGCAAATCTTCCGTTGTTTGACCAGTGAAGAGCTGCGTTGAAGACACGCATAATAAAGAGGATCGTGAGGTAGTGTCACAGCCCGTGGACAGTGTGTTTAGGATGATGTGGAGGCGATATTTCCCCAGTCTGTCAAGGAAAGCAAAATGTCTCTTCGCCATTGTCTCGCTATATTTCGCTATTCTGTGCATCAGAGTCAACGTTGGAAAAAGGGAAAAAAGGTCGCAGAGCAGTCACATTGTATCGCCATAGAGGCAGGGCTTTATTTTTCGAGTTTTCTTCCGAGTCCATTTGACGTGTCTGAGGCCTTAAATTGTCCGAAGGCAGGCATGGCGTGAGGTGGGGGGGGGGGCTGAGGACAATATAGGACACGTTAAATGACAAGGATTAGGGTCAGAAAAATTAGGCCCACGTACAGTGATTTGTAACTTGATGCCTGATTTTGGCTTTTCTGTCAGCAAGCGGGTCAGAACCCCTCCTCTCCACTTGGCTTGACATTGCCTGGCTTCAGAGTCTCAATTGTTGTTCAGTCTCAGAGTTGACTCAATGTTGCTGACCTCGTAGTCTGACTCAATTGGAATGCACGCCTTCTAGTGAATGGTGCCACACTTTTGGGCAGTCAACTCCTGGTGGATCTCATTGGCAGTTGATTTTGAGCTGCCATTTCTTTTTGGCTCTGCACTTCCTTCAGCTGTGAAGTTTTGAACTGGTTCCTCAGGTGCGTTAAGTATCTTTCCTTGGGAAATACAGGTCCAGCAAAGGAATATTGACAGTAGAGGAAAAATCTGGCATCAAGATTTATATTTCATCTCTGTTGCAGACTTCCCTCATAGTCTCTCATGTTTCCTCCTACAGATACTTGGGCAAAGCGTACAGTCTGGATCACACCAGACCTGCTCGTATTCCTTGGAACTTGGACCCTAAATGTTCAGTTCATAATATTTCCTATCTGCTTCCTCATTCTGGGCCGCGTTATGTACTGACAAGCCAAGGAGGATCTGGAAACACATGGAGCAGATACATTCTGGAAGCTCTCACCGGAGTCTTCACTGGTTCCATATACGCACACGTGGGGAAGCAAAAGTCAGTCCAAAGAAAAGCCAATCCAGTCACCACTTGTCAACCCTTTGCAGGAAGCCCCTGAGTTAAAAAGGTTGCTCTGGGGAACACTGGACCGACCCACTGCTCGCACCACCTTCATCGTAAAGGACCACGAACTGAATGTCGAAAATTACGACCACGCCATCTACATACTGAGGAACCCGTTGGAGATGACTGTAGCGGACTTCCACAGGAGGGCCACGGCCAACCACAACATGGTAAGTGGATTCTCGGGGCTTTAATATCTCGGCGGGCTAGTTTGTTCTTCCTCTCTTGACAGGCAAAGGCTCCCATTTCCACGTTGTACACGAACGTTTTCAAAGAATTCTTTGACTTTAAAATGACCAAGCTCGAAGAGCATTTGTCTATGTGGCTACAAACCAGAAAAAGTAAGTGTCACATCCTCGCCGAGGCAATGCGAGGACGCAGTCAGCATCAGATTATTGTGACTGTTTCAGTCCAACATATCATTTATTACGAGCGGATGTGGTACAACTTCACGGATGAAGTCAACAAGCTGGTTACAGCCTTGGAGTCAACAGGAAATTTTGTCATTGACCCCGCAAGGACGGAATGTCTCTTAAGGCAAGCTGCAAAGTCACTGAACTACGCATGGACACTAGGTTGATACTAATGAAACACATATTATACCCAACATAACTCTCACCTATGAGATGTTAGATGGGCTGTAGACGGTGACGCATGTAGATGGTGCGCAGATAGTGGTAGGCCTTGTTAATTAGGGTCTATAAAATTTAAACAGCCGGAATACATACAGTGCAGTGCAAAAGTGAGCGCACGCCTGCTTGAAAGACAAAAAATCGCATTTTGAGGTCACTTTTTCAGTGGTGAAATACAATTTTTTTGCTAGGAGAACGGCTCGGCTCCCTCTTCCTCCCCTCTGGGGGTAGGGACCCCAGGACTCCTGGTGGGGGTGAGCCCAGAGACCCCCCACATTTTGGGGAGTTCAAAAGTCAGCATACACCACTTTCAAGCATCATAACTTCCTTAATACTGCAGCTACACAAATTCTGTTGACATCTTTGAAAAACTTGAAGCCTCAGCAGTTATGTGTAAG